>Ga0164241_10000766_pt1 | contig 48914 bp, 45 predicted proteins | sample OricomyardsoilBY_FD_108780 | JGI IMG/M metagenome (GOLD analysis project Ga0164241, IMG submission 108780) | Backyard soil microbial communities from Emeryville, California, USA - Original compost - Back yard soil (BY) | ecosystem: Environmental > Terrestrial > Soil > Unclassified | place: USA... | reverse complement strand
TTGAGGCGCGCGGGGGGCGCGGAGCGCGGGGGGGTAGGAGATGGGGGAGGGTTGAGGCACACGGGGGCGCGGAGCGCGGCGGGGTGGGTTGAGGCGCGCGGGGGGCGCGGAGCGCGGGGGGGAGGGTGAAAATGGCGGGGAGGGCCGGGTGAAGCTTTGAGGGCGGCGGCGCTGGACCTTCGGGGGAGGTTGGGTGATGCGAGCACCCCAAAGGCGCACTAAATGGATGGGAATTGCCGACTGCGACGGAGGGCGATTCGAAGTCGCGGCTTGGGAGATCCAATATTATTCAATTGAATCAATAGGATACGCAGCGTGGTCGTGAATATAACATTTCATTCTCTATCAAGAATTATTTATTCTTTTACAGGATGATTCCCGGTGTTTAAATGAGGGTAGCGATGAACTTGGAACTTGCCGCCCTCCATTCCGGCTCTGGCTCCGGCTCCTCTCTGGCACGGCCTGTGGGCTCGGCGGGGGGGCTTTTGTCGACGCCCGAGTCCATCTTGAACGACACGGCTTCGGCGGAGGAGCTGATTGCTTGGGCGCACCAAGTGCATGGCGAAGGCCTGGCCCTCTCTTCGAGCTTCGGGGCCGACGCGGCCCTCATGCTGCATTTGGTGACGACGGTCGTGCCTCAGGTGAAGGTGCTCTTCATCGATACTGGCTACCTCTTTCCCGAAACGTATCGCTTCGCCGAAGAGCTGAAGGAGCGCTTCAAGCTCAACTTGCATGTGTATGGCCCGAAGATGACGCCCGCCCGCCAAGAGGCGCTTTATGGTCAGCTTTGGGAGCAGGGGGACGTGGGGGTGCGGCGCTACCTGCAGCTCAACAAGGTTGAGCCGATGCAGCGCGCCTTGAGCGAGCTCAAGATCACCGGCTGGCTCGCGGGGCTCCGCGGGAGCCAAACCGATCACAGGAAGAGCCTTGGGCGCGTCATCGAGCAAGATGGGCGCATGAAGGTGCACCCCATTTTGCACTGGGGTCGGACCGAACTCGAGGATTACTTTCGCGAGCATCACTTGCCGCGTCATCCGCTCTACGCCGAGGGTTATCGCAGCATTGGCGATGTGCACTCGACCATCCCCGTGGGCCCCGAGGATGATGATCGCGCTGGGCGTTTCCTCGGCACGAAGAAGGAATGCGGGCTGCACCTTTCGGCTGAAGAGAACACCAGCTTGAGCGCTTCGGGGCTCTGAGTCGCCGCTTCTCGCGGCGCCAGTGGATCGGGTGTCGTGCGAGTGAATCGGGTATCGTGCGAGCGCGATGCCCGAACTGCCCGACATTGTGACTTATGTCGACCGCTTGCGGGCGCGTTTCGTCGGAAAGACGCTGACGGACTGGAAGCTGACGAGCCCTTTTCTGTTGCGCACTTTTGAGCCAGGGCTCGAGGCGCTGCGAAGAAAGAAGCTAGCGGCCGTCAATCACCAAGCCAAGCGGCTCGTGTTTGAATTTGAAGGACCCACTTTTGCTGTGATGCATTTGATGGTGGCGGGGCGCCTCAAGTTGGCTGAGCCAGGAAGTAAGCCCCTGTTCGGTGAGCTGATTCGTTTCGAGTTCGAGGGCGAAGTGTTAGTGCTCACGGAGGTGAGCAAGAAGAAGCGCGCCTCGCTGCACTTGTTTCGGGATGAGGCTGGAGTTCGCGCGCTCGATCGAGGTGGGGCGGATCCATTTTTGCTCAGCTTCGAAGAATTTGAGCGGGTGCTGCGGCGCGAGAATCGCACGCTCAAACGGGCGCTCACCGATCCGAGTATCTTTTCGGGCATCGGCAACGCCTACAGCGACGAGATTTTGTTTTGGGCTGAGCTTAGCCCCACGGCGCTGACGCGGAACCTATCGGAGGTCGAGGTGGGGCGCCTTTACGTGTCGACGCGACACACGCTCCGGGCCTGGATCCGCTTTCTGGGCAAACAGGTGGGAGACTTTCCGGAGAAGGTCACGGCTTTTCGTCCGGAGATGGCCGTGCATGGTCGCTTCAAGCTGCCGTGCCGGGTGTGCGGCGCGCCCATCGCGCACATCGTCTATAAAGATAACGAGACGAACTATTGCCCCCGTTGCCAGACCGGTGGGCGCATCTTGGCCGATCGTGCGCTCTCGCGGCTGCTCAAGGGAGATTTTCCTCGTACCCTCGAGGAGATGGAAGGCGAGTGACAGGCCGCTCGCTGCCGCGGGGCTGTGTTCAATAGCTGTTGAAAATTCCTTGAGTCTTGCAGGGCCGGCGCTCAAGCGGCCAGGTGGGGGCGCTTAGGTAAGGTTGCGCTCCCGGAAAAGCTCTGACATGAGGTCGCCCATGCGCAATTGGGCAGGGCTCTTTCTTCTGGTGGCGTTCTTTTGGATCGGATGCTCGGCGAGCGGCGACGCGCCCATGGGCACGGGTGGACTCGCGGCCGTGGGTGGGGCGGGAGTCGGCACGGGCGGCGCGGCCTCGGGAGGGGGCCCGTCTTGTGCGGTTACGCAGACGGCGTGCAGTGGCGTTTGCACATCGACCGCGACCGACAAGCTCAATTGCGGCAATTGTGGTCACGCTTGCGGTTCGGCGCAGTCCTGTAGTTCGGGAACTTGCGGTTGCGCGCCTGGCTTAGGGGTTTGCGGCGAGGCCTGTGCCAACCTCGCGTCGGATGCTGCGAACTGCGGGACATGCGGCAACGTCTGCACGACCGGGCTCTTCTGTTCGCAGACCGCGTGCGTTGCGGCTTGCCCAACGACGGAGACCGCCTGCGGGCAGAGCTGTACCAATCCGCTCACTGACGCCACCAACTGCGGCTTCTGCGGCAATGTTTGTCCGGTTGGACAGGGTTGCTCGAACGGCGCGTGTGGCTGCCCTGTTGGCCAAGCCACGTGCAGTGGGCAGTGCGTAGACCTTCAGAACGAAGCGACCCATTGCGGTATCTGTGGCAACGCTTGCGCGGGCGGAGAAGCTTGCGTTGCGGGCATGTGCCAAGTTGCGACGGGCATCGGTGGTTCGGGTTCGGGTGGTGGCCCGAGCGGTGGTGGCCCCGGCGTGGGCGGCACGGGCACTGACACGGGCGGCGCGGCGACCGGCGGCGACGCGGGCGTGGTTCGTCCGAACGGTTGCCCCATTACGGCCGGCTTAGTGGCTGACTTTGAAGACGGCGGGACCGAGCCAGTCGTGCTCGAGAGCGAAGGGCGCACCGGGGAGTGGGAAATCTTCAACGACGCAACCTCGTCGAACCAGAAGATGACGGTGGAGCCTTCGGGCGGCACGGCCATGTGCGACACCTCGGCGCTGCATGTTACGGGCTCGAACTACTCGAGTTGGGGCGCGGGTGTTGGCTTCAGCTTGGTGGGCGCGCCCTCGAGCCCCACGGCTTACAACGCCACGACGCGCAACTTCACCGGTTTGCGCTTCAAGGCCAAGCTCGGGAGCGGAGCAGACTCGAAGTCTCCGGTGCGCTTCAACGTCTCGACGCCCTGGACCGAGAGCACCGAGAATCCCGGTGGACAGTGCACGGCGACGACCTCGTCTACGACCAAGGCCGCGGCCGATTGCTATCAACACGCGGGCCGCTTCCTTCCGCCCGGCGCAGGAGCGACCGAGCTAGGTTCGGATTGGAAGACCTTCACCTACTGCTTCGATCGCGACCTCTATCCGCTTTCGTTACCCAGCAATCTCACGACGGAGCAGCGCAACAATATTGGAACGAGCATGCTGAAGGTGCAGTTCCAGTTCAATCAGGGCAAGGACTACAGCGGCTCGTATCCGTCGAATGGTGAGTTCCCCGAGTTTGGCAAAGCTCTTCCGTTTGACCTTTGGCTCGACAATGTCGAGTTTTTCAGCGGCGAATGCCCCAATCAGGTCGTCTCGCCCTCGAACGGCTCGCCGGCCAAGGCGTTTCCGCAGAACACGGCGGCTGGCAGTTGCGCTCCCCCCGCGGTAGCGCCCAAGTTTGCTCAGGCCATCGCCGAAATCTACGCCCGTTGGACGAAGACGTTCGTGCAGAATGATCGCATCGTGGCTCCTGAACAACAGGGCGCCATTACCAGCGAAGCCATGGGCTACGGCATGATGATCGCTGCGGCCATGGGCGACAAAACGGCGTTCGATAAATTCCACGGTTACGTCAAAGGCCAAGGCGGCTCGGGTAGCGGCCTCATGACCTGGAAGAACGGCGGTTCCGGCTCAGCGAGCGATGGGGACATCGACATCGCCTACGCGCTGCTCATGGGCAACGTGCAGTGGCCGAGCGGTGGCTACAAGACGCCGTCGGATCAAATGGCGGCAGCGATTTTGAGCCAAGATTTGGTGAGCAACGTGATCCGAGGCGGCAGCACCTTCAAGGACGCGCCGTTCAATCCGTCCTACTTCTCGCCGGCAGCTTTCCGAGCCTTTGGCAGCTCGTTTGGTTCGGCTTTGAGCGCGAACTTCAACTTGGTCAACGGCAACGTCTCGGCGACGACCTCGGGCGTTCCGACCGACTGGGCTAGTCCCTCGAATGGCGCCCCTTCGGGCCCCGGTAGCGCTCAGGTCACGAGCGAAATCACTGACGGCAATAACGGCGCCATGGGCTACGACGCGGCGCGCGTTCCGTGGCGCCTCGGCCTGGACGTGTGCAAGGGCGGCGGGGCTTCGTCGGCGCTCACGAGCATTGTTAACTTCTTTGCCGCTAAATACGACCAAGGCGCGAGCATCGATCTGATGAAGGCCGGTTGGTACAAGACGAACGGCAACCCGCATCCGCAGTCGAAGGACCTGCAAGGTTCGTATCTGGGCCCGATTGGTGTGGGCGCGCTCGCTACCGGCAATGCTGTCATGCGCGACCGAGCCTTCCGCGTGCTGCTCGATATCCTCGAGAACGGCGACTACAACCACACCTACTTCCCCTCGACGGTGGGTTTGCTCACGCTGCTCCTCATGAGCGGCAATTTCCCGATGCCCTAAGGGGGTCGAAACAGCCGGTCGAAGCGCTATCGAACGGCGCCCCTCGGGGCGCCGGGCGTGATTCGCGGGGCGGCCTCTAGGCAGAGTACTTCGAGGTAGAGCGCTTCGAGTGGGGGCGGGGGCTTTTGTAGTCTGCGGGCGCACAACACCCGAGGCTTCGCGATTTTGAACTCAAACGGGCACGAGCTGAGCCTTGGGCGCGGGCCGTTCGCGATGCTAGCCTAGCCAGACTCCATGCGTCGTGTTGGCTTTTGCTTAGTTTCGTGTGTCCTAGGTTGTTCTACGTCTCCCCTTCAGGAGGGAGGTTCCGGCGGTGGCTCTTCAACGACCGGGGGGAGCGCTCCCCTCAGCGGAGGGACGAGCGGCGCTTTGGGAGGTAGCCCAAACGGCGGCTCTGCGGGGCCGAGCGGGGGCATGAGTGCTTTGGGAGGAGGAGCGAGTGTCGGGGGCGGCGGCGGCCCGGGCGCAGGTGGCGAGGCCGCGAGCGGCGGTGGTGAGGCGAGCGGTGGCGGAGCGAGCGGCGGTGGCACCGGGGGCGGGGGAATCAGCTTGGGGGGGCCGTCGGGCTGTGAAAATTCGGCGCTCACGTTGTGTGATGGGTTTGAGGGCGAAAGCATCAACTCTTCGCTGTGGAGCGTGGGTAAATCGAGCCAAAATACCGTAGAACTCGTAGCCGACCAAGCCGCGCGCGGCGCGAAGTCTGTGCATATTCATACGCAAGACGGCTTCGGTTATTTGAAGAACGAGTCCTTCTTTCCGGCGCCCATGAACAACTATTTCGGGCGCATGTTCGTGCGCGTGGCGCGCTTTTCAACCGTAGATTGGGCGCATTGGACGCTCGCCGAGGCAGCGGGGACCGGCGATGGTTCGGTGATTCGCGTCGGCGGGCAATACAAGACGGATGCTTCCAAGAACCGCTGGGGCATCGGCAGCGATAGTGGGCCCACCGGCGATTGGACGAACCACGATGAGGACCCGAACGGCAACCCGAGCGAACCTCCGACCAACACTTGGGTTTGCCTCGAATGGGAGCACCGCGGCTCGGAGAATGTGACGCGCTTCTTCGTGGACGACGTGGAGCATCCCTCACTGGCCACCACCGTGTCGAATCACGGCGGCTCGAGCGTCGACTACATTTTGCCTCAAATGACGAGCGTGTGGTTCGGCTTTTGGCAATACCAGGCCGATAGCGAGGGCTTTGACGTATGGATCGACGAAGTCGCGCTCAATAGTGAGCGGATTGGCTGCACGAGATAGCCCAACGGAGCGGCCCACTTCGAACTTACAAAGTCTGGGGCTATGAGTGTTTACGAAGGCATGACCAGCGAAGTGACTCGGGGACTCAGCGCGCCACTCGGGGCGACGCTGCGTGATGGCGGCGTGAATTTTTGCATCTACTCACGAGATGCGACCCTGATTGAGCTGCTATTGTTCGACGACCGGGCGGCGGAGCGACCGAGTCGCGTGATTGTGCTCGATCCGCGTCAGTATCGAACCTATCACTATTGGCACGTCTTCGTGCCTGGCCTCCAGGTGGGTCAGGTTTATGCGTATCGCGCCCACGGCCCCTATGATCCATCTCGAGGCCAACGCTTCGATGGCGAGAAGGTGCTGTTTGACCCGTACGGGCGAGGCATGACGATCCCTCAAAGTTATTCGCGGCAGGCTGCGACCCGGCCGGGTGATAACGCCGCCAGCGCCATAAGAAGCGTTGTTACCGATCCTCATGCCTACGATTGGGAAGGGGACCAACCGCTGTGTCGGCCCTCGGGCGAGACGGTCATCTATGAGCTTCACGTGCGCGGCTTTACACGCCACGAGAGCTCCGGAATTTCACCCGAGAAGCGAGGCACTTACGCGGGCCTAGTTGAAAAAATCCCGTACCTGCTCGAACTTGGGATTACGGCCGTCGAGCTCTTGCCCGTCTTTGAGTTTGACGTTCAAGACGCGCCAGCGGGCCTCAGCAACTACTGGGGCTATCAGCCGATGTCCTTCTTTGCTCCGCACCTCGGCTATAGCTCGCGAGAAGATCCGCTCGGCGCCATCGACGAGTTCCGCGACATGGTGAAGGCTCTCCATCGCGCTGGCATCGAGGTAATTCTCGACGTGGTATTCAACCACACCGCAGAGGGCAACGAGAACGGACCAACGCTCGCTTATCGGGGGCTCGCCAATTCGGCTTATTATATTCTTGAGCAAGACCCCTCGCGTTACGCCGATTTCAGCGGCTGCGGCAACACGTTGAACGCCAATCAGCCGGTCGTGCGTCGCCTGATCGAGGATAGTTTGCGCTATTGGGTCTCCGAGATGCATGTCGATGGCTTTCGCTTCGACCTCGCTTCCATCTTGTCGAGGGACACCAAGGGCATTCCAGAGCCCAATCCGCCGGTCTTATGGGATATCGAGTCTGACCCGCTATTGGCCGGCACCAAGCTCATCGCGGAGGCTTGGGACGCGGCCGGGCTCTACCAGGTGGGGAGCTTCGTCGGTGACGCTTGGCGAGAATGGAACGGGAAGTTTCGCGACGACGTGCGCGCCTTTGTGCGAGGCGATCAGGGCGCCGTCTCTAGCTTAGCTACCCGTTTGCTGGGGAGTCCCGACTTGTTTAGCCACAAGGAGCGTGAGCCGGAGCAGAGCATCAACTTCGTGACCTGCCACGACGGCTTCACGCTCAACGATTTGGTCTCGTACAACGACAAGCACAACGAGCCGAACAGAGAAGACAACCGCGACGGCGCCAATAGCAACTCGAGCTGGAATTGCGGGGTCGAGGGGCCAAGCCGCGATCCCGAGATTGAGGCGCTCAGAAATCGGCAGGTTAAAAACTTCATGGCGGTGCAGTTTTTGGCAGCGGGGATGCCGATGCTGCTAATGGGCGACGAGGCCCGGCGCTCCCAGCGCGGTAACAATAACGCCTATTGTCAGGACAACGAGACGAGTTGGTTCGACTGGGGCTTGATACAAACGCACGCCGAGATCTTTCGCTTCACCAAGCTCCTTTGCGCTTACCGCGCGCATTATGAGGCACTTGGGGGGCGCGATCCGGCCAGCCTCAACGAGCTCATGGAACGAGCCCGCATTCATTGGCATGGCGTGGAGCTGGGCAAGCCTGATTGGAGCGACCACTCCCATTCTTTGGCTGTCGAACTCCACAGTCGCCGCGGCAGATACGTTTTCTTCTCGATTCTAAATGCGTACTGGGAGCCGTTGCGCTTCGAGCTTCCGCCGCTCCCGGCCGGGTACCCTGAGCCGTGGAGACTCTGCATCGACACAGCCCGGCCTTCGCCAGACGATATTCGGCCCTTCTTAGAGGCTCCGTCGCTCAGTGAGAGTACTTACCTCGCTGGGGCTCGCTCGGTCGTATTGCTCGTGCGGGGCGTGTGACCGAGTACTTCGCGAGCGGATGGATGAACGATCGGAATTCGGGCGAATCCCCCGCTAGGGCGAAAATGCGACCCAGCCTTGCCTCGCTCCACCGACGAGAAGTGGACCAACTCCTGCTGCAAGGAGTATGTGGCGTCTCGTGAAGACGATTATTGCGCTTGCCTTGGCCTCGTTGACGATTAGCTCCTCTGCGTTCGCGGCGGGTGATCGCATCCAACTGACGCCGGAAGTGGGCGTTGGGGCCACGTTCAACTTGGGCGTGAGCTCAGGGCGCGACGAGGGAACGCTCAGCGCCGATGGCGGTCCGGTATTCGGGGGGCGATTCAGCTACCGTGTGCACCCAACCGGATTCGTCTATCTCGCCTATCACCGAGAACTTACGACCGCCTATTATCGACAAGACGGGGAGTTCGAGACGAGTGCCAGCGCCAACGTCACCTTCGACTATTTTCAGTTCGGCGGCCGCATCGAGGTTCCCCGGGGAAAAATGTTTCCCTACGCAGGGTTCGCGCTTGGCGCCACGCGCATCGGTTCACAAGACACGAGCGGAGCGAGCGTATCCTTCATGGCTAATCTCGATCTCGGTGTGCGCTGGGAGCTCTTGCCGTTCCTTCATGTGGGTTTGCTCGCGCGGCTGCCCATCACCTTCGTAACGGGTGAGTCGGGGGCTTTCTGCCTGAATAATAGCTGTGCCTTCGTTTACCACGGAGATCCGCTCGTTCAGATCCAGGGTTTGCTTGGCGCCGGCGTACAATTTTAGACCGCTTACTGGGGCTGAAGCTGGCTCCGCTCTGGGGAAAAAATTTTTGGGCCTAGGGGACCCGGCAAGCAGCTGCCATTGGCTATGCAAGTGAGGCATTCTGTCAGGAATGCACAGGCTTCGCCGTCTGCCCAATCCTCTCGCACTCTTGGTCGCCGCAGGCGCGACGTTAGCGGGGTGCACGGCCTATTTAGGCACAACTCCGGATGATGGCCCGGTCTCGTCGGGTGGGGGGGGCCCTATTGCTGGGGTAGGTGGGGGAGTCTCCGGCACCGGGGCGAGTCCGGGCGTGGCTAGCGGCGGCGGGCAGGGCGAACCTCCGGAGTGCCTTGGCGCAGATACCGTCTCCAACAAGCGCTTGGTGCGTCTCTCGTTCAACCAAGTCGCCAATTCTATCGGAACGCTCGTAGACAGCGTGCTCGGCACGAAGATTGTCGACGACTTCGAGTTAGTGGACGCGCAGCATCGCGCTTTTCCGCCCTTGCAAAGCCCGCGAGAAGGCAACTCGTTCACCGACCAAAGCTGGAGTTCAGTCGACCAAATCGCTCAGGCCGCTGGCAGCTACGCCGTCGACCACTTGGGCGATCTTACACAATGCGGCGCTCAGCCGACGGACGATTGCGTCCTGAACTACCTCACCGATCTAGCAGAAAAAGCCTATCGGCGACCGCTGGGTACGGAAGAGCTCAATCGCTTCACAACGCTCTATACAGATGCCTTCAAGGGCGCCGGTGCTTCGACGACCGAGGCGCTGCAGTACGGAGTCTACGCTATCTTCCAAGCGCCCCAGTTCCTTTATCGGACCGAGTTTGGCTTGGACGCGCACAGCGCGGGCCCACTGACGGGTCTCGAACTCGCCAGCATGCTCTCCTATTTCCTCACGGACGACACTCCTGATGAGCTGTTGATGGAGGGCGCTGCCCAAGGCCAGCTCGCTACGGATGAACAGGTCTCGGCCCAGGTCACGCGCATCCTCGGGACGGCGGCGGCGAAGAAGAACCTCGAGGGCGCGATGATTTCCTACTTCGCCTATCCCAATCTCGAGAGCCAGATCATCCAGGATGATGCCTTCACCGGCGATATGCGGCGTTCCATGTATCGCGAGGCAGAGCTCTTCCTGCAACGTGCGTTGTGGTCCGACTCGCTCGACTCGCTGCTCACTTCTTCGAAGGGCTACATGGACGCAACGCTCGCGCCAATTTACGGAGTGACGACCTTCCCGCCTCCGGGCGCGACGCCATTTATCGAGGCCTTTTACGAGGTAGATCTGCCCCAAAAACGTACCGGCCTCCTCACCCAGGCCGGCTTCCTCGCCAATCGCTCACGGCCCGATCACACCTCAGTCGTGGGTCGGGGCCTCTTGATCAAGAATGCGTTCTTGTGCACTGAGACACCCCTACCGGACGAAGGGATCGTTGGCATCATCGAGCAACTCTTGGCCGACAAGCCCGACGCTACCGAGCGCGAGATGGCGGAGATACGTGCCTCTGCTTCCTCGTGTAGCTCATGCCACGAGTCTTTCGATCCATACGGGCTCGCTCTCGACACTTACGACGTATTGGGTCGATATCGTGAAGTTGATGATAAGGGGCGGCCCATTGACTCCTCTGTGACACTGCCCAAGGTGATTGGCGGGGGCGACGCTAGCGATATCGTCGAAGTCGCACAAAAGCTCGCGGCTTCCGGCGCTTTCGGCAAATGTATGGGGCAAAACTTGGTTAACTACGCCTTAGCCGACGTCAGCGCGGGTGCGGCTTCTATCGATAGCTGCGCCGTGAAGCGCGTCGCCGATGCCTTCAAGGCCACAGACCAGACGTTTCCCTCGCTCATCAAGACGGTGGCCACGTCCGCAGCTTTCAGTGAGCGCCTACAAGGAGATGCCCTATGAGAAACTATAGTTTAACGCGTCGCTCTTTCTTGGCGGCCGTAGGCGGAGGGCTGGGCTTGAGTGGTCTCCTTCGAAATATGGAAGCCATGGCGCAAGGGGCGACGTCTCCACCGCGTTTTCTGATGACGCACTTCCCCGTTGGTACCTTAAGAGCGCGATTCTTGCCGACCGGTACGGGCTCTTCGTACGTAGCGTCGCCCATCATTCAGCCGTTTGAAGATGCGGGGCTTCGTCAGCATATGTCGGTTTTTTACGGCTTTTCAGACGACCATTTGCAGTGCCCGGGCGGGGGTGGGCACGAAGCAGGAACGCCCTTTACGACCACCGGCTGCGGCTCGGCGGGGACGCGGCAAAACGGCGGTGAGCGCGATGATGGCGTCGCGGGTGGCCCTTCGTTCGATCAGGTTTTCCTCAAGAATGTCCCTGGGCTCGCGCGGGACGGCATCGGTTACGTCAACGCCATTTGCGACGCGCGGGTAGACTCGAATGAATCGTCGACCCAGTGCCTGTCGTACAGCTACACGCAGCGTTCGATTTCCTCGTCGGTGCCTGGTGGCAACATCACAGAGTACACACCGCTCTTGCCGCAGCTTAGCCCGGCCCAGCTTTACGCGAGCCTATTTTCCAACTTCATGCCTGGCGGCGCCACAGACGCCAATCGTGAGGCCGCGCTTCGTGCGCTGCGCCTGCGAAAGAGCGTACTGGACTACTCTTTGTCTGAGCTGAACGAGCTAGGTCGACTCGCTCCTTCTGCCGAAAAGCCGAAGATCGAAGTGCATGCGGATGCCATTCGCAAAATCGAACTGCAGCTCGCTGCACAAATCGAGGAAATTGAGGCTGGTGGAGGCCAGTCGACCTGCGTGGCGCCCACGGAACCTGCGCGCGACCTCAGCGGCGGCAAGGGCAATTCGCAGTATCTTGAGAACGTCAACAGTGACGACTCCGAGGTGCACAAGATCGTGGCTGAGGCGCACTCAGGCGTGATTTTGGCGGCATTTCAGTGCGACATCATTCGCGTCGCGACCTTCCAGTTCTCACCGGGGACCAATCACGTCTCGTTCAAGGGCATGTGGCCGAGCAACCCGAACCGCATCGCCATGCATCATCCGGTGAGCCACGCCGGCGCCTTTTTGGGCAACGCATCGGAAGCGAACCCGTCGGATCTGGATGGGGACGATCGGGATCGCTACGAGTTCTTGGCGAATGTGCAGACTTGGTACAATCAGCGCTTGGCCGACTTCCTCGTGAAACTACGCGACACCGAAGACGCCTACGGTGGCTCGCTGCTCGATCATACGGTCGTGCCGTACGTCACGGAGGTGGCGCAGTCGAACCACTGGCGTAAGCCGAAGCCGGCCTATTTGTTTGGTGGCGGCAAACTCGGCTTGAAACACGGCACTTTCCAAAATTTCAATGAACGCCCGCAGGTCGACCTTTTCCTGAGTTGCGCGCAAGCGCTGATGCAAACAGACGATCCCAAAGGGGGCCTCGGTGCGGAGCGCTTCAATCAGTTCAACGCGGGCGCAGGAGCCATCAGCGGCTTGTGGGAAAAGCCCGTCTGATCGGCGGTCGGTCGAGCGGTAGATTCAGACGACCCCGTTGAAATGGACGGGGCCAACTATTTCAAGGTCGACTTCAGGTTCGATTTGAGGAGATCTGCGTTTTCTCCTGGTTCTGCTTGGCCGCTCAACCACGAATAGACTGACCAAGCAAAAGCGCTTCTCTTGCGTTCGTTTTGCTCCTGGACGGCGAAGTTACAGAGCGGCACGAAGGTCGCTTCGAACACTTCGTGCGAACTTTCAGGATCGATGTGGAGCAGCTCGTCTGCAAGATGGCTGAATTTGGCCCAGGCGAGCCACTCCAGCTTGGCATCGAGCAAGATGTCCTTGCCCGTTTTCGCCCTAAAGTCGTCGGCAGCGACTTGAACCTCTTCGAAGAGCGCTTCGCGGCGTTCGAGCAGGGCTGCGTCCAGGTAGTTGTCGCTCCAAGCGTTGAGCTGCGCCCGGAGAGAGACCTTCGGATCATTCAAGACTTCCACCAGCAGGGTCACGAGCTGAGCTTCGAAGCGCTCCGTCGCAACACTTGCAGAGCCGGCGGAGAGCTCGAAGCATCGATGGGTGAGAGTGTCTTGATGAATCGTCGAGTGGAGCACGTTTCGAACGGTTGCGAGTTTGCGACGAAGTTCGTCTACCTCGAGGTGAGGCTTAGATAGCGCGCTCCAGAGATGGGCGAGGGCGCTCGGCCAGCTCTCGAGTCCTAGGGCCTGGGGCGGAGCAAACGGTGAGAGCTCTGTTTGGAGCGCCCGACGAATGAGCGGCCAGGTAGCAATGCGGCGGGGGGCGAGCAAAAATAGGCAGGTTAGGCCCAATTTGGAGGGAGACCTCGGCGTTTCGAGGAGCCTCTCTGCGGCCCGAGCCATGACGTACGACCAGCGCGTGGGCCGAGGGGCGCGTCCCAACTCAATGACGAGTTCAAAGTCGCCGTGCTCCGCTGCGTCCGCCACCAATAGGTCGCGGCTGACCTTACAAGCCGCTCGTCCGGTGAACGTCGGGGGCAACCGACTGGCAAGCAGAAGCAGTTTCTTTCCGACCTCGTCGTTGCCTCGGAGCCATTGGCAGATGCCTAGAGCAACCACGCCCGCGCCTGCCAGCACCTTGGGCCGCGCAAGTTCAGCTTCGATCCAGCCGAGGTGCTTTCGTTCGGGGCTTCGCAGCAGAGCCCGAGCGCCATAGTAGGCCCCCACGGCTCGCGCTGACTCATCAAAACCAAACGGAAAACTGAAGCGAGCGAACCAGTAGCTCGCCTTGACCCAGCCGAAACGCACTGTGACTTGGTTGAGCCAGAACGACGGGAATAGCAGCGTGTAAAGGAAGCCGCTGAGCCAAAGCCATTTCCCGGCCAATGCAGACGTGAGCAGAATCACGACGAGGCGCGCTCCAGCCAGGACGAATCCGCGCCTTACGCTGGGCGAGGACGAAGTCGAAGACTTCCTGTCCATCAGGAGCCGAAACAGCATGACGAGGATGAGAATGGGTCCGGCGTACATGGTTCACCTTCGCCATCCCACGGCACGCCTAGCGTCGAGCCAGGGCCGGGGGGCCTCCCCCGGAGCCGCTATCGCGTCTTGCTCGCTCGAGGCCGGTTGCTCGCTTGAAGCCGAGGCCGTGTTGGCCCAAAGTTCCCAAACGGCGCGCGCCTCCGGATCGCGCAAGGTAGAGAGGGCCCCGCGTACGAGGTCTGCGTCACGCTCGATAGGGCCGAGCGGAGTCTGGCAGAGTTGAGCGCTCTTGTTGCCCATTTCGAGGAGCAAGAGCAGCTTTTGGCCGCTTCGTTCGACCTCGGAGCGGGAGGCTTTCGTCGGCACTTCGAGTACAAAAAATGGGTTTTGCCTCCACGCGTCGAGCCCGGTGCCGTGGATCACAATAGACTAACCTTCTTGGGCCAACGGCGTCGAAGGGAGCAGGTATGAGGTGACATCATCGGGTGCGAAGCGTTGATCCGTAGCTGAGGTTTTGTTCTTTACGGTCGGCTGGGCTGAGTTGCCATAGGGCACGCACCGCTTTTTCTGCGCCCATCCGGTCGTCTCGCTCGAGCGCCTTTCGTCCTTGTTGGATGAGCACTGTGGCTTTCGGAGTATCACTGAGCTCGCTGATCCTCGAGGCGAAGCTTTCCAGTTCCCATGCCCACGAATCAGGATGGCGAAAGTAACCCGCGAGACCTAGCTGTTCTATCGAATTCACATGGCGCGCTACGGCGTCTACGTGCCCGGTTGTCAGCGCCTGTTGGGCTGCGCGGTAGCTTTTATCGAGCTTGGCGCGTTCGCCGTCCGTTCCGTAGCGGCCGAGCCAGCCCAGGGCCACTTCGTAGGTTGTTTCAATTTCCTCGTTGAGCTCTGGGACGGCCATTTTCGCTTCGACCCCAGCCAAGAGCGCATCGGCCTCCGTGAGCGCTCGGCGCGCCTGTTCGCCTGCGTCGAGATCACCTCCCCGCAGGGTGGCGAGATTCCGTTCCACCTCCTTCAGCATGTAACTGACCTCGGTGAGGCGAGCTGCGAGCTCTGAAGATGCGCTTTGGAAACCCTTGCGCGAGAAGTCGTCCGTTCGAGCTCGCAGGTCGAGCAGCATGCCTTCCATGGCTTCGGGAGGCAGCGAAGGGGTGACCAACATGGCTACGCGATCGAAGAGTTGATCGACCTCTGCAATGCGGGCAGTAGCCTTCAGGCGTCCGCCTCGATCCAACTCGAGAGTGACCTCAACCTCGGTTCCGGCGGCAATTCGAGCTTTGAGCTCTGAACTCGGAATTTCAAGGGTACCGACGAGCCGGCACAAGTGCGCCTTGGCAAATTCGCCCTGAACGATCGGCACTTTGAGCGCAAAGCCGTCCACACCCGGCGTGACCGTCTCCACGGTCTGTAAGTTGAAGGTGCGTCGAATGGGTAGGGGTGCGCCTCGTTCGAAGAACACCTTGACCGCATCGTTGGCCAGCGCAATGCCCACGCTTCGGGAGAGGGGAGGCTCGCCGAGGGTGAGGCCGTGAGCGACGGTGAATTCGGGCGGGTGCAGCGCCACGCGCTCGCCGTTTTTCGTTAAGCCGAAAATGCGAAACTGAGAAGCGCTGCGTGGCGCGAGCGAAACCATGGTCGCGAAGGTCTGTTCAGCGTCCAGTGGAACTGGCTCACTCACAAATCCACCATCGTGTCGCTCCAAGACGATGGCCTGGAGCTCGCTCTGGCCTTCGAGCAAGCGCCCGACGACAAATGGCGAGAGATCTGCCGTCATGGCGGGGTATTGGAGCCAAACCGCAGGGCCTTTGGCCGCGCTGGACGCAGGCCTCGCGGGGCGAGCCGTGAGCCCCACGGTTCCCGCGAAAAGAGCCGCACCTTGGGCGACGAGCGTCATCGGATCGTGGCCGCTCGTGAGCTCTGCCCCCAAAATGGCGGGTACGCGCTCTCGCAAGAGGGGAGTCACCGTCGGGCCACCAACGAGCACAATCCGCGCGAGCCCGCCTTTGCCGAGACCGTGTGTTTCGAGCAGCCGCCGGGAGATGGCGAGGGTGCGGTCGATCAGCGGCGAGATAGCGGCCTCGTATTCGGCCCGAGTGAGCTGCTCTTCGATGTCGACGGTTTCGTTGCCGACGGACACGGCGTTCAAGATGAGGTCGGTTTCACGAGCGCGCGTCAGCTCGATCTTAGCGTCTTCGGCGACCAGTTTGAGCCGAGTCAGCACGCTGAGATGCGCGGGGTTCGTGCGGTCAATCACGATGCCTTTCGCTTCGAGCTTGGCGAGCAAGAGGTCGAGGAGCGTCCTATCGAAGTCGCGCCCACCGAGGAAATTGTCGCCATCGTGGCCCACCACGCGCAAGAGGCCCTCTTGGGTCTCGAGTAACGAAACATCGAAGGTCCCTCCGCCAAGGTCGTAAACGAGCCACGTTTCGTCGCGGGCGTCTCCCGCGTGACCCGCGGCGATGGCTGATGCGACTGGCTCTTGAATGAGTTCGATGCGTTCGAGGCCAGCCAAACGGGCGGCCTCAGAGGTGGCGCTCGTCTGCGGGAGCTCGAAGAGGGCCGGCACTGAAATGACGGCTCGCGACGGGGTAAACCCAGCTTGGTCCTTCACGTCGTTCAAGATGGACTTCAGGACCTCAGCGGCGAGCTCCTCGGGCCGCTTGCTCTGGTTGGCCGCTTTGAAGGAGAGGACGTGGCTCGTGCCCATAAGCCGCTTGAACTCGGCTTTGGTGTTGTCGGGATCGCTCTCTAGAGAGCGACGCGCCCGCGCGCCGACAATAAGATTGCCGCGACCATCGATTCGCACCACGCTCGGAGTAAGGACGTTGCCCTGGGCGTTACGAACGAGTTCACACGTTTGCCCATCGAACAAGGCGGCAGCGGAGTTAGTCGTCCCGAGGTCGATCCCTAAGCAGGTTAGGTCATCCTTCATCGAGCGCGAAGGATATCAAAGCCCGAACTTATCTCCAGCGGCCTTCGTTTTCGAGGGGTTTGCCTCGGTCTTGGAGGACGGGTCGAAGTCGCGTCTTTCTGCGATTGCGTCTTTCCGCGATCGAGAGATGTAAGCGGTGCGTGAGTGAGCGCGAGCGCGAGCGCGGTCTCGGCGTCGTGGGAAACACCAGCCTAACCCTCGCACAAGGTGCGACAACAAGGCACGACGCGAAGGTGCTACAAGAAGTTCGCTAGCCGGAGTGGCGCTGGGTTCTCGGCTTTTCTCGCGCGCGCGTCGAGGCGATGCAATCTGGAGCGTCCTCCGATAGGATGCGCTCATATCATGTCACTCCGGGACGAAAGCAGAAGCGAGCGTAGGCAACACGCCCCACTCAATACCCACGTTTTGGCGCTCGGCGCCCTCCTGCTTTTCAGTCCGCTGAGTGCGAGCGCTGTTGAGCCGGCACCACCCGCCTCGACCGAGGTCGTCATCTCCGAGCAGGCGCGAGCCCACTTCCAAGCTGGCGTTCAACTGCTGCAGGATCCCGATGGCGCGCGGTACGAGGAAGCGTACGAAGAGTTCAAGGCTGCCTACGCCGATTCGCCTTCGTGGAAGATTCTAGGAAATTTGGCGCTATGCGCGATGAAGCTCGAACGCGATGGTGAAGCTATCGCAGCTCTCGAGAGCTCCCTCACCGATGGCGGCGCAGAACTCGATCCCGCGGATCGCACCCAGCAACAAACCGATCTCAAGCTGCTCAAAGATCGCGCGGCGGCGCTGACGGTTCGCGGTAGCCCAGGCACTACCGTCTTGGACGAACGCAGCACCGTCAGCGGTTCTGTGATCAAGAACCAGTACCGCATTCCTGAATCAGGCGAACTTCCGCTCTTGCTCCGGCCCGGTAACCACCGCCTTACCGCGCGATTTGGCGAAGGCAGCGAGACCAAAGAAGCCACTTTGAACTCGGGCGCTGCGGAAATGACCGTCGAGCTGCGAGCGGAGGCGCCCCAGGCGGCTCCGAGCGCAGTCGCCCCTCCGCCCGCCCAAGAAGAGGCGGGTCCGTCGAAGGTCCCGGCCTATGTGAGCCTCGGTATCGGGGCTGCCGGTCTGATCGTGGGCGGGGTGTTTCTCGCCTTTCATTTTGATTCGGCCGGACAAGCCGATAAAGCATTTTCGAATTGTGCGGAGTCTGGAGACTGCACTCAAGATGACGTTTCGCGCATCGATCAACTCGACGCGGACGCCGCAACCCAGGGCACCGTTTCTTTGATCTCGTTCGGCGTAGGTGCAGTAGGCATCGGCACAGGCGTGGCGCTGCTCTTACTTCAGCCGAAAAAAGAGGCCCCCCCCAGCGCTGGTTTTTCGATTCGGCCCTACGCATCCGCTCACACGTTTGGGCTCAGCGGCAAGTTTTGATTTTGCTTATTAAAGGATAAATAGCCAGTGACCAACCCCGACCCAGCTCACGTTCCCGAGAAAGAAGCCACAGCGTTTGCGCCTCAGCGCAGCAAGCGCAAGCTCCTCGCGGGCACGGCCCTTTGTTCGACGTTCCTCCTCCTGCAGTGCATGAAGCCGGAGCGTGACTATGACGCGATCTTGCCTGGCAGCGGCGGACGCAAAGGCGAGGGCGGCGAAGGGGGCGCCATTGATGAAACCGGCGGGCGCAGCACCTGGGGCGGGCGCGCGAGTATCGGCGGCAAGTCGGGCTTTGCGGGCGATCCCGATCTCGGCGGCGCTCCGAATGCCGGCGCACCGAGTGGCGGCGCACCTAGCACCGGCGGCGAACCTAGTTCGGGTGGAGCTCCTCCTTGTGGGGACAATTCGGATCCCGATTGTCGTTGTGTCGAAGGCTCTCTGCTCGCGAAAGACGTCGATGAGGACGGCGAGGGGACGCGCCTATGTGAGGCTGCTCCTGGGCTCGACTGCGACGACGGCGACGAAGACTTCATCAAGAACGAATGCGGCGGCTGCATCAAAGACCTGGGCGGCGTTCTGGGTGACGCTTGCGGCCAGTGCGGCGAACTCAAGTGCCAAGGCGACTCGGCTCTGGTGTGTCGTTCACCTTCGCCCCAGCCGCAACGCTGCACCGACGCCAACACGCCGCAGCTCTGCATCGATGGCACCTGGGTCGTGCAGTCGGATTGCTCGGGTGGCGCCGCAGTTTGCCTCAACGGTAGCTGCGTTCAATGTAACCCCGGCGCGCCAGCCAACACGTTGGCCGGCCAAGAAGCTCGCGAGTATCGCTGCGACACAACGAGCTACGCTCCAGACGACCTAGTGTTTCGCTGCTCAGACGGTGGCTACTGGGAGAGTAGCTGGATCGCGTCTTGCTATGCTTCGTCGGCCGAGTCTTGCAACGCCGCGACTGGAAGCTGCGTGACGATGGGCATCCCTCACCCCCGAGACAGAAACTTCGAGGTCGTCCCCGCTTTGCTGAAGGGTATCGAGGACAAGGGGATGGGCCGGCCCGTCATCGACGTGTTCGATAGCTTGCTCGGTTCTAACTTCGGCTGATGTTGCTCTTTGGCAGCCGTTCGCTCAGCTATTCGATCCCCGAGTTCCGGAAACCCCTTGATTGGGACGTGGTCGGAACGGAGGAAGACTTAGCCCGACTGTCCGAGCTGCTGCCTCGCCATCCAGACAAAAAGAAAACACCTCATAAGACGGTCTTGATCTACGAAGGCTGTCCGCTCGAGGTCGTCGTTTGCGAGCCGGGCAGCTATTGGTGGCAAGTTTGGCAAGCTTTTGCCGACGAACCGAGCATCGAGGTTCCTATCTTGGGCCGCCTGACCGTCGCTCCAGCGCCGTTTTGCCTGATAACCAAGCAGATCAGCCTCATCTACCGTATTCATCACTGGCACAAGAACCTGGAAGATATCTACTTCCTTCGCAACTATATCCAGAGCATCCCGCCCAACGTTGAGGCGCTCTTCCCGGCCACTCAAGCGCACTCGCGCGCCTACTTTGCTGAGTATCACAACAGCTTCCCGGCTGTGCCTGTGGCCTGTCACCCGAAGTTGCCCGAGCGGCTCGAGTCCAATCTTCATCGCGAGCTGCACGAACGGGTGCGCCTGGGCGCAAGACCCGTTGTGACCGAACCTGACGCCTGGAAAGCTTTTCCTCACTTGAGCGGCGCCGAGCGCATCCTTCACATGCGGATGTTGCTCGCCGAAGAAGCGATGGTCTTCGCAGCGCACTGTCGCGCCGAAACACGAGGATTTCCCGGTGGGCGCTCAGACGCTGAGCTCAAGCGATATGCACTTCGTGAGTTCGCGATGAGCCATTTGCCCGAAGATTGGCGCTATTTTACCGTCAATCATTATCGAGAAATCGCCGAGATGATCCCCGAGAATTGGGGAAAGCTCGTCGAAGATCTGGTTGGGCCAGCTCCCTCCCCGCAGCCCTCCCCAGAGTAGTTGCGGGCAAAAGAGCGACTCGAACGAAACGCTCAGAGCGTGGTGCGAATGCGTCGCCCGGTGGCTGCCGGTGTGCTGCCCGCTCCGGCCTTGTCACTCGCGGCTGGCTTGGCTGGCGCATTCGGCTTGGCGGTTGTGCTGGCTTTGGCCGCGGTCGCTGCGTGCGTTTGCGGGCTGGCCTTGGCGGCGACGCTAGGAGCCTTGCTTGCCCCGGCTTCGGCAGGCTCGGTTTGCGCGGGGCCAGTTTGCGCGGGGCCGGCTTGAGCGGGCTCGGCCTTCTCGGGTTCAGAAGCCTTGGGCGCGTCGGCTGTGGGCGCCGCTAGAGAGGCTTCGACCTTGGGTGCGGAGACTGCTGGCGGAGCCGCGGGAGCCGTTTGCACGGGCACCTGCGCAGAAGTTGGGGGGGCCGCTCGCAGCGCAAAGAAGCCGACGGCAGCCGCTACGAGGAGGCCCGCGCCGACACCGAGCGCAGCCTTGTTGAGCTGGTTTTTGGGTGGGATCTCCGTGGGCGCAAGGGCACCATCGTGAGTGTGCGCCCAAGTGCCTAAGGTTTGCCCCTTCTTGGTCGGTTCTTCAACGAGAGCGACCGGAGCGGGGGCCACCTGGGTGGCAGCGATAGCGCGAGCGGGCGTACCGGCGCGCACGGTGGCGCCGTGCTCGATAGGCATTTGCTCGACGTAAGCAGAGAGCTCCTTCTGAAACTCCTCTGCCGATTGGTATCGATCCGTGGGGCTCTTGGCCATGGCCTTCTGCACGATGGCCGAGAAACGCTCGTCGATCTCCGGTACCTTCTCATGAACCGCTACTGGGTTCTCTAGAACGATCTTGAACAGGAGCTCGTTGAAGGTGTCTGCATCGAACGGCACCTTGCCGGTTGAGGCTTCGTAAAGGATGACGCCAACCGCATAGAGGTCGGCTCGTTGGTCTACAGCGCGCGCGCCCTTAGCCTGCTCGGGGGACATGTAATAGGGCGTGCCCATGACAGTCCCGGTGCGGGTCATCGAGAAATCGCCGCTCAGCGCCGAAAACTTCGAGATGCCGAAGTCTACGATTTTGACGAAGTCTCTTCGGCCCCGCTTGGCGGTGAGAATGAAGACGTTCTCTGGTTTTAGGTCGCGGTGAATGATGCCCGCGTCGTGGGCGGCCTTGAGGCCTTCGAGTAGCTGCACGGCGAGCTCTGCGGTGGTGTGCGGGTCTAAACGGCCGCGGCTCTCGATGCGCTGAGAGAGGGATTCGCCCTCCAGATACTCCATCACCATGTAGCGCTCGCCCTTGGGGAGCGTACCGAGATCCAAAACCTCGACGATATGCTCCGAGCCGATGCGGCCCGCCGCCTGGGCTTCGCGCTCGAAGCGCTCCACGGCGTCTTTCGATTGGGCCACACCCGCGTGCAAGACCTTAATCGCTACGCGTCGGTGAATGCGTGTGTTGTCGCCCTCATAGACGGCTCCCATGCCGCCTTCGCCGAGCAGGCGAATGATGCGGTACTTGCCGTCGACAATATCGTTGACCTGAAGGGACATATCTAAGCCTCTATGCGCAGAACGGACGCGGCGTTCCCCCGGCAATGCCTAGGGGAGCGCCAGACGAACTGCCTATTAGGCTGACACGCTTCGGCCTAGCCGTCACCCCAGGGCAGGCAAACGCGGCCGCTTGGCTGCCCGTTTCGCCGCGAAAGTCGAGTTTCGCGGCGCGCCGCATGTAGGCTGGCAGGGCATAGGGTTGGGGGCAGCCACGCCGAAGCGAGCTCGCTAGCCTCGCGCGTAGCCGCGCTCTTGCGTCTCGAGTTCTTCTTTATAGCTCAAACTATAACGGGCCCACGGGCGCGCCTTGAGTCGCGCAAACCCGATAGGTTCGCCGCTGCCCTCGCACAGGCCATAGGTTTCATCCTTCAGCTTGAGGATCGCAGTGTCGAGTTCTCGGAGGAGCTTGCGCTCCTTGTCGAGCAAGCGAAGCGTGACAGATCGCTCGGATTCTTCCGACGCGAGGTCTGACTCGTCTGCCGCGCCCTCGTGTGCTTCTCGAGCGAGCTCTTCGTGTCGTCGCAGTCGTTCGACGATGCTGGAACGCTGATCGAGAAGCGACTGCTCCAGTTCTTTCCACTCCGATTGAGTGAGCCCGTTCATATTCGCTTCGTTCATGGGTTAGCCCTTTCGCTACTTCCTCGCGGCCTAGCACAATAGTGCAATCTGGTTGCGTACTAAAGCGCCAAGAATGGAGCACGGTATCACCTATTGGGCCGAGACGCGCATCTGCGGCCCGCGGCAGTAATTTCAATATACTATAATGGCACAAGGCGCTCATGGGCGCCGAGCTCACGAGCGTTGGACGATTGGCAACACGCCGCCGGGCCGCCCGAAGTGGCGAACCACATCCTCGGGAAGCGGCAAGCGAGCGCTAGCGACCCCAGTCAATCCGCCTAGGGGAAGCAGATTCTCGTGAGCGTAGAGCACCTCCGATCAGGATCGGGAGAGACTGGGTCTGTGAAGTTCTGTCGCCGAGCAGCCTTCGCCTGGACCGAGGCCCCAAGGCCGATCTCTATGCGAAGGTCGGGGTCGAATACATGTGGCTTGTCGAGCCCGAGGGGCATTTGATCGAAGCGTACCAACTTGCCTCCCTTTCTGCGATCGCGCGCTTCAGATCGATTCGCGTGAGCGGGCCGCGCAGGATGCTGATGGTGTGCCTCGGGTGAACGAGGAGATTCCCAACGTCTGGCTTGTGAGCGTTCCGCACCACGAACCAACGTGGAGCGAGTCGACTCAGCTTTCTGGCTAGCTCCTTCGCGTCGTCGACGCCCCCGACACTCGATGCGAGGCCGTCGACCACTCGGGCGCGGTCGGCGTCCGTCTGGAGGCGACCGATGCACCAGAGTCCCGCGTTCGAGAGAGCTCGGTAGTCGACGTCCATTGGGTTTTGGGTCGCGAGCACGACTCCGACTCCGAAGGCCCGAGCCTGCTTCATGAGGGCGACGAGGGGGCGCTTCGTCGGCGGATTGGCCGGATGCGGCGGGAGAAAGCCGTAAACCTCGTCGAAGACAACCAGCGCTTTGAGCTCACTCGAGCCGGGGAGGCCTCGGACCCAGGAGAGGATCTCCTCGAAGACCATGCCGAGCACGAGCATGCGCTCTTCGTCGTCGAGGTGCGCCACGCTGACGATCACACAGGGGGTTCGGCCGTCTTTCGATGCTATCCATTCGCTGACGTCGAGGCTCGCTCCTTCGCGCCAACTCGCAAACGTCGGCGAGGCGAGGAGCGAGTTGAGGGAGGCCGCGAGGGCTATGCGGTCGTTCTTTTTCAGAAATGAGTTCAGGGGCAGCGCGCCAATCGTCGCGACGGGAGAGTTCGCCAGATCCATCATGAGCGAAGGAATATCTGCGTTCTCCCCCTGAGCCAGGCGACGTTCGGCGAGCACGCTCAAGAGGACGTGTTCCTTGCTCTTGGCGGGATCGGGGTCTCGTCCGACGAGACGCAGGAGGAGCGAAACAGCCGCGGAGAGGGCACTTCGTGCGGATTCTGGATCAGAATCCCAGAGAGACGACCGTCGCTCGAGGGAGGAGAGGAGGTGCAAAGGCTCTCCGGCGGAGGAGCCGGGCGTGATGACGCGCATAGCCACCCCGTGTGCGAAGGCTTCGAGCTCGGGTACGCCGATCGATGCAGCCTCAAGGGCTGCGCGTCGCCCCTCAATGGTGCTCGTGAGTTCTTCAGGAGTGAGCGCATGCTCTCCCTGCGCGAGCCACGGGGCTAACAGGCTAGGCTCTAGGCTTGGAAAGGAAAGAAGAAGGTTTGGTAGGTCTCCCTTCACATCAATCACGATGGTCGGGATGTGAGACCGAAGCGCCTCTTCAGCAACTACGGTAATAAGGCCGGTTTTTCCGCTGCCTGTCATGCCGACAATGACGCCGTGCGTGACGAGATGGTTTGCGGGGAGCCGCAAGCTGGGCCCCCCACCTGTGCCATCCATGGCGCGAAAGCTCCCGAGATCGAAGCGAACGGCGCGTTTCATGATGAGTTCCTTGTCGGCTATTGGGTCGTTCTTCTCAATCAACGTAGGGTTCTGCTGGGTTCGCCGCCGCTAGGGGGACTGCCGTTGGCTGAGTATGACCCATCGCAGCTTGTTGCGGGGTGCCTTCCGCAGTTGCCGATTGGGTTGCCGGCTCCGTAGCTACATCGACCTCGCTGCTCTCTTTTTTCTTCGAATTTCGTGGGCCAAAGAGGGTGGGCGCGATGCGCTCTGCATCGCCGGCTTGGCGCCGCAGGTAGCTAAGGGCACGGCGTGCATCGTCGTACGTGTTCACAAGCAGCGTGTAGGCGCGGAGGCGAGCGTCGGTGGTTTGAGCGACACCCTCGGGACCGATTTCTCGCGTACCCACGGTTCGGAGGAGGTGAATGACGAGCTTGTCGGCGTAGGCAAGCTCTTCTTCTGTGGTGCCGCAACGGCCTTTTACCTTGGCCCAGTTCTCTTGCAGCGCTCCGACCAAGATTTGGAGGTCGACTGCGGTGTTCTTATAGCCATTTGCGCCCTTCAGATCGTCTAAGGCGTCTTTAGGAATCAGCCCGCGCGCGATCGCGGCGGAGGCGTCTTTGAAAAGCACCTCGCGCAATTGAGCACCCTCTTCTTGCATCGCCTTCAGGTCGTCTGGCGGCTGAGAGGCGATCATGAACAGTCTGTGTGCGTAGTTCAACGCGCGCGCGTAGACCTCAATCTTGTCGAAACGAGCGAGATCAAAGTCGGGAAGCTTAGCCAAGGCCTCGCGTTGCGTGAGAAGCCGCGGCAATGCACCAAGAGCGGTTGCCACCGCCGACGAGATGTCTGTGGTGATGGGCTGCAAGCGTTCGGGCGAGAGCGCTTCAAGCTCCAGCAGGATGCTACGGTAAGCGTCTTCCTGCGAAGCTTCCTCTTGCACAGCGCTCGTGTGGGAAAATGCGATCGAGTTCATTCGAGACCTCTCCTTAGTTGGTATGGATTTCTGAGTTGCCAGTGTGGTGGCAGTTCGCGGAAATCCCCGGAAGCGCCCCCCACACACGCTCATTCGTCCGCACTCCCGCCCCGTTTCCTCAAAAATGGATCGCTTCCCATTTTTTCTATCGCGGAACGGAGCGGCTCAGGCCCCGAGGCCTAAGCTAAGCCTCGGGCAACCTTCGGAGGGCTTCAGGAAGCTAATTTAGGCCTCTGATAACCTTTGCAAGGTTTCGGAAAGCTAATTTAAGCCTCTGGCAACCCTGTGACGGGGCGGGGAGGCTTAATTAGGGTTTTGGGGCAGCATGCGAGCGGTTTTTTAGATCACCCGAGCCAGCCCCATAGTCATTTGTTCCATATTCATATATGCCTCCTCTAATCATGCGGGGTCATGCCGAGAGAGCTCGGGGTAGGGGGGCGTGGACAGGGGTCCGGCTTCAGTCCCGTTCGTCTCTCGGAAGCCGTGGCCCTCGCACGTTCCTCGATTCACCGATCCAGATGGAGAAATGCATATGGCATTGGGCTTGGTCAACAAAGGGTGGAGCTGTGGTCAGCCGAGGCAATTAAGTTCTTTGAAGCACTTCAACGCCCCTATGCAGAAAACTGGAGTTCATCCGCATGGATCATGATCTCTCACCAACAGACCTCAAAGCGATTCTTCATTCCAAGAGGGCCAATCTCTACTATCTGCAACACTGTCGGGTGTTAGTAAATGGTGGTCGCGTCGAGTATGTGACTGAAGAAGGACAAAAGTCGCTCTACTGGAACATTCCCATCGCGAACACCACTTCAATCCTTCTAGGGACCGGCACATCGGTGACGCAAGCGGCTATGCGAGAGCTGGCGAAGGCGGGGGTTCTAGTTGGCTTTTGCGGTGGTGGAGGCACCCCTCTTTTTAGCGCAGGTGAAGTCGACTTCGATGTCCTTTGGTTGACTCCCCAAAGTGAATATCGTCCCACGGAATTCCTCCAATACTGGGTTCGATTTTGGTTCAAAGACTCGCTCCGACTCGAAGCTGCCCGGGCCCTTCAGCGCGCTCGGCTCGAGCATATCTTTGATCGGTGGACGAAGTATCGAATTTTTCGAGAAGCCGGCTTTCATGTCAAGGACAGCGCCCTTGAAAGCGTGCTTGCTGACTCGGCCCGTGTGATCGACGAAGCCCCGAATAATACCTTTCTTCTCACAGAAGAGGCTCGTCTCACCAAGCTTCTATATAAGCTGGCTGCACGCGCCACGAAATACGGTGAGTTTACACGCGGCCGTCAGGGGGTCGGTGGTGATCCGGCCAATGGTTTTTTAGATCATGGAAACTACCTGGCCTATGGGCTTGGAGCGACGGCTGCGTGGGTCCTCGGCTTGCCTCACGGCCTTGCCGTCATGCATGGGAAGACGAGGCGAGGCGGTTTAGTCTTTGACATCGCGGACCTTGTGAAAGACGCGCTCGTCCTGCCTCAGGCCTTCATTTCAGCTGCTCGCGGCGACAGCGAGCAAGACTTTCGAGTCGCCTGCCTTGAGAACTTTAGCAGGGCAGAAGCCCTGGACTTCATGATCGACACTCTCAAGGACATCGCAGTTCGCGTCGCGGCCCAAGCATGAATATCCTCATTGTATCCCAGTGCGAGAAGCGGGCTCTGACTGAGACGCGGCGCGTGCTCGATCAATTTGCCGAGCGTCGGGGCGACCGCACGTGGCAGACGTCCATTACCCAGGCAGGCCTCGACACGCTCCGCAAGATGCTGAAGAGAACGGCGCGGAAGAACACGTCGGTCGCTTGCCATTGGATCCGCGGTCATGACCATTCCGAGCTCGCCTGGATTGTCGGCGACGCCAGCCGCTTCAACGAGCTAGGTGCCGCTCCCACGAACACCACTGAAGCCGATGTCTTGCGGTCGAAAGACGAAAACAGCTGGCATTCGCTCGAGGACATTCACCTCTTGGCTGTCCTTTCTTCGCTCTTTCATGATTTTGGCAAGGCAAGCGCCGCGTTTCAAAAGAAGCTGCAAGCGACGATGCCGATCGCCGACGCTTACCGGCATGAGTGGATCTCTCTACGCTTGTTCGAAGCGTTTGTTGGCAAAGATAGCGACCGCTCGTGGCTGGAAAGGCTAGCACGCGGCGACGTCGAATTTGGAAACGACGCGCTACTGAAGCTGACGCGCGACGATATGCCAGGGGTGCAGCGCCCCCTCGGCCCGGCGAACATGGGCCCGCTGGCGCAGGCCATAGGTTGGCTCGTGGTGAGTCACCATCGACTGCCCACTCGCAGCAGTCGCGAGAACCTCACCGTGGGGGAGATGAAGGCTCTGTTGGCTCCGATCATGCCTGAGTGGAACGGAGCTAGGCCCGAGGCAGACGCGAAAGGGCGCGCTGCCTGCTGGCAGTTCCCACAAGGGACCCCTTTCGACAGCCGAGATTGGAGCCGTCGTGCGGCGGATTGCGCGCGGAAGATGCTTGAGCGCCCCGGCTTCATCGAGAGGGCTGAGGGGTTCCTCGATGACAACTACGTCATGCACGTTTCGCGTTTGGCGTTAATGCTCGCGGATCACTATTATTCGAGCTGTCCGAGCGAAAGACGCTTCGGAGAAGCTGCATATCCGCTCTTCGCCAATACAGATCGGAAGACGAACGCGCTGAAACAGCGGCTGGACGAACATCTGGCGGGCGTCGCGTACCACGCGCGACGAATCGTCCGTACCCTTCCAAAGATCGAGAGGGACCTGCCCAGAATCGCTCGGTGCAAGGCTTTTCAGAAGCGAACGGCCGACGAGCGCTTTCGCTGGCAAGATAAAGCGCACGACGTGGCCGCCTCGCTGCGCGACCGGGCCGCTGACTACGGGTTCTTTGGGGTGAACATGGCCTCAACCGGTTGCGGCAAGACCCTGGCCAATGGGCGTATCCTGTATGCTCTCGCGGATGCGCGCCGCGGCGCGCGCTTCACTGTAGCGCTCGGTCTCCGGACCCTGACCCTCCAAACGGGGGAGGCCTACCGTGAGCGCTTGGGTCTCGGAGACGACGACTTGGCTGTGCTTGTCGGTGGAGGGGCCGTCAAAGAGCTCTTTGGCCTCGCAAAGCAGGCCGAACAAGGTCCTGGGGAAGCGCGCACCTATGGCAGCGAATCGGCGGAAGATCTCCTCGTTCAAGGCAATCATGTACACTTCGAGGGGAACCTCGAAGATGGCCCGCTGAAGCGTTGGCTCGGCTCGAACTCGAGTGCCAACAAGCTGCTTCAGGCCCCCGTTCTGGTCTGCACGATCGACCATCTCATGCCCGCGACTGAGAGTCTTCGTGGGGGTCACCAGATCGCCCCGATTCTGCGCCTCCTTAGCTCTGACCTGGTCCTCGATGAGCCGGACGACTTCGACCTGGATGACCTTCCCGCACTGAGTCGACTCGTGCATTGGGCCGGGCTGCTTGGTAGCCGCATCGTGCTCTCCTCTGCAACGCTCCCGCCTGGGCTCATCGAGGCGCTCTTCGACGCCTATCGAGCAGGGAGAGAGACATTTCAAAAAAATCGCGGTGAAATTGGTCGAGCCCTGGCAATACCATGCGCATGGTTCGATGAGTTTCGCGCCGAGCAGTCGACTCATCAAGGGGCAGAGACGTTTCGCGGCGCGCATGAAGCCTTCGTAGAGAGGCGGCTCAAGCACCTGCGCCAACAAACCGAACGCCGTCGAGTCGAGATCATTGCTTCTGGCATTCGAGACCGCCTCACCAAGCGTGGAAACCCAAGTCGTGAGGATGTCTGTGGGGCCTTGAGCGAGGCCCTGCCCGACGCGATGGTGCGGCTGCACGCGCATCACCACACTGTTGATCCAGCAACCTCCAAGAAGGCCAGCTTTGGGCTCGTCCGATTCGCGAATATTGAGCCGCTCATCTTGGTGGCGAAGGCACTCTTGAGCCGTCCTATGCTCGCGGACCACGTGCTTCACTTGTGCGTCTACCACGCGAAGCACCCGCTTTTCATGCGGTCTGCCATTGAGAACATGCTGGACCGGACGCTCAAGCGGCACGAAGAGTTCGCGGTCTTCGACCGACCTGAGATCCAGGAGGCGATGGCAAGCAGCGATGCTACCAATCATCTCTTCGTCGTGATCGCATCTCCGGTGGCCGAGGTAGGGCGTGACCACGACTACGACTGGGCCATCGTGGAGCCATCATCGATGAGGTCGATCATTCAGCTGGCCGGTCGCATTCGACGCCATCGCCCGGGGGAGTGCACGACCGCGAATGTGGCGATCCTTCGAGAGAACATTCGCGCCACGACCAACGCGCCGGGGCTCTCCGCCTTCTCTCGTCCGGGCTTCGAGGGCAGCGAGGCGCCATTCCTGCTTCAGAGCCACGATATCGGTGCGGTTCTTACCCAAGAGCAGCTTGCGCCCTTGGACGCTGGACCCCGCATCAGAGAGCGCTCTGAGCTTCAGCCGGCTGGGAATCTGGTCGACCTTGAGCACGCCGCCATCCGCGCGAAGCTGCTCGGCGACCGAACGAGCCCGACTAGGTTTACGGCGCAACATTGGTGGACGACAAAGGCGCCGCTGAGCGGCATGCTGCAGATGGCCCAGCCGTTCAGGAAGTCCTTGGGGGAGGAGCGCGAGTACGGCATTTTGCCGCTCGACGAGGACGCCGAAGAATTTGCCTTCTTCGAACGCGTGGAAGGTCGCTGGAAGTCGGGCTCCGACAAAAACCTACTGCGGTGCGCGGAGGTCACTTGCGGCTCTGGCGTTCGCCACTGGGGCCCAGCGGACTACCGATCGGAGCTCGTCAGGCTCGCCGAGCTGACTGACACCGACCTTCGGGCGTGTGCCGAACGCTACAGCTCCCTGACGTTAAGGCCACACGCTCAGGGGTGGGAGTATCACGCGGCCCTGGGCTTCAGAAAATGCAAATAGCTGAAATCACTGCCTATTCGGCAGTCCAAGTGACGTCGGTCGTCGCTTTTGCATGGAGCAAATTCTCAACTGCCTCTTCGGCAGAGTTGCGGCCTCCGTCTATCACCGATGACCCAGGGGGACCATCGGAGCTTTTGATTGATTATGCTTTTGCATGAAGCAAGGTTGACAATGTTCGACGGGGCGTCACACTCAACCCAGGTAGTGGCCCGGCGCGCGAACGCCGTGCCGCGCACCCACTCCGACGAGCAGAGAAAGGAGCTGAGATGGCGCCTGGAATATGAGGGAGTCCCCGTCGTGCCAGTTTCTGGCCCGGCGGGGACGGAACTAGCGCTTTTCTCAGGAGTTTTCAAATGAATCAAACGATCGCCGAACCGCAGCCGTCCCTCCGTCAAACTATCGAGTTGTTCATTCGTGGGCGCTTGGAGGCCAAGCTCGACAAGCTGAAACCCGAGGAAGGCGACAAACGCGCTGAGCTTGAGCGAAGCTACGAGCCCAGTGCCTGGCTCGCTGACGCGGCGCGGCGCGTCGGCCAGATCCAGCTCGCGTCCCATATCGTCAAGCCGCTCCATCCAGACGCGCGGGGCACCAACCTGCACGTTCGTCCCAGGCCGCCCACCGCACCCGGGCTGCTCGGAACCCATAGCGTCGACCCGTCCCAATTGGCAGACGACGTTGTCGGGAACGCTGCGGCCCTCGACGTCTACAAATTCCTCTGCCTCGAGAGCGATGGTCGCTCGGTCCTCGCAATGGCTCGAGCGGTGACGCCGGAGCTTCTGGCTGCCCTGAGCCAGGACCGAGATGAAGCAAAGCGATGGTGCACTGCTTTTGCGGGAGTCACTGACGGCGACACACAGGTCGCCTCTCATACCCTTGCGAAGCAACTCTATTTTCCCGTCGGTGACGATTCCTATCACCTCCTAGCTCCACTCTTTCCCACGTCGTTGGTGCACGCTGCCCAGACACGCATGCGGGAAGATCGCTTCGGAGACGCTGCCAAGAGCGCTCGTGAGGCCCGTAGCAAGGGCGAGTCCTTCGCCCACGGGTACCGGGAGTATCCGAACCTCGCGATTCAGAAGTTCGGCGGCACCAAGCCGCAGAACATCAGCCAGCTCAATAGTGAGCGATACGGGGAGAATTGGCTCCTTGGATCGCTTCCCCCCGACTGGGAATCGGAGCCGGCCCAGCCGCCTCTCGATTGCGAATCCGTCTTCGGGACTCGGTTCGGGCGCAGTCGCCGGGTGCGTGACCTCGTCCGAACCCTTCGAGAATTTCTCGAACGCACCGCGCATAACAACGTATCGATCCGAAGCTATCGGGCCAAGCTCGTCGAAGAGATCTGCGATGAGGCCCACGAGTACGCCGCAATCGTCCGATCCTTGCCAGCTGGCTGGAGCGCAGATCCCCGGTGCGCTTTGCATGAGGCCGAACGGCATTGGCTCGACCCCGGGCGAGTGGTCTTGGACGAAGATTTTAGCCGCGCTCACAACGGCGATTGGCCTAGCGAACTGGGTCATCGCTTTGCCAGTTGGTTCAATGAGGCCCTGCGTTCAAAGAAGCTGTCGTTTAGCGACAGTGAACATCTCCAATGGCAGGGGGACTTCGCCGTAGAGTTGAGCACATTCCAGGACAGCGTGGAGGAAGACCGTGATTGATTCAGAAGCTCTCTTGGTGCTCTCGCACCTCAACATTCAGAATGCGAACGCGATCTCGAGTCCGATGTTGTGGGGTTTTCCCTCGCCCACCGCATTTCTGGGCTTTGTACATGCGCTGCACCGTGTCGTTCAACCAGAACTCGGTCTCGGACTCGACGGCGTTGGCATCGTGTGCCACCGGTTCGAGCCTCAAGCGTCGCAGCCAGCCGGAAAGAGAACCCGTGTGTTTCACCTTACGAGGAATTCATATGGTAGCGATGGGAAGCCACCGGCCCTTATTGAGGAGGGGCGAGTCCATCTGGACGTGACCCTGGTTATTGGCGTTAAAGGCGCTGCGCGCTACGAGGGCACCCCCATTGCCGAACTGGAGGCCCGCATCGCCGAGATCGTGTCCTCAATGCGGATTGCCGGGGGCAGTCTGTTGCCACGCTCAGAGACCAAATGTGCTGCCACGGCCGCGCTCCATCTGTGGCCTGGGACCGAAGAAGGAGAAGCTCTGCTGCTCCGGCGATTGCGTCGCAAGCTACTTCCTGGCTTCGCGCTTGTCAGTCGCGAGGGCCTGCTTGAGCAACGTCATAGGGAGCTCGTTACCGCCGATCCGAACGCATCCATGCTCGATGCCTTCTTAGATCTCGCAAGTCTCAACATCGATCCACCGAACGAGGGAGGTCCCGATGGCAAGGAAGACTGGCGAGTTCGACGGAGGAGCGGTTGGCTGGTGCCGATCTCCACGGGCTTCCAGGCAATTTCTGAGCTCTACCCCCCTGGAGCCGTGAAGAACGCGCGCGACCGCGGAATGCCGTTTCGCTTCGTCGAAGGCGTCTACACCCTGGGCGAATGGAAGAGTCCTCATCGCATCAAGGACCTTCGACACATTCTTTGGGCCTACACCTCAGAGTCGTCGGAGGGGCTCTATCGATGTACGACCAAGCAATTCTCCCAGTAAATGCTCGCGCAGAAGGACAGTAAGAACATGGCAAAGAGTGACACTATCAAGACCGCATCCGTGCTCGCGTTCGAGCGTAAGATTGACCCGTCCGACGCGCTGATGAGCGCCGGAAAGTGGGACGAACGTTCCAGCTCTGGAGCCTGGGCTTCCGTTGCCGTCCGCGAGAAGTCTGTTCGGGGAACGATCTCGAATAGGCTTAAGACCAAGGACCAAGACCCGGCCAAACTCGACGCGTCGATCCAGAATCCGAATCTACAGCGCGTGGACGTTGCAACCTTGCCTTCGGACGCGGACACATTGCGAGTCAATTTCACCCTTCGTGTGCTGGGGGGCGCCGGTACCCCGTCGGCGTGCAACGACGCCGAATACCAGGCCAAGCTTCTCCAAACCGTCTCAAAATATGTTCAGGAGCGGGGCTTCGGAGAGCTGGCCTCTCGCTATGCAGCGAACCTCGCCAATGGGCGCTTCCTTTGGCGAAACCGCATTGGTGCAGAGGCCATCGAGGTGGTCGTTCATCGCTTGAAGGGCGGGGTGGCCACTAAGTCGTGGACGTTCGATGCCCTCTCCATGAGCTTGCGATCGTTCGTGGCCAGCGAAGACCTGAGCTCGCTTGCCGACACGATTGCCGAAGGGTTGACCGGCAGGGGACATGTTCTCCTTGAAGTGATCGCGTACGCTCGCGCGGGCCGGGGCCAGGAGGTCTTTCCTTCGCAAGAGCTCATTCTGGACAAGGGTAGCGAGAAGAAGGGCCAAAAGAGCAAGACTCTCTATTCGGTCAAGGACGTCGCAGCGATTCATTCGCAAAAGGTCGGAAATGCGTTGCGTACGATCGACACCTGGTACCCAGACTCAGAAGACCTCGGCCCGATTGCGATTGAGCCTTATGGATCCGTGACTTCTCAAGGCAAGGCTTATCGGCAACCCAAGCAAGGCGTCGACTTCTATTCATTGCTGGATGCTTGGGTTCTCAAAGACAAGGACCCTGCGCCGGAACAGCAACACTACGTCATGGCGAATTTGATTCGTGGTGGCGTATTCGGTGAGGCGGAGTAGGCCTCATGGATCGGCATCTTGACATCGAGATCCTCCCGGATCCTGAGTTTCCTACCCATCAACTGATGGATGCCCTGTTCGCCAAATTGCACCGCTACTTGGCTATGATCCAGATGACGACGGTTGGCGTCAGCTTTCCTAGAGTCGATGAGAAGAAGCCAACGCTTGGGCAGCTCCTCCGGCTTCATGGCACCGACCTGGATCTCAATCGCCTTATGTCCGAGGAATGGCTCGTGGGCATGCGCGACCACATTCATGTGAAAGGAGTGGCTCCAGTTCCTCATGGAACCGAGCATCGTCAAGTCCGTCGGGTGCAGGCAAAGAGCAATCCGGATAGAATTCGGCGCAGGCAGATGCGGCGACACGGTTGGACGGAGCAGGAGGCGATAGCCCGCATTCCCGCCTCCGTGCGAGAAACACTCAAGCTCCCATTCTTGAGCGTGGGGAGCTTGAGCACCGGTCACCGGTTTCCCCTCTTTCTTGAGCATAGGGCGGCGCCAGGACCCGTTGCTGGGCCGTTCAACGCATATGGTCTAAGCGCAATTGCAACCGTCCCCTGGTTTTAACCCTTTTTTCAGACCCTGGCAGTCTTTTAATAAATACAGCAAGTTAGGGCCGCAGCGCCCCGGAAGGTCAAACGCGGCCATCCGGGGCGTTCGCTTGTGATTTCAGACTCCTAAGATAATTGGGCTGTAGTTCACTGCCGCGCAGGCAGCTGAGAAAACGAGATGCGCCAAGCGCTAACGGTGGATCTCGTTCACTGCCGCGCAGGCAGCTGAGAAAGAGGGCATGACCGTTCAGGGGGCAAGCGTGCCGTTCACTGCCGCGCAGGCAGCTGAGAAAAGTGGGATCATGAAGTTTGTTCCGACGGGCGAGTTCACTGCCGCGCAGGCAGCTGAGAAATGGACCGAAGGGCAAGCGCTCGACTGGGTTACGTTCACTGCCGCGCAGGCAGCTGAGAAAGAGTACGTCGCGAAGTTCGGCCGGGGGTCCACGTTCACTGCCGCGCAGGCAGCTGAGAAATCATCCCATACAAGGGCGTTTGCACGCTGCAAGTTCACTGCCGCGCAGGCAGCTGAGAAATGAGCACACGCCCAACCATCTGGAGATACGTCGTTCACTGCCGCGCAGGCAGCTGAGAAACGACTGAGTTCGGCCATGAGAGCATCGTGACAGTTCACTGCCGCGCAGGCAGCTGAGAAATAAGTCGCGCTTGCGAGCCGACCCCTGGCCACGTTCACTGCCGCGCAGGCAGCTGAGAAATCCACCGAACTAGGTAGATGGCGTCCTCCTCAGTTCACTGCCGCGCAGGCAGCTGAGAAATTCCTCAGCAACCCCACCCCGGTTTCGGTGGAGTTCACTGCCGCGCAGGCAGCTGAGAAAGGGAAGTCTCCTTCCAATTAGTGTGCACCCTCGTTCACTGCCGCGCAGGCAGCTGAGAAATCACCGCGACCCCGCAGAGGGGTGACGGGAAGGTTCACTGCCGCGCAGGCAGCTGAGAAACTGTTGGGTCTGTTAGGAATTCGGTAGGATTCGTTCACTGCCGCGCAGGCAGCTGAGAAATGCACGTAAGGTCCAGCAAACTTGATGAATTTGTTCACTGCCGCGCAGGCAGCTGAGAAAAGAGGAACCGTCTCAGCCGTGGCTCACGGTACGTTCACTGCCGCGCAGGCAGCTGAGAAACACTCGCCTAGGGTTTTGATGAGTTCCTCGAGGTTCACTGCCGCGCAGGCAGCTGAGAAAATTCGTGATACATTCAATCAGCCGCGCGACTCGTTCACTGCCGCGCAGGCAGCTGAGAAAGTGCGAGAGAACCTGCGCAGACAACTGCCCCTGTTCACTGCCGCGCAGGCAGCTGAGAAAGCCGAGTCGCGGAGCGCGTGGAGCTCGTCCATGTTCACTGCCGCGCAGGCAGCTGAGAAACATGGGCCCTCCGTCGAGCGCGCGTATACAGGGTTCACTGCCGCGCAGGCAGCTGAGAAAATGCTCGGGCCAACAAACGCCCAGGCATTTTGGTTCACTGCCGCGCAGGCAGCTGAGAAAAACTCGGCGACCAACTCGGCGCCCAACTCGACGTTCACTGCCGCGCAGGCAGCTGAGAAAAGCGGTCGAGTACGGCGACGGCTGGAAACTCTGTTCACTGCCGCGCAGGCAGCTGAGAAATGGACAAAGCCAGCCTCAAACCAGAGACAGCCGTTCACTGCCGCGCAGGCAGCTGAGAAAATTTGGGGACCTCGTGGTCTGCACCGACCGACGTTCACTGCCGCGCAGGCAGCTGAGAAAAAATCGAACGAGCGAAACCCGCGACCGATCTGGTTCACTGCCGCGCAGGCAGCTGAGAAAGCTGCCCAGGCGCGCGTTGGTCGCTTGCGGTCGTTCACTGCCGCGCAGGCAGCTGAGAAAGCGAAGGCTTTGATCGACGAGTGCCTGAACGAGTTCACTGCCGCGCAGGCAGCTGAGAAAATGCGCCACCCGGCTCGACGGTGCGCCTTCTTGTTCACTGCCGCGCAGGCAGCTGAGAAATCTCATGAAGCGCAAACCAGGAACGGGCACAGGTTCACTGCCGCGCAGGCAGCTGAGAAATATGCCAAGCGCCTTGGCCGCCGCGCCCAACGGTTCACTGCCGCGCAGGCAGCTGAGAAACAAGCTAGGGCAGGTCGTCAAGTTGCCTGTTCGTTCACTGCCGCGCAGGCAGCTGAGAAAAATCAAAGCGCAGGTCGGCCAAAGGGTCGCGAGTTCACTGCCGCGCAGGCAGCTGAGAAAGACCAGAGACGCGCGGCGACATCGTCCAGAGGGTTCACTGCCGCGCAGGCAGCTGAGAAAAGGAAGCATGGGTCCACGAGAGCGAGTTGCCTGTTCACTGCCGCGCAGGCAGCTGAGAAAGCCTCCACCGCCTCAATCTCCATGTGTCGCTTGTTCACTGCCGCGCAGGCAGCTGAGAAAACGCTAGAAAGGCCGCCGGTCACCTCGCGGCCGTTCACTGCCGCGCAGGCAGCTGAGAAATAGCCGAAGCATCTCGCATCGTGTCGAGGCACGTTCACTGCCGCGCAGGCAGCTGAGAAAATCTGGACGCCGAGTCCACCCTGACCTCCTCCGTTCACTGCCGCGCAGGCAGCTGAGAAAGTCGAGCGCGCTCACCCTAGCATTCGCACCAGGTTCACTGCCGCGCAGGCAGCTGAGAAAGATGGGTAGAGAAACGTCCCCATGCGCGCCTTGTTCACTGCCGCGCAGGCAGCTGAGAAAAGGTGGTTGCGTTCAGCAGAAGCGCAAGGATTGTTCACTGCCGCGCAGGCAGCTGAGAAAGGCCCCTACCCCACACTCACAGCCCTCCTCGGGTTCACTGCCGCGCAGGCAGCTGAGAAAAGGGCGGCTTGCCACCCTGGCGTAAGGTGCGTGTTCACTGCCGCGCAGGCAGCTGAGAAACGGATGCGTTTGAAGTCACGGCCCACCGCGTGGTTCACTGCCGCGCAGGCAGCTGAGAAAGTCCATGTCCCAGTCGGCTCCGTTTTGGATCGGTTCACTGCCGCGCAGGCAGCTGAGAAAGGTTACAGGGAACGCTTCCGGCGATCTGTTCCGTTCACTGCCGCGCAGGCAGCTGAGAAACCTAAAGCCTCGGATCCAGGTGAGGGAATGGCGTTCACTGCCGCGCAGGCAGCTGAGAAATCGTCCGTTTTGAGCGTCGGTGCCGACAGCATGTTCACTGCCGCGCAGGCAGCTGAGAAACGCGGTTTTGATTTGGACCCGTTCACTGCCGCGCAGGCAGCTGAGAAATTCGAAGTCGAACAGGTCGAGTGGGGCCACGTGTTCACTGCCGCGCAGGCAGCTGAGAAATCCTCAGAGAGGGATTGAGACCGAGCCTCAGCGTTCACTGCCGCGCAGGCAGCTGAGAAAGCCCGCGGTTTTGCGGGTGGTTATGCAGAGCCGTTCACTGCCGCGCAGGCAGCTGAGAAATCATCCCCCCAAATGAGAGGGCAGCGCGTTAGGTTCACTGCCGCGCAGGCAGCTGAGAAAGAGCAGGCCCACCGCGGGGGCGTATTCAGGGCGTTCACTGCCGCGCAGGCAGCTGAGAAAAGAGGGATCTGTGGGTCGTGATTGACTCCAAGGTTCACTGCCGCGCAGGCAGCTGAGAAATTGGTATTTGGTGCCGGTCGTGAGCACGATTGGTTCACTGCCGCGCAGGCAGCTGAGAAAACCAGCAAAATGCTCGAAGATCTGGACACGATGTTCACTGCCGCGCAGGCAGCTGAGAAATCGAGGGCCGTGCTCGAAAAAGTCGCTGAGCTGTTCACTGCCGCGCAGGCAGCTGAGAAAGTCACGCCTCGAGACCGATTGATTTGCGGCGAGTTCACTGCCGCGCAGGCAGCTGAGAAAAAGCGCGAAGAGGAGCAGCGCCAAGCCGAGCTGTTCACTGCCGCGCAGGCAGCTGAGAAAGTGGCGGCCGATCAGTCTCGACCTCGCTGCTCGTTCACTGCCGCGCAGGCAGCTGAGAAAATCCCGAAATCTGTGCTGTACCCCTGGCTCAAGTTCACTGCCGCGCAGGCAGCTGAGAAAATGGGGATCAACTACTCCGAGCTAGCGGCCCTGTTCACTGCCGCGCAGGCAGCTGAGAAAGTCAGAGCCTCGGTGGACGCGCAAGCCGCAAGGTTCACTGCCGCGCAGGCAGCTGAGAAAGACAGCCGAGAAATATCTTGAGCTGTGGCGCCGTTCACTGCCGCGCAGGCAGCTGAGAAAACCAGGAAAGCGAGAACGGATTAGGCGGAGCCGTTCACTGCCGCGCAGGCAGCTGAGAAAATATTCGCTCAAAAGGCAATCGGTCCAGTCCGGTTCACTGCCGCGCAGGCAGCTGAGAAAAGGGCAGGCCTAGATTTGCCCCTTGGCTCTCTGTTCACTGCCGCGCAGGCAGCTGAGAAATTGACGGGCTGATCGCTCAGCCGGAATGGGACGTTCACTGCCGCGCAGGCAGCTGAGAAAGCAATGGCCCTGTCGCAGACGACTCTGAACTAGTTCACTGCCGCGCAGGCAGCTGAGAAAAAGGCGCGAGACTCGTCGAATCCAAGGCGATAGTTCACTGCCGCGCAGGCAGCTGAGAAAATCGCGGGCCCGACAGCCTTTTCGAGAGCTCCGTTCACTGCCGCGCAGGCAGCTGAGAAAAAGAGAATTCTCCTTCAGCTCCGACGGGGAAAGTTCACTGCCGCGCAGGCAGCTGAGAAATTGTGGAGCTTGCCCCCAAGCGGGACACCTAGGTTCACTGCCGCGCAGGCAGCTGAGAAATGCTCGCCCCCTACGTTATGCAGGCCCAACGCGTTCACTGCCGCGCAGGCAGCTGAGAAATAAATCAACGTAAGTTGTTACAGGAACCATAAGTTCACTGCCGCGCAGGCAGCTGAGAAACTTGAGAACTCGCAAGTCAGAAATATCTTGGTGTTCACTGCCGCGCAGGCAGCTGAGAAATTCCTCGGCGTGGCTCGAACGGACAGTGCCCCGTTCACTGCCGCGCAGGCAGCTGAGAAATGAAAAATATCCGACGCATCGCTCGACGACTCGTTCACTGCCGCGCAGGCAGCTGAGAAAGACGACTTCCCCGCACCATTTCGCCCGGTCACGTTCACTGCCGCGCAGGCAGCTGAGAAATCCTCGACGATGTCCAGATGCATGCCGACGTGGTTCACTGCCGCGCAGGCAGCTGAGAAATCGGGGGGTCTTACGTTGGGCCGTTTTCGGACGTTCACTGCCGCGCAGGCAGCTGAGAAATGGGTAGAGCCCGCACAAGCGCTTACAAACCTGTTCACTGCCGCGCAGGCAGCTGAGAAAGAAGAGCGACGCGCCAGGCGACGACGCAATCGGTTCACTGCCGCGCAGGCAGCTGAGAAAAGCCATACGGAGACGACCAGCGGCGCGGTCTCGTTCACTGCCGCGCAGGCAGCTGAGAAAGTCCGCGCGCTCACGCCGAGTTCGTCGGCGATGTTCACTGCCGCGCAGGCAGCTGAGAAAAAGCAGACCGCCAAGGCTGCAGAGGCGTGACAAGTTCACTGCCGCGCAGGCAGCTGAGAAATCACCGACGCGGACCTCACCGACGCGGACCTCGTTCACTGCCGCGCAGGCAGCTGAGAAAATTTAGTAGTCCTTACTTGTGGTGAATATATTGTTCACTGCCGCGCAGGCAGCTGAGAAAGCGAAGACCGCACACGTTGGGTTGGCGGCAAAGTTCACTGCCGCGCAGGCAGCTGAGAAATCTGCTGCTGTCACGTAGGGGTAAGGCATTTAGTTCACTGCCGCGCAGGCAGCTGAGAAAATGAACGGTAACTCACGCCAAGAAAGCCGGACGTTCACTGCCGCGCAGGCAGCTGAGAAAAGTCAAAAGAACCACCGTTGTGAGCATAGAAAGTTCACTGCCGCGCAGGCAGCTGAGAAAACTGCAAGAACGGCGCTTGAAGCTCATGCTTTTGTTCACTGCCGCGCAGGCAGCTGAGAAACTTGCACGATATGCGTACCACGGTTCCACAGCGTTCACTGCCGCGCAGGCAGCTGAGAAACTGAGCCTAACTGGGTCGGGAACTGGGGGTACGTTCACTGCCGCGCAGGCAGCTGAGAAATCGACTCCTGCGGCCACCTTCTCGCCCGTTGGGTTCACTGCCGCGCAGGCAGCTGAGAAACAAGCAGCGAATCCACCGCGGCCCTCGGCATGGTTCACTGCCGCGCAGGCAGCTGAGAAAAAAGCGAGAGGGTTGTGAGGGGTGCGGTTCGGGTTCACTGCCGCGCAGGCAGCTGAGAAAGAGAGATCATCACGGCCAAGATCCACGCGCTCGTTCACTGCCGCGCAGGCAGCTGAGAAATCGCCGATGCGTACCTCGCCAGTGCGAACCTCGTTCACTGCCGCGCAGGCAGCTGAGAAAATGTCAACCATGACGACGAAATGGACAATGACGTTCACTGCCGCGCAGGCAGCTGAGAAAGAACCGGAGGCTGATGTGCACGGCGGAATCACGTTCACTGCCGCGCAGGCAGCTGAGAAATTCTGACCCGCTAGCAGCTCGCGCCACGAGCCGTTCACTGCCGCGCAGGCAGCTGAGAAAACCAGGGAGACACCGAAGCATCTCAACGAGCTGTTCACTGCCGCGCAGGCAGCTGAGAAAGACGGAAATCCTCGACATGCCGCCGGAGGAGAGTTCACTGCCGCGCAGGCAGCTGAGAAAAACACTCCGGCCCTCTGCCGACACACCGCGAAGTTCACTGCCGCGCAGGCAGCTGAGAAAGGATACTCAGCGGTCACTCATGAGCAGATGGCGTTCACTGCCGCGCAGGCAGCTGAGAAATCGAGGTCGACGAGCGCGCCGACAAACGGCAAGTTCACTGCCGCGCAGGCAGCTGAGAAACCGACGCCATGACGGTGCTGTCCAGCGGCGACGTTCACTGCCGCGCAGGCAGCTGAGAAAATCACGATACTGATTGCGGTGTGGGCCTCATCGTTCACTGCCGCGCAGGCAGCTGAGAAAACACGTCGCTCCCGGGCCGCGTCAAGACCTACGTTCACTGCCGCGCAGGCAGCTGAGAAATGTGAGTGACCGAGTAGGGCGGAGTGGATGGCGTTCGCTGCCGCGCAGGCAGCTGAGAAACTCGAGTCGCTCGACCGATCCAGCCTCGTCTCGTTCACTGCCGCGCAGGCAGCTGAGAAAGCGGGGAACGGTATGGGCGCAGGCTGGGCCGCGTTCACTGCCGCGCAGGCAGCTGAGAAACGACAGGTTCGGAGGGGTCTTTGGGGAGCGGTGTTCACTGCCGCGCAGGCAGCTGAGAAAAAGACCGCCTCGTCTAGCGCCTCAGCTAAGGGGTTCACTGCCGCGCAGGCAGCTGAGAAAAAAGTAAATCGTGTGACGGCTACGTGAGACGCGTTCACTGCCGCGCAGGCAGCTGAGAAAGCCGCTAACACGCTCACAAAATTGGGGGCTACGTTCACTGCCGCGCAGGCAGCTGAGAAAATACCGAAGAGCTCGGCAGAGCTCGGGCGCTCGTTCACTGCCGCGCAGGCAGCTGAGAAACTACATGGGAGAATCAGTCCGTCGGGCTACCGGTTCACTGCCGCGCAGGCAGCTGAGAAAAAGCAAAAAAAACCCCCTAGGGTTTTGTGTCCGTTCACTGCCGCGCAGGCAGCTGAGAAATTTGCGTAGCCGGCCGCTCGCATCTCCTTTGCGTTCACTGCCGCGCAGGCAGCTGAGAAATCTAACGCCCCAAAGAACATCAGAAACCCGTGGTTCACTGCCGCGCAGGCAGCTGAGAAATAATCCTCCTTTAGACGACGCGCGCCTAAGCCGTTCACTGCCGCGCAGGCAGCTGAGAAAACAATCGCCTCACAAGCGCTCACTTTGGATAGGTTCACTGCCGCGCAGGCAGCTGAGAAAGAGAAGCCCGCCGACTGTGAGGGAGCGATGGAGTTCACTGCCGCGCAGGCAGCTGAGAAAGGATGCTCCCGGCAGGAGCGAATGATGAAAGCGTTCACTGCCGCGCAGGCAGCTGAGAAATAGGTCCTTAACGAATTTTGCCATCATGCTCTGTTCACTGCCGCGCAGGCAGCTGAGAAAGTGACGGGTACCCGGTAGTACTCGACTCCGCGGTTCACTGCCGCGCAGGCAGCTGAGAAAATTACGGCGAACGGCTCGGGGAGCATGCGGCTGTTCACTGCCGCGCAGGCAGCTGAGAAAAGCGAGCAGGACTGCAATGGTAGTTTTAATCCGTTCACTGCCGCGCAGGCAGCTGAGAAAACTCAGGGCGCGAGCTGCATATCCCGCCCGTAGTTCACTGCCGCGCAGGCAGCTGAGAAATCTAACCGCCGATGCGCGCGTGATGCGCACGGGTTCACTGCCGCGCAGGCAGCTGAGAAAATCACGAACCACGTCCCGGCCGTCTGGACGAGGTTCACTGCCGCGCAGGCAGCTGAGAAAGGTCGCCCAGACCTTGAAGTTGACGAGCCCCAGTTCACTGCCGCGCAGGCAGCTGAGAAATTTCGCATTGTCGCCGAGCACCATCACATCGGGTTCACTGCCGCGCAGGCAGCTGAGAAAGCGACACAGTGCGGGAGCTGTATCGACAGAAGGCTCACTGCCGCGCAGGCAGCTGAGAAATCGGACAACCTTTCAGCCGTAGTCACTGGCATGTTCACTGCCGCGCAGGCAGCTGAGAAATGCGAGACGTCACTGCGGACGCGCTAGAGGAGGTTCACTGCCGCGCAGGCAGCTGAGAAAATGCCTGGGCGCACATAGACGCCTTCGAGGTCGTTCACTGCCGCGCAGGCAGCTGAGAAACGTCCGGCTCTGCCCTCGGGGGAGGCGCGGTGGTTCACTGCCGCGCAGGCAGCTGAGAAAACGGTGCTCGTGCTTGCGTTAAGGTGGCCCTCGTTCACTGCCGCGCAGGCAGCTGAGAAAATCGGGGAACAGCGCTATGATCGCCTCGGCAAGTTCACTGCCGCGCAGGCAGCTGAGAAAGTCGTGTGGCTCCTGCTCGACCACCGAAAATCGTTCACTGCCGCGCAGGCAGCTGAGAAATGGAAGTTCCCAACCGCTCGACGGGTCTTTGTGTTCACTGCCGCGCAGGCAGCTGAGAAAGTTCTCGATGAGCCAGCGGTGGCAACGGGGGCGTTCACTGCCGCGCAGGCAGCTGAGAAAACTTGCAGGGTGTCCGCTTGCGCGATCGCCCAGTTCACTGCCGCGCAGGCAGCTGAGAAAATTATGACCGCCGATTCAATAGTCTCCCTCGGGTTCACTGCCGCGCAGGCAGCTGAGAAATCACAGGCCCTCGGGTGAAATCGTGGGGGTTCGTTCACTGCCGCGCAGGCAGCTGAGAAAACGACGAACTGGAACGACACGACCGGTGGAACGTTCACTGCCGCGCAGGCAGCTGAGAAAAAATGTTCATGCGGTGAGTTTCATGCGAGACCGTTCACTGCCGCGCAGGCAGCTGAGAAAACTCCCGGACTTCAACGTCGATGGAGTCACTGGTTCACTGCCGCGCAGGCAGCTGAGAAATGGAAGTTCCCAACCGCTCGACGGGTCTTTGTGTTCACTGCCGCGCACGCAGCTGAGAAATTCATCCTCCCTATCCGCCACCGGGGCGCCGAGTTCACTGCCGCGCAGGCAGCTGAGAAATGCTAGCACCCTCAAGCGAACCCTTTCGCTACGTTCACTGCCGCGCAGGCAGCTGAGAAATTTGTCGTTCGTTGATTTTCGCGCGGTTTTTCGTTCACTGCCGCGCAGGCAGCTGAGAAATTCGGGGCGCGTTCAGCCGGGATTTGCTCGCCGTTCACTGCCGCGCAGGCAGCTGAGAAAGGTTGGAAAACCCGCTGTTACGCATTGACGATGTTCACTGCCGCGCAGGCAGCTGAGAAACTTGAAAAAGAGACGTTGGGGCGAATATCACTGTTCACTGCCGCGCAGGCAGCTGAGAAAAATATGTCAAGGTTCACTTCTGTTGGCATGTCGTTCACTGCCGCGCAGGCAGCTGAGAAATCACCGAGCTTGCCCGCTCGGCCGACCTCGAGGTTCACTGCCGCGCAGGCAGCTGAGAAATTGCCGGTCGGCCAGATCGCAGAACCGCCTACGTTCACTGCCGCGCAGGCAGCTGAGAAAACAATTCGAACGCTCGCGAGCCGCTCTTGTAAGTTCACTGCCGCGCAGGCAGCTGAGAAAAGCTAGGTCTCCGTCGACTTGCGTTCCCGGAAGTTCACTGCCGCGCAGGCAGCTGAGAAAGCGAGAAAAGCGACGGCTCGGAGGCAGCGCGCGTTCACTGCCGCGCAGGCAGCTGAGAAAAAGTCCAAGAGACCCTCGACATCGCCGAGGAAGTTCACTGCCGCGCAGGCAGCTGAGAAATCCGCTGGCGACATGAGGCTGCCCAGGCCATTGTTCACTGCCGCGCAGGCAGCTGAGAAACTCACGTAGCTCCCAGAGCCCGAACTCCTTCGGTTCACTGCCGCGCAGGCAGCTGAGAAATGCATCCGAAATGGGACTATCGAGTGCCAAAGGTTCACTGCCGCGCAGGCAGCTGAGAAATCAGCCTGGCCTCGAGCGCGCGGCGCCGCTCGGTTCACTGCCGCGCAGGCAGCTGAGAAAGATTCGACGACGAACTTTACGATCTGCCCAGGGTTCACTGCCGCGCAGGCAGCTGAGAAAGGGAAGGGCCCGGACAGGGCGCCGTGGAGGGTGTTCACTGCCGCGCAGGCAGCTGAGAAATCATGTTCCCCTCGCTCAGCCCCTCTAAGGCAGTTCACTGCCGCGCAGGCAGCTGAGAAATCTTCGAGCGACTTGCTCTCGAGGCCCTCGCCATTCACTGCCGCGCAGGCAGCTGAGAAAGTCGGCGGGCTTCTCGGGCGCGGCAACTCTCCGTTCACTGCCGCGCAGGCAGCTGAGAAATCCGACCAAATCAGCCGTTTTACCGTTGACAGGTTCACTGCCGCGCAGGCAGCTGAGAAATCGGAAGAGCGTGGTTTCAGGTGTGATGCTTTGTTCACTGCCGCGCAGGCAGCTGAGAAAGTGAGACACTGGCCTTTGCCCGTGCAGCCCTCGTTCACTGCCGCGCAGGCAGCTGAGAAAACCATCTCGGCGTGAGCCTCGGACTGGAGCCGGTTCACTGCCGCGCAGGCAGCTGAGAAAGTGACCGCGGACACACCTACGAAAGCGCGCGCGTTCACTGCCGCGCAGGCAGCTGAGAAATCGGGGAAGCAGTTTGAGACGATCGAAGTAGGGTTCACTGCCGCGCAGGCAGCTGAGAAAACGAGCGGGAACGACCACGTGAGCTCCGCGGCGTTCACTGCCGCGCAGGCAGCTGAGAAACACTCCGCGTCCTCGCGCAAACGCGCGTCGAGGTTCACTGCCGCGCAGGCAGCTGAGAAACAAGCGCGAGATTGAAGGGCGTGGCGCTACCCGTTCACTGCCGCGCAGGCAGCTGAGAAATTTCGCAGCGGGCGATTGTTTCCGAGATTGGCGTTCACTGCCGCGCAGGCAGCTGAGAAAGTCGCCAACTGGGAGCTCCAGAGCGAAAAGACGTTCACTGCCGCGCAGGCAGCTGAGAAATTGGAGGACATTGAGGGGGAGGTTCGTTGGGTGTTCACTGCCGCGCAGGCAGCTGAGAAAAACGCACGACCCCCCTGATGCCCCGCCCGTTGGTTCACTGCCGCGCAGGCAGCTGAGAAAAGCTCGTGATTGCGCGAGCGGACGAGCTGGTTGTTCACTGCCGCGCAGGCAGCTGAGAAAATAGCGGCCATCCGCGCCATCCCCGTGACCGAGTTCACTGCCGCGCAGGCAGCTGAGAAAACTGCTGCGGAGATACGCTGGACTCGGAGATCGTTCACTGCCGCGCAGGCAGCTGAGAAAGAAGAGCAGTTAGCGCGACACGTCACGGCTACGTTCACTGCCGCGCAGGCAGCTGAGAAAAAGTCCGAATGCGGGTAGCTGTACCACCGCGTGTTCACTGCCGCGCAGGCAGCTGAGAAACAAAAAACACCTGGTCATGTCCGCGCTGCGAAGTTCACTGCCGCGCAGGCAGCTGAGAAACTGATGAATCTCATCGAGGATATCTCCGGTCTGTTCACTGCCGCGCAGGCAGCTGAGAAATTTCGCCGCGGTTGGCAGAAAGCGCCGATACAGTTCACTGCCGCGCAGGCAGCTGAGAAATCAGCCTCGGCCAGCATGCGAGCCCGCAGGTTGTTCACTGCCGCGCAGGCAGCTGAGAAAATGTTGGCGATCATCGTGGCCAGCGAAGGATTGTTCACTGCCGCGCAGGCAGCTGAGAAAAAGAGGCCTCATACTCGCAGTTTCGGATGGACGTTCACTGCCGCGCAGGCAGCTGAGAAAGCGAAGGCCAAGCGCACCGAGTCGGCGTTCTCGTTCACTGCCGCGCAGGCAGCTGAGAAATCTCGAAGGAGGTGCCCGGCAAAGTTCCTTATGTTCACTGCCGCGCAGGCAGCTGAGAAACTGACGCGGCATGGCAGGAGACCGTTCGCTGGTGTTCACTGCCGCGCAGGCAGCTGAGAAAAACAGCCTTCGCTTCGAGGGCTTCGAGCCAAGGTTCACTGCCGCGCAGGCAGCTGAGAAAGAGGGCATGACCGTTCAGGGGGCAAGCGTGCCGTTCACTGCCGCGCAGGCAGCTGAGAAACGAGTCCGAAGAACGGATCCGAGTGGCTTCAGGTTCACTGCCGCGCAGGCAGCTGAGAAATGATAGCGTGGGTTTCTTTCGATCAAAATGTCGTTCACTGCCGCGCAGGCAGCTGAGAAACGTGCGAGTACAGCTCGATCGTTTGGGGGTTCGTTCACTGCCGCGCAGGCAGCTGAGAAAATGCTGAAGGGGCTTCGCTTTACTGGCAACGAGTTCACTGCCGCGCAGGCAGCTGAGAAAAGTCTCACCACGGCCGACGAGGCCCTGAAAGCGTTCACTGCCGCGCAGGCAGCTGAGAAATCGACACCGCGCGGGCCTGCTCTCGGGTCACCGTTCACTGCCGCGCAGGCAGCTGAGAAAGAGCACAATTCTCCGCTCAGTGCGGAGAGCAAGTTCACTGCCGCGCAGGCAGCTGAGAAATATTGACGGAGGGCAGCGAAGAGCTCCTCACCGTTCACTGCCGCGCAGGCAGCTGAGAAAGGCGCGACTGCTACGCCCAGTGCAACTGCGAGGTTCACTGCCGCGCAGGCAGCTGAGAAATGGCGATACTTCATGGCGGGCTGGAAGCTCGTGTTCACTGCCGCGCAGGCAGCTGAGAAACCCACAAGTGGGGTTTGGTCAAGCTAGAGAAAGTTCACTGCCGCGCAGGCAGCTGAGAAATAACAATGCTCTCCTCAGTAGCCCCTGGGTAGGTTCACTGCCGCGCAGGCAGCTGAGAAAATGACGGCGGGAAATCCATGGTCGCTCGCCGCGTTCACTGCCGCGCAGGCAGCTGAGAAATCATCCCCCGAAGCCAGTTTGAGGGTTTTGGAGTTCACTGCCGCGCAGGCAGCTGAGAAAAGCATCCGCAAGCCTTGCCGGCCGGCTGCCTCGTTCACTGCCGCGCAGGCAGCTGAGAAATTATCCGAATAAATCATCTCCCCCAGAATGTCGTTCACTGCCGCGCAGGCAGCTGAGAAACATTCGGAGTTTCGGCGCCCTGTCCGGACATGGTTCACTGCCGCGCAGGCAGCTGAGAAAAAAAAGAAGGCTGCGGCACGCGCTTTCGCGAGGTTCACTGCCGCGCAGGCAGCTGAGAAATACCATAGGTAGCTCCTTGACGCAGGGACTCAGTTCACTGCCGCGCAGGCAGCTGAGAAATGGTTCGAGGTTCGCGCGGCCGACGAGTCGAGGTTCACTGCCGCGCAGGCAGCTGAGAAATCCTCCCCGGAGAGCTTCGCCTTCCACCTGCCGTTCACTGCCGCGCAGGCAGCTGAGAAAGTGCCGTCCGTGTTCGCTTCGACCTCCGAGATGTTCACTGCCGCGCAGGCAGCTGAGAAAAAAGACCGCGCTGTGGGTGACCCCGATTGCCCGTTCACTGCCGCGCAGGCAGCTGAGAAATATTGGGCAGACTCGCCACAATCGCCTCACAAGTTCACTGCCGCGCAGGCAGCTGAGAAATAAGCAGGCTTGGGCGCCTCCTTCCCCCGCACGTTCACTGCCGCGCAGGCACCTGAGAAAGTCGCGGCACTCTACGAGCACGCGGTCCCCGCGTTCACTGCCGCGCAGGCAGCTGAGAAATAGCTGGGTATATCGGAAGGTCCGTCCCATGCGTTCACTGCCGCGCAGGCAGCTGAGAAATATGCGGAGCGCGTCGAGGCCTCGCGCGTCGAGTTCACTGCCGCGCAGGCAGCTGAGAAAAAGAGAAGGCATTCATTCAGCAGCTGAGACGAGTTCACTGCCGCGCAGGCAGCTGAGAAATAATCGTGCCTTTGTGATCGCGACCGCAGACTGTTCACTGCCGCGCAGGCAGCTGAGAAATCTACGAGGAGCAGTATGATGGCCTCGTAGTCGTTCACTGCCGCGCAGGCAGCTGAGAAAAATGCGGGTGCGACGTAGGGTCAGCCAGTGCTGTTCACTGCCGCGCAGGCAGCTGAGAAATCTACGAGGAGCAGTATGATGGCCTCGTAGTCGTTCACTGCCGCGCAGGCAGCTGAGAAAACAAGCGCGAAGTG
>Ga0164241_10000765_pt1 | contig 49031 bp, 11 predicted proteins | sample OricomyardsoilBY_FD_108780 | JGI IMG/M metagenome (GOLD analysis project Ga0164241, IMG submission 108780) | Backyard soil microbial communities from Emeryville, California, USA - Original compost - Back yard soil (BY) | ecosystem: Environmental > Terrestrial > Soil > Unclassified | place: USA... | reverse complement strand
TCACTCGCCAGGCTCACCTGCTTATCACGCAGCTCTAACACTACGCCCACACCAGCACGATCATCAGCAGCAAAACCTATGTTGTCATACTGGGTGCGGCGAATAATTCCTGCGGCGTAAATAGTGGCCAAGCGGTCATCGGCCAACTGCACCACAAAACCCGGCTCTAAGCATTCGGCTGCCATCCAGTGCTCACCATCCACCAAGGGCGCCTCCACCCAAAATGGGTGGTTGCCAGTGCTGATAAGGGTGGTAAGTGTTTCTACCCCTTCCACTTTCACTTGTACCGCGTAAACCGCTTGGTTGAGGTGGGCAACTTTATTGATGATGGGCCGATAATCCAGCTCACCACCATTCTCCGGTTGAGCAAGTACCTGCGTACCGATACGGAGGGTTTCGATGGGCTGCGGGCCTTGGTCTGTGTGTACTAGGGTGCCTGCGGCAAAACAGGTTTTGTATACCACCTCACCTTTTGCGTTGATTTCCACTAAATCATCACAGGCTTTGGCGAAGTCTTTGATATCAACAACGCGCTCAGGCTCGATAATTTTGCCCTCCGCGTCGCGGCGGGCGGCTTCCCTGACGTATTGCTTAACCTCTGCCTCTTTGTAAACAATGTCTTTGAGCGGGGTTTTTTCAATCACACCGCGTTCGAGACGCTGTTTAATAAAATCCACCTGCTTGGTTTTTAATTGCAATTCGCGCTTGAAGGACGGCGATTCTTTTGCGGATTTCATGGTGTAGGCAAAGGCCAACAAGTCGTATGAGGCATTGCGTAATTCTTCCCAATTGCCTTCAATGGCCGCTGCGCCCACGCGATATACCGCCTCCACGCCTAGGGTAATCGGGTTGTATTTAAGGATATCCATACCAATCTCCTTAAATTTATCGGCTGCAGATGCATTGCTGGCGAGCATCTCAAGAAACTCTGTAGGTGTGGGCACCTGCGGAGTGACACCTGTAGTCAAGCCCTCCACCAGCGCTAAGTCTCTAGCCGCAACACCGATTACGTCTGTACCTATCATGGCTATTCCACCCACGATTCCGTCGATGGCACGCACCGCACTGGCAAAATGCCCGCCCAAAAACCCGTCCGATGAGGTGTTATAACCGGTATGTCGCAAGATGCTTTGTGCGTCTTCCATTTGAGCCAAATACCGGGAATTATCCATACCGATTAACGCTTGGACCGAGGCGCCAATTTGTGAGGTTAACGAGACAACCTGTGCCAGGGTACGCACGGCAAAGGTCTCAATGGTGGGGTTGCTTTTATCGACTACATCGGCAACCGGTAATTTGGCCGCTAGTGCTGCCGACTGCGCCGCTTTGAAAATACTCGGCGCAAGCTCCTCCAATGCGGGCAAGTACTGCAGTGATAGATGCGGAATTCCCTGCTGTGCCGCATAGGAGCCGATGCCGTAAATCCAACCAAATAATTCTGAACTATCGGGTGAGTCATAACGTGCCGGGGTTACCGCTGGGTATTGAATACTATTGCGGCCACCGCCGTTGCGGTCGAACGGCATGGTAAGTTCGATGCCAGCTTGGTTTGCAGCTATAGCGGCTTGCACCAGCTGGCTGGCATTCCAGACAAACACGGAGCGATACATGGCTTCTGAGTGGGAGCCGCCGGTATATCGACCTGAACTGTCTGTGACAAAAGCGTTGGCGTAGAGCATACCGTTTTGATCCAGCGAAAGTTGTTCTAAGGCGGCTCCCGGTATTGGTGTAGTGCCCCCCATAAATATGGGTGGGCCGTCCTCTCCAAACGGGTCTTGGATCACACCAATTTTGCCGCCGATCTGTTTGCCAGCTCCATACCCAGCCCAATCGCCGAAATGGGAGTCGTTAAACAAGAAATTGTAGTCGGCGACAAGCGCATAGGTTTTACCCTGGTATTCAAGAACCACGGAGCCTGCGGCCCGCTGAATATTTTGTTGGTATTTCGCTTGCAGCCATCCGGGTACTTTTTCCGGTTTGAGCGCTTCAACGGCCACTGAGGATCGATGGGCTAAATTACCGGTAGCAGGATCTATTTTAAAGCTGATGCCTGCTAAACCTCGGTTGTAATTTTTCGCATTGGAAACCAGAAACTGCCCAGGCTCTGCACCACTGGTAATAAATAATGGTCCCTTCCCACTGTAATTTTCAACCACATCAACGAACGTAGGATCTATATGACTATCAGTATCCACACCGAATAGATCGATGACATATACGTTGCCAGGGTCTTGTCCGAACGAATTGGGAATATAGATAGGATTTGCAGAAGCAGTAAGACCTAAATACCGATTAGAGTTAATGGCTAAATCTCTAAAACCATAGGGTGGATTGGGAATGGGTAGACTCAATCGCTGTTGTTTTTTCAGAAAATCTGGGCCTGAATCAATATTTATGCGCAGCAATCCACCACCATAAGAGTTGCCGCCCTCGGTAACATATAACCAACCATCGTGAACCAGCAAACTACTAATTTTATTCTGCGCACCCTTAACCTGATAAGTGGTGACAACGTCGTATGTCATAGTATCAAAGACATAAATTTTACTGTCACGACCAGCTATGAATGCCAAAGTACCGTCTTCACTGAATACAATTTGATGCGCGTAGGATCCTGTTGGATCAAGCGACTGCCCTTTTTCATCCACCAGAACTTTTTTAATTAATTCAGGTTGCAAGTTAGCGCCTGGCTTAAAGACTGCAAAACCATAGGCCGATGAAACCAATGTCACGTCTGATGGAGCCATTGGCGCAGCTGCTACTAGTGCGCTGTATTCTGGGGCTTCCTGTACTGGGGAGTTAAGGTACATATCCTTTAATGCTGCATCCGTTAATGTAGTTTCTCCTGAGTTATAGGTATTGGTACCGCTTTTTTTCCAACCGGGTGGCAGAGAAACATTGGCGGATCGCTCGATATAAATATCATGCTGTGACAATGCGATACCCTCTGGGAGTATTAGCTCGACTTTTCCATCCTTAGCCACAACATCAAAACCTTGCCAAATCAATCCGTTTTCAGGTTTTGTCCCTGTTTCAGTTATGCCTTCAAGCTGATCCCCCATAGGCACAAGCCATAATTTGAGATCAAATAAACTGCCTGATTGGTTAGGTGGAATAAAATCGTTTCCGGTAACTGTTAGTTTTCGCGTGGTTGGGTCATATTCAACACCCGTAATGACCGGCTGCGCACGAGGCAAAGAGGGCGGTGCCGGTATCGACACTGTAGAGTTGGGAAGAAGTGCACCTTTAGGAATTTGGAGCTGATACGACCCTTCAATTGTGTACTGAATGGCCACAAACGGCACGCTGCCGAACGCGGACATCGCACCCAAGCCCATTATGGATGTGGGCACCATTGCTGCCGTACCAGCCCAGAACGCGTTAAAGTTGAACGCGGCACCGTTGATAACCGCAGCACCTGTTTGAGCGTCAACTTGCGGAGAGCCTGTCACCACAAAATTGCCGTCAGCCCCGCTAATGCCACCATAGGGTGGGCTAGACGTGCGAGCAATGCCGTCGCTCCCTACAACCCCGTTATCCATTAACCACCAGGTTTTATGGGTCACGCCATAGGCATCTTGGATTGTGCCTTCTTGCCAGAAGAACACTTCACTACCTGCTGTTAATGGGGTCGATAGACCCGTTACCGGATCTTTTATACCGTCAATTTTGATTGCGAGTTGAATTGGAACACTCGCTGTAACATCCCCCATTTCAATGTGAACAGCAGCCAAAGCGGGAACATTTTCCAAGCTCGGCAAAGGGGTTTCTAAATCTTCAAGCCTTATTTTTTGTATAGACGCGATGGTGTCTCCCGAGAGGGTATTGGCGCCGATAGTGAGCATATTGCCTTCATTATCCCGAGTAACTACCCCATCTTTAACAGTAGCAATGGCGGGCCCAACACTAGCTGCGCGGACATTCAAGTGCAGAGTTCCCTGCATTCCACCATTGATTATGGTAATCGTGGCAGCACCTTGTGCCTTAGCAGTGATCAAGCCATCAGCTGAAATATCCGCAATTGCTGGGTTGCTGATGTAATAGCGGGTGCCTTGTTCGGCTTTATGTATGTCCGCTCCCAAAATCGAGTTATCGAGTGCTCTCACATCTATCTGCCTTTGCCCCACCATTTCAGCCAAGGTAATCGAAAGCGGGAAAATGTTTAATTCATTTCCATATCGATCTAAATCTGGCTCCTGGGCCAGCATTCCGACAGAAATAACGTTCCTCGCGGTTATCCCCCCAGCTGAGGCGCTAATTATGGATTCCCCTGAATGTTTAGCGGCTAAAAAGCCTTTGGAATCAACTTCCACATTACTAGAATCAGAGGTGAGAACGCAGTACTCACCTACCAACAATACGTTTTCTTCATCCGCAAAATCGCCCCAAATTACTGGGACTTTTGCCGCCCCAAGATTCATTACTGGCAAGCGTTCTATATGAATATTTTGTAAAGGAGCGGCGCTAACCTGAACATTAACGACTATAGGTTGCCCCTTAGCAAATCCGTCATCAGCTTGTAAATATATTGTCGCCTGACCGCTATAACCGCGCTCCGGAACAAACGTAATACTTTGCCCATCTGGACTTAAATGAGCGGTTCCATGAGCGGTATCCAATATCTGCCAACTTATTCCATCTTGCTCAAAATCCGTTGCTATTTGCCCAAGAGGAACTGTTTTTGGCAAATTGGTATGCGTTTTTACCGAAGGTAAGCTCGAAACTGCAACCGGCGCCAGGTTTGCGCGCCAACCATAGTTGCCAAACAACACTTGACGGTCGCTGGTATTAACCTGGCCGTCACCGTTTAGGTCACCTTCGGCCCCAGCCGAGCTGCGGGCTTGTTCCCAGGCGATGCTATCGCGGCCATCCACAGCACCATCTCGGTTGAGATCCCCTGCCAGGCTAACGGCTACAGTTGCCGTAGCTTGGCTGGCTCCTGTGAGGGTGAGGAGTTTAAGGCCAGCTTGGGTGACGCGCAGGAGGTAGGTACGGGTATTACCCTGCTGGTAGCTGCCAATCAGCGTGCCGCCATTGAGGTTTAGTTGCGCGCTTGGGTCGCTGCTGGTTAAACGAATTGCCACCACTAGAGCGCCTTGGGCACCGGGCACTTTAACGGTTGAAGCCAATTCGCTTTCGCGCACGGCGAAGGCAATTTGCGTTGCATCAGCGTTCAGGGTGCCAGTCCACTTGTTGGCCTCAGGAGTTGCGATCCAGTTCACAGCAGCGCCCAGATAAGCATCTACAGGCCTAGCCAGTGCGCGGCCATCCGCCTGATAGAGCACTGGTGTGCCTAGGTCATTGCTGCCTAGTTGGCGTACCAGTATGAGCTCACCGGCTTCGCTGTAGCGGTAGCTGAAGGCGGTAGCAGTGCCGTCGCTATTTAAGGGGCCGGTGATGCGGTCAATGCGGCCCGCGCTGTCGCGGTGGAAATCCACCCGCTGCTGAGCCATGCCGTCGATGGCTGCAATGCCAGCATCGCTGATAAGCCATTGCACACCATCACTAAAGCGCATTTGCGTCACTTTGCCTTGGCTGTCCAACTCATAGCGGGTCCCGTCTGGGTCTGTCAGCGTGTAACTGCTGGGCACCCAGGGTAGGCCTGTGGCTTGGTTGTACAGGCGCTGACCGAGCAGCTGCAGGGCCTCGGGCTGTAGCGCTTCAGGCTGGCTGTGAGCTTGTAGGCTCCAGCCGTTGGTGCTGCTGGTAAATACAGGGCGGTAGACCACGGGGGCGCCGGGCTCGCTGCCAAGTGTTTCGCGCTGGGTGCTGAGGGTAAAGCGCAGGTATTGCTGAGTTGCGCCTGCGGTGGCAATAGTACTTGGGATGCTCAACCAGACGTTGGCGCCCTGCTGCCAGGGTGCTTGCGCGCCTTGGGCATCGAGGGCGGGTTGATCTTGGGTGAGGCCCAGGTTGAAGGCTGGTAATTCCCAATTGCCCAACGCGCCGCCGGATTGGCTACTGAGGCTACGGGTAATAGCGATGGTGTGGTTGGCCAGAGTGAATTGCGCATCCGTTGCGGTTTGGTAGCTGAAAGTTTTGACCAGCGTGTCCACTCGCAGGTTGGCGCTAACTTCGCTCGTACGGCCCATAAGGTCCCAGGCGCTTAAGCGCAGGCTGTAGGCGCCATTGCGGTAGAGCGTTGGATCAAACTCTGGAAGCGTTAGAGCGCCCTGGTGTGCACTGGCCGCGAGGCTATGCTCTTCCAGAGTCGTCCATCGGTCGGTACCGGCCGGTGCCATTTCCAAGCGATAACCCATCAATTGGGTCTCGGCCAAGGTTGCAGTAAGCACGAGGGTGTCTGTGATCAACAGCGGGCGAGTGCTAGCGGTAGCACCCGTTAGTAGACCATCCCAGGCCAGCACTGGAGCTTGGGTATCGGCTGCGTCTTTAATCCGTAGGGTTTTGCTTGAGCTGCCGCTAAAGCCGTCTAGATCGGTGGCTGTGGCGCGCACTTCAATTAAACCTGGCTGGGTAGCGGTTAAGCGCAAGCGCCCTGCGTTATCTACCGCTAGGGTTTGCCATTGGTCGCTGCCGAGGGCGGAGCCACGCACTTGTGCCGTAATTTGGCTGATCGGCACAAAACCGTCAGCGCGCAGGGTAACCACCACCAATTGGCCTGGCGCTACGGGTGTGCTTGGCGTACTGGTGATGGAAACCTTGGGCGCATTTTCTGCGGGGTCGGTCACCGCCCTGAGTGTGAAGGTTTGGGTGCGGGTATTTTTGCCATCGCTGGCGGCGGCGGTGACAACAAAATCGCCTATCTGGCCAGGGCCTGGTGTCCAGTTGAGGCTATGGCTGTTGGCATCGTATACGGCACCTTCAGGCAAGTTGCTGAAGCTGATAGCAAGGTTTTGGGTTTGAGCCGCTCCGTCAAGATCATTGGCCCAGATACCGCCAAAATCAGTGGCTGTTTGGCCGCCAAGTTGGATGGGAAGACTGAGGGTCTCGCCTACCAAAACGGCGTGAGAACTAGCACGAATGCTGGGCGCGCGGTTGACGTCAAACACCCGCACTTGCATATCCCGCTGCACCAGAGCTTGGCCGTCGGTGACAGTAAAACTTAAGGTAAAGGCGCGATCGTTTTGAGTCAGGTTGTTGACCGTATCCTGATCTGGCGTCCATTCCACATAGCCCGATTGAGCATCAACTACCAGGCCTGCTGGCGTATTGGCGTCGCGGATAATGCCGTAGCGCAGGTTGTCGTTATCGTAATCGGCCGCAAACAGGTTAAAGCCGAGTGTTTCACCTTCATTAACAAGCTGTAGACCGTTTTGTAAAAACACCGGTGCCAGGTTGGTATTGGCAACATTTAGTTTGATCTGACGGGTTACGGCGCTAGCGCCATCACTGGCTGTGACGGTGAAGGTGTAGGGGCCGGTTTGAGCGGACACATAGCCTGGGGTCCAGGTGAGTGTAAGTGAACTGCTGCCATTAGTGCCCTGCTGAGTTGACAGCACCATGCCTTCAGGTAAACCGTTCGCAGTCCAGTTAACTCGGTCTGCATCCACATCAATGGCGGCAACCACTATATTGAACGGAACTCCTTCGCTGGCGGTAACCTCGCTTACCACACCTTGGTTATTGGACGACTCGGCGCCCAGGGTGGCGCCAATGGCGGCAACATTTAGCAGCGCGGGTGCCACATTCGCCCCACGCACACTAATGCGCAGGTTTTTGGCCACCACATTGGGCACCAAAATGGCTGTTGGGTCTGGAATATAACCAGCATCTACAGGGCCTAAACCACTATCGCGCACCTCAAGGCTAATATCGTGGTTACCCAGGTCACTGGCAGTGGGTGTCCAAGTAAGTGTGGCGCGCCCATAGGTAGCACTAGGGGTTAAGACGGCTCCTGGCGGCAGGCCGTAGGCGGCAAAAGTCAGAGCGTCTTGGTCGCGATCACTGACCGCTATGGGAAGGCTCATCACCTGCCCTACCACCGCAACAATCGAGTTAGGCACCTCAAGTACTGGCGCCTCGCTGGGGCTGCGAACGGTGAGGACAAAGCTCTTAACCTGGCTGCTCACCTGGTTAACATCGCCATCACCGCTATCTTGCGCAATGACGCTGATGGTGTAGTCACCACGATCGTTTTGCCCTGGTGCGAAGCGAATAAAGCCGCTTGCACTGCCCGGGGCGGTAGACGGATTTTGGGTGTAGGTTGCAAAACGCGGTAAGCCAGTGAGTGTAATGGAGACTGGGTTACCGTCAGCGTCGCTGGCAAAGACCGGCACATCCACCTGGGCGCCCTTATCGACAAACGCGTTACTGATATCGCCCAGAACCGGCGCAATATTCGCGTTGGCAACCACAATCGGCACCACCATGGTGGCCGATTTAGCAATGCCAGTACCGTCGCCGTCATCGGTCGCTTTTACCGTTACATAGTAGGTACCCGCTTGCTGGTAGCCCGGTTGCCAGAGGATTTCGAGCGTTTCGGCATCGAAGCTTGCGCCCGCAGGCAGCGCGCCGATGATCTCGTACTGCACCGTAGCAGGAATGTGCTCCTCATCAATGGCAGGGCTGGTCGGGGTGAGACGGATTTTGGGTGCGAAATTGGGATTATCCCGGTCAAGGGCAAGCACACTGATGCGCAGCTGGTCGCCCTCTAACACATTCCAGGTTTCAACGGGTGCAAATTCAGGCGCGGCATTGGCGTTGAGAATGTTAAATACCAACTCGGTGCTGACAGAGGTTTCTACTGCTTCACTGCCATCAGCAGGTGTATATGTAGCCAACAGCGTAACCGGCAGTCGGAGCGTTCCATGAGCTGTGAAGTCTGGTGTCCATTCGAACCAGCCGGTTTCCGTATTGAGAGAGGCGCCTGACGGTAACCAATCGGTTAAATACTCCAGGGTAATCTGGGTTCCGTCCGTTTGAGTTAGGCCGCCTGCCACGCTGCCGGATAACTGCAACGCGAATTTCTCGCCCTCCCGCAGGGTTTGCGGCGGCACTGGCGCGAGGCTTGGCTTGGCGTAGCCCTGCTCAACGGTAACTTTAAAGGCGCGCTCCACCTGTGTTTTGCCATCGCTGGCGATAACCGTGAGTTCGTACGTACCGGCTTGGTCGTACCCCGGGGTCCAGCGCAATGCGCCTTCACGGGCATCAAACACGGCTCCAGCGGGCAAGTTACGCAGCGTAAGCGTCACAGCATCACCGTCGGCATCTGCGGCCAGCAGTGGCTCATTGAGGAACTCACCTTCGCGCAGTGTTATTTGGCCTGTATCGGCAACCACAGGTGCATGGTTACCGCCTTCAACCGCAAGGTCAAAACTGCGGTAGGCAACACCACCTCGGCCATCTTGCACACGAATAATAACCTTGGTATCTACTCGGTCCTTGGCTGTTGGTGTCCAGTTCAAGGTGGCTTGTGCAACATAGCCTGAATCGGTGGCTACGGCTGGGCTGGGCGTTAAGGTTAAACCGGCCGGAGCTTGCACCACTTGCCAGAAGAACTGAGCTCCATCGGCGTCAAATGCGGCAATGGTTGCACTCCATGGATTGCCAGCCTTAGCGCTAGGTAGTTGTGGATCCGCTACTTCCGCCGCTTGATCCACAGGCGTAGAGACCGAATCCAACAGACTGTAAAAGACCTCTAATTCATCTGCTGGAAGGTCTTGAGGTAAACCAAATAAATCCAACAGATCTGCTTCAGTTTCGATACTCGAGAAATCGACAACTTGGAATAAGTTAGTCAATTCATCTACCGAGGCTAATTCCAATCGCGTAAGCAGGCTACTTAATGCTACAGGGTCTACAGTGGGAGCTTCGGGCTGTGAAGAATTGCCAGCTCCGTTAACCACCGTAATTGAAGGAGGCGCATTTTCGTAAGGTACAGCATAAATACTGTGGCCCAAATCGAACTTGGCCAATCGAGTATCACCCGGATGGGTGCCGAGCAGTTCCGCAGGTGAAACACTAATTGTTTGCGCCGCTAGGGTCTGGCCAATACGCAATTTGCCATTTACCAAGCTTGATGTGAGGTTGAGCAACCACAGACCTGCTTGCCCATCAGAGCCTGCATTAGCATTCTCGATAAAGCCGTCGAAGTATCGACCTGGGTCTAGCAACAGCGTAATGGGGCCTTTTAAATCCTCATTGCCAATGTTAGTTACCAACACATCGTAGCTAACTTCGCCAGTGGCTCTGTTGGCGCGGGTGTTTTCGAAGCTCAACTGCACGCTACTGGTCATGTCCATGACAGTGGTAAAGCTTGTAACGTAACCGTTAGCGATTTTTATTTGGCTTGAACTGCGTAGCGCATCGGAAATATGTAATTCATATTGGCCGCTGACTAATTTCGGCAAAGTCAAAATCGCCGTGCGATTTTCCGCATCCCAACGAATGGCAGTTGGTAAGAGGCTGGAAGCTTCTGCAGCAGCACCTACCGGAACAAGTTGGTAATTATCCGGGTTCATGACACCGAATGAATCAAACGCGCTCAACCACATCGCTTGATCAAACTTAACGGAAATACTATTGAGTGGCAGAGGGGCAATGGCCCCGTCTGGTAAAGATACCGCAGTAATATGAGGTGCCTTGATCGGGGCGATTTCGTCAATACGCCCGGATTGTGCAACCAACACCCGTCCATCTGGCGTGGCTACAATACTTTCACCACGGGTACCACCACCAGCGACTTGCAGTACACGGTGGGATGCCAATTCGACCATCCAAACGGCTGCTTTATGAGTGGGCGCTATATTTGTGCCCTCATAAACTGGGCGCTGAGGCAGGTTACTCGACACAAACATCAAGCCTTCAAGCGCACTGCCCTGGGCACCAAAAGCAATGCTGTCGGCAACGCCGGTAAGCTGATATTCAAGCTCAGCCCTGCCCTTTAATTTTCCGGACATAGGGAAGCTAATAATCTCAGTACTACTGCCCGGTATTGCAGAGCGGATTTCTTCACCACTCCAGCGCACACCCCATAGGCGTCCATCGGGCCCAAAGGCTAAATCACCTACACGCTCATTACTAAAGTGGCTCCAGGCATTACCAGTGGCGCTTGGCTTAAAGAGCTCAATCCCGTTGCCAGAGCTCACATAAATATCGCCTTCTGGGCTAATAGTTAACGCATGAGTTAAAGGCTCGCCTTGCGGCCCCGGCACGGCACGTAAAATTGCACCAGAGGAAGGATCAACTAATAGAAGTTTTTCTCCCGTCAACACCCACAACTGCCCGTGCTGATCCAACGCCATATCCAAGACCGGCTGATCTAACACAAATAAGGGTTGGGTGTTTCGCCCACCTTCTTTGCTGTAACTGTAAACACGATTGCGCTCTTCACCTGCGCTTACCAAAATACTCTGGTCAGCCAGTTGAACCATTGCAAGGGCGCCAATATCTCCGGCGCTGCCGGTAAAACCATCGGCAAAACCGCGCAGTGCAAACGGCGTTAAAACACTTTGTAAATCTGCAGTTTGTGTAGGTGCAATGACGCCGGGCAATTGACTTGTTGATACTGAAAACAACGAATTGCTTTCATAGGCGCGCCCGGGTTGCGCAAGAGGCAATTGCGCGGTCTGCACCAGTGTTGGTGTGGTGCCCAGAGCATCGAGTACTAATTGACGACTTCCGTCATCAGGCAGCACTGCATTAACAACGCTGGTAGCTTCTCGATTGCCAGCAATATCCGTTGCTACCGCTAGGAATTCATAGGTGCCACCGGTTTTACCCGTAAATAAGGCTTGAGTTTGTGTTGCGGGCACACGCTGCAACCAAATTTTAAAATCGCCACCGTTTTCAGCGACATAAACAGTAACGTGTTTAACACCACTGACATCGTCTTTTGCTTCCCATTTAACATCAATGGTCGGTTCACCCTGTGGGTTAGTACCCAGCAACGATGCGGCAAGCTGGGTAACAGGTGCTGCAAGGTCAAGAGTTTGCGATGTAGTGCCTGCGTCAATAGCTGGTAATGCGCCGAACACTACACTGGCATTTGTTACCGTAACAGTGCCCGTTTCTGCGAACTCACTGTTGCGAACCGTATAACTCACAGAACCTTTGGTTAAAACCGAGTTATTAGAAACTGAGCCCGATGCATCAAATGCTGATAAAAGGCCTTTAGAAGACTCCTGCATTACATCACCGGTATCAGGATCAATAGCCTGTAATAACCAGGTAATAACACGGCTTTCGGCATCTATACCGGCGCTAACACGTAAAACGAACCCTTTATTACCGCTAAAATCGAAATCGCCTTGGAAATTAGCCTGCCCAGATGGAATATGAACATTAATATCACCAATTTTAAGGTCACCCAGGCGAACACTGCGCACATCTAACTGGGTGTCTAAAGCGGTAACAATGCGTATCTGGTTAGCTGGGTTGACATTCGGATTAGTAAAATCAACTGAGAAAGGCACATCCGTATCAGCTGGAATATAAGCCACTCCATTCGTCTGTGCAGTCGCTTGCGGCCCTTTAATGGTGGCAAGCATTTGCGATTGACTACTTTGTAACGCTGCCAATTGTAAATATTGAGTTAAGTTTAATGACGGTGCAGCAATTGGATTAAATTTCTCATCCAATAAACCAATATGACGCAAATACTCAAGCTCGGTGACATCGCCGCTGAACACGTTGAAATTTACAAACTGAGTTTTGACTTGTGCGTTACGGCCATAATCCGCAACATTGGCCATTGCGGGTACCGGTATCGAAGCCGATTCGCCCTCGTCGGTTGTGCGCACTTCTGTGTATTCGATAGGCGCTTTAATAGCAGTTGGATCACCCGCAAAGCTTGCCGTATCGCCATACCACTGCTGAACCTTAGTGAAAAAACCTAAAACATCTGCTTGAGTACGGTAAATATCACCGGCTTTACTTAACACTATTCCGCTGGCGAGCGTGGCGTTCAAGCTAATAATTTGTGCACTTTCTCGAATGGGCGGAGCCTCATCCGCAGGGCGCAATAGTCCTGCTGCCTCTAAGGCGCCAAGCCATCCTTTTGTCCAAGTTATTTCATCAGCGGCAATAAGTGCGAGAGCTTCGGGAGCCGATACATCGGCTAAAATAGCGGCACGCAATGCCGTAGCATACTTGGTTTGTTCGGCAATAAATTCATCGCGTGTCAATGCAGTTGCTGCACCAACAATATTAAATCGAAATGGAATGGCCAACGCTTCTAACTTAGTTAAATGTTCGCCGGGTTCTTTAGACAAAAATTTCTTAGCAAGGCCTTTTTGTATTTTTTCTAAATCCTGCACCCCGCCTGCGAGTAAATCGCTTTCTTTCCAATCGGCGTGCAACAAGTAGAGTTTTTCCCTCAACCCTTCAAAATCGTAATTAACCCATTCCAGCAAACCCGGATAGGTTTGAACAACAAAGTCAGTGCCGACAAAATCACCTGCGCCAAGATCAACGGCATAACCAGGCGCAAGGTTGATTCCGTTAGTATTGCTGACACCATCAAGAGATGCCCATGGAATATCGTTGCGCAAAGTACCGTTAGTAGGAGTAACACCATAAGATTGGGTGTTGCCCGCACTGTCTAAGGTAATTCCACTGGGTCGGCCAGCAACTCCACTTCCAAAAACCACATAGGGAAGATTAAGGCCCTCTAAAACGTCTTCACTATTACCCATGTTGGTAACGCCCACATCAAAACGAACGTAGGGTGTATCAACATTGGTTAGGCTTTGTAGTGAAACACTATAGATTCCCTTGTCACCAGGTGATAAAGAATGGCTACCACCGATGCCAATGGTTACATCAGCCTCAATGGCTCGCTCGACTAAATAACGATAGGGCTCAGTAACCGATTGTCCATCTGGATTGGTAACGATTAAATCGTAAAGGCCATAAGGTACCGCGCGCAGGTCAAAAACAGCTCGGATATGTGTTGCATCCAGAACTTGCCATCGCGCCGGTTCTATTTCAAAAATACCGGGACGCGACAATTTAATCAGTGCACCCGCTTTAAAACGGGCACCTTCAATATCGACAGTAACCCACCTATGTGCATCGTCGCCAACACCCCCTTGATCGGGCGTTACCTTAGATATAGACAGTGGTAATAAATCAGCGCGTACACTAGCAGTGGTATTAACTGCCGATTGCCGACTTTTCACCAGCACATAATAGTCGCCAGCCTTTGTACTTGAAATAATGACGTTTTGGTCTGGTGCGACTGGATTGGTATAGGCTGCGTCATATTGATATCCGCTGGGAACATCACCATAACGAACATAAACCTCATTTGCTCCGCTCTGCGAGGATGAGTCTAATGATATTTTTAAAGTCTCTCCGGCGGCGACACTCACTTTATAAAGCTTGCTTGTGCCAGTAGAAAGGGCAGTTTCTAAAGGAGTTCCAATATTTAAGCGAGGAACTTCAATTAGCAGCGAGGAACCAGACGCAATCTTATTGTTGGCCTCACCGACTGGGATATTAACTCCCGTTGAAGTATAGGTAATTTTGCCTTCATTTACTTCATTAAAAAGATCTGGTCGCACAATAACGCGCCAGCTCCCATCTTTAATTGCTGGAATTCGAGCCGTCAAAGAACCCGCATAACTTAAGCCTCCACTTAAATCTCCAACATGGTCAATTTTCCCTAAAAGAATATCGTTTAAATCCCATTGATTATCTGACGACAAATAAACAGCATCTGTCCAACGCCCGTACGCTGTGTTACTAGAGTCATTTTTTATAACGTATTCAACTTGAATCTCTTGTCCAATTGCAGCATTGGGTGGCAATTCCACATCAATTGCTTTTAAATCCGCTGGTGGTGGAACCGTTACAATAATCGGTTGCGCGGCAGCCGTCGCATTATTGTATTCATTGCCAAATTCACGTACGCGCCCAAATGAGCTATCACCGGAAGAACGCGCAGGATCGGTAACTACAAATACATAATATGAACCTTCAAAATCTCTAGGAACATCAACCGAAATAGACTTGCTGTACTCTTTACCTGCCTTTAACACACCGGAGATATCGATAGTTTTTAACGCTCGATCCTGATTGACATCCAAAAAACGATCTCGAGACAAATAAATAACGTCATTCCAACTCGACTGAGCGTCAGGTGTGTTTCCACCTAAATTCGATACAGTATAATTAAGATCGAGTTTTTGGCCAGCGACCACTTGCTGCGGAATAGTTACGGCCGTCACCTGAAGATCGGGCGGCGAAGACAACTGGATAGAAACATCCACAGATGCAATATTATTGCCTTCGTCTTTATATTCTCCGACGCTTGTATCTCCAAGCGAATCAACTGTTTCTAGGCCATCACGAATTGAGCTTGGTTGATCTGGGAAAAAATCCTTAGCAAATTCGGTGTCAGCTTTAAAAATCACCTTATAGTTGCCACTAATGGACTCAGGAATAGTAAACGCAGCCGAATTTGTGTAGCTTTTGCCAGGCTCTAAATAGTCAACATCTCCTTTATCATTTCTGGGGGAAGACCAACGAATTTTAAGATAACGTTCTACCTCATCGCCCATGTTGACCAAGGGGTAATCGGCCTGATCCAAAGATGCATCGCGCGATAAATAGACCCCATCAAACCAGCCTTTAATTCGCGTAGCGCGCTCGCCCACGTTTTTTACCGTCCATGTCGCTGTAACCAACTGACCAGAATGAGGATTGGGGTCAGAAAGGCTAAAGTTTTCAATGATCAAATCAGGTTCGCGGTAGGTGACGTTTAAAGTGCCCCGACCCACATTATTGTTATTTAAAATTCCTTCATAAGCCGAAGCAGAATATAACTCACGTGCGTGATCATTTAAAATTTGCCCATCTATCAGTTCTGGATGCACATAGGGTGACGCGGAATTGGAAAGCTTACCGCCGAAATGATTAGTATCGGTAATTACATATATATAATAAGGACCATCGGTGCCAGCGGGAATTTGCACATTCAAAGATGATGTGTAGCTAGCACCTGAAGCTAAACCAAACGTGTTGGCATGCACAAGTGCACCAACGGGTACTGCTCTGTCGCGAATAAATTCAGGATCAGGGCTAAAGTAAACTGAATCAACCCAACCTTGAGTGCCGGCCCACACATCGGCGCCAAAATTAGTAACAGTCCAGCTTACAGTAGTAACTTCACCCGAATAATTTTCAGCCTGAGCTTGCACACGAGTAACTTGTAGATCGGAAGCTCTAGGCGTAACTACAGATACAAATGCTTTTGAGTTATTGCGTTCATTAACCTCAACAATTGACTCAACAGATGTATTATTCGGAGCTCCCCATGGGGTAGCATCCGTACGAACAACCAGAAAACGGCCTTTGGCAGCAGGTGACAATTGAACGGTTTGCGAAACACTATAGGTTTCACCATTCAATAAGCTGCGCTCTTGCTTAAATGACCCCAAAAATGTCACATCGCGAGCCAGACTTAGATCTGGATCATCGGTTAAATAAGCAGAGTCGTACCAAATTCCTGACGCACGATCACCGATGTTTTTAACGGTATAACTGAAACCATAAGCGCCACCAGCATCAACACTGGTAACAGCAGATAAATTAGTAACTACCAAATCCGGTGGTGTTACACCTAAAATATTAATAGCTCGAGATTTATAGTTATTGCCATTAATATCGGCTGGACTATCAGAATTGGTATTTACCGCAAGCGAATCCTCCAAAATCACATCATAGGTATCACTCCAGACAGTAATGAAATACTGCCCGGACGCAATAGCATCAGGTATTTGTACATTTAACTGCCCGGCGTAATCAGCACCAACTTCGAGCTTCCCCCGATGGGTTGTAGTGCCCAACAAAACATCTCCCTTCGACGCACCTGGACGAGTTTTATCTTTCGCTAGCCAGACTGAATCCACCCAGCTGTCGATAGTTGAATTATCCCCGCGAGTGGCAGCACTCCCCTTGTTAGTAACTGTGTAACTCACAGCAATAGACGATCCGTGGATAGCTTGATCTGGCGCAACTACATTGCTGGCAACAAGATCCGAAAACGGAATGCTTTCTACAAAAATCGGCTTTGCTGTTACGTTATTATTTTCATTAGGGTGTTCATTTAAGCTATTTAAACTATCAGCAACAACAAGTATGTAGCCAGTGCCACGAAAACGAATAGGTATATCAACTGTAGCAGAGATATTTGGGTAGATCTCCTGTGGTGCCAAAGAAGATCCATTATCAAATCGACCTAAAAGGGTATCATCGGCAGAAAGCGTGCCGTCGGCAGATAAATAAACTGCATCTTTCCAATGCCCCGCAGCTGCTTCACTCCCTAAATTCTGCACTTCATATTTAACGGTAATAGAGCCCCCTGCAACCGCGCTAGGAGGTGCCTCAGCTGTCACTTGCAAATCAGGTCTGGCAAGCAAATCAATTTGAACGGGCGACTGACTTACAAATACATTATTCGTTCGAGCAGAACCATACTCGTAAATAGAATCGCCCTGCCCACCCAAATTGAAATTAGTTATTACTTTAACCTGATAAATACCTTCAATCTTAGCCGGAAGTCGGACTTGCTCCGTACGCGTATAAGTCTTGCCCGCTTCTAATCCTCGGTCAAATCGAAAATCACCCAATTGAATAGAGCTCTTATTGGGGTCGATCGGAATCAGTATTACGCGATCAACCCAAACGCCCGCTGCATCTACACCAAGATTTTTAACGCTCCAGGATAGATCAATTAAATCGCCCTCTTTTGCTTGCTGCGGGGGAAACACCCCTTGAACCTGTAAATCGGGTGATGCGGAAAGAACAACTGGAAGAGATATAGATTGGGCTTTGTTATTATTTCCATAAATAAATTCATACGCCGCACCGCCCGAATTAGCTTCAACGTTTAAATAAAAGTTTCCAGATATTCCTTCTGGCAAAGTTACATCTAGGCTTCTTGAATATTGCCCCCCAACAGGAACTTGGCCAAGGTGCGAAGCGCTGGAAAAATTAGCAACCACATCTGACCCATCGGCATTTCGACTCAACCAAGCTCGATCAGTCCACTGCGATGTCTGAGTAATTCCAATTCCATTGTTAATCACAGTCCAGCTTAACTTTAATTGCTTTCCACTTGCCGCAGCACCTTCATAGGTGAATGATTGGACACTTAGATCTGCGTAGGGCCTTGGCATTACATCTAAGGAATGCTGAGCTCGATCTGAATTATTTGCCTCTAAATTGTGTTCCCAAACCTGACTATTGGAGTCAGCCTTAACAAAAACATAGCCTCTCTTTGAAAATCCCGGACCAAAAATATAGTTGGTTTGACCTGTATACTGCTGCCCAACCCCAAGACCACCCTCATGTTTGACTTCTTTTAATACGATGTCGTCGGAATTACCCAAAATGGTATCCGTAGAAAAGATAACAACATCTGTCCAAGCATCGTTTCTTCCTGCCCCTGTGCCATTATTTGTCACCACCCATTGCACTGAAATACTTGCGGGGTCATCTATTATTTGCTCAGGAGCAGTTACTAAAGAGACTTGCAAATCTGCATAAGATGCTTGAGCAATCGCAATAGACTTGGATGCTAGATTATTGCTCTCTCCAATTAATGATTCAGAATTGCCATTTTTTGCGTCGGCAACAATCACTAATTGATAATTTCCTTCCAAGGCAATTGGCAGGGTTAGAGAAATATTAGCCGCTGACTCTTGACCCACAGCTAGGTTAGCATGGGTAAATTCACCGAGCTTAATTGCATTGCCTATAGTTCCATCTGTAGACAAATACGCAATATCTGTAGAATCTTCAGCCGCAACAGAGCCCTGATTTCGAGTAATCCAGGATAGCTGAATCGTTTCCCCACCTTGCAAAATACCTGCAGTTGAAATTCCATTGACGATCAAATCAGGGTGAACAATTGAGATTAATTTCGTAGCTGAATTATCAGCCTCAGATTGCTCGTTGGTTACGTAATTATTGGTATCAGCAATTACCTCAATACGCCAATCAGTCAAATCAGCATTGGCCAAATTAAATTTGGCAACACCAGAATAAATGCCTTGAGGCAATATAGACCTCGCGCCTCCCAAGCTTGAGGCAGAGTAAATCACCTTTGAAGGGTCTGTAACATTGACCAGTTTTACACTATCAAAAATCCAGCCCTCAACATTCTTATTTCCTGAGTTTTTAACGGTATAGTTAACTGTTAAAACATCGCCCACTTTAATAACACTGGGAGCATCAATATTTGAAACCTGTAGATTCGGTTTTGGCTCAGGTTTTATTAATGCTACTGAATCAGCCACAGCAATATTATTGGTTGTTTTTCCGGGCTCATAGGTCTGCCCGAAAGCATCAGTTTTTACGATATAGTAATAAGAGCCGCTTAGCTGTTTGGGTAACACCACATCCATTCCGGCACTGTAGCGTCCCGCCGGATCAACCGCACCTACATGAGTAGAGGAGCCCAGTAATAAAGAGGAAGAAGAAATAGTCGGCGAACTAGACAACCAAACTTGATCAACCCAACTATTAGCATCTGTAGCCACAGTACCGTTATTTTGTACTTCCCAATCCACCCGCACGTTATCACCTGCGAAATTATCTAACGGATAGGCAGTAATAAACGGTTGCAAATCTACATAGGTGGCCTGCACGCTCACGGGAACTGATAACACCTGGTTGTTTCCAAGTGTATCCGGCTCTACTACAGAATGCGCCGTATCGGTAATCACAATAATTCGAAAATTGCCTTCTATACGAGTTGGAGTGCGTACCGATAGTTGAGCAGAATAACTCTGATTTATTGGCAATCCATTTTTATGAATGACACTTCCAAGTACAATATCGTCTGTATTACCAGACACATCGTCACTTGAGAGAATAATCTTATCAATCCAGCTTCCAGTGGCAGCGGCATTGCCCGTGTTAGTTACTGTCCACTGCAGGTCAAAAGGGACTCCTGAAAATATAGATGTTGGTGTAACTAGATTACCAACGGACAAATCTGGATATAACTTGGGTTCGGCATGTGCACTGATCGCAACTTGATTGTTGCTCTCCGCATCAATACCTGGTCGAATTTCAAAAATAACACCGGCAGAATAAGTCCCACCGCTATCAATATTTATAGAAATATCAAATTCGCCAGTTCCACGCAGCCCTTCGGGCAAAATAAAACTAAAACTTCGAGGACGAATTGCACCTGCGGCTAGAGGGCGCTCAAAATCCTCAGGAAAAGAAATCAGGGTGTCTACTATTTTTTCGCCTTGAGTCCCATCAGCATTCCTCCGCGTTACCACTATTCTATCTTGCCAACTGCGCGGAGTTGCAACGGTACCGGCATTTACATCATCCCAATGAATTTCAACGCGTGAACCTGCTTTTATTTCTGAGGACAATACAGTTGCATTTTGAATAACCAAATCTGGGCCTGATACAACTTCTATTACTTGGGTATTGTCAGCCTCGAGAGGTCCTGCTGCACCATACTCCGGTATTTGAGAGTTAGCATCAACAGTAACGCGCAAACGGAATTTTCCCGTGGCATTAATTCCTGTTGGCCAAGAAAGAGCTGCAGTGCGAGCAATTGAACTCTCACTTAAAAGGTTTTGGTTAGACGCCGTTAACTCATAGGTGGCAACAATAATTCCCGTCGTTAAGTTGACAACATCGACTCGCTCTACCCAGGTTCCGGTAGCGGCAGCAATGCCAATGTTATTGGTAGTCCAACTAATTTCAAAAGGGTCGCCGGCCTGCCAGCCTGCACTAGGTTCAAGCTTTATATTTGATACGGTCAGATTGGCATAAGGCCTGAGCGAGCTTTCCACTACAATACTTGAGTAATTATTTTCTTCATCAGTGCCGACTTCGGCCTGCGCATTATTCGCGTCAGTTTCGACAATAACTTCTAACTCACCTGCACCATAAGGACCTTCGGGCAACACTAAGCGAACATTGCGACTAATAAATTGCCCAGGAATTAGAGGTCCATTTTCCGGAAGACTGGCAACATATGGCAATTCTGCCTGAGCCACGATCGCACCAGTATCTTTACGCCTAATAATTACACGATCAATAAAATCGCCCTGCGTGCTGGAAACTCCTTGGTTTTTAGTTATCCAACTTACTTGGATATCTGATCCCGATTGAATATTCTCCGCAACATCAGCCCCAGTAACAGTTACGTTATCGACAGCAAGGTCAATTGTGTGAACCTTAGTGGTTAGATCAATCTGGCGCGGTTGGCCAGGCTTGTTTACAAAAACTGTCATGCGAAAAGGTAAAGGAACATCAGTGGAATATTGTTCATCCATGACAATAGTGAACGTACCACTAACCGCAGCAACCAATTCCGTCCCATTTACGTCAAATGCCCCTGAGGACAATGAACGACCAAAAGGATCTATTATGTTTAACCTAGAATTATAATTATATTTGTACGATGGATATCCTAAGTTGACACGCGGCATTAGATCGTTGAAATTTACAAAAATGCGATCACCTGCATTAACCTCAATACTATAGGCAAGTTTATCGCCCGAAGGCTGAATTGTCCCTTCTACAGCAACGCCACTTTGTAAAGGTGCAGCCGTAGATAAATCCAGCAGCCGCAATCCATAACTTGAAGAATTAAATCCAGTTATTTTTGCAACTAATTCATAATGCCCGGGACGCAATGTCAATGCAGACCCTTCAACTCCGTTAGTAATTTGCATTAACGTTCCATCGCTGTATGGCCCCTTTAGCGTCCACTCAACTGCGTCACCCGAATAATTATTTAAACTATCGAACAGGACAACTCGTGAATCAGTGACATCAAATTCATAGGTTCTAGACTGCGTATAGCCGTCTAAATTGCCAACTAACCGGTCGTTTAGGTTAACCAAATTTGGAGTATTACTTAAAATTTTGTCGATTTGAAAGGAAATACCACTTGAATAATAAGTATATGACTCAGCAATAGCATCAAATACGAGATAATAACGCCCAGATGTAGGCAAATTAATGGGTGCCGAGTCATTTGTGGAGCGCTGAGCTGAAACAATTCGCTGCCCGAATTGATTGTATAACCCCCAGCTTGGCCAAACTGTGCCAACCTTCGTAGCCACTAAATTCAAATAAATTTGCTCTCCCATAACTCCGTCAAAGGCATAAACCCTTGAGGTATTTTGTGAGGCCTCAACCATCGACACAGGTTGTCCATAAATTAATTCTTGGGCCCCTGCGTCAAGCTGCTTCCAGCTTACACTTACATCCCCGCTACTACTTGTCTGAGTCAATGTAACCGTATAAATACCCGCCGCAAGATATACAGGTCGATCGAAGGATCCCAATACTGTCTGTCCGCTTGCTGATTTAACAGCGATTTGACCGTAGTAAAACCCATAATAGTCGGAACTCGCTCTATCGAAATACCACAACCCTGATTCAGTCACTTCAAACTGAACACTTTGTGGAGCTCCTTGTTGAATCTTCCCTTCCCAACCATAAATAGAATTTATTGGGTTTGATACCGCAGCAACACCCCAAGTAGCAGCAATTTCAAAATTATTAACAGCGTTATTAACTATTGCATCTCGCTGTATACGGAGAAGATATTGCCCGCCCTCTGTTAAATCAATATCAAAGGCTGCTTGAGTGGCAGGAGTCCAGGTCCCAATCAAGGTTCCTGATGGACGATAAAGCTGAACGCTTCCGCCGCCATTCCAAGCCGAGCGAGCTAAATGTAAATGATCACCAATATTTGCCTGAAGCGTCCAGAGGGATAACCGTTCATCACTGCTTGGCAGAGCAAGGACTTGCGTTATTTCAGGCTCCCTGCTTAAGACGTGATTGGCAGAAACAAAAGACGGCGAGAACTTGTAGGTTACTGATGCCCCATCAATATTTGACCGAACACGCAACACATACTCACCCGCTGCCAGATAGACCGAACGTGAGCCTCCGCTTTTTGGCCAGCTGCTGCTGGTAATTACCGAAGATCCATCTGGATTAACTATTTCAATACTCGCAGCGCTATGAGATAGTCCAACGTCGGACAAATCTAACCAGCCACCCGCTGGAATTTGAAAACTATAGACCGCCTGAGCATCTCGGGTATTTAACACCCCTTCAGCCACATTGCCAATTGGCAGCATTTGTGCTGAGCGCACAGGCTGCAATATATTTGCCTGAAAGTGAACCGAATTCGCCGTTGAGTTATATTGTTTTGCAACTAAATAGACTTTTTCTGACTTGCTTGCCGTAAAGCTAACTGACGAATTTGTCACCCACTGCTGACTTACGATCGTTCTACCAAATTCATCTAGCAATGAATAGCGTAGATCCGTTTGATTGGTCGGCAAGGTAAAATCCAAGTTGTATAATTGCCCAGAAATAACGTCGAATGAATGCACGACGACGTTGCGTCCGGCTGGCAAATCTCCACTTAACTGAGAATCGGCACCGTGATCAAGCGCAACGGAAACCATGTTTAACAGTCGAAATGAAAAATCTGGAGTACTCGCACCACTCCCTGTTACTTCAATAGTATAGGTTCCAGGCGAAAAGCGAAGGCTGTAGTACTCTGTTGTACTAGCCCCACCAAAACTAAGCAGCAAGGAATTCGACTCATCCATCAATTTGATTGAAACGAGGGAACTGCTAACTTGAGGGTCAAATAATACGGTCGCTTCGTCGTCCAAATAAAATGTGTACTTGTTGGAGTCTCCAGGGGCTACTATTCGCCCGGAAATTAAAGTATTTAATGCGACTGGAGTGGTATTTTTTTGAGTTTCTCTTACAGTTACTGTGGTACTGCGCAAGTCCGTTGTTTGCTCATCTCCCCACAACTGTAGGACATAGTCGCCAGTTTCTGGCAGCGTGATTTTCTGAGAGGCGTCTGTTGATCCATACTGATAATTATATGTATAAACTGCAGCGCCACTTGGACTATATAATGTCCAATTCACATAGCGGCTAGCACTTCCGGTGGTTGATCGAACATCAACCAAAAACGTAGCTCCCGCCTCACCTTCAAAGCTTACCGCCTGCGCAGCTCGGCTTTGATCCGCCTTGATGATAGTTGGAACATCTAAAGGCAGTACTGGCAGCGCATCCCGATCCTGCAATTGGAAATTAAAGGTACCAAAACCACTCAATTTGGAAGTCAATGGGCGAAGTTGCAGCTCATACTCCCCTTCCAGCAAAGAAACAAATTTATGCAGATCACTGCCGCTGATATTTTGCTCAAAAATAACGGTGTTATTTTTATCAAGTCTCCGTAGAGTTGCCTGGTAATATTCCCCAGAAACATTTACCCAAACTTGTTTCTCATTTTCTATAGAGAACCGATATGAATTAACTTCCTCTGGTTTGCTAGCTTGACCAGATTTAATTTCGCCGAAGGCATAACCTTGAATGTTATTGGATACCCGACGAAACTCAGCCTGCACGCCAGAAGGGCCTGAGTATACATCGTAGTAAGTCTGCCCCTCGATTTGAATAGCATAGGTTCCAGATTGCTCAGCAGTATAATAATAACCATAATTATTAGACCACCATCCACCGCTTAAATCACTCGATGCCTTTGCACCAACAGGAGAAATCAGCTTAAAACTAACCACATCCTGATAGCGGATTCCAGCGGGAATACCTATCCAATATTGCTGCCCCGCTTCCATCTCCATGGTATAGAAGCTAGAGTTCTTTGGCGCCGTCAAATCCAATACGATCGGAGTGTTTGCCGCAATTGCGCTGGACGGATAGGTTCGCGTTTCGAACTTGAAATTATTCGCAGTGGTAATTACTGAATAGTTTCTAGATTCCACGCGCAGAAAATAACTACCTGCAGGTAACAACCATTTAGTCACCCCTGCATCAACCACACTCGAAACAGAGCCACCATTTAGTTTGAACAATGAATAATTAACGCTATTTCCGGTATGGCTAATCTCATTTAAACCAATCAACATTGGGACAGAGACATCAAAAGCGTATTCGTAGGCTTGGTAATTATATCCATTTGCGTAGTAGTCTTTTGTAAACAATCCTTCTACGGAGGTTCCAAGCTCCAACGATTGCTTGACTTTGGGAGTCTGAATTATTTCAAAGCGTAGAGCCGCCCCCCCTAAACCTTCTGGAATAGTATTCCTAGCTACTATTAAGGTATAATGGCCTGATAGCAGCACCGGCACTTTGACAAAAGAACCATCTGATGGATCACCGCTAGCGATTAAAGTACCGGCGGAATTGTAAATTCCATAGTAATTTGAACTGCCAGCACCCGCTAATCCATGTAGCCAAATATCTTGACTCGCATCCAAATTAATATCGAATAGCGCAAATTTATTTTCAGCAGGGACATCGACATTTACCTGTGCACCAACGGAAATCGAAGTTGCCTGAGCACGTGTATTGGCCGAGAAAGTGACGGGTCCAGATCCTTGAGAGAACTCTACGGTGTAATGGCCTTGGGGTAACCACAACATTGTTGCAGCCCACTTACGGCTTCCATTTAGATAAAAATCATTTATAGTCGGGCCATTATATTCACCCCCCCTCGGCCCTGTAATTTTTAATTGCTGATAATTCCCCTCGAGCATTTCCAACGCAACCCAGCCGTCAGAATTTAAATCAAATGACGCAATGGCGGACGGGACCACACCAGCACTTGATTGAACTGTTGATACCACACCGATTTCAATCGGTGTGGCACTTGTGATTTCAGGCTGAACAGCTGGCGTGCGAATTAATGAAAATCCTTGAGAGGCATTACTTTCATTGTCAATTCGGGTAACAGATAAATAAACATCCCCCAATGCGCCAGATTGCACAAAATTTAATGCTCCATTGCTCTCCCCCAAAATCTGACCATAGCCATCAAATGCCGTCACTTTAAAACTTGTTGAACTATTATTTTGAATGAAGTCAAATTGATCACCTGGCAATGATTCGCTTTTGACTAAAACTGAACCACCTAAAGCTAAATAACTTAAATCGAAAACATCCCCAGAATTAATCTCAACAGCTGCCAAAAAGGATTTTACCTGAATGGAAAAATCACCAGCAGTGACGCCATCGGAAGTAATATTTAGTCGATAATGTCCGGAGGTTAAATAACACGCCCGCTCGGCCCCAGCCCCGTCAGATGAAAAACTTCCATAAATGGCTTGAGAATTATCATCCACAATTGACCAACGTCCTTTAAACCCAGCCAATGATTGTAACAGCCAAGTTCCAGATTCAGTAACCGTTAAATCTATAGCATAATTCTGGCCCGCTAGCGCCAAATGACCAGAAATTAATTTATCCTGACTCGGCAAAAGTATTTCACTCTGCACTTCAGCCGATTGACTCCAAACACCAAGCGTTAAAGTACCTGACCGTGGAGGCGTGTTTAAAACCGGATTAAGCCAAAGATAATAAGTGCCAGGCTTTTCTATTATTGCACTTGTTGATTGATCCTCATTTACCACACCAGCGCCAACAGTATTTCCTTGTTTATCAATAACCATCCAATAATTACTAGATTGAGCAGGAAGCCTTGAAATCTGCACTGTTGCGCTACCAATGTTGCCCACATAACCGCTGCGTGGCGCAGTTGGGCTGTAATAGCTATTTGAATATCCGCTTACACCAAGGTAGTAGACTCCAGTTCGAGCTGCAGTAAATAACGTAGATGAATTATTTGAATATAGCTGCGCACCATGAAGCGCATTCCCTTGGGCATCGAAAATACGTGTTGAGATGTCGGTTCCAGCTACTTTAGAAATTGATAGTGACTCACCAGCGGCCAGAACCACCTGATACATATCAACGTCCAACCCACCCATTGTGCCATCACCAAGCGTAACCTCTATATCCTTAAACGCTCCTAAGGCCAGGGGTGTTTCATTGGCTTTACTTATAGTATCGCCAACAGCGTCATCACTGACCTGCGACGTGTATTTACTCCTGCGCTGCAGAGTGAGAGACAGCTCTCCATTTGGGTAACGTGTGTCAGTCCCAGAATTAGTTGTGTTGGGCAAATAACTATAATTTGGATAGGCACTAATTCCCAAATAATAAATACCCGTCTGTGTAACGCTGTAAGAAAGAGGAGAGTCATCGGTCCGGCTAACCATTGCCCCGCTAGCGTCAAACAAACGTGCATAGCCATCCATGTATCCCCAGCTGCTGGTGCCATTGGGCGTACTTAACGAAAATATTTCATCCTTTACCAAAACTAAACGGTACATATCCACATCCCTGCTACTTCCGTCATCGCCTATAACCACATTTAGAATGGCATCGCCAGCTTCGGGCACAATAATTTCTTGTGCTGAGCTAATTACATCCAAAACGTCTGCACCTGCCAAGGTTGGTGCGATTCCGGTTCGAGTTACAATTAATACGGCTGTGCCGGTCTGAATAGGATCAGAGGTTACGGCTGCATTTTGCAATGTCGAATAATTTCGATTAAGGTCTCCACTAATCCCGACGTAATAGATGGCTGTTTTTGAAGCGGTATAATTAAGTTGCCCACTTGAACCATTTGCAAGCTCATTTCCCAAAGCATCGAATAGTCGCAGATACATCCCAGTGGTTGCATTTGATAATTCCAAATTTAATGCATCCCCAGCACCCAAACTTAGGCGATAGATATCAACATCCGATATAATACTGTCTTCTAGACTAATGTTTAATTCAACCGTTTGACCGAGAGCGATTAATTGCTCTTTGGCCTGCTCAAGAGTGCCACCGACAAGATCGGTAGCAGTATCCGTTGGCTTTGGGTTGCGCGTAACAGTCAGATCTAAACTACAATCCTGTGGAGTTGTTGATGCCCCGGCTATTTCTTGCTGAAAGATAGAATAGTCCGCGTTATTAGCCTCACTCACGCCGAAATAGACAATTCCCGATTTTGCTGCAGTAAAACTCACCCCACTATTAATGGCTCGCTTAATCTCAAATCCAGATTCATCGAAAATTCGCAAAGCATAGCCAGCTGTTGGATTCTGCGCGGCAAGAAGTAGCGACTCCCCAACCGATAGATATTGGCGATACAGATCCACATCTGAGCGCCCTTCAATGGATATCAAGTTAATTTGTTTATTCTTAGTCCCCCCAGATTCAACCAATAACTCTGCGGCTGCATCCAAAGTCTGACCTACTTCAGCAGGTATGCTAGAAGTACTATTTGCAATCGCAATTCCACCTGCACTGCTCGCCTCAAATTGAAACAGCGATCCCTGACGTGGATTGACTGCACTAGCAGAAATCTCCACGGCCGCATCTATGGTTTGAATCTCAGGTTTAACTAAGCGAAAAGCAACGTTGCCAACGCCCCCTTTGCCCAGGGATTCTAGGCGCAGCGTGTAAGATCCCCCAGCAAGGAGTATCGGCTTAATTACACCATCCTCAGTATTTAAAAGACTGCCGCCGTACTCAACTCCATCCGAACCAACGATAGTCCACTTGATCGATGCATTTGCCAATGACGAAAGTTGGTCCCACCCCACCAATCCTTGTTGATCCAAGGTAAACGTAAACTCAGCCATTGAGCGTGGCATATTTAATTGAGCAGAGATTGCCTTCCCAAATTCAAGCGCTTGGCGCTGCACGCCCTGGCGGTAGAAGGTGAAGTTATAATTAATTGGACTAGTGGATGATGAATTCCCCTCCAATGACAACCAATAGGTTCCTGTGCGTTCAACCGTAAGTGGGCCAAAGTCATTATTTAACGAACGTTGCCCAGTCAACAGATGAGCCTTGGGATCAAACAAACTCCAAGTGCCCCCGCCAAGATTGCTCTCCGTCTGGAAAAAAACTCTATCTCCAGCCGAGAGTTCGAAACGGTAAAGCTCTGCCTGGCGGCCAGCGTCCAAAACACCGGCTGTTGGAACATTAAGGGTAAGCGGTTGGGCGCCTTCGGCACCAATCAGACGGAAACTATAGTTCCCGGTAGCGTTATTTTGACCGTCAACGGTCAGATGGTAGGTGCCGACTGGCAAAAGCAATGATTGGTCGCCGCTGTCAGTTAGGTTCCGCGACAAAAAACTGCTATTTGCTGTAGGCCCCTGAAGTGACCACTGGATACTGGCGCCCTGCGCACCGTCAAAGAAAAACTGTGCCGTGGCATCAGTCACCACAAACTCAAAGGTATCTTGCTCTCCTGGCTGATCAATAGCACCTTCGATAGTATGTACACCGGGCGCCAAGTCTGCAGACATAAGCACCTTAGGTTCAAATGCCTCAAGATCCCAATCGGCGCCCTGACGTAGGTTATCGGGCATCGAATCTTGATGTTGGAGGGTAGTATTCTTAGGGCTTTTGGAGGGATTGATTACATTGCTATCAGCTTTACCATTCTTCTTCATGGTTTGTATCTCCGTTAATAATCTGTACTTATTTCCCGCTCGCTGCAAACCATTAGGTACCACAGGAATGGATTGATCGCCCAAGGCAAATAGTAGTTATTACTAAATCCTATAAATGATAAGGCTTTGGCAGGAGTCTATGATATTCGTGGCGTCAAAATCAACACTGCTTGTATGAAAGTTGACGAGTGACGCACCAGACGATTTCTTATTAAAATTTCGACAGAAGGTATTGATTTCTCAGAATATATCGGTGAGTTAGGATTACTGCGGATTCGAAATTTCCACTAACTCGGCCTGAATACACGTTACTTGATATCCATTTCGGAATCTTAGCAATCTCATTTTGGAATAAGCCGCTAACTATAGTAGGCATGCTTTTCTCTCTGCAGTATAAGGAGGTGTAGCTAGACGCTTTTGGTACATATGTTTTAACAAGCAGACAACTTTTTTGTTTGATACTTTGCGTTGCGAATTTAATCTATAGACTCGGTCAGCGTTATTACTGGCTTGTGGGATTTGTGTCTGTATGGATTGCCTGGCCAGCCGAATGTTACCTGGACACTTCCTCGGCAGTTCGCCATTTTGGTTAGTAGGCCTTAAGTGGCGTTTGCGCAGTTAGCCTGAGACCTCGATTGTGTCTGCTACCTGGATCGTTTGAAAACGCCGATAGCGCTCATATCATCAGCGGTCATAAATTTTGCCAATTCTGGCCCATATCGTTCTCCTGCTTTGAATTGTATTGAAAAATAAAACTAGATCATCTGGGGGAGTCAGCTCATTAATAGTGGCGGCAATTAAATGCCTAGTTATCCCTAATCATTTCTAGCACCTGATCAAGATAAACCCCTTCCTCCGGATGAGTGGCTAATCTCAAGTAAGGAGGAATCAGTTCTGCAAATTCTGTCTTGGTTGTGGGCAGGTAATTAATTAGGGCCTCGATCATGGCTGGCCGGAGCAGGCGTACCTGTTCATTTGTTCCGGGGTGGAGTTTGCGTATGACGCTTTCGTTAAAATTAATTAGTTTCTGCTTAAGCGTTAGTGTTTGCGAATCATCAGTGAGTAATTCTATATTTTGTATTTCAGGCTCAACCGCGATATCTTCAGCAAGTTCATCTAATATCTCGTCAGTAGAAACTACTATATCTAAAAGCTCTTCACCGTAAGAAAACGATCTGAGTGCATTGAGCTCCTCGAGAATAGGTGATAATTGGGCCTGTGGATTTGAAAACCAGTCGGCTGACCAGATTCTCCTAATCCTCCACCCCAGCCCTTCAAGAATTTCCTGGCGTAATCTGTCGCGGTCGCGGGCCGATTTTGCCGAATGATAGGTTGCACCGTCACATTCAATACCGATTAAAAACCTACCGCTGTTGCCTGGGTCGCGCACTGCTATATCTAAAAAATATCCTGCTATGCCTAATTGCGGCTCACATTGGTAGCCATGTTTGGCTAATTCATCAATTACCGACACTTCAAAATCGCTCTCAGGCGCTTTTGCCGTAACGCTTGTGGAATGCAAATGATGGCTTTCACAATACTCAAGGAAGGCACGCAGCGCGCGGACGCCTTTTTTGCTGGCGTTACTTACCAAAACATCACTGGAGCCCATGGAGGAAAATATATGCATTTGTTTTTTTGCGCGGGTAAACAGCACGTTTAGGCGGCGCCCTCCCGCGTCCGAATTAATAGGCCCAAATCGTTGCATCGTCCTGCCGCCAATTTGTTCCGGGCCATAGGTCATCGATATAAGAATAATATCGCGCTCATCACCCTGAACGTTTTCAAGGTTTTTAATAAATAGCGATTCGGGTTTTGATTTATCCTGTTCATAAGCGAGCGCTAATTGGTGATCCAGTTTTACCGCTTGCTCAAATTGGATTTCAATCTCATTCTTTTGCTCCGCGCTCATTGCCACTACACCCAGTGAATAGCCCGGCTGAGTTTTTAAAAGATCGGTCAACATGGCAACGATGTGCTTAGCCTCTTGGCTATTGCGCCGGGTTACAAATGTGCCGGTTGCTACTCTGTGCAGCGCGACACCAAACTCACTGCTGTTTTGGAAGGGCGAGGGAAAAATGACTAGGTTGTTGTCGTAAAACTGCTGATTGGAAAATGCAATCAGCGACTCATGGCGGGAGCGGTAATGCCAGCGCAGGCGGCGGGTTTTAAACATGGGCATAGCGGTTTCTAAAATGCTTTCACTATTTTCTGCCGCTACGGCTTCCTCGTTAATATCATCATCATTAAGCGCTCGTTGGAAAAACGCTGTTGGCGGCAATTGTTTTGGGTCACCTACTACCACCATGGATTTACCCCGCGCAATTGCCCCCAATGCATCCTCTGGGCGAATTTGCGAGGCCTCATCCATCACAACAATATCAAAGTCAAATTGCCCCGGCGTTAAATATTGAGCAACCGACATAGGGCTCATCATAAAACAGGGCTTTAAACTCACAATGCTCTCTTTAGCCCTTTTTAATAATGCCCGCACCGGAATATGCCGAGTCTTTTTACCGGCCTCATGGGCAATTAATGCTGTTTCTGTGTACTCACTGACGCGGCCCCGGTTATTGCCAGCCGGTATATCTCTGCGAGATGCCGCATAGGCAATCGCCTGGCGTTGCAGCGTCAAAAGCTCCTTATCATAAAGCCGGAATTGTTCTCGAATGGCCGTTTGCTCCAGGCCAGAAAATTCCCGCAAAAAATCACATTCAGAATAGGCTTCTTTGGCGAGTTGACTGAAAAATACATGTTTTAATACAACCAGCAATGAGTCTGGGGTTATTTTAAGGTTCTCAAGATTATTCACCAGCGCACCCAGGCCGTGTGCAATAAGCTTGCTGCGCACCCTTTTATAATCCAGCCAGGTGGGCAACCACAGGGGTTCACTAAGTGCCGTTTTATTGCGCTCGATTAACGCACCCAAATAGCCGCCGCTGGTTTCATACCATTCATCCATATTCACAGCGCCGAATGCAGCAAATTTCTCTTGGCTTACATTTGCCGCTGCCAATTGCCCAAGTATCGAATGGGCAAGCCGTTTAATTTCACCATAACGGCCTTCAGTTAAGGGCTGCGCTAAAAGGTTCAGCTGCGCATTCACCCGCACTAATTTATCTACAATCACACGGCAATTGTTTAACGCTTGGTAGCAAGTTTCAGAATAATAATCAGGCAACTGAATATTAAATTCAGCTGGTAACAGCGGATAAAAGGCTGTGGCTCGCCAGCGTGTGGTGCGGTCAGCCATGGCGGCAAATAAATTTAAATCATTCAGCAGGGTTTGCGCGGGGCGGTTGCCGTCGGTAACCCAGGGCCTTAGGGTATTTAAATTAATGTGCAATACATTCTGCAACAACTTAAAGCCGCATTGCTCCCCCAAGAGTTCGCCGTGGGGTGTTAGGCTGGGTTTCAAGTGTTGAAAACGCGCTAAATAATCTTTGGCGGTTGATAGAACAGCCGTTGCAACAGATACCTGTTGTATAACAACAGCGTCACCCAAGGCGGCAATAAGAGTTCGATCCAGCGCAAATAGCGTATCGCCCAGCGCAACACGCTCGCCAAACCCAACTCCGTATTCTGCCCGCACTGCTTTATACCAAGTGCGTAGCATTGAGATGCGTTCTACGGGTGTGTTAACGCCCGCATAAACCTCGTTTAAAAAGCCATGTTCTGCCAACACAGAATCAATAGCATCCAAACAGCTCCGGTATTCAATTACTTGGCCAAGCAGAACATGCAAAGCTTTAGGCTGGGGTTTGGCTGTATTGGCAAGTCCCGCTAACTGCTTGCGTGCCGAGCGCCATTGGCTGGATAAAAAGCTAAACAAACCGCCGCCATCGAGTACGGTTTTAATATTTTTTAACTGTTGCGTGCTAGGCAATTGGGCAAGGTTAAATTGATCGTTTAATTGCCCATGCAGCGGTATAAGTTTTTCCAACCAAGGGGTTAATTGAGCAAGCCCCTGGTCAAAATCAATATGGTCGTAAACGGCGTGTACATAGCGCCATAAATCACTCGGCAACTGGTTGACAAGGTTCACCAGGGTTACAAATTCTTTCAGCCCAGCAAATGTAAAAACCAACCGTTGACCCAACACCACAGGTAGCCGAGAACTGATTAAGGCCAAATGGGACTGCAGCTGGGAGAGGGCCGGTAGCAGTTTATTCAGGCGCTCTAAATCTGTTTGCAACTGGCTAAGCGTGGACTGTTCATTAAGCCCCAAATTTGCCAGCTCTGTAAGCGCCGCACTTAACAACGGTAGTTGCACGCTGTTGGTAAATAATTCGGTTTTAAACGCCTGCTCCACGGTTTGGCAATCGGTATAGATGGCTTTATATTCAGCCACACATTCATCGAATAGATCTGGCTGCTGGGCGGCTAACGGCAATAATGCTAAAGGTTCTTTTCCCGTAAGGCTGGGCAATTCGGCTAGGCATTGTGCTACAGGCATCAGTGTCGTGAATTGAGTATCGGCTTCTAGTGTAGGCTCTGTTGGAAGTATCAGCTGCCCCCAGCTCTGCATAAGGGCGTGTAAATCATCGTTCCAGGCTTCTAATAACTGCGTCAACTCGCGGTGCTCGAAGGCCGCCAGTTCAAACTTGTTAACGCCATACCAATAGTGGCGGGCAATATCGCCCTGGGGCGCTTGCGCTGCCACCTGTTGGTATACGTTGGCCAGCATCTGGGTATTGTCTGTTAGCTCTCTAAATCGAATCGGCGTGAGTTCTGCGCCATTCAATGCGGCAATATTTAAATCCTCAATAGGCGTCTTAAGCGCCTCGCGATAACGCACGGCGCCATTGAGTATTTGGTGCAGAGTCAAACCCGTTTGCTTCCAGGGCGCGTTAATAAACTCAACATAGCGGGATAAAGAACTTTTTAAGGATTCATAGCGCGCAATTCCCGTGGCAATTTCCCGTGGGGTTGTATAGGTATCCTGGTTGAGCAGGCGGTTATGAATATCATTTAAAACTTGCAGCTTATTGGACTTATGGCTGTGTAATTCCAAACAAAAATCGCCAAGGCCTGCTTTATCCAAGCGGCTTTTCACAACCTCTAAGGCGGCCATTTTTTCGGCCACAAATAACACCCGCTTGCCGTTAGCAATTGCTGCGGCAATTAAATTGGTAATGGTTTGGGATTTACCTGTGCCCGGTGGGCCTTCAATTACCAGGTTCTGGCCGGAGGCCGCATCAATAATAGCGCTATGCTGGGAGCTGTCCGCCTCATAAATTAAGGGGAATTGTTGGTGAATCGTGTCGATTGAATCGATGGCGTGTTCGCCCGCATAGCCAGAAGCTGACCCATCACCTTCTATTGGTGCGCTGGAAAAGAATTGCCGAATGAGCGCGTGGTCAACAATATTATTGTGTTTGGGCCATTTCTCTGGGTTTAAATCCTCATACATGGCCTGCTTGGCAAAGTCGAGCAAAGCCAGCGTTGCCTGGCGTTTTATCTTCCAACGCGGTTTATGTTTGATGATGACCTGGGTAATGCGCTCAAGGTATTCCTCGGGTAATTGTTCATCCTCAATAAATGGCAAATCCAGCGAGAAGTCGATTTTTAACTTTTCCCGCAAGGTTACATTGGTAAGAAAGCCATCATCCTTTTGCCGCAGAGTATAGGAATACACGCCCTCGCGGGAATCTAGGGTGGCCTTCTCCAACTGCACCGGCACAGTAAACAAAGGTGCTAGGCGCGGTAGCTCTGAGGTATCGGTTTCGTACCATTCCAAAAAGCCCAGTACCAAATACAAAACATTGGCCCCCACCTCTTGCAGGGCAATATCCGCTTTGCTTTTAATTGAGCGCAGCCGCGCCTCAAGTTCCGGTGCGAACAATAATGTTTGCAGGTCGTTATCTTGGTGGCTAGCCAGCTCCACATTTGCAGCACTTTTTTCCGGTAAATCAAAACTGGTATAAAGCCCTAGGCGTTTTGCCCATTCGGCAGCCGTGGGATAGGTCTGCTTGATAACGGCATTCGTCGCTGGGTCGTATTCAATATACTGCGCATCTATTAACTGCCGCTCGGTGGGTGATGGCACCGGAATTAAACAAAACAGCCGATCATTACTGAGTTCGGTGAATATTTGGTCCGGCATTTCATCAATTAACCGCACACAATTATTCTTAGGGTGTTTGTAATGCAGTAAGGCATTCCGGCCTGAAAGATCCAGTAATTTACGGCGCACAGCCTCCAGCGACCCAAATGCAAACTCGGCAGACGTTGCTGCCGCCACAGTCGGCTGAACAATCTCATCAGCGGCGCCCGCCGCCCGTTCTGCAGAACTGCCCAGAGCAACCCCAGGGCAAAGGGCCCTTGGCAGCCAGCAAGGTTATTATTTTATGTGCGGTCTCACTGATCTGCATTTAAGCCCCCGGTGGGTTTTGGTGTGGCGTGTCGCCATGGTCTAGCAAAGCTGCAAATTATTGGGCACCCAATTAAAATCAACCGCGCAAAACCGCCAGATGGAAATTAGTCGTTTGTTGCAGGGATCGTGTGTCGTCGTTAGAGCCAACTAAAACCCTATAACTCTTTTCATCCGTTTTTACCTCTGTTGCACCACCGTCTTTAAGTGCAGCATGTAAATCTTCTTTGGGAATCTTGGGGTTATTGTTTTTACTGAAGACGTAAAAATTAAGCTCGCTGGTTACGCCTAATTGTTTTGCTGCCTGAATAATGGCCTGGCATACACTTGAATAAAGCTCTTTATTGGCTCGCAGCAATGCTTGGTCGCCCAAGGTGCTTTCGCGTTCCGCGTTAAGGTTTTTGGCGTAAATATCACTGAGGAAGCCATAGATGACGGTGTATGCCGAATACCTCAGATTATCGTAATCGACAATAATGGCATTGAATTAAAGAGATCTGGTGATGAGAACAATTTGCCGATCGTGTAGATGCGATCAGCACAGGCCTAAACTGATCAGGTTTGTCGCAAACGAAAACCTGACCTTTTGGCCCCCTTTACCTTGGTAAAAATGCTGAAAATCAGCGTCCCTGCCTAGGCGCGAAGGGCTAAAAAGCGCCTTGTAAAATGGTGCGGGCTACTTCAGGGGTAATATCTTTGTGTTCACCCAGGCTGGTGTAGCCGTGTTTTACCAGGTTATCCACCAGGGTATTAATGGAGGTTTCGGGGATTTTATAGGCGCTGAGTTTGGTGGGTACACCCATTTGTTCAAAGAAGCCTGCGGTGGCGGCGATGGTTTTGTCGATTAACTCCCCTTCACTGCCCTCAAGGCCAAATACTCGGCGGCCCAATTGTTGGATTTTGGCGGATTTTTGTTTGCGCTGTACGTTCATTAATGAAGGCAACACAATCGCCAGGGTTTGTGCATGATCGAGGCCGTGCAATGCGGTGATTTCATGGCCGATCATATGCGTGGCCCAGTCCTGCGGCACGCCTACACCAATTAAACCGTTTAACGCTTGAGTGGCCGCCCACATCACGTTGGCCCGCACTGCGTAATTATTCGGCTCTGCCAGAGCTTTGGGGCCTTCTTCAACTAGGGTCATCAAGAGACCTTCGGCTGCACGGTCCTGCACCTTGGCATCCACTGGGTAGGTCAAGTACTGCTCGATAATATGCACAAAAGCATCCACCGCGCCGTTGGCAATTTGTTTGGCGGGCAGGCTAAAGGTGGTAGCTGGGTCTAACACGGAGAATACTGGGTATACCAACGGGCTGCCGAAGGCGAGTTTTTCCTGGGTGGCGGCTTTGGTAATAACCGAATTGCCGTTGCTCTCGGTGCCGGTGGCAGGCAGTGTTAATACGCAGGCTAGCGGCATGGCTTTGGTAACGGGGGCATTTTTAGCCAGAATGTCCCAGGGTTCACCGTCAAAATAAACCGCCGCAGCAATTAATTTCGTGCCATCCACCACGCTGCCGCCGCCAACGGCGAGTAAGAAGTCGATGTTTTTTTCTTTTACTAAGGCGGTGGCCTGCATGAGGGTTTCATAGTGTGGATTGACCTCAATGCCGCCAAATTCAAACCAGGTGCGCCCTTCTAAGGCCTTGACTATTTGCTCGTAGACGCCATTTTTTTTGATGGAGCCGCCGCCATAGGTCACCAAAATGCGCGCGCCCGCTGGAATATGTGCACCGATATTAGCGATTTGGCCTTCACCGAATAAAATGCGGGTAGGATTGTGAAAGGTAAAATTTTGCATGGGCTCACCCTAGGTTGTAAGCGGATTGTGTGGGCCTAGTGTGGTGCTGAATTTATTTTTTGCAAGTGTTGTGCGGGGTAATTTTGCAGTTGATTTTTAGGTGATAAATAAGATCAGAAGCCTGGGTTTTATTCATTTGGGTTTGGATTAAATTATTAGACGAATTTAAGACGTGTGACCCGGATGTAGCTGGAGCGCATTGCGGGTTACACGAATTGCTTATCGGTAAACCCAAAAAATGGGCGGCCACAAGGGCCGCCCCTACGGCGGATCGTTCGAGTAGGCTAATTTCAGTGGTGCCATCCAGCAAGCAATCTGACGTAGGGGCACCCCTTAAGGGCAATGTCATTAAGTTAAGGATTTTGAGCCATTTCCCGCGCCCTTTCTTACCCTCACCCCAACCCTCTCCCTGTGGGAGAGGGGGCTAAAAACCAAGACCTCCGGGGTTAGCTCTTACTGTCCCCTCTCCCTTTGGGAGAGGGCTAGGGTGAGGGGACTGCGCTTAACTTAATGACAATTGCCCTTGTGGGTGACCAAACAAAGGCTTTTTAAGCGAAATAATCCGCGTCTATGAAGGCTAGGCCCTGTGCATCCTTGGCGGAGAGGCTGGGCGCGCCTTCGATGGGCCATTCGATGGCGAGCGTTGGGTCGTTCCAGGCTATGCAGCGCTCAAAGGCGGGGGCGTAATAGTCGGTGGTTTTGTAAAGGAATTCAGCTGTTTCAGATAAGACTACAAAACCGTGCGCAAAACCTGCGGGCACCCAGAGTTGGCGGTTATTCTCTGCAGAAAGTATCACCCCTACCCACTTGCCAAAGGTTGGCGAGCTGCGGCGAATATCCACGGCCACATCCCACACCTCCCCTTGCACCACGCGCACTAACTTGCCCTGAGCTTGCTGCAATTGGTAATGCAAACCGCGCAATACATTGCGGGCGCTTTTGGAGTGGTTATCCTGCACAAACTGCACATTTACACCTGTGCCTTCCGCAAAGGCGCGGGCGTTAAAACTTTCGTAAAAAAAACCGCGTGCATCACCGAATACTTTGGGTTCAATAATTTTTATGTCGGGGATTGCGGTATCAATAACATTCATGCACTAAACCTTTTTTAACAAACCTAATAAATATTGCCCATAAGGATTTTTAATTAATGGCTGGGCGAGGGTTTCCAGCTGCTCGGCATTGATCCATTTATTTAAAAATGCGATTTCCTCTAAGCAGGCGATTTTTAACCCCTGGCGTTTTTCAATGGTGGCGATAAATTGCCCGGCATCTAATAAGGATTCATGGGTGCCGGTATCCAGCCAGGCGTGGCCACGGCCCATGACTTGTACTGTCAATTGATTGCGCTGCAAATAAATGCGGTTTACATCGGTAATTTCTAATTCGCCACGGGGGCTGGGGGCTAAGTCTTTGGCTATATCCACCACTTGGTTATCGTAAAAATACAGGCCGGTGACTGCGTAGTTGGATTTAGGTTGTTTGGGTTTTTCCTCAAGGCTTATCGCCCTGCCCGTTTTATCAAATTCCACTACGCCATAACGCTCTGGGTCGTGGACGTGGTAGGCAAATACGCGGGCACCGCTTTGATCGACGGCGGCTTTTGATAAATCATCGGCAAATTCATGGCCGTAAAAAATATTATCGCCCAATACCAAAGCGGACGTATCAGTGCCGATAAAATCGCGGCCAATAATAAATGCCTGGGCTAAACCATCCGGGCTGGGTTGCACGGCATAGGTTAAATTAATACCCCACTGGCTGCCATCGCCTAATAATTGGCTAAAACGCGGTGTATCTTGCGGGGTGGAAATAATTAAAATATCGCGAATGCCCGCCAGCATTAGGGTGCTGAGTGGGTAATAAATCATGGGTTTATCGTGGATGGGTAATAGTTGTTTGGACACCGCTAAAGTGACTGGGTACAAACGGGTGCCGGAACCTCCGGCGAGGATAATACCTTTGCGCATTGTGTCTCCTAAAGCAAAATCAAACGCATTATATGCTCTAAACCCTGCTGCCAGGGCGGCATAGTTAAACCAAAATCGCGCGTAATGCGCTGGGTATTCAAACGAGAATTTAACGGCCTGGGTGCAGGCAATGGGTAGGCGCTGGTGGCTATGGCTTCCACCTCTTCCGGTTGAGTTTTTAATGTGCGCCCAGCTTCAATGGCGCGGGCAATAACCCATTTTGCGTAGGCATGCCAGGTGGTTTCACCGGCGGCGGCTAAATGGTATACGCCTTGCGGAAAGGGTTTATCGCCGCGCTGCATATATTGCCCAACAACCTGAGCGGTTACATCGGCAATTAAGGCTGCAGAAGTCGGCGCGCCGAATTGATCGGCCACTACGCGCAAACCATCGCGCTCGGCGGCCAAACGCAGCATGGTTTTTGCAAAATTATTACCGTAGGCCCCCACTACCCAACTGGTGCGGAAAATAATATGCGCTGCGTTGGAATTTATCAGGGCTTGTTCGCCCGCTAATTTGGTTTTGCCATACACACTTTGTGGCGCGGGTTTGTCGGTTTCTTCATAAGGGTCTGGTTTGTGGCCGTCGTAGACGTAATCGGTAGAATAATGCACTACCAAGGCGTTTAATTTAGCGGCCTCCTCGCCTATTACACCGGGTGCATGGGCGTTAATGGCGTGGGCTAATTCAGGTTCCGATTGGGCTTTATCAACAGCGGTGTAGGCCGCTGGGTTGACAATAATATGCGGTGCATAGGCGCGAATCACATCGCGCATATTGGCTTCGTTGTGTAAATCAAAGCCTTTGCGATCTAGGGCGAGAATTTCGCCTAGGGGTGCGAGGGCGCGTTGTAATTCAAAGCCGACTTGGCCGTTTTTTCCGGTGATTAAAATACGAGTCATGTTGAGTTCTTATAAATTGCTGAAATTTGTTTTCTTCGCGGCTAATTAATTTCGCTGCATTATTACTGAAGATTCGCAGCCGTAGGGGCGGCCCTTGTGGCCGCCCGGTTTTTTCTGGTCTTTTAGCGTTTGGGCACCCACAAGGGGCGCCCCTACAGTTTACCGTGCCTATTCTTACCCTCACCCCAACCCTCTCCCAGAGGGAGAGGGAGCTAAAAGCATGGCTCCAGGGTTAGTACACACTGTCCCCTCTCCCTTTGGGACGACTGCACGGATGCAAGAGGTAGAGTCACGCCAGGAGCGGTTACCGAGAGGGCTAGGGTGAGGGAGCTGGGTTTAATTCAGTAGCTCCTGGTCGCTCTGCGCTGCACCCCCCTCCCAACCTCCCCCTTAAAAAGGGGAGGAGCTAAACAACCTTAACGATGGAATATTGCTTGTCTTCAAGGCTATTTGCCCCCTCCCCTTCTTCACAAATTGCAGGAGCAATTTGCACAGCTAAGCTGCCCGCAGGGCAAATCACAAGGAAGTGATTTGTGCACGGGAGGGTTGGGGTTGGTTTTTGGAGGCACCGAAAACACTGAAAAACCCGAACCCACTAAAAAAATACCCCCCTAATTTAATTAAAAAAATAACCCATCACTCACAACTAAACCTGTTTCCGCCGCGCCATCAGCGCAGTTATGGGCAAACCCAAGCACCACAACCAAGCCATATTCGGCCAGGGTACGGAAATTACTGAGTCTAGAATCGGTGAGGTATTTACCGTCATGCGGATGGACTCAATGCCTAATATACCGGTAAAACTACCAACCCCCGCCACATTGCCCTCGGCAATCAAACTGCTCATAAATACATTGCGCACACCGCCAATAAAACTATCGCTGCCTTCTGGTTGGCGAAATACCTGTTGGTTAATGGCAAGTAGGCTATTGCCAAATACTTCTTGACTACTGCCATCGGCCGCTGCGGGTAATTCGGCTTCTGTTGTGTCGCTGGTAAGTGTAAGGGCAGAGGTTTCGCCTAAATTAGGGATTAAAAACGTAAGGCTAGTTTGTGTTGATTGAGTTTCCAGCTGCGCTAATTGCTCAGGTAACACAGGTGTAATTGTGCTGGCGGCAGCCCATTGTGTGCGTACATCCCGGCTATTGGTGCCACCCTGCAAATAAATACCCGAGGCAATGCCATTAGTGCCTCCGGCGAAATTAATTTGATAGTCGATGCTATCCACCTGAAAGCCTGCTTTAGGCTCAATTAAAAACTCGCCGGTATCACGAAAGTACACATCATTAAGCGTTTGGCGGCGGTTATTGGTGGTAAAAAAAATTAAACTACCGCTTGCCGTAGCATTGGGCTCATAGGTTAAAAACCCAACCGTGGGGAACACTAATTGATTGTTATCCCAATAGGCGTGTAATACCTCACCATCGCCACTATTGTTATCCACCACCGCACCAAAGGTTTGGCTGGAAAAATTTAAAAAATAGGTATCGGTAACTGCACTGACATCGTCCGGGCTTGCCACCAAAGTATTGGCCAGCACCGGAGCGCTGATGCAGAGGGCCGCGCTAAGTACGAGAGAATGTTTTAATTGCATACTTGATCCTTAGATTAAGTGGAAAAGTTAATTTTTAACTCGTCAACACAAAGGTGCTGTTATACAACATAATCCAAAACACGATACCGCTGCCTTCGGCGAGTCACTTTTCTTTGCGTGCACAAAGAAAAGTAACCAAAAGAAAGTGCACCCTGCTTTTGGGTTTTACTGCGTAAAACTTCCCTCCTTCCAAGAAGATTTTAGCGGTCGCCGAAACGCGACATCCTGTCGCGTCTTCGGCTCATTGCGGCATCCATGCCGCAATGCCCACTAAAATCATCTTTCCACTCGGCCAAAAGAAGGGAACCCTGCCTCAGCCCATAAACAGTAAAAGAATTAAAACTAGGCCCCTACATCACCTTATTTTTAATTAGCGGGAAGCGTAATTTTTGCCTACCCATTCGCGGTAACTACCGGAGGTAACCGCCTCTGCCCAAGCCTGGTTAGCCAGATACCATTGCACGGTTTTATAAATACCGGTTTCAAAGGTTTCGGCCGGTTTCCAGCCTAATTCACGCTCTAATTTTGTGGCATCAATGGCGTAACGGCGGTCGTGGCCGGGGCGGTCGGTAACGAAGGTAATTTGCGTTTGGTAGGATTTGCCATCAGCCCGTGGGCTTAGCTCATCCAATATAGTACACAGCGTGTGTACTACTTCTAAATTCGGCTTCTCATTCCAGCCGCCCACATTATAAGTTTCGCCGAGCGTGCCATCGGCCAATACGCGGCGGATGGCGCTGCAGTGGTCTTTTACATACAACCAATCGCGAATTTGTTGGCCGTCGCCATAAATGGGCAGCGCTTTACCGGCTAAAGCATTTTGAATACACAGCGGGATTAATTTTTCCGGGAAGTGAAATGGCCCGTAATTATTGGAGCAATTGGTGGTAAGCACCGGCAAGCCGTAGGTGTGGTGATAGGCGCGCACTAGGTGATCGCTGGCGGCCTTACTGGCGGAATAAGGGCTATTGGGTTCGTAGCGGTGGGACTCAGTAAATGCCGGAGCGGTTTTTTCTAAGGAGCCGTACACCTCATCGGTGGAGACGTGCAAAAAGCGGAAATCGGCTTTGGCCTGAGTGGGCAAATTGCCCCAGTAGCTGCGCACCGCCTCAAGCAGGCGGAAGGTGCCCACTACATTGGTTTGAATAAAATCCTCTGGGCCGAGGATGGAGCGGTCCACATGGGACTCGGCGGCAAAATTTAACACAGCGCGAGGTTGGTGCTCGGCCAATAATTGGCTTACCAACTGGGCATCGCCTATATCGCCCTGCACAAAAATATGGCGTTTGTCCCCTTCTAAACTGGCGAGGTTTTGCAGGTTACCGGCGTAGGTTAATAAATCCAAATTGACTACAGGCTCATCTGCCCCCGCCAACCAATCCAACACAAAATTGCTACCGATAAACCCGGCGCCGCCGGTTACTAAAATCGTCATGGAGAATCCTCAAGGTACACATTCATATAAATGCCGAGCAGTAAAGGCCAAGCCTTCAAAACCCATTCCTTAGTACTGCAATGGCCAGGCCTAATTAGGCAAAAGGGCGCAAAGGCGGGCATGATAACAAAGGGGTGCGCGGCTGTAACATTGTTTTGGCGCTATCTGTAAAACTCGGGGCATATGAAGAGTAATGAACAGGTATGGCGTATTGAAGAGCGCCGCACTGGAGCGCCAATACATTTAGGCTGCGCCCAGTCGCAGTAGAAATCAGCCGCCTAAAACCAAAGAAACCTTGGGGGTTTAGGGCCTACCGAGTACTCGGCGTAAGGCGTGCCACACAATCGGCGGCACCAGTGGGCGCACATAAGCTACGATGCGCTCAGCGCTGTTGGGTGTGATATACACTGAGGGGTAATATTCGCTGCGGTCAAAGGCTGCGAATTCATTGATGAAATAATAATTGGCCACCGAGCGGCGATTGACGCCTACCGGGGCATTCCACACTGAAGGATGGCCATGGAAATGTTTAGGGCCATTGAGCATTAATAATGTTTTACCGAACTCAGGTGCAATTTTCTGCACACAACATTTTTGCTCTGAATCCCATAACTCCAACTCACCACCCCAAGCAGGGCACCAATCATGAGTCAGGTAGGTGATAAAAACCATCTTATTGGCAAGGCCAGTTTGCTGATGGCGGGTAAAATCGCTGTGTACACTAAAATAACCACCTGCAGGTGTATCGTGCATACCTCCACCTAGGCGCCCTTGGTCAACAATTAAATTCGCAACACCACTTATAAGGCTAAGAGCGTTTACAAACCAGCCTGAATTAATTAATGAAAAATACAACTCACTGGCCGGGCCGAGATATAAATTATTCACCGAGCGATGAAAATACACCATATCACTGCGGGCCATGCGCCAATCAGCGCTTTTATGGGTATCAAACTCTTCAAGAATAAGCTGCAAAAAATCCGGGTTAAAACACTCGGGAATTTGCACATGAGGATAGGGCGCCGCGCTAAGCAACTGTGCCTGTAATTGGCGTTGATAAGTGGGGTTAATTATATTTGGGTTGACTAATTCGTGGTAATTAAACCTAACACCACGAATACTGATCGTCGTATCACTGGCCTTAACATCGGTATTTTTAGACTCGCCCACTGGCTGCGCCACAATGCCGCTAAAGCCCACCTGCCCCCTTAACATAACCCAAATACCTCAGCATCTCCGCTAAACCTTTGCCCTAAATACACAGGGCTTGGGCGTTTATTGTCACAGCCACCACACTGCATCTATTACCAGCCAATAAATAAATGAGCATGGGGCGGCCAAGCAGAACCTAAGGTTGAACTGGCGCAATTTTGCCAGGAGCAATTGATGTGCCATTGGGTAAAATAATACAAAAACAGCTAATACCAGCAGATTTTTACTAAGCAAATATGCTAAATCGGCCCATGAATGACAAATTCATCGACATTTTCGCGATGGGCGCACCCAAAAATGCGAACGAGTAGTAATTGTCGCGCTGCAATAACCGGCACAGCACTTAAATTGCAAACTCATTTTAAAAGCCTCTCGATGATCGTGGGTAAATTCCAGAGCTAAAACCTGCCCTAGCAGTGCAGCGCTAATTTCTAATGCGCAATTAAAATAATTGGGCGGCTAGAATCGTGTATTTGTGCCTGGCAAATAGATTGCTGGGGTTTATCGACTTTTTACGGAAATTGCTCTGCTCAATCGACCTAGCTGAAATTGGCCGCGCATACAAATATCGCATTGTCGCAGGCACTTGAGTGTCCATCTGCATAACAGTAAAAAAGATCGACAAAATATAACCACAAGAAGCCCCTCTAGGGCTAATTTCTTGACATCCTTCACAGTTCAATTTATGGTTCCGCCCCTAACGATATAAAGAAGACTTGGATTAAAACACAGGCGAATTGTCGGGAAATGGCAAACGCTCTGTTACTGTTCGTACGCAACCTGGTTTTAAACTCAAAAGGCTCATCGCTGCACTGAAGCACGCTCATAAGGTCTTGCGACACGAGTTATCAGACGACTGACGCTCGAAGAAGTTAGGTTGTACTCACTTCCTCGATGACTGCTGAAGTAAAACAACCTATGCACTTTGCTAGGGTTTGGCAGTTAAAATCTCCACTAAAGGAATTGCAACGAGAAGTTGCCTATCTGCTATTGACTCAATCTATTTAGCATGTTTAGAGCGGTCTGCGGGTTACATTTAGTTAATTTTCGGAATAATTCAATATCACTGAATTGGATTACATATTACTCAATAACGAGTTTTAACCATCAGATTCCATGAATAGCAGATTTTTAAATCACCTATTTTTTGCTTTGGGTGGAATGTGCCAGGCATAAACCATCTAGTTAAATCGTTTGGGCCTAAACTCAGGGCCAATTCTGGCAAGCTCGCAGTTATAGTCGATCAGATTATATTTAGCTGCATGAGTTTCGCCGTTAATCTCATATCGGCCCGGCATCTAAGTGTTGACTCCTATGGCGTGGTGATGCTGATAACAGCACTCACCTTATTGAGCATAGGGTTGCAGCGCGCCGCATTTGGCGAACCCTTAATGATTTTGGCTGAATCCTTTAAAACTCGCACACAACTGTCGAATGTAAACCGCATTGTTATGGTTTGTTGCCTGCTGGCCGGTGTGACATTTGCCGCTGCGATAGTGGGAGTACTCTATTGCTACTACGGAATTTTTTATATCGCCTTAATTAGTATTGCCGCACTATTTTTAAGCGATGCTGTGCGATTCATTAGTATCGCCAACGATCGCCCCTACCTTTGTTTATTCAACACAGCAATCTGCTCCATTTTTCAACTAGGCGCCCTAGGTTATTTGTACCTAAAACAGGCGAGCGAATTTAATGTGTATCTGGTTGCCTGGTCTATGGGCGCACTAGCCGGGCCTGTTATTTGTATTATTTTTGGTGGTTTATTTGCTCAGAGCAAGATTGAAAGTTCAAAGCTTGATCTTACAGAGTTCAAAAAACTAAGTTCGCGATTTTCGCTAGATTATTTTATGGGTATTGTTGCTCTGCAAGGTAGTCTTTGGTCTGCGACCTATGTGACTGGCCCTGCAGCAGCGGCTGCATTACGTGGCGCGGATACATTTTTGGGGCCTTTTAGAATTTTTTTGCAATCAATGCCCGCTCTTATTCTAAAAAAATGGTCACAAAATTCACCCATCGGATTATTTGGCAAATTGCTGCAAACCATTGGCAAGGTTTGGCTATTGGGCGTTTTTTGGGTGCTGTGTTTTTATTTAATGCCTTCAGAATGGGGCTATTTAATAATGGGGAAAAGTTGGGACGTTATTCAACCAGTTTTAATGATAACACTGGCAACTATTTTCCCTGTTTCCATCAGCGCACTGTCACTGATCGCTTTAAAGGCTATTAAAGATACACGCTCAGTCCTGCGCACCCGGTTTATCGTTGTGCCGCTGGGCCTAATATTAGGTGCAGGTGGAGGTTATCTGGGGGGCGCTTGGGGCGCTGCAGTGGGCTCACTTATCTCATCTACAATTGCTGCGGTTATTTTTTACTCACAGTTAAAATATCAATTAAGAAAATTGGAACCCCGTAAATGAACATACTTCTCACGGAATGCTACAGCGCTAGCAATATCGGCGATCTTGAGTTAGTTAGCCGCTCCTTGCAAATAGCCTCTGAAATTTACGCTGGTAGCACTATCGAATGTATCGCATCCGACCCAGACTCATTTGCACCTATTATCGCTCAGGTGCCGTTTAGCCGCCCCATTTTTGACCGACTCAAAATGATTAAGGGCAACCGGATAACCAAAGCGTTAGGCGCTATGCATGCTGGTTTAACTGTCGGTGCCTTTAGTGTGGCAAGCCTACTGCCTACGTCAATGGCTCGCGGCTTGGTGCGTGTTTTTCTGGGGTTGGGTTTAGGAAGTTCCACAGCCGCTAAATATTTGCAGGCTGATCGTATTGTCGCTGTTGGAGGCGGTTATCTGGGCGATAAATACGTAAAAATGACAGCACTTACGGTCTGGACTTGGTGGTGGGCTAGCAGAATGGGATGTAAGGTCGAGACCATGCCCATGAGCGTTGAAGTAAACACGCCATTTTTACAATCTATCTTGCGTACATTCGGAAAAAATATTGTTTGGCGGGTGCGGGATCAAGCCAGTCATTCCGTTATGCAACAATGCCAAATTAATTGCGAACTGGTACCTGATTTGGCTTTTTTAAATGCGGAACGATTGAATCAGCAATTATCCTCTCGAAGTGGGCTGCTGGTAGCTCTCGTAGGTGGCGATTATTTAAATTCAGATGATCAAGCTAAGCTCTATTCAAATCTCGCTGAGTCAATTGCAGAGGTGTTCCCGACGTTAAAAGTTACTCTGCTCTCTATGCATCGGTCGATGGGGGGCACCCATGTGGGGGGAGACGTTGAGGCCTCACAAAAAATGGCTCAGTTGCTCACATCAAAAGGAATCGAAAACTGCTTGGTGAACGCGTCCATTTATTCAGAAGTCTGTGATCACTGTCAACAAGTAGAATATGTCATTTCTGCTCGGATGCACGCAGGTATTGCTGCGCTTTGTGCTGGCGCCAAAGTTGGTTTATTGGCTTACGAGGAAAAACATACTGCGCTTATGAGTGACTTGGGCATCAAGGCGTTTGCAGTGGATATTCGCAGCGATAAGACCGTCCTCCATACCCTTGTTGAAGGCCTAAAACAATCACAAGCGAAAATATTTGAAGCTAGAACCAAGCAGTACTACGAAAAATTGATGGCATGGATTTCCAATCAAAAGTAGCACCTCCCCTAAACATTTATAATTTTTCTGAGGAACTTTTGGCTGGGCTTTTCGAAAATAATATATAACATGATTGCCAAACAGCAGGCCGCAGTGGTAACAATCAAAAAATATAGAACGAATGGAATGACTTCACTCGATTTAATAATTTTTACGAAGGCACCCAGCACCATGGTATGCGTAAGATACAGGGAGTATGAGGCAGATCCAATGAATATCATTGGCTTCAACACTATGGGCGCAATTCGGTTCTTGGGGTCTTTTAATTCAGGCGCTGCCCTTAAGAACAATAGTGAAAAAACCATTAGACTTACACACTCGAATGGCATTAGCCACTGCGAGGATGCCAAAAGCACTATCATGCAAATGGCCATGCCAAATCCGACACCAAGCAATAAAGAAAACGGTAAAATTGGAATCGAATTTAGAAAATTATAAAAACCTGGGAAATAACTCGATCTTGCAAACGCGCCTAATGCTATCCCTATTGCAAAAAACAGCAAAATCGGATCTAAATAATAGCTTAAGGGTAGTGCAATATCGTCGCGAAATTCTTGCAAGGCGCTCATGAACAACAAAAAAATTAGCACCAATACCAATCCTGCAGTGCGCTTAAATAGCAGAGAAGCCGCAAACAATACATAGAAGATTACTTCAAACTGCAATGTCCATCCTAGCTCTACCAATGGGCGCCCACAGGTTGGATGGAAACAACCGTAGGGTATGAAGAATAGCGAAGTTACTATATTCTCCCAATAGATACCCCCCCCCCCCCCCCCCCCCCCCCCCCGCCGTCCCTCTGCACCCCAAAAAAACAAGAGAAACAAAAAAAGACAAGAACATGATAGATCTTAAAAAATTTCTTACACGATCCATCTCTCACC
>Ga0164241_10000764_pt1 | contig 49041 bp, 38 predicted proteins | sample OricomyardsoilBY_FD_108780 | JGI IMG/M metagenome (GOLD analysis project Ga0164241, IMG submission 108780) | Backyard soil microbial communities from Emeryville, California, USA - Original compost - Back yard soil (BY) | ecosystem: Environmental > Terrestrial > Soil > Unclassified | place: USA... | reverse complement strand
TCATTGGTGCGGCCATGAGAAAGCTTATACATATTATTTTTGGCGTATTGAAAAACAATACGCCTTTTAACGAAAATTTAGTGGTTTAGAGCTTGCTAAGCAAGACGGTATCTGACCCCAGTTTTTCAGTTTTTCAGTTTTTGCAGTTTTTGCAACGCTACCTGATTAAAGATCACCTCGGCAGCTTGAGCTTAGTGACCGATGAAATTGGTGGTGTAGAGCAAAGCAACTATTTTGATCCTTGGGGCAAAGAGCGCAAAATTGTTACTGCCTCCAGCATTAAACAATGAGCCGTAGATACCACCTCATTTGTGCTGAACAATAAACCTATCACCACTCGTGGCTTTACTGGCCACGAGCAATTGGCTGAGGTTGGTTTAATTCATATGAATGGCCGTATCTATGACGGTGCATTAGGGCGTTTTGTACAGGCAGACCCAATCATTCAAGAGCCAATGCGAGTGCAAAGCCTCAACCGTTATAGTTATGTTTGGAATAATCCGTTGAATGCGACCGACCCGAGCGGGTTTTGCTCGAAAGCGGGCGGGCCAGGTTATCAACCGACAGATGACACTTGCCCCGCTCCACAAAAAGAAAAGGCCGATGACATAAAAAATGATAAGAAAAAAGATTCGGGTTTGAAGTATAAAATTACTGACCAGAAAGTCCTTGACGATTGGTTAAAGAAAAATGGAAAAACCATGGATGACTTCACTAATGGGATGAAGGACAAAGGAGTATCCAAAGCGAGCTTCAAGGATTCTAGTTACACCGTTGGTGGTGTTTTTATGGATAAGAAGGGTCGAGTAGCCACGGTTATCAATCAAAGTGGAGGTAACTCGGCTTCTGCAAACGAAGCTTTCGGTTCTTTTGAGAATAGGCAATCTAAACCCAATGGTCATCTAAAAGATAAATCAACTTTGAGTTTGGATGGAACCATAACTATTGGACGGTTAAAAATATCTTATGATCCAATTACCAATGACGCCGGTTTAACCGAACAAGAGGCACGGGATTATGTAGATCGATTTATGTCCAAGTGGAGTGCAGTAGGGTTAAAATTCAGCAGCTATGATCTTATGAAAACTCAAGGCGTAGTAATGGCGGATATTCGTCTTTCTCCTTGTTTTTCTCTTGGCATTAATAATTGTACCGATGAAGCTGTTGGAGCCGCATCTCAAGGTGGGTATCAGATGTTTGTGGTTACGTCACAATATAAAGGCAAGACGCCCAGAGACTCTACGCCGGAACATGAATTTGGACATCTGCTTGGATTTGGTCATTAAGGATCTGGAACTCGTTCGATTCAGAGCTATGACAGGGATCGATATATTACCCCTCAAGACTTTGAAAACTTGAAGAAAATGTGGAATATGCAGTCACCTGCAAAAAATAATGAGCCAAAAAATTCTAATTCTCATCATTTAATGGGGTCTATACATGAAAGTTTTATTAGGATTATTTTTAATTATCAGTATCCCTGCTACTGCTACTTTGGCAGAGACGGCAGCTTGCACATCTCTCGGTTCTGAACATCAATCTCAATTGGATGCTTGGCCGAACACAACAGATAATGTTGTTAGAGAGTTTGTTGAAAAAAGAAGTATGGACTACGAAATTGAGATGCGGTTCAAAAAAAATTTAGTAAAAGAACCCAACAAAATATCTTGGTCAGATGCCGAAAAAATGATTCGAATGGGAATGGTTTTCAGAGTTTTGGTCGGAAATAAGAACGTCACCTTACTTTCAACTTCAGGATATCGTTATGAAACAAAGGAACCAAAATACGGAGCTGCTAGCCGAATTGTTTCGGAGATTGATCCTTGTGGCAATTGGATTTCTCTAGTTTTACCTTAACACAGATCAATGGGGTCAGACTCCATTGATCTGCCTTCTGACTGATCTGATTTTTGCTTGAGGCCAGATGACAACGGAAATCTGACCCCAGTTCTCAAGGCACCCCCTCCCAGCCTCCCCCTTGAAAAGCGGGGAGGAGCCGATTCCCAGTGCGAGAGGTTTATGCAATGCGAGAACTTACTCATCCCCTTTGTGAAGTAGGAGGTTGGGAGGGAGTGCTTTTCACAGAATAATTCCACTTAAACCCTTATCTGGGTGTGGGAATTTAGCGCTCCAGCGAGTACAATCCCGCGCCCAACTGCCCTGCGCTTTTGAAACCCTAAACCGCGGCTGCCAGTGACTCAGATTTCTATTAGCGGGAGCATCCTATGTCTACCATCAAAAAAGTAGTCCTTGCCTATTCTGGCGGCTTGGATACCTCGGTTATCGTTAAGTGGCTACAAGAAAACTACAATTGCGAAGTGATTACCTTCACGGCAGACATCGGCCAGGGCGAAGAAGTAGAACCAGCCCGCGCTAAAGCCCAAGCCCTTGGTGTAAAACAAATTTTTATCGACGATTTACGCGAAGAGTTTGTCCGCGATTTCGTATTCCCCATGTTCCGCGCCAACACCATTTATGAAGGCGAGTACTTGCTCGGTACGTCTATTGCGCGCCCATTGATCGCCAAGCGTTTAATTGAAATCGCCAATGAAGTGGGTGCAGATGCTATTTCCCACGGCGCTACGGGTAAGGGTAACGACCAAGTGCGCTTCGAGTTGGGTGCTTATGCGCTTAAGCCAGGTATTAAAGTGATCGCACCTTGGCGTGAATGGGATTTAACCTCGCGTGAAACCTTGATGACTTACTGCGAGAAGAACAATATTCCGGTTGATTTCAACAAGAAGAAAAAATCTCCTTACTCTATGGATGCTAACTTGCTGCACATCTCCTATGAGGGTGGCGTGTTAGAGAACCCGTGGACTGAAGCTGAAGATGATATGTGGCGTTGGAGCGTGGCTCCAGAGCAGGCGCCAGATGCAGCAACTTACTTGGATTTAACCTATGAAAAGGGCGATATCGTTGCGATTAACGGCGAAAAAATGTCGCCTGCAACCGTTCTTACCTACTTGAACAAAGTGGGTGGCGAGAATGGTGTTGGCCGTTTGGATATCGTGGAAAACCGCTATGTGGGCATGAAGTCGCGCGGTTGTTATGAAACTCCCGGTGGTACCATTATGTTGCGCGCTCACCGCGCTATTGAATCCATCACCTTGGATCGCGAAGTTGCACACTTGAAAGACAGCTTAATGCCTAAGTACGCCGAGATGATTTACAACGGTTACTGGTGGAGCCCAGAGCGTCAAATGATGCAAACCATGATCGACGAGTCGCAACATTACGTAAATGGTGATGTACGCGTGAAACTCTACAAAGGTGCTGTGCACGTAGTAGGCCGTCGCTCTGCGGATAGTTTGTTCGACGAAAAAGTCGCCACTTTCGAAGATGATGCTGGCGCTTACAACCAAAAAGACGCAGAAGGCTTTATTAAGCTAAACGCGTTGCGTATGCGCATTGCTGCCAACAAAGGCCGCGCACCTAAATTGTAATTTGTGTATTAACGGGAAGCTAAAGTGGTGAGCAGAAACTAAGATTCTGCCCTACACTGTCGTAACAAACTCAAGGGCGAGGCGATGCGGTTTTTAAGGCAGGGTGTTATTCGTTTGATAAAGGTCAAACGTACGCCCTAATCTCTAGTGCAAAATGGCATAGCCGCGTAAATGGTTAGTTATTAGTACTAATAAGGGTAGGCCTTAAAACCATAAGAATTTTGTTTTATTAATCATTTAATTGTTTTTTATTAATAGTGGGAATGTCCTATGGGTAGTCATGCGACTCTTGCTGGTGATCCACCAGTTTACGATTTCGATATAGTGCGCAAGTTTTCCATTATGGCCGTGGTTTGGGGCATAGTGGGCATGGGCATTGGCGTATTTATCGCTTCTGAACTCGTTTGGCCGGGGTTGAATGATCTCTTCCAGCCTTACACGCATTTCGGGCGTTTGCGTCCATTGCACACTAACGCGGTAATTTTTGCGTTTGGTGGTTGCGCCTTGTTTGCTACCTCCTACTATGTAGTACAGCGCACCTGTCAGACGGCGCTCTTCGGTGGTTGGTTAGTACCATTCACCTTCTGGGGCTGGCAAGCGGTTATCGTGTTAGCCGTACTTACGCTGCCGCAGGGCTTTACCAGTTCTAAAGAGTACGCCGAGCTTGAATGGCCAATCGATATTCTCTTAGCCATTGTCTGGATCACTTATGCAGTGGTGTTCTTCGGCACTATCGTTAAGCGCCGCACTTCGCATATCTACGTTGCTAACTGGTTCTATGGTGGTTTTATCCTAACCGTAGCAGTACTGCACATTGTAAACTCGGCCGCTGTACCCGTAACTATGTTCAAATCTTATTCTGCTTATGCAGGCGCTGCCGATGCCATGGTGCAATGGTGGTACGGTCACAACGCAGTAGGGTTTTTCTTGACCGCTGGCTTCTTGGGAATGATGTACTACTTCGTACCTAAGCAAGCGGGTCGCCCGGTTTACTCTTATCAATTGTCTATCGTGCACTTCTGGGCATTGATTTCTCTTTATATTTGGGCGGGTTCGCACCACCTTCACTACTCAGCATTGCCAGATTGGACTCAGTCTTTAGGTATGGTGATGTCTTTGATTCTACTGGCGCCAAGCTGGGGCGGTATGATCAACGGAATTATGACGCTGTCTGGCGCATGGCATAAATTGCGCACCGACCCCATCTTGCGTTTCTTGGTGGTATCTCTATCTTTCTACGGCATGTCTACTTTTGAAGGCCCAATGATGGCGATCAAAACTGTAAATGCCTTGTCGCACAATACTGACTGGACCGTAGGCCACGTACACTCAGGTGCATTAGGTTGGGTAGCCATGATTTCTATCGGCGCGCTTTACCATATGTTCCCAATTCTTTATAAGCGCGACCAAATGTACAGCGTTAAGTGGATCAACATTCACTTCTGGCTGGCTACTATTGGCACTGTACTCTACGTTTGTGCAATGTGGGTAAACGGTATTATGCAAGGCTTAATGTGGCGCGCGTTCAACAAAGACGGCACCTTGACCTACACCTTTATCGAATCTGTAACGGCTAGCCATGCGGGTTACTTGGTACGTGTTATCGGTGGTGCATTCTTCCTGAGTGGTATGTTGCTCATGGCATACAACGTTTACCGCACTGCAAAAGCGGCAGGTGAGAAAGAAGTTTCTGTGAAAGACCAGGCCCCTGCGGCTGTATAAAGAGAAGGGGATAGATAAATGAAAGGTCATGATATTGTTGAACAAAACATTGGTTTAATGACGATTCTTGCAGTTGTTGCCATTAGTTTTGGTGCTTTGGTTGAGATTGTTCCGCAATTCTTCCTTAAAGAAACCACCACGCCGATTGAGGGTTTAAAACCTCTTCCAGCGGTAGTGTTAGAAGGGCGTGATATTTATATCCGCGAAGGTTGCCACGTATGCCACACGCAAATGGTTCGCCCTTTGCGTGCTGAAATTGAGCGTTACGGCCATTACTCAGTTGCGGGCGAATCAGTTTATGAGCACCCCTTCTTGTGGGGCTCGAAGCGTACCGGTCCAGATTTGGCGCGCGTAGGTAAGCGTTACTCGGACGATTGGCACAAAGCGCATTTATTTAACCCTCGCAGTGTTGTGCCTGAATCTATCATGCCAGCCTTTCCTTGGTTGTATGACAACAAGCTTGATGGCAAAGACACGGCTGCAAAAATGCGTGCTTTACGTTCAGTGGGTGTTCCTTACACCGAAGATGATATTGCTGGCGCACAACAAGCCGTAAAAGGTGTAACAGAAATGGATGCGTTGGTTGCCTACCTGCAACAGCTTGGCATTCTGTTAAAAGAGAAACGTTAATTCATTGAACGCTGGAGCTTTTATGAATGTAGGCACTCTAGGCGCAATCTCAACGGTATTAGTCACTATTGCTTTCTTCGGCGTTTGTTACTGGGCATTTTCGCCTAAGTTAAAAAAACGTTTCGAAGAAGATGCAAAATTACCTTTTGCTGATGATCAGCTCGAAAACAAGAAAATAGATAATCAGCAACCTGATGATGTAGAAGGGCGGAAATAATTATGAGTACATTTTGGAGCGGTTGGATTATTGTTCTGACCCTAACCAACCTTGTGTTGTTATTTTGGCTGCTAATGGCCAACCGTAAACGCGCTGTTGTTAGCGATGAAAACGGCGAAGTGAAAACCACGGGTCATGTCTATGATGGTATTGAGGAATACGACAATCCGCTGCCACGCTGGTGGTTCGGTTTGTTCTTGGCGACTTTCATCTTCACTGCTGGCTATTTAATAGCTTACCCAGGTTTGGGCTTGTGGAAAGGTGTATTGGGCTGGACATCAATTAACCAACTTGAAACCGAGCATGCCCATGCAAAAACAACTTACGATGAAACCTTTGGTGAATTCGCCAAAACGCCCATCGATCAGTTGGCTCACAACCCTGAAGCTATGAAAATGGGTTCACGTTTATTTTTGAACAACTGCGCGTTATGCCATGGTTCAGATGCCAGCGGTAACTTTGGTTTCCCCAACCTGACCGATAAAGATTGGTTGTATGGCGGTGAGCCAGATCGCATTAAAGAAACCATTACTTTAGGCCGTCAAGGCGCAATGCCGGCTTGGGGAGCAATCCTCGGCGAAGCCAATGTGGCTAACGTGGTTGAATTTGTGCTGCAAGGTGCAGGCAAGGAACACGATGCTGCCAAAGCAGAACTCGGCAAAGCGATATTTGCAACCAATTGCGCTGTTTGTCACGGTGCGGACGGCAAGGGTAATCATTTAGTGGGTGCCCCGAACTTAACAGACGATGTATGGCTGTATGGTTCTGCAACACCAGAAGAGCTAGGTGCTGTATTACGTCAAACTGTGCGTAATGGTCGTAATGGTGTAATGCCAGCTCATGAGCAAACCTTAAAACCAGAACGCATCCACTTGTTGGCGGCTTATGTTTACAGTCTGTCACAAGAAGAGGCAACTAAATAATCCACTTAAAAATAGTTCGTTTTTAAAGCAGCGCAGGCTTGATCTGCGCTCGCTTTGCTCCATCTTATTGGTTCCCGCCGCAGGTTTTATTCTTAACCTCGCGCATGTCTGAGGTACTCTTTTTGTGAACGAAAAGTCCAAGCAACCTGAGGCGCCTAAGGTCATTCCTGTAAAGGAAGTCCCCGCAAATGAAATACGCTACATCAACCTCTACGAATCTGAAGAAAAAGTTTACATTCGGCGTATCACCGGCTTTTTTCAGCGCTTGCGCCGGTATATCAGCGCACCATTAATGTTAGGTTTTATTTTAATGCCGTGGTTGGTGATCGATGGTCGCCCAGCCATGTTGTTTGATTTGCCTGCGCGCCAATTTAATATTTTATGGATTACCTTTTCCCCGCAAGATGGTGTTTATCTGGCGTGGTTGTTAATTATTTCGGCTTTTTTATTGTTTACCGTCACAGTGATGGTAGGGCGCGTTTGGTGTGGGTTTACCTGCCCGCAAACCATTTGGACGCAAATGTATATTTGGGCTGAGTTGTTGTGTGAAGGTGACCGCAACAAACGCATTAAACTCGATGCGCAAAAATGGAGTGGTGAAAAGCTTTTGCGCAAGAGCGCCAAACACGTGGTATGGATTGCCATAGCACTTATAACGGCAATTACTTTTGTAGGTTATTTCACGCCAGTACGCGCTTTGGCGATTGACTTTTTTACGTTTCAATTAGATTTAACCGCAGTATTTTGGGTGCTGTTTTTTACTGCGGCCACCTACGGCAACGCCGGCTTTATGCGTGAGCAAGTGTGCAAATATATGTGTCCCTACGCGCGTTTTCAGGCGGTGATGTACGACCACGATACGCTAGCTGTTTGGTACAACAAAGAGCGCGGTGAAAAGCGCGGCCCGCGTAAAATTGGCGACGATTACAAGGCTCAAGGTCTTGGCGATTGCATAGATTGCTCGTGGTGCGTACAAGTGTGTCCCGTGAATATAGATATTCGCGAAGGCCTGCAAGCGGAATGTATAGATTGCGGTTTGTGTATTGATGCCTGCAATAGCGTTATGGAAAAAATGAACTATCCCTTGGGGTTAATTAGTTTTACCACAGAAGATGCCGTAGCGAAGAAGAAAGTGAAAATTCTCCGCCCCCGTGTTTTGGGTTATGGTGCAGTGCTTTTGGTTATGGTGACAATGTTTGTTTATTCGCTCGCCACGCGTGTACCATTGCTGGTTGAAGTTATGCGTGATCGCGGTACGCAAATGTTCCGTATTACCGATGGCAATGTTTCCAATGTGTATACCCTTAAAATTGAAAACCTTGATCGTAAAACCCATGTTTACGATGTGCGCGTCAGCGGCGATTACGCATTTACTATTCAAGGCTATAAAGCGCCGCCCATTCTTGAAGGTGAAATTATTACCTTGCCGGTGCGGGTGCTGGTTAAACGCAGCGAATTAAAGGGTGAAAAAAATACAGTAACATTTACCGTGGTTGCACGTGAAAATCCGGAAATTGCGATATCGCATAGCAGCACCTTTATTGGGCCATCTAAATAACACAGTAGGCGAAAAATGACAGATCAATCGGCTGAAAAAGTATTACCTTGGTACCGCCAATTTTGGTTTTGGTTCGTATTTGGCCCATTAATTTTTATTATCGTTATGTGTGGCATCTTCGTTACTATCGCGTTTAAAAATTCTGACGATGTAGTAACTGACAATTACTACAAAGTGGGCAGAATGATTAACCAAACGTTAATTCAAGATGAAAAAGCTGCAGAGTTAGGCTTAGTCGCCAAAGTAAAAATCGATCAGTTGACCGGTGATGTGCTGGTGTCACTAAGTGGTAAGCATAATTTTCCCAGGCAAATGCTATTGTTTTTGGATAACCCGGCAAAGGCTGATAAAGACCAAAGAATTTTATTAACCGAAATTGCTGCGGGTGAATATCGCGGCGAGTTGGGTACGGCTATTGAATACTCTTGGTATGTTTCGTTGATTCCTGAAGCAGATGCAAGCCGCCGCAAAGATGCGGAATGGTTACTTACCGGTCAAATTGATGTCGCAAAAACAGCTGAAACCACATTACAGTCGCGCGCTCAGCCTCACCCTGCGAAATAGTTCGCCTACCTTGTTAGTTCGTTTTTCTTCTAGGCGGGTTTCATATCCATGCCCTCATCTGACATAGACGTTAATCGCAATGATTCAAACAACGTGAGTTGTTATCACTGCGGTTTGCCTGTTCCTCTGAATAGCAATTTTTCAGTCGTTATTAATCACCACTCAGAACCTATGTGTTGCCCCGGTTGCCAAGCCGTTGCTATGGCGATTGTGGATGGCGGCTTAGAAAATTTTTACACCTATCGCACTGAAACCAACCAGCGCAGTGATGCGCAAGCACTCAATACAGATTGGCAAATTTACGATTTACCTGAAGTGCAAAGCGAATTTGTTACCGATTTTGATGCGAATTATCGCCAGGCAAGTTTGTTGCTAGAAGGTATTTCCTGCGCGGCGTGCAGTTGGTTAATTGAAACCCATCTCAAACAAAATGCTGCAGTAAAGATGGTGAGTGTCAATGTCAGCACTCATCGTTGCACCTTGGTGTGGTCACCCGCTTTGTCACCACTCAGTGAACTCTTGAAATCCCTTGCACAAATTGGTTACAAGCCACGCCCCGCTACTGATGATCAACAGCAAGAGTTTTTCAAAAAAGAAAATCGCATCGCATTGTTTCGTTTGGGCGTTGCCGGTTTCGGCATGATGCAAGCGATGATGGTGGCGGTAGGTATTTATTTTGGTGCTACCGATACGTGGCTGGATTTTTTGCGTTGGCTCAGCATGTTGTGCGCTACGCCGGTAGTATTTTTTTCGGCATCGCCATTTTTTAAAGCGGCATGGCGCAGCATTAAAAGTAAACAGCTCATTATGGATGTACCGGTTGCGCTAGCGATTGGCTTAGCTTACCTCGCGAGTGCTTGGGCAACGGTGACATCCAGCGGTGAAGTATATTTTGAATCCGTCGCCATGTTCACGTTCTTTTTATTGTTAGGGCGCTACATAGAACAGCGTGCGCGCCATCGCAATCGCTCCGCGTTTGGCAATCTCGCACAATTAATGCCGCTCACTGCCTGTTGTATTTCGCCATCGGAAAATGACACTCACGGCGCAGAAAAAACTGAAAATGTTCCACTGAAAATGTTGTCAATTAACGATTTGGTACTGGTGAAAGCCGGTGAAACTTTTCCCTGTGATGGTGTGATTGAGGCTGGTGAAAGTGAAGTAATAGAAGCCTTAATTACCGGCGAATCTATTCCTGTTGCTAAAAAAATGGGCGATAAGGTGATTGCGGGTACGCTAAACGGCCACAGCGTTTTGCGCGTTCGGGTAACCGCTATAGGCAGCGCCACTCAGCTTTCAGGTATTGAGCGCTTGGCAGTTCAAGCTGCCGACGAGAAACCTAAACAAGTCGTTATGGCCGATAAGATTGCACGCTTTTTTGTTGGGCGCTTATTAGTTATTTGTGTTGGTGTGTTTTTATTTTGGTGGTTTAAAGATCCCAGCCGTGCCTTATGGATCACGCTTTCGGTATTGGTAGTAACGTGCCCTTGTGCATTAGCCTTGGCGATGCCCGCCGCGCTTTCAGCAGCCACTGCAAATTTACGACAACGCGGATTTCTAGTCACGCGTGGGCATGTTATTGAAACGCTGACGCACATTAATCGCGTCATTTTTGATAAGACCGGTACGCTCACGCGAGGCCGCTTTAGTATCGTGGATGTGCTTCTGTTGTCAGAGCAATCGCGCGAGCAAGTTTTAGCTATTGCCGCTGCTTTAGAAGCTGACTCCAATCATCCCATTGCACAAGCTTTTACACTTTCCCGTACGCAGGCATTTTCACTTGGGCAAAGCCAAATGCGCGCCGCTGATGTGAAACAAACCACGGCGGCTGGTGTAGAAGGAATTGTTGGCAGCGAAATTTATCGTATAGGTACGCAAGAATTTGTCAGCGAAATAATTACTGCTCAGCATAAAAATTTAGCGCTACCCGATCAGCAAAAACTTTGGTTATTGCTGGCTAATGCGCAGGGAGCGGTCGCTTGGTTTGGTTTGGCCGATGAAGTTCGCCCTAGTGCGCAAGCTGCTATTGCTGAATTGCGGGATATGGGGATTAGTGTTGAATTACTCAGTGGCGACCAATCCGGTGCGGTTGCACAGCTTGCTAAAAAACTGGGGATAACAGAATTTACCGCAGGCGCAAAACCTGACGATAAGTTAGCGCAACTAAACCTGGCACAATTGCGCGGTGACAAAGTTTTAATGGTGGGTGATGGTATTAATGATGTGCCGGTACTCGCCGGTGCAGATGTCTCTGTTGCTATGGCGGCAGCATCAGATTTGGCGCAAACGCGGGCAGATACAGTGCTGCTTAATAACCAGTTAACATTGTTACCCCAAGCTATTATGTTGGCCGAGCGTACACGTAACATCATTAAACAAAACCTAATGTTCTCGCTCACCTATAATCTAATTGCGCTGCCGCTTGCGGCTACTGGGCATGTGGCGCCTTGGGCTGCTGCTATTGGTATGACTATGAGTTCGTTGCTTGTGGTACTGAACGCGCTACGTTTAAGTAAATAGCAATTCACTGTATTTTTATTGAGAAAAGCCATCATGGAAAGCCTCTATTTTCTTGTCCCTTGCGCTTTAATTTTTATCGCTATAGCGGTAAAGGTTTTATTCTGGGCGATTAACAATGGCCAGTACGATAACCTCGATACTGAAGCTCATCGCATCTTGTTTGATGAAGAAAAAAAGAAAGTTAGTGATGAGCAAAATAATGACACTCTAACGGAACAGCCAAAACTACAACAAAAAGCACCGCATAACGAGCATGATAAATGATAGATCTTGGTATTTTTCTTTCGCTATTGACACTAGGTTTAGTAAGCGGCGCGCATTGCATTGGTATGTGTGGCGGCATTATGGGCGCGCTCACTATGGCGATTCCTGCCCAAGCTAAATCGAAACGCTGGCTTATTTTGGTGGCCTATAATGTGGGGCGAATCCTTAGTTATGGTTTGCTGGGGTTGTTAGCGGGTATGTTTGCCGAACAATTTTCGGCTTTAGGTGGCGGTACAATTTTACGCATATTGGCCGGCATTCTTTTAATTACAATGGGGTTGTATTTGGCCGATTGGTGGCGTGGTTTAACCAAGCTTGAAACGCTTGGGCGCTACTTGTGGGTTTATATTCAACCTTTGGGTAAACGGTTGATGCCCGTTGATACTATTCCTAAAGCCCTATTGCTGGGTGCGCTTTGGGGTTGGTTGCCCTGTGGTTTGGTTTATGCTGCCCTGGCCATGTCCATGACTCAGCCTGCACCGCTTTTGGCCGCTAGTGCCATGTTGGCATTTGGAGTAGGCACATTGCCTGCAGTGTTGGCAGCGGGTGTTGTTGCGCAGCAATTAACCCGCATCTTGCAGCAACGCCAAGTGCGTATGGGTTTGGCGCTGGTTGTTATTGGGTTTGGTGTGTGGACTATTTGGGGGGCGACGAACCACAAACATGAGCACCATAACGAGAACCATACCCACGGCGAAGCTGTTAATGGCTCGATGGTGGAGCATAGTGCAATGCATCACAACGCAACGAGCCATACGGCAGAGAGTCACACTGCCTATGAGCATACTGAACCGAATCACAGCGCAATGAGCCACTCTGCAGAGGATCACTCAACTATGAATCATCCCCCCGCAGAGGCATTAGAGCGCCAGCGCACGGATGGCAATGATGACCTAAGAGACAATAGCGATGCGCAGGCTGAGTTTCATTCTGCGGTGAGTAGTAGTGCTGCATCTGAGGACTTAGATGATGCGCCTGCTATGCATCACCATTAAATACAAACACTTGATAAACATTTTACGAGTTGTACTAAACGAAAGAGCTAGTCTTTGAAAGGCTCCACCTTTACTCATATAAGGATTCTATGTTGCCATTATCGTTTCAGTATTTGTCGCCAAAAATCCTGCCGCTTAGGCGTGCAAAAAGAGCATGCGTAGGGCTATCGCTGTGTGTTTGCGTGTGGGCAACGGGCAGTGTTGCGCAAGAAAATGCCACGACTGATTGTATTGCCTCAGATGTTCATGTGCGAATTGAAACAGGTGCATTTGAAAAGTTAGATGGCAAAAAAATTCGCAATATCAGCTATAAGCAGTTAAATGTTTTTGATGAAAATGACCCAAAAGAAAATAATAGAATTTATCGTTTCCTAAATGCGTTGCATTTCACCACAAGGGAAAACGTTGTTAAATCGCAACTGCTCTTTAAAACGGGCGATACCATCAATCATCAGAATATTGACGAAAGCGCGCGAATTTTGCGTACCCGTAGCTACCTTACTGACGCCTATATAATGCCCGAGGCAGTCTGTGGCGACCAAGTGGATGTACTTGTGGTTACGCGAGACTCTTGGGCGCTTGAACCGCGAGTTTCCTACTCTCGTGAATCGAATGATAACCAAACCGGGTTTGGTATAAACGACGGTAATATTTTTGGTACAGGGAATTCACTTACGATTGGTTATACGGAAAACCAACAGCGTAATGCCATTAACTATGATTTTAGTAATCCGCATATTTTTAATAAACCGGTTGCGGTGCGTCTTTCATTTGCCGACACCTCAGATGGGCGAAATACCATTGTAGATGTTTCGCATCCATTCTATGCGTTGGATACACCTTGGTCTGCTGGTGGACGGCTTTCCGATTTGTCGCAAATTGATACTATTCGTTCGCGCGGTATTGTCGTGAATGAATTCCGTCATAGAGCGGTAGAAAACGTGGCCTATTTTGGTTTGGCCACGGACATCAATGACAATTTTACGCAGCGCTGGTTGGTGGGTGCCACTCATGAAGAGGATAGTTTTTATGAGAGTGAAGATACTCAAAGCGGTATCCCCTCACGCGATAAAGCGGTTTACCCCTGGATTGAATACCAATACATTGAGAATAAATTTGGCGTGCTTAAAAACATAAACCAAATTCAGCGTTTGGAAGATATTGCAGCAGGACAAAAAGTAACCGTACGCGTAGGTGTAGCTGGTAAAACCTTTGGCAACCCTGATGATGTAGTACGTTATAAAATAGATTATGAAAATTTCGTGGAAGCTTCAGACAAACATATTTTTGAGCTTGCAGCTAAGTTAGATGGGCGTCAGCATTTAGGTATTAGTGGGCTTGACCCCAATATATTGACCTCTAGTGTTGTCTACCATTATTTGCAAGATGACAAGAACCGCTGGTATGCGCGTGCTGAATTCGGCATCGGTCAAAATCTACCCCAATATAAAGAATTTACCGTAGGAGACATCACAGGATTACGTGGTTACCCCACAGACTATTTGCGTGGTAACAAACGCTATGCATTCACCATAGAGCGACGTTATTTCTCTGATATATATTTGTTCAATTTGGTGCGCATGGGTGGTGTTCTGTTTGTTGATTCGGGCAAAGCATGGGGTTTACCCAATGAAACCTATTCACCGTTATTAACAAACGTTGGTTTCGGCCTGCGTTTTAGCTCTACCAAAGTTCGCGTGGGTAATGTTGCTCGCATAGATATAGCCATGCCGACGGCATCTAGATCGGGGCTGAAAAAATACCAGTTAACCATTGGTGCTTATCAAAAATTCTAATGTTAGTCATTCTCACTGTTGCAAAGGATCTAAAAGGTTAAAAATTGAATTGCCAAAAGAATTGTCAGAAATAAAGTAAATTTCTATAGGTGGCTATGATGAAACTCATTGGAATGCTGGATTCGCCCTATGTGCGCAGAACCGCAATCTCGCTTAAATGCATGGGTATTCCATTTGAGCATGAGGCACTATCAGTATTCAAAGATTTTGCCAAATTTCAAGAAATCAATTCGGTTGTAAAAGCGCCCACTCTGGTTTTTGATAGTGGAGAGATACTAATGGATTCAACCATTATTCTTCACTATGCCGAATCTGCCGTGCCTGCATCGCGCCGTTTAATGCCGCACCTTGGCGATGAATTTAGATCGGCCCTGCAAATTGTTGGTTTGGCATTAGCAGCGAGTGAAAAAGCAGTTCAACTTGTTTATGAAAAAAATTTACGCCCTCTCGAAAAGCAACATCAACCTTGGATTGATAGGGTAAGCATGCAACTTCATGCAGCCTGTAACGCTTTGGAAGTTAAGCTCAACTTAAACGATGTTGAGTTAACCCCTGCTTATGTAACGCAACCTTTTATTACCTCGGCTGTAGTTTGGCAGTTTATTCAAAGTATGTTGCCTGATATTATTCCCGCAGAAGCATTCCCAAGGTTACAAGCCTTGTCAAACTATGCTGAAACCTTGCCAGAATTTTTGGCGTTTCCACCTGTTGGGCCGGGTGTGGTTGCCGCCAACGCCTAACTCTTATTTGGCTTTCGCTGCAAAAAATATTGCAGCGTTATAGCGTATTACCTAGGCCATTCCATGAGTCAATTATCCCTTACTCAATTATTGTTTGATAACCGCTTTGTGCGTGAGTTGCCCGCTGACCCTATCGCCGATAATTACCGGCGGCAAGTTGCCAATGCCTGTTATTCGTTTGTTAATCCAACTGTTGTACGCGCGCCACAATTGGTATGTGCTGCAACTGACGTTGCCGATTTAATAAATCTTGATCACAGCGAATTATCCACAGATTTCTTTACCGGTATTTTTTCCGGCAATAAATTGCTTAGCGGAATGCAACCTCATGCCTGTTGCTACGGTGGCCATCAATTTGGTAATTGGGCAGGGCAGTTGGGCGATGGCCGCGCAATTAACTTAGGCGAAGTAAAAACGCAGAAGAGCGAACATTGGACACTGCAACTAAAAGGCGCAGGGCCAACACCTTATTCGCGTACGGCAGATGGCCTTGCGGTTTTACGCTCATCGGTGCGCGAATTTTTGTGCAGCGAAGCTATGCATCATTTAGGTGTACCTACCACACGCGCTTTGAGTTTAATACTCACAGGTGAACAAGTACGCCGCGATATGTTTTACGATGGTAATCCGCAATTAGAACCGGGGGCAGTGGTATGTCGTGTTGCACCGAGTTTTACCCGTTTTGGACATTTTGAAATTTTATCGGCGCGCAATGATGTTGATCTGTTAAAAAAATTAACGGATTTCACTATTCGCACAGATTTTTCGCACCTCGTAAATAGTGAGACTGAAATAACCCGAGAGATTTATGTGCAATGGTTCGATGAAATTTGTGCACGCACAGCAGAAATGATCGTCCATTGGATGCGCGTAGGTTTTGTGCACGGCGTAATGAATACCGACAATATGTCGATTCTAGGTTTAACTATCGATTACGGCCCTTACGGTTGGTTAGAAGGTTATGATCCCGATTGGACCCCTAACACGACCGATGCCCAAGGTCGCCGCTATAGATTTATCAATCAACCCCAAGTTGCACTATGGAACTTGGCACAATTAGCCAATGCAATTTATCCCTTGATTGAATCAGTTGAACCTTTGCAGGAGGGGCTGAATACTTATCGCCGTGTTTATGCCGCGCAATGGCAAACGGATATGGCCAATAAATTAGGCCTAAAAAGCTTTAATGATAGTGATGTCGAATTGGTGGATGAATTGCACCGCGTATTGCAATTGGTTGAAACCGATATGACTATTTTTTATCGCCTGCTTGCAGATTTTGATTCACAATCAATTACTCAAGACGATGCAGCGCTGGTTAAAGTTATTCAATACGCCTATTACGCAGAGCCAACAGCAGATGCTATTGCAGCTATGGCTGCATGGTTGCGTGTTTACGCCACACGTTTAGAGCAAGACTATGTTGTCCACGGCGAAACTCATACTCAGCGTAAAGCGCGTATGAATCTTGCGAACCCCAAATATGTATTGCGCAACTACATGGCGCAAGAGGCTATTGATAAAGCTAGCACAGGTGATTTTTCTGAGGTGCAAACGCTGTTAGTTTTATTGCATAAGCCTTACGATGAGCAGCCCGAATATCAACGTTATTTTGAAAAACGACCCGAATGGGCAAGAACTAAAGCAGGCTGCTCGATGTTATCGTGCAGTTCATAAACCACATCCATGTGGTTTACCCTTCGGGCAGCTGCGCTGTGCAAATTGCTCCTGAAATTTGTCTTAGATAGAGATTAAAAATGATTGGAACAATAGTTGGTTTAATTGTGGGTTTTATTTTTACACGCAATATTTATGGTGCGTTGATATTTGCTGGGTTGGGTTTCTTTTTTTATGATCGTAAGCGCAGTGCGCCGGTAAGAATAACGGGCGAACAGTTACAGGCGTCGCAGGCGTTGTTTTTTAAAACTGTGTTTAATTTGCTTGGCCATATTGCCAAGGCTGATGGTCATATTAGTGAGGATGAAGTAAAACTCACTGAAGCCTATATGAATAAGATGGGGTTAACGCCAGAGCACAAACGCGAGGCAATACGCCTATTTAAAGAAGGTGCTAGTGCAGATTTTAGTTTGCAAGCCTGTTTAATGGACTACCGCGATTTGGGGGCTCGCAGCCCAAATTTAAGCCAAATGTTATTGGTGTATTTGACTAACTTGGCAATGGTGGATGGCGTATTGCATGACCGCGAAGTAGAAATTTTACAACAGGTGGCAGACAGCGTTGGTTTCTCACGCGCAGCCTTTGAACAGTTATTAAAAATGATTGGTGCGCAAAACTCGTTTGCCAAAGATCAGCAAAATAATGATTTAGCGTTGGCGTATGAGGCTCTGGGTGTTACTCCGGAAACTAGCGATGCCGATATCAAAAAAGCTTATCGCAAGCTAATGAGCCAATATCACCCCGATAAACTTATGGGGCAGGGCTTTCCAGAAGAGATGATTAAATCTGCCACAGAGCGCTCACAAGAAATTCAAGCTGCTTATGATGTAATTAAAAAGTCTAGACCTTGATTTTGCAGAACAATACGTGCGCTTAGATCGTTTTATAGAAAGCAAACTCTCTTATTCCGCGCAAACTGTGCGCGATCTGTTCGTTCAACGCAAAATCATCTTGAATAGCGTTGCTGTGAGTGAAGGGCGCGGCAGAATTACTGAGTTCTGCCGTGTAGAAGTGGATGGTAATCTCTTACAGGCGCGCCAAGCTATTTATATCATGCTGCACAAACCCAAGGGCTGCGTGAGCGCAACCACCGATGCTAAAAATAAAACCGTACTGGATCTTATCGATATCCCAGAGAAAGAAAGCCTGCATTTGGCAGGCCGCTTAGATTTTAATACTACGGGGTTATTGCTGTTAACTAACGATGGTAAATGGTCGCGTAAGCTGACTCAGCCGCAACAAAAAATCCCCAAAACCTATTTGGTAAAAACCCAAGATGAAATTACGCCTGAGTATGTAAATAAGTTTGCGCAAGGTTTTTATTTTCAGTTTGAAGATTTAACCACTCTGCCCGCTGAACTAGAAATTCTTTCAAGTCACACTGCACAGCTCAGTATTTACGAAGGGCGTTACCATCAAATTAAACGTATGTTTGGTTTCTTTCAAAATGAAGTGCTGGAGCTGCATAGATTATCTATGGGGAATATCAGTCTCGATGAAAATATTGCTGCGGGTGAGTATCGGCTACTAACGCCTGAAGAAATTGCATCCATCTAAGTTGATTGTTTAATTCCTTTTCTTTCTATTCTTGTTCTTAGTGGTTGTGACTGCTGCTTGCTTCACTAGTGCATTTTTCCTGAACAACCGCGCCATCCCAAACGTGGAAAGTCCCCAAATAATCAACAGCGCCACTAATAAAAGTGCGGCTATAAACGCAAAAATGTCCGGCGCTTTCATTAGCGTTGTCATCAGCGAATCTTCGTAATAAAAAAACCACTGATGCCCCTCTGGGAACACGTTGGTGTGTAACCAATAAAATACCGTGGTGGCGCCTAGGCTTAAAACAATAGCGCTAATAACAAAAATACTACCGCAAAAGCCGAGAACTATATTGCGCAGGGAAGGGAAGCTTAGTTTTTGTTGATAAGCAATCGCTAAAGAAATAATCCATATAAAAAATCCGGCAATGCCTGCCAGATAAAACTGGTGAATCAAATTGCTCACATCTTGTAAGTGAATAATTTCTGCATGGTGCATTAACGGAATTTTAGTGTCGTTCGGCAATGTGAAATGAATGTCTTCCAAACCTTCGCCATGATTTTGTACTGCGCGAGTAATTTGCGCAAATAAATCCCAGTGATCCTTAGGGCGGGTGAATTCAAACCCGTGAATGTAACGATTAAGCGGTGCGAATTCAGCAATGTGGGCATCTAGCCCCAGCAATTTATAGCCGGTGGGGTAGGCGAAATTTATCTGCGCCAATAAATGCCATGCGAACAAGCTAGTCGCCAATAATTGCCCAACAAAAACCAGTGGCCAAATAACATAAGAAACAAAGCGCATAGAAAACCGACTATTAGACAATTTGGATTTGCGCAGCCTAACGAGCTTGCAGTTGTTCTACAAGTGGCTTGCCTTGCTGCTAAGGATTTAAGGGCTAATGCGCGGAAAAACTTCGCATTACCTAATTGTATGATTTATCATGCAATCTGATTTTACAAGAATGATAAACAGAGGTGTAAACCATGTTCAAACAATCCTGTCGTTCGCTGTGTTGGTTGCTGGCCCTTATTGGGCTAGTTGCTAATTTAGCGCAAGCCGATACTACCGAAACTGATGCTAGCAAGGCCGATAGTCGCGAGCGTTTATCGCTAGACCGCGGATGGCTCTTTCATTTGGGCGATATTCCTATGCCGGTAGTTAAAGGCCATGGTTTCAGCTACGGCAACGCCAAAGCCGGCAACGCGTGGGGCGCGGCAGGCACTGAGTTTGATGATTCCAGCTGGCGCAAACTGGATTTACCGCATGATTGGGCGGTAGAAGGCCCCTTTGATCCCAATGCCAATATTTCTCAAGGTTATCGCCCACGCGGTGATTCGTGGTATCGCCGTTATCTAAGGGTGGATGAAGCCGATCGCGGCCGCCATTTTGAATTACAGTTTGATGCCATAGCCACTCACTCAACAGTGTGGGTAAACGGTAATGTGGTTAGTCGCAACTGGTCTGGCTACAACTCCAATTACATTGATATCACGCCCTATTTACGTTACGGCGATGCCATGAACACTATCGCTATTCGCGTGGACGCCACGGTGATGGAAGGCTGGTGGTATGAGGGCGCTGGAATGTATCGCCATGCATGGTTGGTTAAACGCAACCCCGTGCATATTATTACCGATGGTGTTCACTCGACGCCTCGTCTAGATGGACAACATTGGCAAATCCCCGTTGCAGTCACTCTCAACAACATCGGCAAACAAGCAGCCGATGTGACAGTAGAGGTCAGTGTGTTTGACCCCAAAGGCAAGCAAGTGGCCAAGCAATCGCAAGCCGTAAAAGTGCCCGTGCTTACCCAAACCCTTGCGCAATTGCCGGTTGTCATTGAATCGCCTGCACTCTGGTCAATTGAACAAACTAATCTTTATCGCGTGACTACTCAAGTTGTGCAAAACGGTAAAAAAATAGATGAAGTCTCACTGAATACTGGTTTCCGCACCATTCGTTTTGATTCGCAGCAAGGTTTCTTCCTCAACGATAAACACCTGAAGTTGCAGGGCGTTTGTATTCACCAAGATCACGCCGGTGTAGGCGTTGCCGTGCCGGATGCCATTTGGGAATACCGCTTGCGTCGCTTAAAAGAATTAGGCGTGAACGCCATTCGTTTCTCTCACAACGCGCCTGCATCTGAAGTATTGGATATGGTTGATCGCATGGGCTTTGTGGTGATGGATGAAAACCGCAACTTTAATCCATCACCCGATTACATGAAGCAATTGGAGTGGATGGTGCGCCGCGATCGTCATCACCCCGGCATTATTCTCTGGTCAGTGTTTAACGAAGAACCCGTGCAAGGCACTGAAGTAGGTTATGAAATGGTGCGCCGCATGACAGCCGCCGTAAAAGCGCTGGACGATACACGCCCAGTAACCGCTGCAATGAATGGTGGGTTCTTAACGGCCTTGAATGTATCTCACGCGGTGGATGTGGTGGGCGCAAATTACCAAGTGCCCGATTACGACCGCTTCCACAAAGCGCGCCCCGAAATGCCCTTTACCAGTTCAGAAGATACTTCAGCCTTTATGACGCGCGGTGAATTCACTACCGACAAAAGCAAAAATATAATCGCCAGTTACGATGATGATTTTGCACTCTGGGGCAATAGTCATCGCGATGCATGGGAAGCCATTGCAAGCCGCGATTATGTTGCCGGTGGTTTCGTATGGACAGGTTTTGATTATCGTGGCGAACCAACGCCTAACGAATGGCCATCAGTCAGTTCGTTCTTTGGCATTATGGATCTCAACGGCTTTCCTAAAACTGCCTACTACATGCATCAAGTGCAATGGATAAAAGATCGCCCCTTGGTACATATTGCGCCCCATTGGAATTGGAGCGGCAGAGAAGGCAAAGACATTCGCGTAATGATAATGGCCAACGTTGAGCGCGTAAAACTTTTGCTGAATGGTCGCGATCTCGGTGAACAAAAAGTGGATCAATACCGCATGAATTTTTTCAAGGTTCCCTACGAAGCCGGCAAATTAGAAGCCATAGGTTTTAATGGCGACAAAGAAGTAACGCGCGCAATTGTTGAAACCACAGGCAAAGCCGTTGCGCTGGAATTAATTCCAGATCGCAAATCTTTAGTGGGCGATGGCCGCGATGCAATGCCAATTACCGTGCGTGCTTTGGATGCCAAAGGTCGCGCAGTGCCTATCGATAATTCAGAAGTTACTTTTGAAATCAGCGGTGCAGGAAAATCCATCGGTCACGGCAATGGCGACCCAAATTCACACGAAGATGAAAAAGGCAAAACCCGCAAACTCTTTAACGGCCTTGCACAGTTAATTGTGCAAAGTAATTTTGAATCGAAGGGCGCAATTAAAATTACCGCAAGTGCACAAGGTTTAAAAACCGCGAGCGTGAGCATTCCTGTTAAAGCTGTTGCGCCAGTTCCTTTTGTTGGTGGTGGCGAAGCACCTTTATCGCATATTCGGGATTGGCGTGTATCACCCGCAAGCAGTGAGCGCCCAGATCCCACACAAGTGCTGGCAGATAACGACATGAATACCTGGGGCTGGGGTCAACCGCCCATGCTAAATACGCCCGAAGGCAAAGCCGGTGCTTCATACCGTTTATACCGCACCAGTTTTACTCCGCGTAAAAATTTAGCGGATGGCATTGGCCGTATTCATTTTTACAAAATTATTGGCAAAGCTGAAATTTGGTTAAACGGTGTAATGATTGGCAAGAAAGATTCTTTCGCACCAGCTGAGTTGGATTTGCAATTACCTGCAGGCGAAGGCGTGCGTCAGTTGAATGTTATTGTTCAAGGCGAGGGCGATAATAAAGCGGGTGTTGAAGGCAATGTGGTGATTGAACCGAAAAAATGATTTAGGTTGTAGTTGGAAATAAAAAGGCGAATCACTGGATGGTGATTTGCCTTTTTTGTTGTTGGGTAGGTTGTAAAAGCGCATCGCTTTCCGACTTGTTTTTAACATAGATTGTGTTCTGCTGAGATATTTTGTGTCGGAAGGCGCCTGCGGCTTTTCCAGCCTATTTGTACCTAAATGTTTGATTCGCGATTAAGTAGATTCGGCTATTTATCCCTAGATAGTTATTTTTTTGCCTTTGTATCTACAGCCTGTAGGCTGTATTTTGTTATTACAGAATCGTCGAAATTTAACTCTGTAATTATTGACTCCATCCGCCATGTATTATTCTTTTCAACAAGCTTAATTATCCATTCTTCTTGTTTGCTATGTAGAACTATATTTTCAGCAGAGCGAACAATCAACTCATTGAATACGTGAACATATTCTTCTTTGATATCACGATTAAGATCATTGTTATGATCGAACTCCTCCATATCTTTTTTTGTTGGTGGGGTATCGCTAGGATATGGGGTAATTAATACCCCGATTTTCGGTGAAAGAGGTATAAATGTTTTAGCTTGGTTGTTATGGTTATCTCCGTAGTACAAAACTACTGGGTTATCACTAGTAATGAAAGGTATTTCGGTATTGTTGAATAAAACTAGCCAGTTGGAACAGAATAGATGATTGGTTGTATCTACGAGTTTTGTAATGGCCATTGCATGTACGTGCTCACGAGTTACTGTCACATCTATAAGCTTTTTATCTTGGTGGCTCCTGAATGTATCTCGTATGTCAGGATCCAATTTTGGATCATTTATGCCTCGTTTAATTATCCTTTCGGCTAATGGCTGTATGCTATGCGTTAAATAATTTTGTGCTAGCCTCTTCGCAGTAGGAGTGCATCGCTGAAGAAACGAAATATATCCCGCAATACCGTATTTGGTGTCTAGGCTGCCATCCATGTTTTTTAAAGCGGTAACATGTGAAGTCCAATTATTTTCGAATAGCTTTAAATACCCATCAACAATACGGGGGTCTGAAAATTGATTGTTCACGTCACCATCTATTTCAAAACAAACTGAAGAAGTACTTTTACGTTTTCCAACTGTGGAGAAACCACCCTTGTAATAGGGTATTAGAAACCCATCCTCATTAGAAAAATTAGATAGATAAGTTTGTGATACATAATGATCTTTCGGCATATGAGCTCACATGATTAAAAATTTAGCTAAATAAAAAAATAAATACCTACTTCTGGTCTGTCTGGAAATTCCTCATTAATCACTCATCCACCCCAACTTTATATTTATCGCGAGTAAACACAACCTGCCATTACGTAATCGCTGGTGGCGGCATCATTTATCGCAAGGTATTTATCAATTCTTCAATCACTTGATGCGGCTTTCAAGTTGTATTAGCTGGTGAGCACTCCACATAAGAGAACAAAGGCACGTACCGCATATATGCTTATATCCGCAGTTGATTGAAGTTTAATACGTTAACGGCTCTAATTCACTATGCCTAGTGAGAGCGAAGGTAGGGGTTTAGAAAATTTAAGCTTACCGAGGCTGTCACAACTTGCGGTAACCTCTACTCTATATAAGTGACAAACTCCCATTCCAAGCCAATAATGTCTCTATCCAATTCCACAGAGTGCTAGCAATTATGGATCAGCAAGAACCTCAACTCGGTTGGCTGCAGCAACTTCAACAAGAAATAAAAACTCTCTTTGTACTCAACAAACCGAGCCGCCCTTGGCATGTGGCCTTGGTCGCCACTATTGGTATGGCGATACCCGCACTCTTGGGTGTTTATTTTCAGCAAATGGCGAATGCGATTTTAGCTTGCGTGGGTACTATGGTGATTCTCTATATTCCACGCACTAGTGTTCCACATCGCATGGTGACGCTGGCGGTTTGCTCGTTCGGTATTGTGGCTTGTTTTACGGTAGGGTTAGCAGCGGGTTTCAGTATTTATTCATCGGCAATAGCGCTAATGCTTATTGCGATGCTGGTGGATTTTATTTGTCGTTACTATTCCATTCCTGCACCGGGTAATTTCTTTTTTATTTTTCTTGCCGCACTCGGTTGCACCTTGCCATTTAATCTTGAATTAATTCCTATGCACGTTGGCTTGGTGGCCTTGGGTTGTATGTTGTCATGTTTGGTCGCATTTTTTTACAGCCTGTGCGTAACTTTGCAAGCGCCTAACCCAGTAACCGCGGTAGATAAGAATATTTTAAACTTGCTGCTGAAATCAGCAGTAATTGGTGTATTTGTGGGTGGTTCTTATTTATTGGCGGAGATGATTGGGTTAAATAAACCTTATTGGGTTCCTATTTCTTGCGCGGCGATTATGCAAGGCGCGACTTTCACTTTGGTGTGGCAGAGAAAAATTCACCGTATTGTTGGTACAGTACTCGGTATGGGATTGGCGTGGTGTATTTTTTCGCAATCGCTACACGGTTGGTCATTTGCTATAGCCATTATTTTATTGTTTTTTATCGTTGAGCTTTTAGTGGTACATCATTACGGCTTAGCGGTTATTTTTATCACACCGCTTACTATGCTCCTTGCTGAAGGGTCGGCGTCACGTATATTGCATGAGTCCTTGGTGATTACTCGTTTGGGGGATATTGCCCTTGGCAGCGCCATGGGGCTTATTGGTGGTTGGGTTATGCATCATCCTAAAATTCTGGCGTCGCTTGAATTAAAGTTAAGCAAATCTAAACCGTCACATAACTAGAACTGTATTTTAAGATGCGCGATCAGGTCTTTTTTGAATCGTGCGTTCACTATCTGATTTTTTGATTTTAATGCAATACCGGCCCAACTGATTACAAGCGTCAATAGCAGAAATCTTATTCTTTTGATTAAATAGTATATTTCCTCTTCTGTTTGCTGGGATACCTATGCCATTTGAACTTTCCCCCTCGCGTGAACGCATAATGTTGTTCACGCTTATGGCTTTGCAATTCATCATGATTGTGGATTTTATGATCATGATGCCGCTGTCTTCTGTGTTAATGACTGCATTTAATATCCAGCCTGCACAGTTTGGCGTGTTGGTCTCCTCTTATTCCATTGCAGCAGGCGTATCTTCACTGCTTGCTTCATCCCTCGCTGATAGATTTGATCGTCGCAATGCATTACTCGCGGCCTTCGTGGGCTTATTAGTTGCAACGCTTGCCTGTGCTTATGCGAATACGTTTGAGTTGTTATTGGTTGCACGAATTATTGCCGGTTTTTTTGGCGGCGTTTTAAGTTCAATTGTGATGGCGATTGTGGGCGATATTTTCCCGCCACAAAAACGTGGTAAAGCTATGGGGGTAGTGATGCTTGCTTTTTCGTTAGCGGCAATTACTGGCGTTCCTTTGGGGTTATTTATTTCCAACCATTATTCATGGCAAACCCCCTTCAGCTTTTTAGCGTATACCGGTATAGCGGTGTTGATAGTTGCCTATAAAGTGGTGCCCAGTGTGCGGGGTCATTTAAATCAACCAAAAGTTAATTTTTTCAGAAGTTATGTAGAGTTGTTTAATGAGCCTAATCATTGGTGGGCATTTTTAACATCTTGTTTGGTAATGGTTGCGGGCTTTTTGGTTATCCCATTTATAGCGCCCACCATGGTGGCGAATACCAGTATGACAGATCATGAACTTCCCTACATTTATTTGGCTGGTGGCGCTGCAACCTTAATTACTCGCCCTTGGATTGGCCGTATGACTGATAAGCATAAACACTGGAAAGTCTTAGCTTTTATTTCCCTGTGTAGCTTTGTGCCAATCATTTTAATTACCCAAACCATTCAAACACCTTTTGCTGTACAGTTACTTTTTTCCACATTGTTTTTTATTTTTGTAAGTGGTCGTTTTATTCCGGCATCCGCCTTGATCACAGCTTCATGCGAGCCGCGTTTTCGTGGGCGGGTAATGGCCTTTAGCTCTGCTGTGCAGAATTTTGGTTCAGGTATTGCTGCTTTAATCGCGGGTGCCATTATGGTGAAAGCGCCTAGCGGTGAAATTTTGCATTACGATTGGGTAGGTTATATTGCTTGCGGGGTCAGTTTAGTTGCAATTTATACGGCGATGAAAGTGAAAGCGGTAAGCTAATTTGATGCTGACCTAATGGTGTTTACTTAAGAAAGGAGTCGTCATCTTCGTGCAGCGGAGCCAGCTATTAACCGCCTGCAATCAAAAGCTGGATCCCCGCAAGCGAGGATGACGACTCGCTTTTTGTACAAATTGTAGGAGCAATTTGTACGGCAAGGCTGTCCGAAAGGTAAACCACAAGGATGTGGTTTATAAAATGGGAGGTTGGGAAGTTATTTTTAGAGCAATAATTTTTCTAAGGTTTTTTCGTAAATCCCCGTCAGCTTATTCAAATCATCTGCACTAATACATTCATTCACTTTGTGGATGGTGGCATTAATGGGGCCGAGTTCAACCACTTGTGCACCGGTTGGCGCAATAAAGCGACCATCGGATGTGCCGCCAGTGGTTGATAGCTCTGCATCTAAACCTACTTCTGATTTAATCGCCGCTACCACCGCATTCACTAAATCACCGCGCGGTGTTAAGAATGGCTGGCCACTTAAAATCCATTGCAATTCATATTTCAGTTTGTGCTTATTTAAAATTGCTTCAGTGCGCTCCCGCAAAATTGTCTCGGTCAGCTCTGTTGAAAAACGGAAATTAAAAATCACTTCCACTTCACCGGGAATCACATTAGTTGCGCCAGTGCCACCGTTAATATTGGAAACCTGAAAGCTGGTGGCAGGGAAAAATTCGTTGCCGTTATCCCAATGTTCTGCGGTGAGTTCCGCTAATGCCGGGGAAAAAGTGTGAATAGGGTTATCTGCCAAGTGTGGGTAGGCCACATGGCCTTGAATCCCTTTCACCTTTAAAATTGCACCCAGCGAACCTCGGCGCCCATTTTTAATCACATCGCCCACTTGTGTGGTACTTGATGGCTCGCCCACAATGCACCAGGTCATTTTGGTGTTGCGCGCTTCTAACCATTCCACCACTTTTACGGTACCGTTAATAGAAGGGCCTTCTTCATCGCTGGTAATCAAAAATGCAATGCGGCCTTTATGGTTAGGGTTTTTCGCTACAAAGTTTTCACAGGCGATAACCATAGATGCCAGCGAGCCTTTCATATCTGCTGCGCCGCGCCCATGCAACATGCCATCAATAATTTTTGGTTCAAAAGGTGGATTGTTCCAGTTGGCTTCGGGGCCCGTTGGCACTACATCGGTATGGCCAGCAAAAGCGAGAATAGGGCCGCTTTCTCCGTCTATTCCCGTACGTACTGCCCAAAAATTATCAACCTCACCAAAACGTAAGCGCTCTGTTTTAAAGCCGATAGCATCCAGACGTTTGATTATCATTTCCTGGCAGCCATCATCTTCGGGCGTAACTGAGCGGCAGCGGATCAAATCTATGGCGAGTTGTAATGTAGGCGTGAGCGAGGAGTTCATTCAGGGTTCCAGGGAGCTGAAAAATCAGTAGATAAAGAATAATCATTTTACAGGTTTGTCAGGTTTACCTCTAGGCTTTATTTCTTTACCGAGTGGTCGACCTGTTACTCATTTATAGATTTTTTATACTGGGCTGGTGTGAGACCAGTTTTTTCTTTAAATACTTTATAGAAACTGTTGCGATTATTAAAGCCTGAGCGATAGGCAATATCAGCAATTGTCAGTTCACTTTCACTTGCGGCTAAAAATAATAATGATTCTTGGTGGCGCAAGTTATTTAAAAAATCATAAAAACTGGTCGACTTGTGAATGTTTAATAATTCAGAGAGTTGATGACTTGTTACACCTAATAGAGCTGCCAACTTCGGCAGCGAAATATCCTCGTCTAAATGTGGCTTATGACTTTTTACCAATTCTTCGAGCTGTTCGTCTAATTGTTTGGCCGCCTCTGCGCTGAGTTCTATACTGCGCAGATGAGGTTTGGCTTCTACTATTGGTTGTTCCGTTACTACTATGTCATGAAAAAATACGTCAGGTTGGTAAATAGCGAATAGCGCGATTGTGTTGACAAAAATAGCGACCACACTTGCGATTGCAGCCAGCAAAGTAAATGAAGGATCGTAACCCAATAAAATATTAATAAAAATACTGGTGTCAAATATCATTATGCAAAAGAGACAGCTAACTAAATATATTAACCAATAGTAAGTGGTATTTTTAAATTGACTTGTAAGCTTTAGTAACCTTGCTCGCTCACTTTTTAATAAACACCCTGCATAGGCTATATAGCCAAATACTTGAATGAATAACAACGATACCATCACTGACAGATTGATTAAGTGCATGTTAAAAGTATCATGCACAAAAGATAGTAAAAATGGTATAGCCTGAATTGTATAGCTTAGACGGGTAATTGGTCGCAATAGAATATGACGAATAAGTGCCACCATAATTGGGCCATAACACCATGTTAGCTTCTGGCTTAAGATAACTAACCAATGAACAGGTTGTGTGCTGACTAAATTTATATAGGAATTTAATGGTGGTGCAAGTAATAAAAGTATAAAAATTAATATGGTGTGTTTAACTTTACGATCACCACGACGGCTTAACAATAAGTTAAGGCAGGTCCAACAGCCTAAACTAAATGAAAAGATAAACCAGATTTTTAACAATTCAATGCTAGTGTGCGTCATAAGTATTCAGTTCTTGAGAGTGAAGGCTATGAGTGAACCCATAGCCTTCAAGCATTATTTATTCGGGAATACGTCAAATGTCCCTGAGAATAAGATGAGGCCATCGCCAAAGTTTTGAAACCATTTTCCAGAAGATGCGGTTTCAAAGGTGTAGACCATCGTGTAGGGGAAAGTAAAGAGTTCGCTCACCTGAGTTACTTCTTCGACAGCGATATTGGCTGATATCTTGGTGTATTTATAGGTGCCAGTGGAGTTCACCGTACCTGGTCCAAAACCTTTGAATACCAAGGTACCATCTTGTGCATAAGTTTGTAGTACCAATCCAGCCATTGGGTATACGCCAGCGGGTAAATCAGACTTGGTAGATTTAATAATCAGCGCAACATTTGTATCTGCTTTTGCACTGGGAGCCAAATGTTTTTCTGATGCTAGGTTGGATGGTTCCAATGTGAAGCTACCTGATAGTTTGAGCTGTCCATTCCCGAAATCTTCTTCCCATTTACCGCTGGTGGGGGTTTCAAAAGCATATTTTATTATGAAGGCTGTGTTGTTAACGGTAGTATTTACTGATTTCTCCACAGCGGTATTGAGCCCGGTGCGTTGATATTTATAAGTGCCGTTAAATGCCATTTGGTTATCGGGTACGATACCTTTTAGGGTTCCTGTACCTTGCGCGGTAAATTTGCCGTCTTTTTTATAGTGCTTTACCACAGCGCCTTTGTAAGGATAATCACCTGAAAAATTAGTAACGGATTTTTCAATTTGGAATACTATATCTACACCGGCCAGATTGGCAGGCGCATCTAAACCCAAACAATCTTTTATCTCGTTGAGATCGTTATGGGCGCTGGTGGCACTACAGCCTACAATACATACTATGCTTGCCAAAAGTCTTAACTTAAGTAATATTTTCATCGAATGTTCCTTCTATGATTGATTTCATGGTGTATAAAAGACAGAGTGATAATTTGCCGGATGGCGGCAATGTGATTCTTATATAGTTGAATATGAAACCAGTGTGTTTCCATCAAAAATGACAAGTGACAAATATAAAAAAGGACTCATTATGAGCCCTTGAGGTTGGTGCAATAGATTGTTTGGTGTAGATGAAGGGATTCTAATGTGGGAAATGTGGTACATAAAAAAGCCAAGCTTCACTTGGCTCAAATTTACTCGCCTGTTAAGCCTACATAAACTTCATGCACATCGTCATCTTCATCAATAGCTGCCAAGAAAGCTTCAACTTCTTCTAAGGCTTCGCCAGATAAACTTACAGGATTCTTTGGGCGGTAGCCAATTTTTGCAGATTCTACTGTGAAGCCTTGCTCGGGGAGGGCTTTTTGCACTAAATCCAAATCAGTAATATCGGTGATAAAAGTTGCAGTGCCATCGTCATTAATTTCAAAATCTTGTGCGCCTGCTTCAATGGCTGCCATTTCCGCATCCGCATCTTTATTGGCGGGTGACGCTTCAATCATACCCACGTGTTCAAAATCCCAAGACACAGAACCAGATGCGCCCAACTGGCCTTTGCGAAATAAACCGCGAATGTTAGAGATAGTGCGGTTCACGTTATCCGTTAGGCATTCAACGATGACCGGCACTTGGTGCGGTGCAAAACCTTCGTAGGTTAATTTTTCGTAGCTGATGCCACCATCCAATTGGCCGGAGCCTTTTTTGATCGCACGCTCTAACGTTTCGCGGGTCATTGAGGCTTTTTTCGCTTGCACAATCGCAAGGCGCAAGCGCGGGTTCATATCGGGGTCTGCACCATTGCGGGCAGCAATCATGATTTCTTTGGTGAGTTTGGTAAATAATTTACCTTTTGCACTGGCTGCCGCTTCACGGCCTTTCGCTTTCCATTGAGCGCCCATAATTTTTATCTCGCTTAAATGTATTAAAAATAATGTTAAATAGAGTTCCGCTCATCCTGAGCGCGAAGCAGTCGAAGGACGACAAACTCAGCATGAGCGGAATGATAATTAATTTTTATGCAATGTAGTATTTAATTGCAGCGCACTTTTATTGGTAACCACTTCTACGCGACCGCTAATTGAATTGCGACGGAATACCAAATCCGACACGTTTGCTAATTCACGCGCTTTCACAGTTTTCACTTCTGCGCCGGTATCATCCAACATAACCACTTTGGTGCCAGCAGTAATGTAAAGGCCGGATTCAATTTTGCAGCGGTCGCCTAAAGGAATGCCTGTGCCTGAGTTAGCGCCAATCAACGATTCTTTGCCAACGGAAATAACTATATTACCACCGCCAGACAAAGTTCCCATGGTAGAACTGCCACCGCCTAAATCTGAGCCTGCACCCACAAATACACCTGCGGAAATTCGGCCTTCAATCATCGCCGGGCCTTCGGTACCTGCGTTAAAGTTTACAAAACCTTCGTGCATGATGGTGGTACCTTCGCCCAAGTAAGCGCCCAAACGCACGCGTGCGGTGTGCGCAACACGTACACCTTTAGGCACAACGTAGTTGGTCATTTTTGGGAATTTATCCACACAGGATACTTCCAACTCTTCACCGTTTAAGCGCGCTTGTAATTGTATGGCGGGCAATTCGTTTACGTCGATTGCGCCTTTGTTTGTCCAAGCCACATTGGGCAGTACACCGAAAATACCAGCCAACACGGTGTTGTGTGGCTTCACCAAGCGATGTGATAACAAATGTAATTTCAAATAACCTTCAGGTACTGAAGCTGGGTTGGTGTCAGTTGCAATGAATGTGACAACCAATGGGCGCTTGCTGCTTACCAAGCTTTTAGCGAGTACTGCTTGCTCAGCATCTACACTTTCCAATGCTTGGGCGATATCGCCTGCTTGTGCGTTAGAGATCGCAATAGCGGAATTCCCTTCGCTATAACCAACGACTTTGGCGATTGCGCTAGCAACAGCTGCAGATGGATTTAAGAGCGGTGCAGCGTAAAAAACTTCCAGCCATTCACCTTTTGAGTTTTGTGTACCAATACCGAGGCCGAGTGCGTATAGAGTTGTCATGGTTTTTCCTAGCAATAAAAGTTAGTTAAAAATCTTGGTGTATTCGGTGTCTTTAAAGCCGACATATTTTTGTTTGCTGGTGTCGAGCAGTGGGCGCTTAATCAATGTTGGGTTTTCGACAATCACGGCGACAGCATTCTGTTCGTTGAAATGGGCTTTGGTGCTTTCGTCTAATTCTTTCCACGTGGTACTGCGTTTGTTTACCAAGGTTTCTAAACCGAGTTCCGCAATCCAATTTGTGACTTGATCTTTCTCTAAGCCATCCACACGGAAATCATGAAAGCGATAATCGATATTGTTTTTCGTCAACCAATCGCGCGCTTTTTTTACGGTGTCGCAGTTTTTAATGCCATATAAAGTAATCATATTTACCTAAATTTTATTAATTAACAAATTGTGGAATTCTTTGTGTAAAAATTTTGACCAGATCTTCATCCATATATTCATAGTCATCAGGTATATTTAGGCATATTACTTTCTGGTTTTTTAGCGACCCGCGAAATTTCGATTGTAATTTTTTCTTGTGCGCTGTCTCCATAACGAAAATGTAATTAGCCCATTCCACATCCTCTTTGCTTAGTGGAACAATCGCATCATGATTTAAACCCGCTGATCTTACTTCCCAGTTGGGTGTGTTGGCGAACACTGTTTCTGCTGTTGGGCTTCGAAGCTTGTTTTGGCTGCAAATAAAGAGTAATTTTTTCATGGATTTAAGGTTTTAAAACTATCTTCGCTTTCTTTCGGTTTGGGTAACAAGTTCTACAAATCTCGCAAACTGTTCCGTTACAACCGCGAGCGGAACAAAACTCTCGGCCATAATAAATAATTTGTAAGTGCAGTGCATTCCAACTTGCTTGCGGGAACAAACGTTTTAAATCTTTTTCAGTTTGCACTACATTTTTGCCGTTGGTTAAACCCCAACGCTGCGCCAAGCGATGTATATGGGTATCCACTGCAAACGCAGGTACACCAAAAGCCTGGCTCATTACTACGCTAGCGGTTTTGTGACCGACACCGGGTAAGCGTTCTAAGGCTTCCCAATCTTGTGGTACTTGGCCGCCGTGCTCATTCACTAGCATTTGCGATAACACAGAAATCGCTTTGGATTTTTGTGGCGATAATCCGCAAGGCCGAATAATAGCTTGTATTTTTTCCACTGGCACTTTTGCCATATCGTATGGATTATCAGCGAGTTCAAATAGCGCTGGCGTTACTGTGTTGACGCGCTCATCGGTACATTGTGCTGACAGCAGCACTGCAATTAATAAAGTGTAAGCGTCCTTATGCTGCAAAGGGATTGGCGGTGCAGGGTAGTGGTTTTGCAGTGTTTGCAAAATAAACTCAACTCGCTGCGCTTTGCTTAAACTTTTGGCTTCGGTCATAGCGACTGTACAAATATCTTCATACGCTCTGCGGCTTGAATGCATTCATTCAAGGGGGCAACTAAAGCCAAGCGAACATAATCTTCGCCTGGGTTTATGCCATTAGCTTCACGCGCTAAGTAACTACCGGGTAAAACGGTGACTTTCTGTGCTTCAAATAACTTCTGTGCAAACAATTCGCCTTTGATAGGCGTTTTAGGCCAAAGATAAAAGCTGGCGTCAGGTTTTTGCACATCTAAAACCCCAGCTAATATTTCTAGCACTGCATCAAATTTCTGGCGATAGGCTTCGCGGTTTTCAATGACGTGAGTTTCATCTTGCCAAGCAGCGACGCTTGCCAATTGCGTGGGTACTGGCATCGCGCAACCGTGATAGGTACGGTATAGCAAAAATTTTTCCAGAATTTTAGCGTCGCCACCTACAAAGCCGGAACGTAGGCCGGGCAAATTAGAGCGTTTGGACAGGCTGTGAAACACCACACAGCGTGAAAAATCATTGCGGCCTAGTTCGGCGCAAGCTTGCAATAAACCGGCGGGTGGGTTTGCTTCATCAAAATAAAGTTCTGAGTAGCATTCGTCCGATGCAATAACAAAATCGTATTTGTCTGCCAGTGCAATTAAATTTTTCAGTTGCGCACTAGACATAACTGCACCCGTGGGGTTGCCAGGTGAGCAGATAAATAGTAATTGCGTGCGCTGCCAAACCTCTGCAGGAACTGCGGAGAAATCAGGAATAAAGTTATTCGCGGGTGTGCAGTTTAAAAAATAAGGTTCTGCGCCAGACAAAATCGCCGCGCCTTCATAAATTTGGTAAAAGGGATTGGGCGATAGAATAATGGGGTTAGGTTTACTTCTGTCCACAATCGCCTGCGCGAATGCAAACAGTGCTTCGCGGGTGCCGTTAACAGGTAATACATGTTTGTCTGCGGTAAAGCTTCCAGCATTTAATTTGAAGCGCTTGCTTGCCCAAGTTGCGATAGCTTCGCGCAGCTCAGGAATACCTTTGGTGGTTGGGTAGTTGGATAATTTACTGAGATTCTTAACCAAGGTATCTAATACAAACGCGGGTGCTTCGTGTTTGGGCTCGCCAATGGAAAGCATAATATCGTGCAGCCCGGCGGGCGGTGTTACGGCCGCTTTAAGTGCAGCTAGCTTCTCGAAAGGATAAGGATGTAATAAGTTTAAATCTAAGTTCATGTTTTTAATTCGTTTTATAAGTTAGTGCAAGTCCATGCGCTTATCTAGTTGCTCGCGAATTTCGCGTTGGAGATTTTCTGCAAGCTCAGTGTTTATTAGTGATTGCCCATTTTTATCGACAATAAAGAAAATATCTTCTACGCGTTCGCCTAAGGTTGCGATTTTGGCATTCAATAATTGAATTTCAAATTGCATAAAAACACGCCCAATAGATGCCAGCAGGCCGGGTCGGTCGGGTGTAATAACTTCTAATACGCTGCAATTGCGAACTGTGTCGTGGCTTAGGCTGGTGCGCGTTGGCATGGCAAAATATTTCAGACGGCGCGGCGTGCGGCGGCTAATCACCTCAGAATAGTTGTCCGCTAGGCGCAACTCTTCTTGCAATGTTTGTTGGATTTTTTTCAGCAGCATGGGGTTGCTGCCTAAAGGCTTTCCATCTTGATTGAGCACAAAAAATGTATCAATCGTGTAGCCCGAGTTGGAACTGTAAATTTTTGCATCTTGAACGCTGAGGTTGAGGTGATCCAGTGCTGATGTGGTTGCAACAAAAATATTCTTTTGGTTTTTGCTACGGATAAATATTTGCGTTGCTCCCGCTAGCTCGCGGTTGGTGGTTTTTTTAATAAGGATTAAAGGCTCTTCGTGAGGGTGGCCAATAATGGCTTCGGTATGCCAAGCGATATCCGCTACGCTTTCGCGCAAGAAATAATCCTCGCCCATGTCGCGCCAGAATTCCCAAATTTGTGCTTCGCTGAGTTTGTTGCGCCCCAGTTTGCGAATCGCCGCTTGTTGGGTTTCTTCAATCAGTTCTTGCTTATCAATATTGTTTTCCAAACCGCGACGCAAAGCGCGTTTGGTTTCCATATAGAGTTGACGCATTAAGCTTGCGCGCCACGTGTTCCACAATTCTCTGTTGGTACCATTGATGTCTGCCACGGTGAGCGCAAACAAATAGTCCAAGTGCATTTGGTCGCCGACGATCAATGCAAAGTTGCGGATCACATCGGGATCCGATAAATCTTGTTTTTGCGATACCGAAGACATCAATAAATGTTTTTCTACCAGCCAAGCAACTAAACGGGTTTCACGCGCAGAAATCCCATGGCGGCGACAGAAAATTTCGGCGTCTACCGCGCCCAAGGTGGAGTGATCGCCACCGCGGCCTTTGCCGATATCGTGATAGAGACCCGCCATATAGAGTAAATCCAAGCGTGGCAGGCGCGTCATAATATGCGCGGAGATTGGGAATTCTTCTTTGGCGCTGGGCAGCAAAAAATCACACATGTTCTGCACTACTTTGAGTGTGTGTGCATCCACCGTATAAATGTGAAATAAATCGTGTTGCATTTGGCCAGTGACTTGGCCGAACTCTGGCAAATACAAACCGAGAATACCGTAACGCAGCATGCGCTTTAGTTGTTCGACCAAACCGCCGGGATATTGCAACAGCTTGACAAACAGCTGGGTGTTTTTGGGGTTGTTGCGAAAGTTTTCGTCGATAAGATGACGGCTCTCGCGTACCAAGCGAATAGTTGAGGCGCGCACGCCCACAATTTTGGGGTTTTGCGCCATCAGCACAAACATTTCTAACAGCGCCGATGGGTTTTCTTCAAAGACGTAGGTGTGGGTTGCTTCGATATAGTTGTCACGCAACTGAAAGCGCTCGTTAACCGACACCACACTTTTGCATTTGCCTTTTTGCAAAATGGCTTCGGATAAAAATTGCAGCAACACATCGTTCAGTTCGCGCAGCGCAAGTACGGTGCGATAATATTTATGCATAAATTGTTCGACGGCGAGGGAGCCTTGCTCATCCTCGTAGCCAAATAATGTTGCAAGTTCGCGTTGGTGATCAAACATCAAACGTTCTTCGGCGCGTTTGGCAACCATGTGTAAACCGTAACGCACGCGCCACAAATATTCTTCGCCGCTGTACAGCAGTGAAAATTCTTCTTCGGTAAAAAAGCCTTTGCCTTCCAATTGTTTTAAGGTGCGCACTTGGAAGTAGCGTTTGGCGACCCAACTAATGGTTTGAATGTCGCGCAGGCCGCCGGGGGCATTTTTAATATTGGGTTCGAGGTTGTATTCAGTATCGTTATATTTTTTGTGACGCGCAATTTGCTCATCCCATTTGGCGCGAAAGAAAGTATCTGCTGGCCAAATATTATTGGGGGCTGATTGCTGTAGTAATTCATGGCGCAGTGATTGGTCGCCCACTAAGGTGCGTGATTCCATAATGTTGGTGGCAACGGTAATGTCATTGCGCGCAATTTCAATACATTGCTTGATGGTGCGTACACTGCTGCCAATTTCGAGTTTGATGTCCCACAAAAACGTGAGGAATTGGCTGATATTTTCTTCGCACTCTGCAAGAACTTCAGGGCGGTGCAGTATGAGTAAATCAATATCAGATGCAGGGTGTAATTCGCCGCGACCAAAACCACCAACGGCTTCTAAGCTGATACTGTCTGGCCAAGTAGACTTGTGCCATGCGTAATGCAAAATACAATCGATAAAGAGTGCGCGTTCGTAGACGAGGGTGCGTATATCTTCGCCTTCAACAAAGCGGCGATTAAATTGCATATTGGCAGCGTTGATAGCATCTTTAAAAACGGTGATGTGCGGTTGCTCGGCCAGTGCGCGCCTAAAACGACTTTGGTCAAAGAAAAATAAGGGCCGCTCAAAATAGGGCACTGCTGTCATCAACATAGTTTGCTATTCCGAAAGCTGTTCCGAAAGAGTTGCGCGCAGGTCTAGATGACGAGTGCGCGCAGAGGAATTCATTAGAATTTTTCGTCTTTGCGTGCAGTTAACACTTCAACGCCGGTAGCAGTCACCACCATGGTGTGTTCCCACTGTGCAGAGAGGCGGCCATCTTTGGTTTCAACGGTCCAATCATCGCTTTTTAATTTGGTTTGCGGTTTGCCTGCATTAATCATGGGCTCAATCGTAAATGCCATTCCTTCTTTTAAAACCATGCCGGTGCCGGGGCGGCCGTAGTGCAAAATTTGCGGTTCTTCATGAAAAACTTTACCGATGCCGTGGCCGCAATATTCGCGCACTACAGAATAGTAATTGCCTTCGGCATGTTGCTGAATTACATGGCCGATATCACCCAATGTGCAGCCGGGTTTTACCAGCGCAATCGCTTTGTACATACATTCTTGCGTAACATTTACCAAACGCTCGGCATGCGGTTGTGGTGTGCCCACATAATACATAGCGCTTGTGTCGCCGTGAAAACCTTCGTAAATAACAGTGACGTCAATATTAATAATGTCGCCATTTTTCAGTATTTTTTTATCCGAGGGAATGCCATGGCAAACCACTTGGTTAACGGAGGTGCAAATTGATTTAGGAAAGCCGCGATAGCCCAAGCATGCAGGTATGGCTTTTTGTACGTTGACAATATGGTCGTGGCAGAGCTTATCTAGCTCCGCAGTCGTCACGCCTGCTTGCACGAAAGGGCCAATCATTTCCAGTACTTCGGCCGCCATACGGCCAGCAACGCGCATTTTTTCGATATCTGCAGGGGTTTTAATGGTGACGGACATGAGTCTTGGTAATCTCGGCTAATAATAAAGATGGCGTATTCTAAACGATTTGCCCCCCGTTTGACTAAGGCCAAAATTAATACTTCTCATAGTTTTAGCCATAAAAAAGCCCCTTGCTAAGAAGGGGCTTTTTTATGGCGGATATATCCGTATTTTAGCGAGCGCGAATTACCGAGAGCGCATGAATAACACCACGCAACTCGGCTAAACCTTTCATTCGGCCTGCAAATGAATAGCCGGGGTTGATACCGGTTTTGCCAATTTCATCGCCCATTAAATGGCCGTGATCTGGGCGCATGGCGATTTTGGGTAGGCTGCTACCGGCTTTATCGCGACGCGCTTCTTCGTCCAGCAGGGCGTCTATCAGACCGACCATATCGTTGTCGCCGTCCAAGTGATCAGATTCGTAGAAAGAACCGTCGTCTTCGCGTTTGATATTGCGTAGGTGAACGAAGTAAATTCGGTCACCAAATTCGCGAGCCATAGCTACCAAATCGTTGTCGCAACGCGCGCCGTAAGAGCCTGCACATAAAGTTAAACCATTGGCTGGGCTGGGTGCGGCATTGAGCAGGGCGCGGGCATCGTCAGCGGTAGACACTACGCGCGGCAAGCCGAAGAGTGAGAATGGTGGGTCATCCGGGTGAATGGCCATACGCACGCCAACTTCTTCGGCGACGGGGATAATTTCGCGCAGGAAGGCAAACAGGTTAGCGCGCATGCCTTCGTCGCCCATTTTGATAAATTGGTCGATGGCTGCGCGAATGCCGTCGCGGTCATAAGAGCCTTCGCCGCCTGGTAAGCCGGCGATGATGTTCTTTTCTAAAAGTGCTTTTTCTTCTTCACTCATTGCATCCAAACGTGCTTTGGCTTTAGCGAGTACTTCTGGTTGGTAGGATTGCTCTGAGCCCGGGCGTTGTAGCATGTAAACGTCGTAAGCGGCGAAATCGCTCATTTCAAAGCGCAGTGCTTGTGATTTGTTTGGCAGGGTGTAGCTGAGGTTGGTGCGCGTCCAATCCACTACGGGCATAAAGTTGTAGCAAACATCAAAAACGCCAGCCGCGGCTACGTTGCGGATGGATTGTTTGTAGTTTTCAATGAGCTGGAGGTAATCGCCGGTACGGGTTTTGATGTCGTTGTGCAGCGGAATGCTTTCAATCACTGCCCATTCAAGGTTATGGGCTTCAATAAAGGCTTTGCGCTCAAGAATGTCTGCCATGGGCCAAACATCGCCCGTGCGAATGTGATGTAAAGAGGTGACTATGCCGGTAGCGCCCGCCTGCGCAATGTGCTGCAGTGTGACGGGGTCTTTGGGGCCAAACCAGCGCCATGTTTCTTTCATAGTAAGGGCTCTCAAGAGTTGATGGTCGTTCATCTTAAGGTTTACGGCGCGATCTATTGGTCATATTCGCGTCGCCATATGTCCGTTTCGGGCCTTATTCGTATGACTAGTGTACAAGTTGTTTTGCCAGTTTATCCAGCTTTTTAGGGTTCATTTGCGACAAAGATACAGTAAGGATGCGTTAAAGGTTTTACTGGCGTGGCAATTATGGTATAAAGCGCGCCTCATTTTTGGCATGGTGTCAACTTTCTATAAAGTTGTTGCCAACGAAGAGATTAACTTTAACGTCACACACGTATCGTCACGCAAAATCTGGGTGCTCTTAGCTTAAGCAATAGCGCAAGCAAAAGGGTTGATTAGCGGGGTATGTGGAGGCCTAACCCAATACATTTAGGAATACTAAAATGCCACAAGTAAGCATGCGCGACATGTTGTCCGCCGGTGTCCACTTCGGTCACCAAACTCGTTACTGGAACCCAAAGATGAGCAAGTACATCTTCGGTGCGCGTAACAAGATTCATATTATCAACCTTGAGCACACAGTACCTGCGTTCAACGAAGCTTTGGCTTTAGTTCAACAAATGGCGTCTCAAAAGAAAAAAATTCTGTTTGTTGGTACCAAGCGCGCTGCGCAAAAGACCATCAAAGAACAAGCTGAACGCGCTGGCCAACCATTTGTTAGCCATCGTTGGTTAGGTGGTATGTTGACCAACTACAAAACCATTCGCGCTTCAATCCGTCGTTTGTCTGAGCTAACGGCTCAAAGCCAAGACGGTACTTTCACAAAATTGACTAAGAAAGAAGCTTTAATGCGCTCACGCGACATGGAAAAGCTTGAGCGTTCAATTGGTGGTATCAAAAACATCAATGGTTTGCCAGATGCGTTGTTCATCATCGACGTTGACCATGAGCGTATTGCCATTCAAGAAGCTAACAAGTTAGGTATTCCTGTTATTGGTGTTGTTGATACTAACAGCAACCCAGACGGTGTTGACTATGTTATCCCAGGTAACGATGACGCCATCCGCGCAATCAAGCTGTACGCTGCTGCTGTAGCTGACGCTTGCTTGGAAGGTTCTAAGTCTGTATCTGCTGTACCCAACAAAGATGAATACGTTGCTGCTGAAGGCGCTGCTGAATAATTTCAGTCGCTTCTGGCTTGAAGCCCATAAGGGCTAGCAAAACGTGAGAAGGGGGCTTAGCCCCCTTTTTGTATCAAAGAATTGACTTTAATTGAGGAAAAAATCATGGCAGCTGTTACTCCTGCATTAGTGAAAGAACTGCGTGACCGTACCGCCTTGGGCATGATGGAATGTAAAAAAGCGTTGAATGAAGCTGATGGCGACATCGAATTGGCCATTGAAAACTTGCGTAAAGTATCTGGCTTGAAAGCTGCTAAAAAAGCTGACCGCACGGCGGCTGACGGCGTTGTAGCGGTTAAAGTTGCTCCAGACAACAGCTACGCTGTTGCGGTAGAAGTTAACTCTGAAACTGACTTTGCTGCACGCGAGCCAAACTTTGTTGCATTCGCAAACAGCGTGTTGGAAAAAGCATTTGCAACCAAACAAACTGATGTTGCTGCTTTGATGGCGGGTGAGTTGGAAGCAGCACGTGAAGCTCTGGTACAAAAAATCGGTGAAAACATTGGTGTTCGTCGCATCAGCCTGGTTGAAGGCGGCGTAGTGAGCGGCTACTTGCACTTGAACAGCCGCATCGCGGTATTGGTTCAATTGGAAGGTGGTAACGACGAAATTGGTAAAGACATTGCTATGCACGTAGCAGCAGTTAACCCAGTGGTTGTTAGCTCTGATCAAATGTCTCCAGAAGTTGTTGAGAAAGAAAAAGAAATCATTCGCGCTCAACCAGACATGGCCGGCAAGCCATCTGAAATCGTTGAGAAAATGATTGTTGGCCGTATCAACAAGTTCTTAAAAGAGAGCAGCTTGGTTGATCAACCCTTTGTTAAAAACCCAGAACTGACTGTTGCCCAATTTGCTAAAACGGCTGGCGCAACTGTTAAGAGTTTTGTGCGTTTAGAAGTAGGCGAAGGCATTGAAGTTGCTGTTGTAGACTTTGCTGCTGAAGTTGCTGCACAAGTAGCGGCTACTAAAGGCTAATTTCTCTTTTCGAGAAATTTAAAAACCCGCACAGGGCAACTGTGCGGGTTTTTTTATTGGGGGTTTACTTTTTGGCGATGGCGACAAAAGCCACGTAGCCGTTCGCTTGACTTTTCCGATGATGGGGAGATAGCATCATTATTCCAGTCTGCTTGGTAGTGGGCTTACATAATTAAATAAAGGAATTTTATATGGAATTTCGAATTTTTATTGATAGCTTTTTGTTTTCTTCGCATACCACCTCTGCATCTATTTCATTATTGTTTTCTCCCTTAGTGGCTCAAGCGGCTTATGTGCCGGTTGTTCGTACTACCTAGTAAAGTGCTCTGAACTCTTTACTTTTACTCAGGATGGCAACTCCCTTTCTAAGTGGGCGCCATTCGGCTCTGCCTCCTTTTGCTGTTTTACTGGATCTCTTTTACTGTGTTTAATAGGAAATAAACAATGAAGTTTTTAATCCTCTCAATTTTCATTTTTTCAGTGCATGCTTTTGGGCAAAACAATACTGCTGAAGAGTGCACTTTAGGAATTTTTAATGATTCGGCTAAAGCTGGAGCTGCTGCTGCAAGCGCAGCTGAAGCCCTCTATCCGTCATATATTGCTGCAAATCCCCAAATCTGTAGCGAAAGCTCAAACACTGTCAGAAAACACGGAACTAATGGGAGTTTTGCTATTAAAATAAATGGTGTGTCAGGTAATGCTTATAACCCTGGTGCTGCCATTAATATGATAAGTGGTTGTTGGGATTGCCCTGTGTACTGTAGGGTTTATTGGCCGTCTCGTACAGCTTGCGTTTTAAATTCATGCCCTACCGGACATTCGTTAGAGAATGGCAGGTGCGTTCAATATTCCCTCGCTGTGCCTGAAGAATCTCCTCCATTAAGTTGTGAGGAAAAAGAGGGAAATCCGATTTCAGTCATAAGCGGCGCAAAATACCAAAGCGAGAGTGATATTGTTCCTATTAATAATGGTTCTGTGGGCTTTCATCGTATTTTTAGCAGCTCAAACCCACAAAATCTTGGCGTATGGTATAGCGCTTACCAAAAAAGTTTACGCCTTATTAAACCTACCAGCACTGTTATTTTAAGGGCAAAAAGTTCTGCTTATGCAACCAAAGCAGCTGCTTGCAGCAACGGTTTTAATGACATAAAAAATCAACTTACGGATGGGTGGACACAGCAAACCACAGTTCAGTATAACAATGGTTCTTGCCAAGTCATTCGCAACAACATTGTTGTAAAAAATATTGCAATTGTGCCGCATGAAAAAAAATATGAAGTATTCCATATGCCGGGATCCATTCAATTAATTCGAGACGACGGAAGCATATTCAATTTCGGCTTGAGCGCTAACAACGAATATCAATCATTGAGTGGTGAGCATGGGAAATTATCGTCCATTAGTGATGCTGCGCCAATCGCATGGCGATACACGGCCCCTAACGGGGATATTGAAGATTACGATGTCGATGGAAAGTTATTGTCTATCACCGCTAGCAATGGAATAAAACAGGAATTATTTTATGATACAACCAGTAAATTATTAACCCGCGTTAAAGACTCCAAAGACCGTGAATTGTTATTTGCCTACACAGGTAATCAAATAAGTAGCGTGACTGTGGATGGTAATAAAACCACTCGTTATACCTACAACGCAGCAGGTTTAATTACTCTGGTAACTCGACCCGATAGTACAACCCGTATTTATCATTACGAAAACACCCGCTTCCCTACTGCATTAACTGGTATCACCGATGAACGCGGTGCGCGTTATGCAACTTGGGCTTACGATGCGCAAGGCCGTGCAATTTCCAGCGAGCATGCGGGCGGTGCAGAAAAAACATTGCTCGCTTTCAATGTCGACGGCAGCACCACTGTAACCAACACATTGAATAAACAAACTATTTATCGCTTTGATGACATTGCGGGTGCTCGTCGGATAACCAAAGTGGAAGGCCAGCCGACAGCAAATTGTACTGGTGCCAATCAGAATTACACTTATACCCCAGAAGGTTGGATTGCCAGTAAGACTGATTGGAAAGAAATTAAAACAACATTTACTTACAACGCGTTAGGGCAAGAAATTTCCCGCACGGAAGCTTTCGGTTCTGCGGTAGCAAAAACCATTGTTACTGAATGGCATGCCACCTTAAATTTAAGAACGAAAGTAACTGAGCCTGATAAGGAAACCACCTATAGCTATGATGCCAATGGTTTGCTTCTTAATCAAAAAACTCGCTCGCTAGTTGCACAATAATTAAAGGGAGTTTACACAATGAAATTTTTACTGCAGAAAAACATGTTTCATTTTTTACGTTTTGTATTGTGCCTTGTTTTGTTTGTTGCCATGAATGTACAGGCACAAACCACATCGCTCTTTATAGATGGCTCTTTAACGGCTAAAACGGTTAGTGCTTACGGTGATGCAAATGTGGTGGCAGGCCAATCCAAATTTGCCGGCTCGGTAGGTTCGTTTGATGGTGCTGGCGATTATCTTGTGGTTTCACCCAGCCCTTTAGATGCAAGCCCAAAAATATTTACAATTGAAGCGTGGGTTTACATGGACTCCATCCCAGCGAATGGCTGGCCTATCGTGTCGCAAAGTGCAACAGGAGTTGCGAGCGAACAACAACTATTTGTTTCTGGCACTAATGGTGGCGCCGCAAACCAAAATAAACTGCGCTTTTCGCGCGGTGTAGATGCAACTAACGCTATTGATTTAATAGGCGCTACTACCTTGCCGTTAAACCAGTGGATGCATGTTGCATTAAGTTGTGACGGCGTAACCGCAAAATTATTTGTTAACGGAAACCTAGACGCATCAGCCGCATTAACATCCGGCTGGGTGGATACCGCGCAAGCGTTTTATGTGGCAACCACCTTAAATACCAGTGCATCGCAAAACCAAAGTTTTGCAAAAGGAAAAATTTCTGATTTAAGGGTTACCAAAGGTGTTACTCGTTATACATCCTCTTTCATGTCAGGGCCTATTGAGCTTATCGATCAAACGGGTAGCTATGACCCTAACTGGGCAAATGATTCGTTAGTAATGGTTATGAATGGTGGTGGGGGTTCAACTGTTTTTAATGACGTCTCGCCTAAACCCAAAAGAATTACAGCAGGTGGTAATGCGCAAACCAGTACTTTGCAGTCAAAGTTTGGTAGTTCAGCGGTTTACTTTGATGGAAATGGTGATTATTTGAGAGTGTCCGACTCTGTCGATTTTCAATTGAGTGGCGATTTTACCATTGAGGCTTGGCTTTACCCCACGGCATTTCCTGCTGGATCTGGCACAATTCTCACGACGCGAAGGGATGATAATTTGGTTAGAACCCCAGTCGGACTTTGGATAACCAAAGATGGCAAGATAGAGCTTGCCTCGTCGTTGAGTGGTAGCAAATATGATGTGGATTTATTTAGCACCTCAAGCTTGATGTTAAATCAATGGTCTCATGTAGCTGCAACAAGATCGGGCAACTTATGGAAAATTTTTATTAATGGCGAAGAAAAGGGTTCCGTTACCTCTGCAATAACGCCATACACGAGAACTGGAACAACAAATATTGGTGGCGATACAAATACTAATTATTTCACTGGTTATATCGATGATGTGCGAATAACGAAAGGCGTAGCGCGCTATACAACAAATTTTACCCCCGCAGAAATTCCACCTGTTCCCATAAAAACAGGTGACGCGCAATGGGGCAATGTTTCCTTCTTGTTAAATGCAAATGGTACTGAAGGTTCCAAAAATTTTGCTAACTTGGCAGCGTCATCACAAAATATTACCGCGTCAGGTGATGCTAAAGTCGCCACCGGACAATCAAAGTTTGGCGGTGCAGCATCTTATTTTGATGGCAGTAGCGATTATTTGAAGTTGCCTAACTCTGATGATTTCCAATTGAATGGCGATTTTACTATTGAGGCATGGGTTTACCCCACGGCATTTCTTGCTGGGTCTGGCACAATTGTTACTACGCGAAGGGATAATAATTCGGTTAAGACCCCAGTCGGGTTTTGGATAAGCAAAGAGGGCAAGATTCAAATCGCCTCGTCATTATCGGGCAGTCAATATGATGTGAATTTATATAGCACCTCAAGCTTGGTGTTAAATCAATGGTCTCATGTGGCTGCAACAAGATCGGGCAATTTATGGAGGATTTTTATTAATGGCGAAGAAAAGGGTTCCGTCAGCTCTTCAATCACTCCATATACGAGGGCTGGAACAACAAATATCGGTGGTGATACAAATACTAATTATTTTACTGGTTACATCGATGACCTCCGCATTACCAAAGGTATAGCACGCTACACCGAAAATTTCACTCCGCCAACAACACAGCTTGAGCCGCCACGTTTTGTTAACGACCCATACACTAGCCGTGTCTCTTTGTTGTTATTAAGTGGTGCCGCTGCACCGGATGAAATTCTGCCTTATGTCACAACTACAAACACAGAAACTAATACGAGTGCAGCATTAGATAATATTACGGTGAATTTCAGTAAGGCGATGGAGTCAACGAGTATCACCAGTGCTCAATTCACTGTCACGGATGCCACTCAAAAAAAATTTTCGGTAAGTTCTATAGCCAGAGTGAGCGACACATCATTCAAGCTTGGTTTCGTACCTGCACTGTTGTCAGGAACTTATAATTTTAAAATGTGGCCTGATGCTTTGGGTGTGAATGGTTTAGCGCTTGACCAAAATAATAATGGTATAGGTGGCGAATTGTCCGATGCTTTTGAGCAGAGTATTGTGGTCAATTCCGCCGCGCCCTCTGTTATAGAACCAACAGTAAATTCATCGGGAACGCGTACAGGCATTAGCGTGTCTTGGCCTGCGTATGTGAAACCACTTAATGGAAAGGATATTACCAAATACAATATTTATGTGAGCACAACGCCCTATACCAACATCAGCCAAGCGACAAAAGTATTAGAGGTGGCAAGTACTGCAACCGTGGCAAATGTAACGGGGTTGCTGAGTAACACGACCTATTATGTCTCGGTAGTGGCGGTGGATGTAGGCGGTGTATTTACTTCAGCGGTTACACCAATCGAGGCGAAAACGAGAGACGTAAGTGAACAATCAACTACTTACACCTACAACGCCATCGGCCAAATCTTAACTGAAGACGGCCCACGTACCGATGTAAATGACATCACCACTTACACCTATGATGCAACTGGTAATCGCGCCAGTATGACCAATGCCTGTGCTCATGTAGTGAACTACAACGCTTACGATGGTATGGGTCGTTTATTGTCGATAACAGATGCTAACGGCATAACGACAGAATTTACTTACCATGATCGCGGTTGGTTATTAAGTTCGCGTATTAAACACCCTTCAAACACATCACTGGATAGTGTTACTACGTATACCTATGACCCTGTTGGTTTAATGATTGGTATGACGTTACCGAATGGTTATCAACTCTCCTATGAATACGACGGTGCGCGTCGTTTAACAGCCATTCAAAATGCGGCGGGTGAGCGAATTGAATATACGGTGGATGCGGCAGGAAACCGCACGCAACAAAACATCAAAAATAATGTTGGCACAATTGTCTATTCAGTTGCGCAAGCGTTCGATGAGTTAAGCCGTGTGATGGCGATAACGGGCAATAATAATCAAAACCAAAAACATCAATATGATGCTAACGACAATACGACTGCCGTAACCGATGGCCGCAATAATAAAACCCAACAAACTTACGATGCACTTAATCGTGTTGCAAAAATTATTGATCCTAATTTAAAAGAAACACAATTTACCTACGATGCACAAGATCGCATTAAAACCGTAACTGATGCACGCGGTAATATCACTATGTATAACTACGATGGTTTAGGCAATCTAATCTCTCAAGCCAGCCCGGATAGTGGCATTACACGTTTTTCTTATGATGCGGCAGGCAACCGAACCAGCGCGGTAGATGCGCGTGGTGTGGTTGTGAATTACACCTACGATGCACTGAGCCGTTTAGCCTTGGTGGATTACCCTGCATCACCAACAGAGAATGTTGCTTACACTTATGATGGAACCGCTAACGGTAGTTATGGAGTCGGTAAGCTCACCAGTGTAATGAATGGAGGCGCATCGCTTTCTTACAGCTATAACCATCTTGGTTTAATTAGCCAGAAGCGTTCCGTCTCTAACAATATTACTTCAGTCACCAGTTACGCCTACGATACCTCGGGTAATCTCACGAGCATTACTTATCCGTCCGGGCGTATTGTTACTTACGTTCGCGATACAGCAGGGCGTGTACAGGCAGTAAAAACAAAAGCAAATTCTAGCGCGACTGAGCAAGATGCTATTTCGTCTGTCAGCTATTTGCCCTTTGGCCCCGCTAAAAGCTACACCTTTGGTAATGGTTTAAGCCATGCAGTCAGTTTCGATACGGATTATAGAATTACGGCTATAAATGTTGGCGGCGTATTAACGCGCAACTATGAATACGACAATGCAGATAACATCAATAAAATTGCCGATAGCCTTGCAATGAGTAAAACTCAAAATTTCACATACGATCCACTTAATCGTTTAACCAGTGCGAATGGTAGTTATGGCTACCAAGCATTTAGCTATGATGATGTAGGCAATCGCACCGGCTTATTATTGGATAACGGCGCAACTATTCTAAGTGATACCTACCACTACGAAACCAACAGTAACCGTCTAAGCAGCATCAATAAAACAACAGGCGGCCTTGCCAGTGGTGTTCGTAATTTTGTGTACGACGAAGCAGGTAATCGCACACAAGGTACGGGCGAGGATGGCACTGCACAATCGTTTAGCTACAACAATGCAAACCGTTTAAGTGGTGCTAATGTGAGTGGCAATGTGGTGGGAACCTACAGCTACAATGCACTTGGTCAGCGCATCAGCAAAACCTATGCAGATAACAACAAAGAACTTTTCCATTACGATGAAGCTGGGCAATTAATTGCGGTGACCAATGCCGCAGGTGTTGTACAGCGCGAATATATTTACAATGGCAATCAATTAGTGGGTTTTGTTAATAAACCCAATAGCATGCCTATTTCACCGGTAACACTTACCGCTGCGAGTGCAAGTTTTCAAGGTGCGCATGTGTTAGCAACAAATAGCACCGGATACACAGGCGCTACAGGGTTTATTGACTATGTGGGAGAAGGGCAGGCGAATTGGCAATTAAACTTATCGGCATCGGCTAACTACACCGTGGCAGTTCGCTACTCACAAGATGGCCCAAACCGCCCATTGGCATTGTTAATAGATGGCGTACAAAAAGCTATTATTAACTTTACGCCTACCAGCAACTGGAATACGTGGGCTGTGGCAACGGCTGTT
>Ga0164241_10000763_pt1 | contig 49128 bp, 55 predicted proteins | sample OricomyardsoilBY_FD_108780 | JGI IMG/M metagenome (GOLD analysis project Ga0164241, IMG submission 108780) | Backyard soil microbial communities from Emeryville, California, USA - Original compost - Back yard soil (BY) | ecosystem: Environmental > Terrestrial > Soil > Unclassified | place: USA... | reverse complement strand
TCATACGGGGGCAGCTGAGCGCTGAAGCAGGTGGTCGGGTTGGTTATGTAGGTGCCGTCACTGCCTTCGGTGGTTTTATTGCCGAAGTTCACCAAGCGGCTTTTCCAGCTCAGCGTGCCCGGATTCGGTGTGGGAAGTTTGATCGTGAAGCTCTCGTGATAGTCGCTCTCCCAGGCAACCGCGGTTTCGAGAATCAGGGTTTTCTTTTTACCGGGTGCGCCGACTTTGAAGCCAAACCGGGCGGGTTCCCCAAATTCCGGCTCGAGATTGAAAAGCGGCACCCTGGTCGCACCCGGCGTCGGCGGCACTTCCGTTCCTTTGCCGGGTTCTTCGCTGACCTTGACCGTCAGCCGCTCTTCGCCCACCTGACTCGATGCTGGACAGCTGGGGCCTTCGCCTTGGGCCGGCGGAAGCGGGGTGTTGAACTGGGCCATCGTGCAGAGCGTTTCGGTGGCCTGAGGATTGACTGTCAAACCCGGAGGAAGATCGACGTGGATAGTTTTCACAGAGCCGATCGGAACGAATTTCGTGGCTGCAAATTCTTCCTGTTTGACGATGTACTGCGTGAAGCCGATCGGCGGATGGCCGGCGGCAACTCGGAAGAATTTCGACGTCGGTGATTCCGGCGTGCACTGTTCGGTAATTGGATCTTCCGTACAGGTACCGGCCTGCCAGCCGTCGTTGGCGGTGGCAGGCGTATTCTGCGGTTCAATGATGTCGCCGGTGTCGGCCTGTGCGGCCGGCACCGCAAGTACAAGCAAGAGAGCCATCACCATGAAGGCAATTGCGCGCCTAGTCATTCATGTCTCCTCATGTCGCATTGACGTAACCCAGTCCCTGCGCATGGCGCTAAATCTCTCCGCGCCACTACGGTACTCCTCCATACCCCTTACAACAAGTGGGAAAACCAGTCACGTATCCCCTAGTAACACCGATCGGTGTAGTCGAAGTCGGGGAAGTGGCTTTACGAGCCGTTTACTGATGCAGTGCGCCGGGGAGGAGAGCGTTTGAACCTTGCCGGGTGGCGCTCCGTAGTCATTGACGATGCGAGCCTTTCCCAGCTCGAGCGGAAAAGGACTGCTGGCCGTGGGGGCCGTTGGCGCGATCCTCGCTCTTGCCCTGGTCAGCGGCAGCGCGGTCGCCCAGCGCGGGGCCAGCCAATCGACGGCCACGGCCACCGTCAACATCCGCGATCTCTCCTTCCGCCCCGGCACGCTGAAGATCAACCGCGGCACCAAGGTCGTCTTCGCCAACCGTGACTCGGTCACGCATACGGCAAAGCGGAGGGGCAGCTTCGCCACCGGCCGCATCGCGCCCGGGAAGTCGGTGTCGGTGCGCTTCAAGAGCAGTGGCACCTACGCCTATCACTGCACCATCCACACCTTCATGCGCGGCAAGATCGTCGTAGATTGAGTCGATGCCACCCGGGGCGCTGAGTCGCGAGCGCGACGTGCGCGAGGCCTACGCCGCCCACGCCGGTGAGCTGTACGGGTTTGCCGTGCGCTCGCTCGGCGACTCCGGCCTGGCCGAGGAGGCCGTGCAGGAGACCTTCCTGCGCGCCTGGCGGGCGGGCGAGCGCTTCGACCCGCAGATCGGCTCACTGCGCACCTGGCTCTTCGCGATCCTGCGCAACGTGGTCATCGACCTCGGCCGAGCGCGGGCGTCGCGGCCGCGCCTCGCCGACGGCGGGGTCGAGCCCGCGGTCGAGCCGCTCGACGACGCTCTGCTCGCCTGGCAGGTGGAGGAGGCGATGCGGCGGATCGGCGAGCAGCATCGCCGCGTGCTGGTCGAGACCTACTACCGTGGCCGCCCCTACAGCGAGGTCGCCGAGGAGCTGGGAGTGCCCGAGGGAACAGTGAAGAGCCGCGTCTACTACGGCCTGCGAGCGCTGCGGGTCGCCCTGGAGGAAATCGGCTATGACGGCTGAGCGCTGTCGCGAGTGGCGAGAGTCGCTGGGCGCCCACGCGCTCGGCCAGCTCCCGGCCGAGGAACGCGCCGCGCTGGAGGCGCACCTCGAGGGCTGCGCGGACTGCCGCGCCGAGCTGGAGTCGCTGGCCGGGGTCGCGCGGCTGATGCCGCTCGCCGACCCGGAGCGCTTCGGCACGGCGCCGACGCCGCCGCCGGCCCTCGCCGACCGCGTCGCCGCGACGATCTCGGCCGAGCGCCGCACCGAACGGCGCCGGCGAGTCCGTTTCGGCCTGGCGCTGGGCGGGGCGACGGCGGCCGTCGCCGTCGCGGTCCTGGCCCTCTTCATCCTGCCCGGCGGCGGTGGCGACACTCCCGAGCAGCATGTTTCCTTCAACTCACTGCCGCCGGGAATGGAGATCGGCGCGGTCCTCGAGCCGCACGCCTTCGGCACCGAGATCCACGTCTACGTCAAGGGTGCGCGCTCGGGCAGCCTCTGCCGTGTCTTCCTGCGTGACCCCAGCGGCAACCGACTGCCGGCCGGCTCCTTCCGCTATCGCTGGGGAGACGACTCGCAGGCCATCCTCAGCTCCGCCCTCGACCTCTCCCGCACGGCGGCGATCGGCATCCGCGTCGGCGACCGCACCTTCACGGCGCCGGTCAACCCACCGGACGCATAGCATCGCCGGATGCCAGCGACGACCGAGCGCCTCCCCCACGTCGACGAGCACTCAACGACGGTCGAGGCTGACGCCGGCGCCACCTGGGAGGCGCTGCTGCGCGTCGTCGAGGGATCCTTCTCCGCACCGGTGACCGCGCGGGTCGCTCGCCTGCTGGGCTGCGCCGACGTCGAGTCGTCCGGGCCACGACCCCTCGCGGCGGGATCGTCCTTCCCCGGTTTCCACGTCGATGTCGCCGAGCAAGCGAAGGAGCTGTCCCTTGCCGGCAGCCACCGCTTCTCCGACTACGCGCTGATCTTCCGCCTCGACGACCAAGGCGACGGGACCACACGCCTGCGTGCCGAGACCAGGGGTGAGTTTCCGGGCCTCGAGGGCAGTATCTATCGCGGGCTCGTGATCGGCACCCGCGGTCACGTCCTCGTCACCCGTCGCCTACTCGGCGCCGTCAGGCAACGCGCCGAGCGGCACTGAGCCAGCGTCGCTCCTTCGCCCGCATCACCGGCGTGGCGACGAGGCTGCCGAGGCGGCGCTGAGCGCTGCGCAACCGCGAGTCGTGCCCGGCGGGGAGCAGCTTGGCGAGCTGGCGGTACTCACGCGAGACCTGGCTGGTGCGGAAGGCCTCGGCGATCGTGCGCAACAGGTCGGCGGGCTCGGAGACCGTCGTCTTGGCGATCTCCTCGCCTTCGGCGGTGATCCGCAGCTCGGCCGGGTAGCTGCGCGCCGGTGGCGGGCGCAGCGGCGCGGCGAGCGCGGTGGCGATCGACTCGCTGAGCTCGGCGCGGACCGTGTCGAGGTCGCGTGAAGTGGCGCGGCCACGCCCTTCGCCCTCCTTGGTGGCGAGAAGGGCGGCGCTGCCCATCTCCCCCTCGCCCAGCTCGTCGAGCATCCAGCGGTCGCCGGAGACGATCAGCGCCGGAATGCCCTCCGCCGCGAGCGCCTGCGCGTAGACCTGGACCTCGCTGAGCGAGTCGCCGTCGAGCAGCACCTCCATCTCCCAGACGAAGGTGTGCGAGCAGAAGGCGCGCGGGTTCGGCGTGCTGGCGTGGTGGCCGACCATCACCACGGCGTCGAGCGGGCCGCCGTGGGCCTTGGCGATCGAGGGATCGGCCTCGACCAGCGCCAGCTCGGCGATCGGGCGCACCTCCACCCCACTGGGCATGCGGTCACGTTCGATGTTGGTGCCGACCATGTGCCAGTCACCCACCGAGATGTCTTTGACACCCCCATTCCGCAGGGCGCCGATCGCGGTCAGCACCTCGTCCGTCATCAACCGACGCCCGCGAGCGTAGGCAGCTGGGTGCGAGGGCAGGCAATCGCCGTAATCGTCGATGCCGGCAATCCCCTCCATGTCGGCCGCGATCAGTACGTTCACGCAGGCCAGCCTAGAGTCAAGGTTGATTCGCTGCGCTCAGGCGACCAAGGCCTCGCTGCCGACGCCCGGGGTCATCGCCAGGGTCAGGGCGAGGACGAGCGCCCGGATCGCCTCGGGAGAGTCCGAGCGGGCCTGCTCGATCAGCTCGGCCAGAGCGGGGCCCGAACCGTCGCCTCCAGCCGGGTCGTCGGCCACGGCGAGCTCGGCAAGTTCCAGCGACTGAGCCGGATCGCCACCGCCGAGCATGCAGCCACCGGCGCCGGCGAGCAGGGTGACGATGCGGTTGTCGGCGGGTGAAAGCACGACCTCGGCTGGGCCGTGGGCCGGGCCGGCGTCGATCGGCGCCTCGCCGGCGAGCAGGGCCTCGAGCTGGCCGCCCATGACGAGGGCGATCGCGTCGGCCGAGAGGCCGGTGAAGCGCGCGCAGCGCAGGGCGATCGTGATCAGCAATTCGACGTCCATATAAGGAGCGTCGCTGCCGTAGAGGATCCGTCCCGGCGGCACCAGCGCGAAGAGCGCGAGCAGGTCGGCCGGGACCAGCCAGGCGGTGTCGAAGAAGAGGTTCGGGTGCTCGGGCACCGCCGGCCAGAGCCAGGCGAGGTCGGAGATGCCGGCATGGGCGAGGACGATCGGGCACTCGCGGTGGCGGCCCGCCAGCTCGACCAGCGTCTGCCCGAACGAGCCGACGCCCACCCCGGCGTGGATCAACACCGGCGCGCGCGCCTCGGCGGCGACGGCGAAGATCGCCTCGACGTTGGCGTGGTCGAGGCGAAAGTCCTCGGAGCGCGGGTGCAGCTTGAAGCCGCACGCCCCGCTGGCGAGCGCCTCGGCGGCGTCGGCCGTCCCGCTCACGCGGGGATCGAGACGGGCGAACGGCACGAGCCGCTCAGGGTCGCGCCGGCACTCTTCGACGACGCGCCGGTTCTCGGCCTCGTAGCCGCTCGTCACGCAGAGCGGGAAGATCACCGAGCGCCCGTCGACAGCTTCGAGGTCCGCCACGTGCTCCTCGCTGGAGCGCGTCGTGCCGTCGATGTCGGCGCCGGTATGGGCATGAACGTCGAAGGAGCTGACGCCCTCGGCGCCGAGCCTCTCCAGCTCCGCCCGGATGGCGAGCTCGACGCTCAATGCCGAGCCCGCTGCGGCTGCCGGACCGGACCTGCGCCGGCCAGCTGCTTCTGCGCCCAGACATCCATGCCGGAGGGGCAGAGCAGGGCCATCTGGGAGGCCACCGACATCGTCTCCGTCAGCCCGAAGCCGGCGCTGCGGCGACGCGAGCCGGACCGCTTCTTGGTCGCTGTTCTCATGCCTCCGATACTCGACCCCGAGGCCGGGCTTCGCATCAGGGAACCCCCCTGATCTTTGGCGTAGGGTGAAATTCGTGTCCGACTGGCCGCCGATCGACGAGCCCGAGCTACTCGAACGCCTCGCCCTCGTCGACCGGGAGTTCGTCGAGTTCATCGAGACCCTGGCGAGCCGGGTCCCACCGCGCAGCTACGACGAGGCCTCGTTCGCGCGAGCGATCGGCTACCCGTGGACGCGACCCGCGGGGTCCTACCTGCTGAGCGGCGCACGGCTCGAGCTGCTCGAAGAACTGACCGCGGCCGAGCGAGGCAGTGCAATCGACCGCCATACGTCCGCCGAGAGCGGGCGCCAGCCACTGCTGGCGATCGGATCGAACGGCGCTCCCGAGGCGCTGGAGCGGAAGTTCGCCCACTTCCCGGACGAGGAGGATCGCACCGTGCTGGCCCTGACCGGCCGCCTGCACGACTTCGACATCGGCGTCGCCGCACAGCCGACGCTCTACGGCTCGATGCCGGCGACGCTCTTCCCCAGCCCCGGCACTGCCGTCTGCGCCACGGTGCTCTGGGTCACGCCGACGCAGTTCACCCAGCTGACCTGGTCGGAGCTCAGCTACCGGCTGGGCAAGCTGCGCACCCGCTTCGACGTCGAGGAGAGCGCGACGAGCTTCGAGGAGGTGCTCGTCTTCGTCTCCCGCTTCGGCGCCTTCTGCGTCGACGGCAAGCCGGCCGCCCTTGCCGCGATCCCGGCCAGCAACCGAACCGCCAGCGCGCTCAGCCAGGAGCGGCTGCTCGACGCCGCTGCTGCGCTCGCGATCGGGCCCGAGGCGAAGGCGGAGACCCTGGTGCGGGCGATCTTCGAGGACATGGCCGCGATCGGGCCGAAGTTCGCCGGGACCGTGAACAGGGCCTCACTGCCCTTTGCCTCAGAGCAGTGGACCCCGTTCAGTCCCGGACGTCAGTGCGAGTGAGCGCTGGGCCCTGCCTCAGCCGGCGAGCAGCTCGTCGAGCCGCGCGTAGGTCTCGTTGAGGCCCTTCTCCATGCCGGACTCGAGCATGCCGTCGCGCTCCTCCGGTGCGTGGAATACAGAGGTCGAGACGACCCTGGTGCGGCCGTCGCCGAGGTCCTCGAAGGTCGCCGTGTCGACGGATACGTAACCCGGCATGCCCTCCCATTCGAACGTCTGCACGATCCGCTCCGGCGCGACCACCTCGCGGAAGACGCCGCGGAAACCGTCCTCGCTGCCATCCGCGTTGTGGACCACAAACCGCCACCTGCCGCCGGTCGTCGCGTCCATCTCGTCGACGACCGTGGTCGTGCCGTGCGGCCCCCACCACTGGGGGATCAGCTCGGGGTCGGTGTGGGCGGCGAAGACCCGATCCCTTGGTGCGTCGAACTCCCGCTCGATGTGGATCTCGCGGTCCGCCGGGGTCGTGATCGTTGCCTTTGCTGCAGTCCCTTGCTCGCTCATGATGAGTCTCCTTTCGTTTGCTCGAGCAGCTCCTCGAGCCGGTCGAACCGCTCCTCCACCATCGTCCGGTAGGAGTCCATCCACGCCTGCAGATCCTCGAGGCGTTTCGGCCCGAGGCTGCAGCGCCGCGTCCTTCCCACCTTCTCGGTGCTGACCAGCTCTGCCTCCTCCAGTACCCGGATGTGCTTCTTCATCCCGGTCAGGGACATGCCGGCCGGCTCGGCGAGCTCGCCGACGGAGGCGACGCCCTGGCGGCCAAGCCGCTCGACGATGCTGCGCCGAGTCGGATCGGCCAGGGCGGCGAGGGTTCGATCTATCGTTTGATACTGAACCATTTGGTTCAGTATAGGCCCAAAGCGCTCGGCTCGCAGCCTCCCACTGCTTGAAGCGGGTTAGGAGTCGCGAGGCTCGTCGGGGCGAGCCTTGGTCTTGCCCGGCAACAGGGTGAAGGCGGCAATCATCTCCGAGCCGATCACGAGGTCCTCGCCGTGCGAGTTGAGGCTGACCTTGCCGTGCGGCCCGGGCGAAATCGCCGCGTCCCCCTCGACGAGGAGGCCGTCGACCCGGTGGCCGGTGGTCGCCTCGACCCGGATCGGGATGTCGCCGTCGCGCTCTTCGCGAAGCTCGCCGAGGACGTCGTGGAACCACTCTGGCGCCTCCGCCGGCGGGCGCTCGTAGCGCGTTCCGATCTCGAAAGCCGTAGCCATCGCCGGGGAATCTATCGAGCGGACTTGGTACCGAGCGGACTTGGCTAGCATTGGCAGATGCTCTTTGGCCAGCAGCACGTCGAGCGTTACGAAGCCACCGATGGCGAGGAAGGCCATGAGTGGGAGGGAACCCAGACGCTGCTGCTGACGACGACGGGGCGCAAGTCGGGCGAGCCTCGCACCAACCCGCTGATCTACGCGCCGTACGGCGACGCCTACACGATCGTCGCGTCGAAGGGTGGCACCGACGCTCCTCCCGCCTGGTACCTGAACCTCTCCGAGAACCCCGAGGTCGACGTCCAGGTGAAGGGCGACCGCTTCAAGGCGCGCGCCCGCACGGCGAGCGCCGAGGAGAAGCCGGCCCTCTGGAAGACGATGGTCGCCGAGTGGCCGCACTACGACGCCTACCAGGAGAACACGGAACGCGTGATCCCGGTCGTCGTGCTGGACCCTGTCTGAGCACGGCGGCGAGTTGCCCTGGCCCCCGCCCAGGGCGTTCCCGCGATTCACATGCCGCTCAGACACCAAGGGCAAAGCTGAGCGCCAGCATCACGGCTGCGCCTAGCGCGAGACCGCCACTCGGCCCCCACCGATCCGTCCCGGCATAGGCCTTCGGGAGCAACTCGACCACGATCAGCGCCAGCATCGCCCCAGCCGCAAAGGCAAATGAGAACGGCAGCAGTGCCTCGATCTGCTCGACGAGGAGGAAGGCGACGAGAGCGCCGACCGGCTGGGGAGCGCTGGTCGCGACAGCCGACCAGAACTGACGGGAGCGGCTGAAGCCGGCGGCCGCCATCGGGATCGCCACACTGGTCCCCTCCGGGATGTTCTGGATCGCGATCGCGAGGATCACGAAAAGACTGAGCCCCGCCCGATCGGAGGCGAAGGCCGTCCCGATGGCAAAGCCCTCGGGGAGGCTGTGTACGAAGAGGACGAGGAAGACCAGCGCCGATGTGCTGGCGCCGGGGCCGCTGCGGCCCATGAACGTCGAACGAGGGCCCAGTCGCCGGCGCATCACACCGAGCAGGCCCGCCCCCGCGACAAGCCCTCCCACCACCGCCAGCGAGGAGCCTTCTTCGCCGGCGGGAATCAGCAGGCCCGCGATCGAGGCCACGCCCATCACCCCGGCCGCGAAACCGAGCAGCAGGGGCGTCAACTGCGCCGCGCGGCCGCCGAGGAAGAAGACCGGGATGGCACCGAGGCCGGTCGCCAGCGCCGTCCCGCTTGCCGCAAGGACCAAGACGAGCACATCGGGCATGGCCGAAAGCTAATGCGAACGGTGGATCGAGCGCGAGGTCGCCGACGGCGCTCCTCGGCGCCTCGCGTCGATGGCGAAGTTCAGCCCTGATTGGCCTCCCTCAGCTTCGCGGCCGCTTTCACACAGCGTGAGAACGGCGTGCCCTTCTCGCCTTTGACGTGCTTCTTGCTCATCCCCTTGCAGGCCTTGCCCGGCGGGAGCTTCGCGTTGTTGGCGGCCTTGGCCATCGCGGTCACGCACTGGCTGAACGGAGTGCCCTTCTCGCCTTTGACGTGCTTCTTGCTCTCACCCTGGCAGTAGACGCCGTAGGCCTTCGCCTTCTCGGGTAGCCCAGCGTCTGGTCCCGGCGTTCCGGGTTCCGGGGCCGGCGTGTACTTGGGGCCATTGCCTTTACCCGGATTGGTGGGCTGACTGGCTAGGGCGGCCGCCGGCGCCACCGCCAGAGCAAGTGAGCCGATCACCACCGCGATCTTCCATTGGAGCTTCATCGTGCCTCCTCGTCGATGCGCCCCTGCGGGCGTCATTTGCCTTGCGTGGCTCTGAAACGAAGGTCGGCAACTCGCGTCAGGCCCTTTCCGGCGCCAGATAGCCCCTGACAAATATTCGTCCAGCAACGTTCATGCGCACCCGTGGCCAATCGCCCAATTCCCCACAACGTGCGCAGCTCTGGCGCCCTGATTGCGTCGAACTCCCACAACGGCATCGCGATCTTCACTGGGCACGACCTCGGCTTCGGCGCCGTCTGCAGCGGCAGGGTCACGATCGCCAACGTCGGCCCGGTCCCCGGAGATTTCAGGCTCTGCGAGACCGACGCATCCAGCCACTTCGCCCCCGGCGAGCTGAAGCTGGTCATCGACGACATCACCGGCGACCACCCCGACAGCGTCTTCATCGGCGACATCGGCGGCCTGCCTTCGGCCGGGGTAGGCCTGGGTCGCTTCGAGCCTGATCGGCCCCGCAAATTCCGCTTCCTGGTCATCCTCGGACTGAGCACAAACGGCGCTGAACAGCACAAGAGCGCCAGCGCCACCTACGAGTGGGGCGTGCTGTCCTCCGAGTTCGCCTAATGTGGCGAGCTTGAACTGGGTCGAAGTCTTCGCCGTACTGCTCGTCTCGCACCTGGTGGGGGATTTCCTCGTGCAGACCGATTGGCAGGCGCGCCACAAGCAGAACGGACTCAGCGGTGACCCGGTCGCCCGGCGGGCTCTGCTCTCGCATGTCGTCACCTACACGCTGGCCTTCCTGCCGGCGCTGGTCTGGATCGGCCTCGAGTACGACGCCGCGCGCGCCGTCGCGATCGGCGCCCTCGTCGCCGTGCCGCACATGGTCCAGGACGACGGCAGGCTGCTCGACGCCTACATGGCCCGCGTCAAGGGGCTCTCGCAGACCTCGTCGGGCCTGCGCGTCGCCGTCGACCAGTCCTTCCATGCCATCACCCTGTTCGGCACGGCGCTGCTCGTCGTCGCATAGAGGGCAGGCGCGCCGGAGCGCTCAGCGCAGGGTCCAGACGGTGATCGTGTGGGTCCTGCCGCGGACCTCGTGCTCGCCGACCAGCTCCAGCTCGACCCTTTCGCCTTTCTGCGCCTGCCGAGTCGAGTCGGCGACGAAGATCTGGTGGCCGGTGCCTTTGGTCATGCCCTCGAGCCGCGCTGCCGTGTTCGTCGTGTCGCCGATCGCGGTGTATTCGGTGCGGCGCTTGGAGCCAACCTGCCCCGACATCACAGTGCCGCTGTTGAGGCCGATTCCCATCGCGAATCCCTCCAGCCCCTGGCCGGCCATCCACTCGTTGAAGCGCGGCAGTCGCACCGTCAACATCTCCCTGGCCGCGTCAAGGGCCCGGTCGGCGTGGTCCTCCTGCCCCAGCGGGGCGCCGAAGACGGCCATGATCCCGTCGCCCATGTAGGAGACGAGGGTCCCGCCGTGGTCCATGATCGCGTCGCTCATTTCCTCCAGGTAGCGGTTGAGGACCTCGATCACCCGGTCGGGGTCGAGCTCCTCGGAGAACGTGGTGAAACCGCGCAGGTCGCTGAAGAGGACCGTGCACTCGCGCCTCACCCCGCCGAAGCGCAGGTCACCGTCGTCGACCCGCTCTAGCACCTCGGCGACGACCGCCTGGGGAACGAAGCGGGCGAACGTGTCATGGACCCGCTGGCGCTCGAAGCTGGTCATCACGTAGTTGACGGCGAGCGCGCCGAGCGCCGAGAGAGTCAGGGCCAGGAGCGGGTAGACGACCGGCAGGACGGCACCACCGCTGAAGGCGAGCTGGGTGAGCCCGGCGTAGGCGATGCCCAGCACTGCCGCGACGAGCAGCGCCGGCAGTGGCTTCAGCCGCACGGTCGCGGCCGCCGGCGCCGCCGCCATCAGCGCGATCAGCAGCAGGGTCAGGACCAGCCCCGAGGACTTCAGCGGGAAGCCGTGGATCGCGGTCCAGATCGCGTTCGCCTGCAGTTCCGGGCCCGACATCAGCTCGTCGCCCGTGGTCGAGGTCGGGTGGACGTCCTGCAGCGAGGGGGCCGAGGCGCCGATGACGACCGTCTTGCCGCGGACCGCCGAGTCGGGCGCCTGGCCGCGCAGGACCCGCGAGTAGGAGAGTTGGCGGAAGGTGTCGGGCGGCCCACGGAAGTCGATCCAGGCCTGGCCGTCCGCTTCGAATTCGCCGGGCTCGATCGGCTCGCCGGTCGCCGCTTCGGCGGTGGCGACGGCAAAGCCGACCAAGCCGTCGACCTCGTAGTGCATCTTGCGGATCGTCCCGCCCGGATCGGGCTCGACGACGGTGTTGGCGGCGCGGGCGCCGATCGCGCGCACCACTTCTTCGCCGCCGAAAACGCGGCTCTCGCCGCGCGCGTCGACTTCGGTCGTCGAGAGCACCGCCCCGCCCTTGCGTTCGATCGCTTCGATCAGGGCGTTGTCCTGTGCCGGCGCGGTCGGCTCGGTGAACTGGATGTCGACGGCGATCGTCTTCGCTCCCGCCCGGCGCAGTTGGTCGATCACGCGGCCGTGCAGCGAACGCGGGAAGGGCCACTGGACGCCGAGTTCGCTGAAGGTGCGGTCGTCGACCTGGACGACGACGATGTCGTCGGGACGCTCCTGGGTCCCCCGCACCGAGAAGCGAGCGTCGACGCTCTGCAGCTCCAGCGCCCGCATCAGGTGGGTCGCGTAGGCGACGGTGCCGAGCGCGGCGGCGGCGAGCGCGACGACGACCATCGCCCGTCCCCGCCGGCGACGCAGCGACCCACCCCGCGTCACGGGCTCACCAGGTCGCTTTCCATCAGGCCGGTTGCCGTCGCAAGGATCAAAAACCCTATCCATTGCCATACCCCGTGGCAATGGCTATCGTGCGGCCGACGATGAAGAGGGGCGCACGGAAGCTGGGGTACGCCCTTCGTGCGCTGGCCATCGACTTCGGCAACCGCGAGCTTGGCCTGCTCGGGGTGGCGAGGGTGGCCACCTCCTTCGCCAACTGGTCCTTCGCGATCGCCCTCGGCGTCTACGGGTTCGAGGCGCACGGAGCGGTCGGCGTCGGTCTCGTCGCGCTGGTGCGTTTCCTGCCCGGCGCGATCGCCTCGCCGTTCGCCGGCCTCCTCATCGATCGCTACTCGCGCCGCGCCGTGCTGCTCGCCAGCAGCCTGGCGATGGGCTTGGTGCTGGCCGGCGCCACCCTGGCCGCGTCGCTCGACGCTCCCGCGGCGGTCGTCTTCATCTTCCCCGCCCTCTTCGCGATCGTCTCCTGCGCCTACGGGCCGGCGGAGTCGGCGCTGATCCCCGGCTTGGCGCGAACGCCGCAGGAGCTCTCGGCGAGCAACGTCACCCACAGCGCGATGGAGAACACCGGCTTCCTGGTCGCCGCGATCTCCACCGGCATCCTGCTCGGCGCCACCTCCCCCGGGTTCGTCTTCGGCGTCGCGACCGTGGTCACCGTGCTGGCCACGATCGTGATCGCCGTGGTCGAGCGGGACCGCCGCCCCGACTACGCCGCCGTCGACGACGACGGCGAGGTGGCGGGCGTGGTCCGCGAAATCGGCCTCGGCCTGCGCACCCTGGTCGAGCACCCGGCGCTGCGCCTCTCGGCCGCGACCCTGATCGTGCTGCTCCTCTTCGAGGGGTTCGCCGACGTGCTCCTCGTCGTCATGGCGCTGGAGCTGCTGCACCTCGAGGAGGGCAGTGTCGGCTTCCTCAACGCGAGCTGGGGACTGGGAGCGCTGCTCGGCGGCGCCGGGCTGGCGCTGCTGCTCGACCGCGGCAAGCTGGTGATCGCGATCGCCGGCGGCAGCCTCGTGCTCGGCTTCGCGACGATGCTGCCCGGCATCTGGCCGGAGCAGGCCACAGCCTACGTCGGCTGGCTCTGCATCGGGATCGGCTTCACCTTCGTCGAGGTCGCCGCGAAGACGCTGATGCAGCGGCTCGGCTCCGACGAGACGCTTGGCCGCGTGATCGGCTCGCTCGAAGCGGGCCGGCTGGCGGCGATGGCGCTGGGGTCGATCGGCGCGATCGGGCTGATCGAGGTCCTCCACACCCGCGGCGCGCTGATCGCCCTCGGCGCCCTGATGCCGATCTTCGTAATCGTCTGCTGGGCCCGGCTGCGTGCCTTCGAGGTCGGCGCCCCGGTCGCCGAGGGGCCCTACCTGCTGTTGCGCGGCAACTCGATCTTCGCGCCACTGCCGATCGCGACGCTGGAGCGGCTCAGCCACGACCTCGTCGTGGTCGAGGCCAGCGGCGGCGAAGACGTGATCGTCCAGGGCGAGAAGGGCGACCGCTTCTTCCTGATCGAGCAGGGGCAGGTCGAGGTCTTCGAAAACGGGGTCTTCCGCCGCAACGAGGGTCCGGGTGAATCCTTCGGAGAGATCGCCCTGCTCCACGACGTCCCTCGCACCGCGACGGTGCGGGCGACGGTCGATACGCGGCTGCTGGCGCTCGAGCGGGAGCAGTTCCTCGTCGCCGTGACCGGACACCGGCGCAGCCAGCAGATGGCGCACACGGTCGTCGACGATCGCTGGGCTATCCCGCTCCGGTGAAATAGCTTTTGCCCGCCGGCAGCAGGAAGGTGCGGCCGGCGCCGAAGTCGCGTACCGCGACGACCCCCCGTTTGACTTCGAAGAAGGTGCCGTCGCAGCGGTCCTCGGTGAACCAGATCGTGCCGCGCACGGTCGCCGACCCGTAGCTACCTTCGGTGCGGAAGTTGCCGCGGCCGCTGCCCCAGAGGCGCCGCCCGCTCTTCGCCGACGCCGACGCCCGCCGACTGCGGCCCTCGAAGCCGACACAGGAGGAGAAGTTGCCGCCGCGCAGGCGCAGGGTGACCAGACCGCTGCCCTCCTGTTGGGCGACCAGGAAGCGTCCGCTGTAGAAAGCCGCGGTCTGTTCCAGGCCGGCCGGGTTGATCGAGGTCAGGCTCGCTTTGCCGAACGTGGCGTCGACTACCGAGCCAATCGGGATCGTCTGGCCTTCTTTCAGCGGCGCGAATTTGGCCTGCCCTGGCCGTTTGACGAAGACTTTCCCCGACTCCGGCGCCAGCGCGACGCTCTCGCCGTTGACCGGCACGAGGCCGACGAGAGCAAGCGAAGCAACCTCGGGAGCGGCCGGGACCGAGGTGTCGATGCTCCACGCGTAGGAGGCCGGCTCGGCCTCGACGTTGCCGGCTTCGTCGATCGCCCGCACCGAGAATTTGTGCGAGCCGTCGGCAAGCGATTTGTACGCCTGCGGCGAATCGCAGGCATCAAAGGCGGCAGCGTCCAGCTTGCATTCGAAGCCGGCGACACCGGAGCCACCGGAGTCGTCAGCGCTGAAGATGAAGCTCGCCGCGGCGGACGCTGCGGAGTTGGCCGGCTTGGCGTTGATCGTCGTGATCGGCGCGGTGGTGTCGACGCTCCAGCTGAAAGTCGTGGCGGGGCCAGTGTTGCCGGCGTTGTCGGTGGCGCGGACTTCGAAGTCGTGGGGCCCGTCGGAGAGTGCGTCGTAGGACTGGGGCGAGGCGCAGACCTCGAAGGGCCCGGCGTCGAGCTTGCACTCGAAGCCGGCGATGCCCGAGCCGCTGGAGTCGTCGGCGCTGAAGGCGAAGCTGGCCGCGGCGGAGGCGGACAGATCGTCAGGCTGGCTGTCGATCGTCGCGGTCGGCGCAGTGGAGTCCTCCATATAAGAGATCGAGTTGGAGCAGGAGGACGCCGTCGGCGACGCCGATGCGGTCGTGGCGCTGAACTGGGTGACGGAATTGGCGGCAACCGTGACCTCGATGCCCGCGGCCAACTCGGCCGGGGTCGCGGTTGTGGTGATCGGGGTTCCGCTGCAATCGCCGCTGGCGTAGAGCGAGACCGTGGTGTCAGCGGGTGCGGAGCCGATCACCAGCGGGGTGGTGTCATTGGCCGGCGAGGCCGGTGCGGTGGCGGTCAGGCTGGGAGGCTCCGGCGGCGGCAAGTCGTCGAAGGTCGCGGTGACTTCCTCGGCCTCCGAGACGGTCACTTCACAGGCGCCAGTGCCCTCACATCCCCCTGACCAGCCGATGAATTCCGATTCCGGCCCCGCTGCAGCCGTGAGGTCGACGACCTGACCGGTCTCGTACTCCTCTTCGCAATCGGCGCCGCACTCGATCCCCGCGGGCGAGCTGGTCACCTCGCCGCTGCCAGTGCCGGCCTTGACGACCTTGAGGGGTAGATCGGGCTGTGTGGTCAACGGCCGGCAGGCGCTCGGAGTCACTTTGACGAAGCGAAGTTTGTCGACGAAGACCGCCGAGTCGTACTTCTTGTCCGAGGCATCGAAGATCGACAGGTAAACCGAGTGCACACCCGGCGTGATCAGCGTCCTGGTGGTGAGAAGACGCGTCGCCGCATTGAAGTAGGTGCCGGCGGCCTCCGCCGGAGTCATTTCGGTCGGGCCGACGCCGTTGACGGATATCGGCTCCCCCAACGGAGACGCGGCAAAGTCGTTGGGCCGGAACAGCTCGCCGCCTTTCAGCACCGACCAGTTGTTGGCATCGACTTCGGCGATTAAGGCGTCGTTGTAGTCGGAGCCGATGTATTTCGGGTACTCCTCGGAGAGGAAGCGGAAGTCGAAAGCGAGGCAATTGGCGCTGGCCGGAACATCGACGTCGAGCCTCAGCACCGTCCAGTCGCGAGCTACGCCCCGCGCCGCCGTATTCGGGCTGGTTTGCGAGGAGAACTCGGTCGAGCCGAAGTATCCGGCGGAGAGCTGAGTGCCGATCGTCCCGATCGTGCCAGTGGAAAGGATCGGGTAGGCGCCCCCCGACGTCGGGAAGCCAGCCAGGGATTCGGGTGGCGGCGCAAGGCTCTGGCCCAAGCCGATCGATGAGCTGGCGCTGGAACTGCCAAAGGGGCTCTCCGGCAAAGAGGCGCCGGTGAGCTGAGACTGGTTGGCCAGCAGGGCTTCGCCCGCGCGCAGCGGCGAACTTGCCGCAGCTGGGTCAAGTGCTTCGACCTTCGCCCAAGCCTGAGCGGGTCCCCAAAGGACCCCTACCAGCATCGCTGCAAGAACGACCTTCCTCATTCGGCAAGCCTTTAGCCTCGACCTCTTTTTTGGACGAATTTTCGATCCTATGGCCTGGAAGCCCTATTACACAAGCACGACTATCCAAAATCAGTCCTTCTCCGGGCGGCCGAAACCGCATGAGGCCTGTCGTTACGGGGATCTGTCTTTAGCAAAGAGATCCTGCCGTCGAATGCACGCTGAACTTGACTCTCCAGAGGGCAAAGGGCGGTAGCCTAGATCGAGAGTCAGGATGGTGAGGTCGACTGACTCCTTGGTTGCATTACCCGAGGAGGAACTGGACTTGCTCCAGTCCCTCCTGAGATCTCCACAAGGCCATACCGCTACGGGGATTCGAACCCCGGTTTCCGGACTGAGAATCCGGCGTCCTAGTCCCCTAGACGATAGCGGCGAGGGTCGGCCATTTTAGCGGTATGGGCGGGTGGCCTGCGGTGCCGGGTCGGCGCGGGCGCGGCGGGCAAATCGGTAGATTGCCTCGTCCCGCGGCTGTGGCGGAACTGGTAGACGCGCACGGTTCAGGTCCGTGTGGGCGAGAGCCCGTGGAGGTTCGACTCCTCTCAGCCGCACTTGGATAGCGCTCAGGCGGGTTGCTGCGCGCGGCTCTTTGAGCCAGCGCGTGATGCGGTGTCGGCGATCTCGTCGAGGAAGATCGGCCAGAGCGCGCGGGGAAGGTCGTGCCCCATGCCCTCGACCATGCGCAGGCGGGCGTTGGGGATCGCCTGCGCGGTGGCGCGGCCGCCGCTGGGGCGGACAAGCGGGTCGCGGCTGCCGTGCAGCACCGTAGTCGGCGTCTGCACCCTGCGCAGCGCCTTGGTGCGATCGCCGGAGGCCGAGATCGCGTGGATCTGGCGCAGGATCCCTTTCGGGTTGTGGGAGCGGTCGTACATCGCGCCCGCCACTTCGCGCAGATGCGGCTCGTCGGTCGGGAAGGCGGGTGAGCCGATCACCTTGAAGGTCCTCAGCACGCGCTCGACGTAGGCGTCGCGGCCGTGAGGCTGCTTGGCGAAGATCGCGCCGTACGCCTTCAGGGTCGGCGCGCCGACGCGGCGACTACCGGTGGTCGACATGATCGAGACCAGTGAGCGGACCCGCTCGGCGTGCTCGATCGCCAGCGTCTGGGCGATCATCCCGCCCATCGAGGCACCGACCACGTGAGCCGACTCGATCCCGAGGTGGTCCATCAGGCCGGTCGTATCCGCCGCCATGTCGGACAGCCGGTAAGCGGCGGTGGAGCGGCGACCGAGGAAGACCTCGAGGCGGCCGGGCACGCCGGCGCCTTCGAGCATCGTCGAGTGGCCGATGTCGCGGTTATCGAAGCGGACGACGCGGAAGCCGCGCTCGGCAAGCTGCACGCAGAACTGCTCGTCCCAGCCCAGCATCTGCGTGCCAAGTCCCATCACCAACAGCAATGGCTCGGCGTTGGGGTCACCGACCTCCTGGTAGGCGATCTCGATGCCGTTGCAGGGGGCCAGTCGCTCTTCGCTGAGTTCAGTCATTTCCGAGAGTCTATCCAGGAAACTGGCTGACCAGCCAGATCTTCCCCTCCACCCGGTGCAACGCGTTGCGGCTGTATTGGCTCCCAACGCGTTACACCGCTAGTTTGCGCGGGGTGCGCACGGCGATCGTCTCCGACCTGCACCTGGGCAGCGCCAGCGGCGAGGACCTCGGCCGCGACCCGGCAATGCGGCAGATCCTGCTCGAGGAGATCCGCGAGGCCGATCGCCTCGTCCTGCTCGGCGACGTGCTGGAGTTGCGCGAACTGCCCATGGCGCGCGTGCTGGAGACCGTCCGGCCCTTCTTCGAGGAGCTCGGCGAGGCGATGGCCGGTCGCCGCGTCGTCCTCGTCCCCGGCAACCACGACCACCGTCTCGCCGAGCCGCTGCTCGAGGAGGTCGCCCTCGCCGGCGGCCCGCTCGGGCTCGAGCACCGCGCCCTGCCGAGCGGCGAGCCGGCGACGCGAATCGCCAGCTGGCTCGGCGAAGCCGAGCTGAGCATCGCCTACCCCGGCGCCTGGTTGCGCGACGACGTCTACGCCACCCACGGCCATTACATGGACTGCCACATGACCCTGCCGCGCATGGAGTGCATCGCCGCGGCGGCGATCATGCGGGCGGGCGGGCATCCCCCCTACTCCGCCACCCCCGGCGACTACGAGCGCATCCTGCGGCCGATCTACGGCCTCGCCTTCGGGCTCGCCGAGGCGGGACTGGCGCGCGGGGCGACCCGCCCCTCCGAACGCGCCTGGCGCTCGATCTCCGGTCGCCGCAACGGCGGGCGGGCCAGCCACGCCGCGATCAAGGCCGCGGTCGCCGCCGGCGTCCCGGCCAGCGTCTGGCTGCTCAACCGCGGCTTCGGTGCCGACTTCGACGCCGATCTCTCCTCGGCCGCGATCACCCGCAGCGGCATCGCCGCCGCCACCGAGCTGACCCAGCGACTGCAGATCGAGGCCGCCCACACGATCACCGGCCACACCCACCGCGGCGGCCCCGAAGAGAGCGAGGCCGAGTGGCCGCTGCCGGGCGGCGGCCGGTTGCACAACACCGGCAGCTGGGTCTACGCGGACGCCTTCCACCATCCCGGCGCGCCACCGAATCCCTACTGGCCGGGGACGGTCACCTGGGTCGAGGACGAGGACGCGCCGCGGCGGGTGCGCCTACTCGTCGAGCGACCGCGCGACGAGCTGAAGGCGGCCGTCGCCCGCACCGCGGCGGCCAGGCTCTCCTAGAGCCACTCGGCGATGATCCGGCCGATCTCCGGCCCGGCGTCCTCCTGGAGGAAGTGACCGGCGTCCTCGATCGGCCGCGGCGGCGGGAAGTTCAACCGGCTCGAGACGCGCTCGCCGTTCGAGAAGGGCAGGATCGGGTCGGAGTCGGCCCAGAGCACCAGGGTCGGCCGCTCGTCCTCGCGCAGTGCGTCGGCGACACGCCGTCCCTCGGCGGCGCCGGGCGCGTCGGGCTCGGTCGGCAGGATCAGCGGGAAGGCGCGCGGCCCCGCCTTCGACTCCGGGTTCGGGTAGGGCGCTTCATAGGCGGCGATCACGTCGTCGCCGGGATCGTGCTTGCAACCTCCGCGAACCAGCATCCCCACCGGCACGTCGGCGTTGTCGCGGACGAACTCGCGGAATTTGAGCCAGAGGTCGCTCATCCGCTGCTCCCCGGTGAACGGCCCGGTCTCCATGATCACGATGCGCGAGAAGCGGTCGGGGTGCTCGACCGCAAGCCGCAGCCCGATCGGCCCGCCCCAGTCGTGGACGACGGCGGTCGCGTCGCGCACGTCGAGCTCCTCGAGCAGCGCTGACATCAGCTCGACGTGGCGGTCGTAGGTGTACCAATCGAGGTCGGTGGGCTTGTCGGAGCGACCGAAGCCGGCGTAGTCGGGCGCGATGCAGCGGAAGCCAGCGTCGCGCACCGGCGGGATCACCTTGCGCCAGAGGAACGACCAGGTCGGCTCGCCATGGAAGAAGACGACCGGCTTGCCCTCCCCCTCGTCGAGGTAGGCCAGCCGCAGGCCATCGACCTCGCGGTAGCTCGACTCGAAGGGGAAGTCGGGCAGCCCCTGCAGGCTCTCCTCCGGCGTGCGGAACACGTCCATGGACGCGGAGACTATGGCAGCGTTGCGGGAAATTGCTGAACCAAATTGGACCAAGGCCGCTGGAACCGCTTGGCCAGCCCGGCAGAACTCGCTCTAGAGCAGGAAATGTCGTCCATTTCTGGAATACCCTCGCCGCACGGTATTCCTGCCTATCTGTGGAACGAAAGGGTTACGAATGAACGAGGAGAGCACACTCAGCGGCTGGTGGGTTTTCGCCGGCGTCCTTCTGCTGGTTGTCGGCATCCTGAACATCATCTACGGGATCGCGGCAATCGGCGACTCGAAGTTCTTCACCGAGAACGCCACCTACATCATCAGCGGCCTGCACACCTGGGGCTGGGTCATGTTGATCATCGGCGTGCTCGAGCTCATCGCCGCCTTCTCGCTCTTCTCGGGCGGGGAATTCGGGCGCTGGTTCGGCATCTTCATCGGCTCGCTGAACGCGATGGGCGCGCTGCTCTCGATCCCGGCCTACCCGTTCTGGTCGCTGGCGATCTTCGCCCTCTCGATCATCATCATCTACAAGCTGGCCGAGGGCCCGGAAGGCTCTGTCAGCTAGGCGACTGACCGACTACGCGCTGCGTGCGAAGGCCCCGGGCATCCGGGGCCTTCGTCGTTGTGGCCCCGCCGGGCACGGTGGCTTCGGCGAAGTCGAGGCGGGACCAGGGCGCCGGGGTGCGCTCGTTGCCCTCGTAGACGACGTCGACGCCACTGAGGCGATCGTCCCAGGCGCGGCGACGCTCGTTGAAGAAGATGCCGATGAAGCCGAGCCCGAACGGGATCGCCGCCAGGGTCATCCCGATCAGGCGCTTGACCGAGCGGCCGAGACGCAATCCCCGCGCTTCGACGTCGAGCCTGATGCCGAGGAAGCGCATGCCCGGCGTCTGCCCGGCCAGGCACCAGAAGCCAACCAGATAGAGGCTTCCAAGCGTGAACCAGAGCGCCGTGCCGGCGGCCAGGGCAAAGTTGGATACGCCGCTGCCGTTGCCGGTGAAGGCCGAGGCGATCAACGCCGCGACCGCCGCCAGGCCGGAGAAGCCGAGGTTGACGATCAGGATGTCGAGGCCAAGCGCCAGGCCACGGGTTGCCGCGCCAGCGCGGTCGGTCGGCTCCGCCCGCTGGCGCCGAAAGAAGATCCGTCGCACAACCCGCTCCAGAACCGTGTCCAGCCGTCGCGTGCCGTTGCCGATCGTGTGGCCGACGTCCTCGAGCATGCCCATGCTCTGGGCGCTGATCGCGGCGCGGATCTCCGGCGCCTCGGCGATCCGCTCGACCAGGCGCTGCGCCTCGTCGCTGGCCAGCAGCCGTCGCCAGACCTCGTCGACCAGCTCGCTGTCGAGAGCCTCGATCAGCGCGTGCTTGACGGCGTCGCTCTCCAGGGCATTGTTCATCGCCTCCTCGACGACGGGCCCTTTGAGCACCCGGGCCAGCGCCCGTTCGACCGCCTCGCTCTCGATCGCGGCGACCATCGCCTCCTCGGCGGCAACCTCGACGGCCTTATCGATACCGGCCGCCTTGGTGACCGAGCGGGCGCTGCGCACGCCGGCGCCGAGCAGCCTCACCGAGAGCGGCAGCGGGTTCCCGGCGGGCCCGTCCTGCGGGGGCGTGTCTTGTGAAGAGGAGTCGGGCGCCATCTCGCTACGGCAGCTCTTGACCCGGGTCGATCGGGTGGAGCTCGCCCTTGCTCAGCGCTTCCGTGCGCAGGTGGCCGACCGCCTGGTACTCGGGCGAGGCGATCATGTCGAGGAAGGCCTGCCGGTTCGGATACTCGACCAGCGCGACCATGTCCCAGGAGTCCTCGCCGAGCAGCGGCGAGGCCGGCTCACCGGCGAAGACGATCCGCCCGCCGAGCTTCTCGAGCAGGGGCGCGACCGCGGCTCCATATTCTTCGTAGCGCTCCCGCCCACCGTCAGCCTTGAAGGCGAGCAGGTTCAGCATCACCAGCGGAGCGCCGTCGCCGGCACGGCCCGCGAAGGCGGTGAATCCCTCCTGGTTGAGGCGCTCGGGCTCAGGTAGCTCGTTCATCTCTCCAGCAACCTATCGAGGAACTCGACCTGTGCGGGAATCATCTTCTCCCTGGCCGCCTCGATGCCGAACCACTCGGCCCGGTCGACCTCGGGGAACTCACGCTGCCCCCCAGAGCGCGGCGGCCACTCCATCGTGAAGGTGTTGCTGTCCAGGGCCGAGGGGTCGAAGTCGGCTTCAGCGGCCCAGCAGTGGACGACCTTGCCGCCCTTCTGGCGAATCGAGTCCAGCTCGATCAGGTCGTCGGGGGCAAAGGAGAAGCGGGCGCCCAGCTCCTCCTCGAGCTCGCGCAGGGCACAGTCGCGCAGCTCCTCCCCCTCGTCGACTTCTCCCTTCGGGATTGTCCAGGCGCCGAGGTCTTTCTTGGCCCAGAACGGCCCGCCCGGGTGGGCGAGCAGAACCTCGACCACCCCCCCGGCGTGGCGAAAGAGCAGGATCCCGGCGCTGGTCACAGCCACCGCCGGAAGGTAACCGACTGGGGAGGGACTGAGGACGCCGCGCGGCGCCGTGTCCGCCGCGGCCAGGCGTGCGCGGGGGTTTTCGGCTAGACCCTCCTACGCGACCCTTCTCAGCGCGGGCGTTGCCGCGCCGCTCGCCTCGAGGGCGAGCCGGCTCGCCTCTACAGCGCTGGCCCAGGCCACCTCGGAGAGCAGACCCGGGGCGGCGACCATGTCGCCGGCGAGGTAGACGCCGTCGCCACGGTCGACAGCAGGGCGATCGCGCCAGGTCTTGCCGGGATAGTCGAGTGGCCCGGTGCGGCTCTCCATCACCTGACGGCGCCGCCAGGTCTCGCGCTCGCGCCAGCCCGGCAGCGAAGCGTCGAGCAGGCGCTCGAGGCGCAGCGCCGCCTGATCGGCGCCCTCGCCGGGGCGGATCGGCATCTGCGCCTGGATCAGCTCCTCGCCATCGGGGGCCAGCGAGGGGTCGGGAGCGCTGAAGCGCTCGATCCAGGCCGACTCGTCGAGGTCGGAGACGATGAACGGGTCACCGCGGCGGTGCTCGATGCCGAGGTCGATGCAGACGGTCCGCCCGCCGGGCCAGCTCAGCGAGTCGTCGCCGAGCAGCTCGCGGGCCTGGGACAACTCGGTGGCGACGATCACCGGCGAATCTGGCAGAGCGTCGACCGCGCTGCCGGTCTCGATCTCGACGCCGAGCTGTCGCGCCCGTGCCTCGAGCGCGCCGATCAGGGCGCTCCAGCCGCCGATCAGGTAGCGCGCCGTCGGCGGCGGGCTGAGCAGGACCCGCACCGAGTGCTGCCAGACGAAGGCGGCGGAGAGCTCACCGGGATCGTGATGGAAGGTGTAGACGCCCGCGGCGGCCGAGAGCATCGCCGCGGTGCGCTCGTCGGCATGGCCCGCGACCCAGCTGCGGAAATCCTGGTCGACCGGGGCCTCGCGGCCGCGCAGTCGCAGCACCGCCGGGATCGTCCCCAGCGGCGGCGTGCGGCGCACCTTGCCCTGCCAGCGAAAGCGGATCCCGGAGAGCGGTGGCCCGGCGAACGGCGGCAGCAGCTCACGCTCGGCCAGCCAGTCCCAGAGCGCACCGTCCTTGTAGATGACGTGGGGGCCGAAGTTCGCCTTGTAGGGACCACCCATGCTGCGGGCGCGACCGCCCAGAGTCTCGTGAGCCTCGAGCAGGCGCACCTCCGCCCCGCCCTCGGCCGAGGCGATCGCCGCGGTCAGTCCCGCCATGCCGCCGCCGACAACCGTGATCCGCCTCATCGCACCGCCTCGCTTTCGTCACCCGATGCGTTCGCTATTTGTCGGCCTGAGACTGACAAAAGACGAACGCAGTGGATTGAGCTGCATCGTTGCGCCATCGTACGGGGCTACTGGTCCGCTATACAGTGCCAGTAATGGAGCCTTTGCAAGTACCAGTTGGTCCCGGACTGCTGGTCGGGCTGGACCGGGACGGCGAGGCGCCGCTGCACGAGCAGATCGAGCGATCGATCCGCGAGGACATTCGCGGCGGCCGGCTGGCAGCGGGCGCACGCCTGCCGTCGACTCGCAGCCTCGCCGCCGAGCTGGGCATCTCACGCGGTGTGGTCAGCGAGGCCTACGGGCAGCTCATCGCAGAGGGCTACCTGCTTGCCAGTCAGGGCGCGCCGACCCGGGTCGCCCACACCGTCCGCGCGCCGGCGCCGGCCGCGGCGATCCCGTCTCTGCTGCCCAGCTTCACCCACCGGCTCGACCCAGGCCTGCCCGACCTCGCCGGCTTTCCTCGCGACCGCTGGCTGCGCTCGCTGCGGGCGGCCTGGCGCCAGGCGCCGATCGACGCCGTCGACTACCCGGACCCACGCGGCGTGCCGGCGCTGCGCGAGACCCTCGCCGAGTACCTGGGACGAGTCCGCGGCGCCGCCGCCGACCCCGAGCAGCTGATCGTCTGCACCGGCTTCGCTCAGGGACTGTCGCTGATCGCCCGCTGGCTGCGCGGGCGCGGGGTCGAGCGAGTTGCCCTCGAGGACCCCGGCTGGCACGCGCACCGGCTGATCGTCGAGCAGGCAGGGCTCGAAGTCGTCCCGATCGCCGTCGACCACGAGGGGCTACGAGTCGACGAGCTGGAGGGAACCGACGCCGCGGCCGTCGTCGTCACCCCCGCCCACCAGTTCCCCACCGGGCGGGTGCTGAGCAGCGAGCGACGGGCGGCGCTGATCGAGTGGGCCGAGCGCGGCGAACGGCTGATCGTCGAGGACGACTTCGACGCCGAGCTGCGCTATGACCGCACCCGAGTCGGCGCGCTGCAGGGCCTGGCGCCCGAGCGGGTCGCCTACATCGGCTCGGCGAGCAAGCGCCTGGTGCCCGGCATGCGGCTCGGCTGGATGCTGGCGCCCTCCTGGCTGGGCTGGCCGCTGATCTCGGTCAAGGCGATCGAGGACCGCGGCTCGGAGGCGATCGGCCAGCTCGCCCTGCAGGACTTCATCGCCCGCGGCGAGCTCGACCGCCACCTACGTCGCATGCGCGGTCACTACCAGCGTCGTCGCGAAGCGCTGCTGGAGGCGCTGGCGCGGCATCTCCCCCAGGCCCGAGTCGAGGAGGGCGCCGCCGGACTCTTCGAGCTGGCCATGCTGCCCGACGGCGTCGACGAGGCCGGCCTGGTCGCGGCGGCCGCCGACCGCGGAGTCGGCCTCGAGGGACTCGCCCTGCACCGCTTCAAGCCTGCCGGCCCGCCGGGCTTGGTGCTCGGCTTCGCCGGCCTTCCCGAGCCCGCGATCGAGCAGAGCATCCGCCGCGTTGGCGAGGCGCTCGAGGAGATCGAAGGCTAAGCCGCCGAAACGGCCGGGGCGCGGCGCTCGGCCCAGGGGCGCGCCGCTTCGAGCTGGGCACCGAGTCGCAGCAGCGTCGCCTCGTCGAAAGGAGCGCCGGTGAACATCACGCCGACCGGGACGTCGTCGTCGGTCCAGTGCAGGGGCAGCGAGAGGCTGGGCAGGCCGGTGATGTTGCCGAAGGCGCTGAAGCAGACCGAGGCGACGGTGTCGAAGACCGGCTGGTCGGGGGCGGCGTGTTGGGCGGCCAGGACCGATCCGGTCGCAGGCGGCAGGATCGCCGAGGTCGGCGTGAGCAGCACGTCGAAGTCCCTACCCCAGTGGGCGACTTCGCGACGCGAGAGCCGCTCGAGCTTCTGCACGGCGACGACGTACTCGTAGGCGCTGACCCGCTCGGTGGCCGACTCGTAGGCGTGACGGTTGTGCGGCTCGACCTTCGACCAGTCGACCCCGTCGTAGTCGGCGATGCCACCGATCGTCATCGTCACGAAGTCCGGGGTCAGTTCCTCGGAGATCGTCGCCACCTCGACCTCGCTCACCCGATGGCCGAGCTCCTCGAGCAGCGCGGCGGCGTTGCGAGCGGCCTGCACGCAATTCGGGTCGGTGGGAAGGCCGAGCGGCGCCTCGGCCATCAAGCCGATGCGTAGAGTCTCGACAGCTGCTCCCACCTCATCGGCGAAGGGGCGCTGCGGCGCGGGCGCGTTGAACCAGGCGAGCGGATCGGGACCCGCGCTGGCGTCGAGCGCGGCGGCGGTGTCGGCGATCGTGCGCGTGATCACGCCCTCGACCACGGCGCCCATCCAGGTCTGCGCGCGGCGGGGGATCCGGCCGCGACTGGTCTTCAGCCCGACCAGGCCGCAGTAGGCAGCCGGGATGCGGATCGAGCCGCCGCCGTCGTTGGCATGGGCGATTGGGAACATCTCCCCCGCGACGGCAGCCGAGGCGCCGCCCGAGGAGCCGCCGGAGGCGCGACTCGTATCCCAGGGGTTCAGCGTGTTGCCGTAGCGCGAGTTCTCCGCCACAGTGAGCGGGCCGAACTCGGGCGTGTTGGTGCGCCCGCAGAGCACGAACCCGGCCCGCTGCAGAGCCTCGACGATCAGCTCGCTCTCCTCGCTCGGCCCCTCGCCGGCGCCGTTGGAGCCGTAGGTGAGCGGCCAGCCGGCCACCGCGGTCAGGTCCTTGATCGGGATCGGCACGCCGAGGAACGGCGCTTCCTCCCCGGCGGCGATGCGCGCGTCGGCCTCGCGAGCGGCGGCGCGGGCGGCCTCGTCGTCGCGCCAGACGACAGCGTTCAGCTCCGGGTTGCGCTCGTCGACAGCGGCGAGGCAGACGTCGAGCAGCTCAACGGCGGAAAGCTCTCGGGCGCGCAATGCGGCCGCGAGATCAACGGCGGATGCTGTCGGCCCCAGGCTCCCCACGCCGGTGATCGTAATGACTATGCGGAAACGGCACCTCTACTGGACAGAGCAAACGGGCTGAGGCGCGATCCGCGGATCGGCCGGGATTCCCGGATATTTACCCAACTTTCACCTGCCGCTAAGCCAAGCTGGCAACACTGGCCCCTACGACCACGAGCGGATAGGAGGCTTCATGCCGCAGATACTCGTAGTGACCGACGTTCGCGAGGAGACCGGCAGCACGGTCGTGTACCGGGAGCGGATTAGCCCCAGCGATCTCGAGTCCGACCACTTCTCGGGTCAGCTGGTCGAGCGGGTCGGCTGGGCTGTCGGCGACGCCGATGCGCTCGAGCACAAGAGCGGTCAAGCAGCCAACCAGTAGGCGATCAGGCCGGCGGGCGATTGGCGGCGCGCTGGCGCGCCTCGGCCTTCTCGTCGAGCGTCATCGCGCCGGGATGGCCGTCGCCGGGCCACGGGGTGAGGATCAGCAGCAGGCGAGCGTCAGACCGGGCCGCGATCGTGTGACGCTCACCGGGATCGAACTCGAAGAGATGGCCGACGCCGGCCGCGACGCTCTCCCCTGCCAAGGTCGTCACCACGACGTCTCCGGCGATGACGACCAGCCGCGCCCGCTCGTGCACCTCGTGCTCCTGCAGCTCCTCTTCCGCCGGGAGATGGAGCATGATCGTGCGCGCATCGTCAGCCGAGGCGAGGATCTCCGGAGCGTGCGGCTCAGCCTCGATCGACTTCAGGTCCCAGTTCCGCATCCGCTTGTTGTACCACCCCATCGCTCTCCTGAAAGGAGCAGCCCCTTGCAAAGCAAGACCCGGCTCGCAACGGCACTACTTCTCGCCATCTCCGCCCTCCTGGCGGCTGGCTGTGGAAGCTCGGACTCAGACGACGGTGACTCGGGCAGCTTCCGGGTCGGTCTCGAGGCGCCGCTCTCCGGCGAACAGTCGGTCCTCGGCAAGGGGATGCTCGAGGGAGCGCAGCTGGCCGCGGCGCAGCTCAACGACGACGGTGGGATCCGCGGCAAGCAGGTTGAGATCGTGCCGATCGACGACGCCGCCGATCCCGAGACGGGCGTGAAGGCGGCCAAGGCCGCGATCGCCGACGGCCTCGACGGCGTCGTCGGCCCCTACAACTCCGGCGTCGGCATCGAGACCCTGCCGCTCTATATCGACGCCGGCCTGGTGCCGATCAGGCTGACGTCGGACTCGTCGACCAACGGCCTCGGCTTCACCCTGCAGCCGATGACCTACCAGATCGCCCCGGTCGCCTCGCGGGCGCTGGACGAGTGGCTCGGCGCCAACACGGTCGCGATCGCCTACGACCCGACGCAGAACTACACGGTCTCGGTATCCCAGGCGCTGAAGGCGTCGCTCGAAAAGGCGGGCGTCACCGTCACCGCCTACGAGAAGGTGCAGCCCGGCAAGAAGAGCTACAGCGACGTGGTCGACAAGCTCGCCGCGAAAGAACCAGACGTCATCTACGCCGCCGTCTACTTCCCCGAGGGCGGCCTGATCGCCAAGGAGATCGACGACGGGGGGATCGACTCGCAGTGCATCGCCGACTACGCCTCATACGACACCGGCTTCGTCGAGACCGCCGGCGTGGCTGCCGCCCAGACCTGCCCGGTGGTCGGCGTGCCGGCGCCGGAGGACTTCTCCGGCTCAGCCGCCAGGGTGTCCGCCTTCCGCGACAAGTTCGGCGAGGCGCCGGGCACCTGGAGCCCCTACACCTACGACTCGCTGAACTTCCTCGCCGACGGTGTCGAGAAAGCGGGCGGCACCAACGCAAAGAAGCTGACCAGCGCCCTCAACGAGGTGCGCGACTGGCAGGGCTGGACCGGCTCGGTGACGATCGACCCCGACAACGGCAACCGCCAGCCGGCGACCGTGGTGATCGTCGCCACCGATGCCCAAGGCCAGCTCCGCGTCGACCAGGACTGGGCCAAGGCAGTCGGCGCTCCTTATGCGGGAACAAGCCCTTAGGCCGGCTACGGCAGCGCCCGTCGACAGGCAGGGCGATCCGCTGACGCGAACGCTGCTGACCCTGACCTTCGTGACCGGGATCATCGACGCGGTCGGCTTCGTCGGCCTCGGCCAGGTCTTCGCGGCGATGCAGACCGGCAACGTGATCTTCCTTGGCCTCGGCATCGGGGGCACGGCCGGGACCCCCGTCCTGCCACCGCTGATCAGCCTCGCGGCGTTCCTCGTCGGCGGCGCCGCCGCGGCCCTGATCGTCAGCCGCTGGGGCCTGCCACGGGAGCGCGCCCTGCGGCGGGCGATCGTCATCGAGGTCTCGCTGCTGGGCAGCGCCGCGCTGATCGCCGTGGCCGTGGACGTCTCGCCGGGAGCACTCTCGGCCTACCTCCTGATCGCGATCCTCTCCCTGACGATGGGCCTCCGCAACACCCTGGCCCGGAGGGCGGGTGGGCCCAACCTCGCCACCACAGTGCTCAACCTGACCCTGACCGCGTTCACAGCCCCAGCGTCACCCGGCATGGCCTCGGGCAACGACCTGGCGATCAGGGGAGCCGCCTTCCTGGCGATCCTCTGCGGCGCCATCACCGGGGCCCTGCTGCTCAAGACCAGCCTCGTCCTCCCCCTCGCTGCGGCGACCATCCTCACCTTGGCTGCCGGCCTCGCGCAGCTCCGCACCGTCAGTCGCTCACAACCGCGAAGAGGTGCCACTCGTCCGGCGCGCCCTTGAGCCGGTGACTCCCCCTCTCCTCGAACTCGATGCCGGAGCCGACTACGAGCTCTCGCACGGTGCTGGAGACCAACACCTCGCCCGGCGCCGCTAGCGCTCCGACCCGGGCGCCGATGTTGACTGCCATACCACTGACGTCCTCGTCGATCGTTTCGACCTCACCACTGTGGATGCCGGACCTGATCTCCACTCCACTCCGGCTCAGCTCGTCGTGGATCGCGGTGGCGCAGCGGATTGCCCGTGCGGGCCCGTCGAAGGTTGCGAGGAAGCCGTCGCCCATCGTCTTCACCTCATGCCCGCGGTGGACGGCAAGCTCGCGTCGCACCGTGCTGTCGTGACGCTCGATCAGATCGCGCCAGCGCTGGTCCCCGAGCCGCGCCGCGGTCTCGGTGGAGCCGACGATGTCGGTAAATAGAATCGTCGCCAGCGCCCGTTCGATCCCGTGCGCGCCGCGGCTGCCGACGAGAAACTCCTCGACCTCGTCGAGCAGCGCGTCCTGGTCGCCGACCGTCGGCAGATGGTCGGCGCCGCTCAGCTCGACGTAGCGAGCGCCGGGAATGCGCTCGGCCAGGTACTTCGCCTGGCGCACCGGGACCAGGCGGTCGTCGCGGCGGTGCACAACAAGAACTGGGACGACGATCGCCGCCAGTGCCGCACGCACGTCGATCTCGCGGTAGAGATTCATCAGCTCGATTGCTCCAGACGGGCTCGTCCCCTGCCGTAGCAGCCGCGCCCACCAGCGTTCGAACTCGGGGTTGCCCTCATCGCTCGGCGCCCAAAGGTCGACGCCAACCGCTCCACCCCATTCTTCGCGCACCTGCTCGGTCCATCGGTCAAACCGCTGCTCCGAGACGCCCTGCGGGAAGTCGGAGGCCCTGATCATTCGTGCGTAAGTCCCATAGAGGACGAGGGCGGAGACTCGGGCAGGGTAGGTGGCGGCAAACAGCATCGACATCGGCCCGCCCTCCGAGATCCCGAAGATCGCCGCTCGCTCGCTACCGGCAGCGTCCATCACCGCGCCGAGGTCGTCCATCGACTCCTCCAGCGTGGGCGGCCGGCCAAGCCGGTCCGAGAGCCCCTGGCCGCGCTTGTCGAAGATGATCAGGCGTGAGAACGAAGCGAGCCGCCGCAAAAAGCGGGCGATCGCAGGCTCCTCCCAGACCAGCTCGACGTGGGAGACGAACCCCGGTACGAAAACGAGATCGCGCGGCCCCTCGCCGTGCACCTGGAAGGCGATGCTGGCGCCGTCCGACGACTGCGCGTATCGCGTGATGGGTTCCATCCGCCTCACATCGAGAGTAGCGGCGGATATCCCAATCCATGGCGTAGGCTCGGAACGCCAGGGATCGATCGAGAAGAGACACCATGTACGCACGAGTTGCCCGTTGGGAGAACGCCAACGCCGAGTCCATGAAGGAGACCGCCGCCGAGATCCGCGCCCGAGCGGAGTCCGAGGGAGGCCCACCGCCCGGCGTTCCTGCCAAAGAGTTCCTGCTCCTCCACGACACCGCGGCCGGCAAGGTCATCGGGATCACCTTCTTCGAGACCGAGGACGACTACCGCCAAGGCGATGAGACCCTCAACTCGATGAGCCCTCCCGGTGGTGGCCTCGGCGACCGGGTCGCGGTCGAGAAGTTCGAGCTCGTCGCTCGCGTCGAGGCTTAGCAGCCAGGTCCACCCTCGCGCTTCCGACTTTGACCACACCCCGGTGGGGTGAAAGTCGGAAGCGCAGCCCGGGGTCAGACCCGGTCGAGCGGGTGAAGCTGCTCGGCTTCGAAGAGCTCGTGGACCAGTTTGATGGCGATTGAGCCCTCGCCGACCGCGGAGGCGACCCGGTTCATCGAGCCGTGGCGGACGTCTCCCGCGGCGAAGACGCCGGGCATGCTGGTCTCGAGCGAGAACGGGCTGCGCTCTTCCAGGGGCCAGACCCCGTCACCCTCCAAGTCCACCCCGGTGCGAATGAATCCGCCGCCGCCTTGGGCGAGCTCCGCCGGCAGCCAGTCGGTGTTCGGGTGGGCGCCGATCATCAGGAAGAGCTCATCGGCTTGGACCGTCTCCGTCGCCCCGTCGGCGCGAGAGCGGAGGGTCAGGCGATCGAGCCAGCCATCCCCGTCTGCCGCTCCGCCGACGACCTCGGTCCCGAGGCGCACGTCGATGTTGGGCGTGCCTTCGACCTGCCTCACCAGGTAGTGCGACATGCCCTTCTCAAGTGCCTCGGCGCGCACCACGAGCGTCACCCGACGGGCGTATTCGGCCAGGTGTAGCGCCGCCTGGCCGGCCGAGTTGGCGCCGCCGACGACGTACACCTCCTCGTCGACCGTCGTCGGCGCCTCGGAGGCGGGGCCGCTGTAGAAGACGCCGGCCCCGACCAGAGCCTCGAGCTCGGGGACGCCAAGCCGGTGATAAGTGGCTCCCGTGGCGAGGACGACCGCGCGGGCGCTGACCTCGCCACCGTCGGAGAGCGCGACATGAAGACGGCCGCCCTCACGCCGGATCGCGGTCGCGTCGTGCATGAAGGCGAACTTGGCACCGAAGACCCAGGCCTGCTCGTAGGCGCTCTCCGCCAGCCGGCGACCGCTGACTCCGCGCGGAAAGCCCAGGTAGTTGCGGATCAGCGAGCTGGAGGTTGCCTGGCCACCGATGCCACCGTTGTCGACAACCAGCGTCCGGAAGCCCTCAGAGGCGCCGTAGACCGCCGCCGAGAGACCGGATGGCCCGCCGCCGATGATGATCACGTCGTACTCGCGCCGATCGGGGTCGATGGTGGCGCCGGCGGCGCTGGCCAGCTCCAGGTTGGTCGGGTTGGCAAGGACGGTGCCGTTGGGGAAGACGACGAGGGGCAGCGGCTCTCCATCGCCTGACTCCTCCACCAGCGCGCGGCCGTCGGGTGAATCGGCGAGCAGGAACGCGTGCGGCACCGCGCAGCGGCCGAGTACCTCTTTCAGCTCGTGGGCCCGGCCCGTCCACGACTCGCTGATGATGTGGACGGTATGCGGCGAGACCCGCCGGGCATGGGCCCACTCGAGCAGGAAAGTCGAGACCGACTGATGGAACAGCTCATCCGGTGACTGCGACGGCCTGATCACGTAGTACTCGATCTGCCGCCGCGCCATCGCCTCGAAGATCTCTCCCGCGGTCTGTCCATCCCCCCAGCTGCCCCACTCGATCAACAGCCCGCGCTGAGCGTGCGCGTGGAGATCACGCACCCTGCCCAGCAGCTCGCCCCCGTCATCTGGCCTAGCCGATGCGCGGAGAGGACAAGCGCGACGTCTTCGCCCGCCGCTGCAAGCGCCTCGAGCTCGGCCATCGCGTCCTCCGCCGAGGACATACAGACGACCCGGTAGCTCCGTGAATAGCGGTCGACCAGCTCACGTTCGACGGCGCGCAGCGAACTTGCGTCTTCGTCAATGGCGAAAAGGACGGGGAGGGACACGACCACTAAAAAATACTGCCCCTACGGCTCGCCCCACGACTCTTATCTCGGCAGCTCTTCGCCGCCGCGCTCCCGCGCCATGTAGAGCGCGTACCAGTCTGGCCAGTTCGCGTCCTCCTCGCCCGTTCGCCGCTCGTGCTCGCCGTGTGCCGCGGCTGCCCGTCTCAGCGCCTCCGCCAGGTCCTCCACGGACTCATAGGTCGTCGCCATCAACCTCTCCTTTCACCGGCCCGGAAGCCGGGCCTTGATCTCTTGAAGCAGCCAGCCGTTGCCGTCCGGATCGCTGAAAGCGACGAACGAGCCGTAATCGGCATGCTCCGGCGCCGGCCCGCTGACGCGCCCGCTGCCACCAGCGTGATGGAAGATCCCCGTGACATCGTGGAACGTCTCACTGACCTCGACCCCGCGCGCGATCAGGTCAGTACGAGCCGCGTCGATGTCGTAGACCGAGAGCTGCAGTCCCTCCGACGAGCCGGGCGAAGCGGATGTGACCCCTTCGCCGAAGATGATCGAGCAGGCGGACCCCGGGGGCGTCAGCTGCACGACCCTGTAGCCGTCCTCGACCGCCAGGTCGGCGTCGAGACGCCAGCCCAGCCCCTCGTAGAAGCGCTTCGCCCGGTCGACGTCGGAAACCGGCACGACCACGACCTCGAGCTTCACCTCTCCGGCGTTGACCGGTGGGGTGCCCGCCGCCCCTTCACCACTCGTCTCGACACTGCTCATCTCGACCTCCGCATGACACGTCTATAGAACGACGCTGTGTTGGGTGACACCCAAGGTCTTAGAGCTCGACCTCGACCTCGAACTCCGTCGTCTTCGGTGGGCCCGGCAACACGGACCCGTCTCCCTGAAAGGCGGGCAACAGCGTCTCGTCGCGGAACTTCTCCCAGATCTCCTTCGACTCCCAGGCCGCGACGACGACCCAACCGTTTGCGCTCGGCCCAGCGTAATGATGGGTCTGGCCGGCGGGCAGGCCACCCGCCGGGTGCACCACCGCGGTCGTGGCGTCGTACTGCTCCCTCGTACCGCCCTCGAAGTCGTTGACGATCACATAGGCCACCTCATCCTCCAGTCCGTCGCAGTCGCCGGGGTTCCCTCGGCTGAACCACAGTAGTCCATGGAATGGGGTGGGTTTGGCCGGAACTCTCGGAAGTTCAGCCCTGACGGTCCGGACCCGCCCGCTGGAGCTCGATCTGGATCAGCACCCGTTGTTCACGTTCCATCCGTACCCGGTAGTCGTCCCAGTCGGGGTTCTCGTCCGGGAAGCGCTTGTAATAGTCAATCAGCGGGTCCATCGCCTCCGGCAGCGAAAGCACTCGGGCCCTGCCCTCGACGAAGAGCCACTGCCCAACGAAGCCGTCGGTGAACACGCAGGCCTGTGCCCAGGGGTCGCGACGCAGGTTGCGCGCCTTGTAGGCGGTCTCCCTGCTCGAGATGATGGCCCGCCCCTCGCCGTCCACGTTCACGAGCACGGGGCTCTGCTGGATGCCTCCGCCGACGCGGCGAGTCGCGAGCACGCCGCGATGGTTCTCGCGCAGGAACGCGCGCGCCTCGTCGAGGTCCACGTTCAGGACTCTAACGCCGCCGGACTCGCAGGCGTGCGGTTAGCCGTCCGCCATCCGGCGGTTGCTAGAGCCGCTTCGTTGTTGCCTGTACCACGGACATATCACTGTCTCCTGTTGAAACAACGGTGGGCGATGGCGCGTAGCGGCACCCGCCTCGACCCTCGTTTGAGATCACAAATTGTGATCTCAAAGCCTCGACCTCGGCTTTCGTCAGCCGGATCTCGATCGCCGGCGACAACCTCGAGCTCCGTCTGCTCGGCCCCAGCCGGAGGACTTGGCTGCCATATGCGTCCGGACGCATGCCCATGTATCCCCCGCGTCTCAGGCCGCCGTGTAGAGGGACCAGCGACCCGGAATGCCCTTCAGCTCGTGGTCGCCGCGGTCTGAGAAGGTGAGATCGCTGCCGATCACCAGGTCGCGGACGGTGCCGGAGACGAGGATCTCACTCGCCTCGGCGCGGCTCATGATGCGAGCCGCGAGGTGGACGGCGAGCCCGGCGACATCGTCGGAGCTGCGCTCGACTTCACCGGTGTGCAGGCCGGCGCGGACGTCGAGGCCCATGCCGCGAGCGTCGGCGATCACTTGTTCCGCACAGCGAATGCCCTGACCCGGTCCGGTGAAGAGGGCGAGAACGCCATCGCCGGTGGTCTTGATCGTCTCCCCGCCGAGGGCCGTGACGGCCGCCCTCGTGTCCCGGAAATGGCGGTCAAGCACGCCTGACCAAGCTCGGTCCCCGCTGCGCGCCGCATGCCTGGTCGAGTCGACCAGGTCTGTGAACAGAACGGTGGCCAGGATCCGCTTGGTTGCCGAGGCGGGCGCGGTCCCGGTGACGAACTCCTCGATGATGCCCGCGATTTCCTCGGTGTCGAGCGCGAAGGAGTTCGCTGAGTTGCCGGAAACCTCCCGATACCTCGCTCCCGGGATCAGCTCGACGAACTCGCGGACAGAGGCGACAGGGAGCATCCGCAGGGCGGGCGGGTGGAGGACCAGGGTGGGAGCCTGGACGAGCGGCAGGACATCGCGGATGTCGGTGATCAACTGCATTCGCAGAATGCGAGCAGCCTGCCGTGGCGTGGCAGATGTCTGCATGTAGCGTCTGAGGCGGTCCATTCGTATGGGGTCATCCACCCAGTCGGGGGCCCAAAGGCGAAGGAGATCTGCGTTCGGGTAGTCGATGAGCTCGGCGAGGGTTTGCTCCAACGACTCGACGACGAACTCCGTTGTGGTGGCGAGGCCTTTCGCCCAGGGGGAAATTGCGATCAGCCCACCCACACGCTGCGGTCGGGTGGCGGCGAGCAACGCGAGCGAGCGGGCGCCGTCGAGGCTCCCCATCAAGACGGGCTGCTCGGAGCCCGCTGCGTCGATTACCGCCAACGCGTCGTCAGCGTGGGCTTCGAGCGTCAGGTCGTCCCGAATCGGATCGGACAGCCCGGTGTCCCGCCGATCAAAACGGATCACCCGCGCGAACCCGCCGAGGCGCTCGAAGAATCGGGCGGCCTCGGGAATGTTCCAAACTGTCTCGAGGTTCGAGGCGACTCCGCTGTTGAACAAGAGGTCGCGATCGCCCGAACCGTGCACCTGATAAGCGATGGCCAGCTCGCCGCTGCGCGCGTACCGGGTCCGAGGGCGATCCATCAGGCGAATCTATCCAACGCGGGGCGAGGGCCGGACGCTTTGAGAATCGGGGAGACAGGATTTGAACCTGCGACCGCTCGGCCCCCAGCCGAGTGCGCTACCAGACTGCGCCACTCCCCGTGGCTGCTTTGCATTTTGACGTATCGGGGCAGGAGTGGCTCCGCGGCTGCCGGGGCCGCTCGCGATCCGGTCTTTGCGCCCGGTCATCGCTATGGGAACGTCTGTTCGTATCAATAGGTTGGAGTGATGCGGAGGTGCGGGCGCTGTGGGCGCAAGAAATCAGTTGAGGACTTCGCCTGGCGCCGGAAATCCAGAGGTCAGCGAGACAACTACTGCCGCCCGTGTCGTGCCGAGTACAAGCAGGAGCACTATGCGGCGAACCGGCAGCGATACATCGACTCGGCCAAGCAGCGCAAGCGAGTCTTGGTCGCCGAACGGATCGCGTTCCTGGTCGGGTATCTGCGCGAGCATCCCTGCGTGGACTGCGGCGAGTCCGACCCAGTCGTCTTGGAGTTCGACCATCTCAGAGACAAGGACTTCGGCATCGCGAACGGCCTTTAGGGACCGGAAATGGCAGAGCGTCTTGGACGAGATGGCAAAGTGCGAGGTGGTTTGTGCAAACTGTCATCGTCGTCGCACCGCTCAGCGGGGCGGCTTCGCGCGCGCGGTGGTAGCTCAACGGTAGAGCCTCGCCCTTCCAAGGCGATGATGCGGGTTCGATTCCCGTCCGCCGCTCTCTCTTTCGGGCTTCTCGCGGGCGGCTCTACCGGCTGACTCGCTCAAGTTCGCGGCTCCAGAGTCGATGCAGCCGTCAATGCGCTGGCGGTCAGGGATACACGGAACCCTTGTGCTGGCCCTCGTCGCAGGCCTGCTCGTGCTCGCCGGCTGTGGCGACTCCCCGGACGACAGCGGCGGCGAAGCGTCATCGAGCGAGGCAGGTCTCGTGTCCTGGCCTTCGTTTGGCCGGGTGCCCGAGCGCACGCAGTACCTGCCTGCCGAAAGGCGCTCGCTCGACCCGCCGCTGCGCGAAGCCTGGTCGATCAACACGCATGCGCTGATCGAGTTCCCGCCGGCGGTCGCGGATGGCGTCGCCTACGTCGTCAACAAGTACGGCAACGCGAAAGCGGTGCGGCTCCGCGATCGCAAGATCCTTTGGGAACGGGTCACCGACCCGAAGGACTCGGGCACGCCGACCGACGTGACCGCGCCGGTCTACCACCAGGGCAAGGTCTTCTTCGCCTACGTCGACGGCAACCTGGTCGCCGTCGACGCGGAGACCGGCAAGCCGGCCTGGAAGCGCAAGCTGGCCGGCCATCTCGAATCCTCGCCGATGGCGGTCGACGGCATGCTCTACCTCGGCACCGACAAGACAAACGTGGTCGCGGTGGACGCCGCCGACGGAGCGGTCCGCTGGCAGTTCAACTCGCCAGCCGCGATCAAAGCCAGCCCCAGCTTCCACGACGGCCGCGTCTTCGTCGCCGACTACGAGAGCGGCATGTTCTGCCTCGACGCCAAGGACGGCAAGCTGCTCTGGCGCACCAACACCTCGAAGGCGCCGCCGTATGGCCGGGGCGGCTTCTACTCCTCCCCCGCGATCGGGTTCGGCCGCGTCTACGCCGCTCGCGACGACGGCACGATCTTTGCCTTCGACGAAAAAACCGGCAAGGTCGCCTGGTCCTTCCCCACCTACAACTACGTCTACGGTTCCCCCGCCCTCGCCCAGGTCCCCGGTACACCGCCGACCGTCTACATCGGCTCCTACGACGAGCACTTCTACGCGCTCAACGCGCGCAGCGGCAAGCAGGAGTGGCGCTACGCGGTCGGCGGGCCCGTCCCCGGCACGGCAACCGTGATCGGCCACACCGTCTACACCTCGAGCTTCAAGACCCGCGAGGCCATCGGTATCGACGCCCGCACGCACCGCAAGACCTTCGAGATGCGGCAGGCCGGCTACACGCCGATGGTCTCCGACGGTCGCCGCCTCTTCCTGATCGGCTACTACGAGCTGATCGGCCTCGAACCGCAGTAGCGTCCTCCCCAGATGAAGATCGAGATGCTCAACGTCGGCTGGATGACCGCCCCGGCGGCCCTCTGGCGAAAAGACGACGATCCCGAGCAGAGCGTCCGCCTGCCGGTCCCCGCCTATCTCGTCGAGACCGACAGCGAGCGGATCTTGATCGACACCGGCCTGCACCCCGGCGCCTGCGCCGACGCCGCGAGCCACTACGACGGCGCGCCGGCGCTGAGCTTCTTCACGTTCGAGCTCGACCAACCCGTCAACGAGCAGGTCGATCCCGCGACGCTGACCAAGATCGTCCTCACCCATCTGCACTGGGACCACGCCGGCGGCCTCTCGCTGCTGCCTTCGAGCATCCCGATCGTCGTCCAGCGCCGCGAGTGGGAGGCCGGCAGCGACGCCGCCGCGATCGAGCGCAACTTCTACTTCCCGCGCGACTACGTCGACGACGAGCGCGAGGTGGTCCTCGTCGACGGCGATCACGACCTGCTCGGCGACGGCTCGATCGAGCTGCTGCTCACGCCTGGCCACACCCCGGGCCATCAGTCCGTCCGCATCGGCAACGGCCTCGTCCTCGGCGCCGACGTCGCCTACTTCGCCGCGGGACTGGACGACCACCGCTTCCCGCCCTTTGGCGACGACCAGGCCGAGCAGCTGCGCTCCGCCGAACGCCTCCGCGCCCTGCGCGACGGCGGCTCCAGCGTCATTCCCGGCCACGACCCGGACGTGCTCCGTCCTGGTCCGGTGACCGCGGGCTAGGCGACTAGGCGACCGCGTCCGGCTCGCACACCGTGAGCTGGACGATCGGGATCGTCCGGTTCGCCTTCGCCGCTTCTCGCCGGTACGCCGCGTAGGGCGCGAAGACACGGTCGGCCAGGGCCCAGAGCCGCTGGCGCTCCGTCTCGTCCGCAACCACCGTCGCCCGCATCGGGATGCCGCCGAAGCTGACCTCGGGATCGGCCTTGAGGTTGTGGAACCAGGCTGGGTGCTCGGGAAGGCCGAGCTTCGAGGCGACGATCGTGACCTTGTCGCCATCGTGGAAGTAGATGACCACGTTGCGCCGGAGCGCGCCGCTCTTCGCGCCCCGGGTTTCGAGCAGGGCCGTCGGCATGAGGAGGCCCATGCCGAGGCGGCCCCCGGTCAACCGCATCAGCCACGGGTCGACCTTCCAAACGATGTGCGTTGACATGAACCGCCCCAGGCGGGTGTTGGCAAGCCCCGCATAGACGCGGTTGAAGAGGCCGGGCTGGCGGGTGGCGTCGACGTACTTGAGCTGAGCGGGCATCGCGACTCTCCTACGGTCGATAGGACCAGGGACGGCACAACCTAGTCGCGCAGGGCAGCCGGCAACTCGGTGCGCCGTGCGATGTCGAGCTTCTGGTAGGCGTGGCGCAGGTGGGTCTCGACCGTCTTGGCGCTGACGACGAGGATCTGGGCGATCTCGCGGTTGGTCTGTCCCGCCGCGGCCATGCGGGCGACTCGCAGCTCGCTGGGAGTCAGCGCTTCGACCCCGGAGCGCACCACGTTGCGGGGCCGGGCGCCCGCCGCGGCGAGCTCGGTCCGGGCACGTTCCTCGAGCGGAGCCGCGCCGCAACGGTGGGCGATCTCGAGGCCCTCCGCCAGCGGCTCACGGGCCTCCTTGCGGCAGTTGGCACGCCGCAGGGCAGCGCCGAGCTCGACCAGCGACTCGGCGTGCTGGAGCCGTGCCCGGGTGTCGGCGAGCAGCTCGACCGAGCGACGTAGGGTCTCGACGCCCTCCCCGCCATCAGCGATCAGCCCGCTGACGCGGAGGGCGATCCCGATGCCCCGCTGCCCTCCCGCCCTCTCGGCGAGCTCGAGGCACTCGGCCGCCAGGCGCCCGGCCTCCTCGGTGTCACCAAGCGCCATCAGGGAGAGAGCCAATCCCGGCCGCCAGGCGATGCCCTCCGGGTTCACCAAGGGGATCCACTCGACGCGCTCCGCGGCTGCTCGGAAGTCCTCGCAGGCCTCGGCGTGGCGGGACAGCGCCTGGCGGGCTCGCCCCCGCCCGATCAGCGCCACGGCGCCGGGGATCCCGGGCGGCACCTCCATCTCCGCGACATGGCGATCGACCAAGGCGATCGCCGCCTCGGGCTCGCCGCGGGCGGTCATCGCCAGCGTCGCCGCCCCGAGCCAGCTCATCAGCGGCGTCTTGAAGCCGGCTTCGACCGAGATGCGCATCGCGGTTTCCGCATCGACCTGCGCCTCCGAGAGCTCTCCATCCAGGAAGTGACAGTAGGCCCGAGCACCGTGGACGCCGGTGACACCCGAAAGCGTGCCGCGCATTTCCGCGCCGGAGAGAAGGTTCGGAAAGCGCTCGATCACCAGGTCACCGCGGTCAGCGAGGGCGAGGGCGAGGAGGTGGGGGCTCCCCGGAAAGCCGACTCGCGCATCCGCTCTCTCGCGATCGACGTCGAAGCCAATCCGCTCGACCAAGCGTGGGACGAACGACATCGGCCCCATCCCCAGCGCGTAGAGGAGGGCCGACTGGCTGAGGATCGCGCGGCCCTCGACGAGGTCGGTCGCCACCTCGGTGTCAGGGTCGGGGAGGTAGCGCCCAGGAGGCAGCTCGAATCCTCCGAGAGTCGCCAGGAGGAGGTGGAGACGAAGGTTGATGCCCAGCCGGTCGGTGAGACCAGGGCTCTCGTCGAGAGCATCGAGAAGGATCGCTTCCGCCTCCGGGTGCCGGGCACGGAACATCAGCGAGTTGGAGAGGACCGCCGCGACCTCGGCGCGCTCTTCGCGCGTCTTTGCCAGCAGGTGGACCTCACGCAGCACCTCGATCCCCTCCGCGTCGTCGCGGCGCAGAAGAGCGAAGCCGAGCTCGCGGTTGACGGCGATGCGCCCGTCCGCTGACGGCGGCTCGCCGAGCGCGCGCCGCAGGTACCCGACCGCCGTATCAGGCGCGCCGCGACCAACCGCCGACGCCGCGGCGGCGCGGAGCCTGCCAACGACCCACGCGTCCGCCATCGGCTCGGCGAGCAGGAGGTGCGCGGCGACCGTGTCGAGACCGGCGCCGTCGTCGTCGAGCAGCCGCGCCGCCCGCGCATTGGCAGCTCGCCGGGCCCGCTCGCCCATATCGGTGAGCACGGCCTCGCGGACGAGCGGATGGGCAAACGCCAGCAGCGGCGCATCGGAGAACAGCGAGGCCGAGACCAGCCGGGCCCCGGCCTCCGCGACCCGCTCGGGGGAATGCCCGCTGATCGCAGCGACGAGACGCAGCTCCGCCCTCGGCTCGAGGATCGCCACCGCTCGGGCGACATCTGTCTCAACCTCGCCGAGGCGGGTGAGACGACCGAGAATCGCGGCCGACGCACCGGTCGCCGCCAGGCGCGCCAGGCGCTCGGGACTCTCCTCGGCGAAATCGACCTCCTCCTCGGCCAGCGCCCTGAACAGCTCGGCGAGCAGGAACGGGTTGCCCCCGGTCGCCTCTCGGCTGGCCTGGGCGAACTTCTCGGTTGGGGCGCTGCCCGCCTCCTCGGTCGCCAGAGCGGTAACGGCAGAGACGCTGAGCGGCTTCGGCCTGACCAGCCGTGCGCCGGGCTCGTTGCGCAGCCCCTCGATCACGCCCAGCTCCTCTGCCTCACCGGTCCTCACGGTCAGCGCCAGGCCAGCGCGGATGTCGTCCAGCCGTCGCCCGACATAGAGGAGCGCCTGCAGCGAAGCCACGTCGGCCCACTGGGCGTCGTCGACGGCGATCAGTAGCGGCTCCTCCTCGGCCATCTCGGCGATCAGCCAGTAGAGGCCGTGCTGGACGCTGAACGGGTCTTCGGCACCGACTCCTTCGAACGCGGGCGCGGCCATCGCGGCGCTGCCGGCCAGCTGGATGCGGCCGTCATCGCGCTCGAGCACCGGCTCGAACAGCTGGCGCACGACCCCGTAGGGGAACTCGCGCTCGTACTCGCCACCGCGAGCCCGCAGCACCTTGATCCCGAGCCGCTCAGCCCGGCCGACCCCCTCCTCGAGCAGGGCCGTCTTCCCGGCCCCGGCTTCGCCCTCGATCATCAGCAGGCCCCCTTCACCGGCTGCGGTGGCGTGTAGCGAGGTCTCGATCGCGGCCAGCTCCGCTTCCCTCTCCAGCAGTCCAGTCGTCGCCGCCACTCTGGCGCCGATCCTACGCGCGGCCACGACGAATCGGTTAGGAAATCTCGTCGAACCCCTGATCCGGCGCGGCGACGGGCCCACCTCCAGGAGGACCGGCGCGAGGGAACCGTATGGATTCAGCGAATCCGGTCTCATGCGTCGCCTGCCCGGATATGCCTTCGCAGCACTTGGAGCAGCCCTCCTTGTCTGCGCGTTGCCCGCGACGGCCACCGAGGCGGGCTCGATCGCACGTCCTGAGCCAAGAATCCTGAGCGCCTCGTGGGGCACCGACAACGCGGTCGGCTGTCCGAGCGGCGAGCAGGGTCTCGACAACATCCCTGTCACCTTCGACTGGTTCATCCGTCGCGCATCGATTCAGACCACGGACTTCCGGATCATGCGAAGCGATGGAAGCACCGCGACCCCGACCTGCGCACTTCAGTTCCCGCCAAACGAGTCGGACGAGGGTCAGACGGTGAATCTGATTGGCGACTTCGGGGACTCGAAGAGCGGCCCGGCGCCGACTGCGATTCGCGTCGTCGGGGCGCTGCAGGGCAGGGCGCCCGGCGCGATTCGATGGAGGCAGATCCGACCCGCACCGAAGGCGAAGGTAGAGGCTCTGTCCGGAGGCCCGTACATCGTCGACGCGTGGACGCTGACGCCCGCGATCTATCGCAGTGACGCCAACCGCTGCACCATCGGCACGAGCTTCGTGCGCGTGATGTGGTCCAACGGCCTCACGGCCTATCCCACGGGTGCCGAGGTTGGCGCCCCCGTTATCGCGTCCTACCGCGCCATCTACAGGCTCCCGAACGGCAAGGCCCTCGCGGTTACCCCGCTCGATGTCGCCGACCTCCACGATCATCCGAGCTCGGCCAACGCCGACAACATGCATGACCTCTGCCTCCCGCGACCCCCTCGCGGCGCGAAGCTCACGGGAGTGACGATCGGCGACGGACTGATTCAGGATCCCAACGGTGACCCAAACGTCGCTCAGAAGCTCAGAGCGCCAACGACCTGACAGACGACACCGGGCATCTTGCGGATCGAAGCGGGGGAGCCGGGATTCGAACCCGGATTCACGGTTTTGGAGACCGTGCGCATAGCCGTTAACTCACTCCCCCAGGCGTGCTACAGAGCCAAATCCTAGTTGTAATTCATCTCAGGGGAATGTAGAGGGGAACGAAACCTGAACGAAAAACCAGGACGGCGCGGTCCAGCTTCGAGAAGTCTCTCAGAAGATCGCGTAGTCGCGGACTACCTGAGGCAGGGTGCGGGTCTCGTAGAGGAGGGCGAGCAATCCGTCCTGCAACTCGTGGCCGATGCGCTGGACATCGGCGAAGGCCGAAGAGTCAGCGCAGTTGTCGCGGTCCACTTTTCCCAGGTCCTCGCGGAACTCCTCGTCGTTCATTCGCCCAATGAACTCGTCGTAGGCGCCGAACGTCCTTGCTCCCGGTTCGACGGCATCGTGGACGAGGAAACACTGCGCGATGCGGTCGGTCGGAACCAAATCGAGCTGGCCTTCCAGGTAGTCGCGAATCTCGCCCAAGTCAAATCGAAAGCATTCCAAGGCGGGGAGCAAGCCACCGGCAAAGAGGATCTTGCGCGAGGTGCGCAGCTTGGCGTTTCGCAGTCCCCACTTCTTCGGGCTTCGTGCTCCTTGCCGGCGAAGTCGACGCAGAGGGTCCGCCAGTAGCGCACGACGTCGTTGAGGAGAAAACGGGGCGGCCGATAGGCCTTGACCGAGTCGTCAACGTAGCGGTCGAGGATCTCCTCGCGGACCGCCCGATAGGCCTCGGCGCCGGTTACGGGCGCCGACTCCAAGAGGAAGAGCATCCGGCGCGTTAGGTTGCTGTTGTCGTCTTGGTCGAGGCCGATGTCATGAACCAGCCTGCCGCTGAAGACCGGAACCCCGAAAATGCCCTGGGTGCCGGGGGAGCTGTCGAGGACGCTACCGATGGCCGCCATCGAGGGCTCGACCGCATCGCGCTCGACTCCGTGGACGAGGAGCATGAAGTCGTCATCGCTCCCGGCGGTGACCTCCGCCCGGCCCCACGAGCCCATCAGGACGACGGAGGCGTCTGGGCTGTGGGAGAGCCCCTGGAGTCGCTGCGAGCGATCCGCGAGTCCCGAGGCGGTCCGCTTGCGAGCGGTGAAGAGATGGGGGAATTCGCGCCCCGCTTTTTGGGCAAGAACCTCAAGTGGACTCGCCCCGCTGGCCCCCATGGCCCTAAGCCAAGCCGCGCGGCGGAGCCTCGAAGATCCAGGGAACGTCGAGACAGCGTTCGAGCGTGGGACGGAAGAGAGCTTCGTGCTCGACGGTGAGCGGCACGTGGTGTAAATCCTCGGATAGAGAGCTGAGATGGACATGGCGCAGCCGTGCGCCAAGGCCCTCGAGAAGCTCTCCGGCCACCTCCATCGTGGGATCAACCGACCAAGAATGCGGAACGTCAAAGCAAAAGCCGGCATCCGGTAGCTCGGCAAAAAAAGGCTCTAGCTCCTGCCGGGTGCGGCCCAACTCCTTGCGGGAATCCATGTTCTCGAGCAAGAGCTTGTGGCCGAGAACTTGAAAGAGCGCGGGTGTCCCAATCGTGTCGGGATGCATGACGATCGCATTGGCATATGGCGCCAGCTCGACCAACTCGGCGACAAGCTTTTCCTCGTCACCCTGCAAGTTCTTCGAGGGACCGTGGATACTGATGTAGCGAAAAGGCAGGCTCGGCCCGCTTGCGAGAAAGCTCGTGAGCGAAGGCAGCTCGGGCTCGGAGAGCGCCGATAGCTCGATCGCAAAGGGAGAGACTTCCCAGGCCATTTTGATCTGACGCAGCCAATCTCCGCGTTGGTCTGCCATGTAACCGGTCGAGGTACCAAGCGGGTGATGGCGCGAAACGATCGATTCAGCCCATTCCGGCCTGGTTGCAGTTGCCATAGAACGACGCTACCAATCAGAGTTGACGCGCCTTGCTGACCTCGGTCAGCGGAAATTGCAGGCTTCCGGTCAAAGCGCTCCTTGCGGCCCCAGCGGCGCTCGGCGAAGAATGCGGGCGGAGGGACTTGAACCCCCACGAGCCAAAGCTCACCGGCACCTAAAGCCGGCGCGTCTGCCAATTCCGCCACGCCCGCGTGGCAGCCCTTGCGGGCTTAACGCGCGACCAATGCCGCTGCGTCGTCCATTGATTCTATGATCGTTGGCGTGGCAGTCGGAGAGGTAAGGCCTGGCTACGAACTGTGGCGGCCGAATCGGGAGAAAGCCGAGTCGATCACGACCAAGTTCGTGCTCGTCTTCCTGCTCGCTGCGACCGCGGCGATTGCGGGGCTGGTGACGATCACCGGCTTCTCGCTGATGACCGGCGGCAGCGGCATGGGAATCGTCTGCGCGATCTTCGCCATCCTCTACGCCTTCTTCGCCTTCCTCGTCGCCCGCTGGAACCGCGGCATCCTGCCGGTCGCCGCGGCCCTCTCGATGATCCTGGCGATCCTCTGTGCTGTCGGCGCCGACAGCTGGTTCGCCCGTGACAAGTCCGGCTTCGAAGAGGCGCTGATCCCGGTGACGCTGATCGGCCTGCTCGTCGTCATCCTCGCCATCCTGCAGCTGATCCTGATCGCGGTCGCGCTCTATGCCTTCAACCAGAACTGGCACGTCGAGGAGGAGCGCTTGATCGGCTCCGGCGAGGACTACGGCGCCGGCGCCTCGCCCGACGACGCCGCTCCGCTGCCCGCCTAGCCCTACCCGGGTCGCTGCTTCGATACCGGAGGCGGGAGTCGAACCCGCACGCCCTTTCGAGCAATTGATTTTGAATCAATCGTGTCTACCGTTCCACCACTCCGGCACGGCCCAAAACGATAGACGGAATACGAGCGATCTTCCTGACCGTCTGAACCCCGATGCTCAGCGTCCGCATAGACTGCGATCCGCAGCATGCGCATCCACCACCTCAACTGCGGAACGCTCTGCCCTCGTGGGGCACGACTGATCAACGGTGAGGGTGGCCTCTTCGAGCCGGGCAGGAGCATCTGCCACTGCCTGCTGATCGAGACCGACGACGGGCTGGTCCTGCTCGACACCGGCTTCGGCGTCGAGGACGTGCGCAATCCGAAACAGCTCGGGCCCGTCTTCGCGCTGATGAACCCGCAGACGACGATCGAGGAAACCGCGCTCGAACAGGTCAAGAGCCTCGGCTTCGACCCCGCCGACGTGCGCCAGATCGTCACCACCCACCTCGACCCCGACCACAGCGGCGGCCTGCCCGACTTCCCCGAGGCCGAGGTGCACCTCTTCGGCCCCGAGCTCGACGCCGCCCTGGACCCGAGCCTGCGCGACAAGCCGCGCTACCTCGGCGTGCACTGGAACCACAACCCGAAGTGGGTCCGGCACGAGGTCGAAGGCGATCGGTGGTTCGGCTTCGAAGGCGTGCGGATACTTCCCGACCTCGGCACGGAGGTGCTGCTGGTGCCGCTGGTCGGCCACACGAAGGGCCACACCGGCGTGGCGATCAAGACCGGCGAGAATTGGCTGCTGCACTGCGGCGACGCCTACTTCCACCACAACGAGCTGGCCAGCCCGCCCAGCTGCCCACCCGGCCTGCGCTTCTTCCAGAACCTCAACAACGCCGACCGGCGCCGGCGCCTGGCAAACCAGGAGCGCCTGCGCGAGCTGGTCGCCCGCCACGGCGAAGAGGTGCAGCTGGTCTGCTCGCACGACCCGCAGGAGCTCGATCTCGCCCAGGCGCGCTCCGCCGGCGCCGCCGCGGCGTGAGCACAGCGGCGCCCGAGAAGCTCTGGGAGCCCTCAGCCGAGCTGGTCGAACGTTCGCGCCTGCGCGAATTCATGGCCTGGCTCGAGGCCGAGCGCGGCCTGCGCTTCGACGACTACGACGATCTCTGGCGCTGGTCGGTCGACGATCTCGAGGCCTTCTGGTCGGCGATTTGGGACTTCTTCGGCGTCCAGGCCGACGGCGGCTACGAGCGCGCCCTGAGCAGTGCGACGATGCCCGGCGCCGAGTGGTTCAGCGGCACCAGCCTCAACTACGCCGAGCACGTCTTCGCCGGCAAAGACGGCGCCGAGGCGGCGATCCTGCACGCCTCCGAGCTGCGCGAGCTGGGTGAGCTGAGCTGGGGCGAGCTGCGCGCCCAGGTGGCCGCAACCGCCGCCGGTCTGCGCGGGCTCGGCGTCGAGCGCGGCGACCGCGTCGTCGCCTACATGCCGAACATTCCCGAGGCGATCGTCGCCTTCCTCGCCACGGCGAGCATCGGCGCGGTCTGGTCGAGCTGCTCGCCCGACTTCGGCGCTGCCAGCGTCATCGACCGCTTCGCCCAGATCGAGCCCAAGGTCCTCTTCGCCGTCGACGGCTACCGCTACGGCGGCAAGGACTTCGACCGCCGTGAGACGCTCGCCCGGCTGCAGGCCGCCATGCCCGGCCTCACCCGCACGGTCGTCCTCCCCTACCTCGACGCCAAGCCCGATCTCTCTTCGCTGCGCGATGCGATGCGCTGGGAGAAGCTGCTCGCCTCCGGCAAGGGCACCGAGCTGAGCTTCGAGCGCGTCCCCTTCGACCACCCGCTCTGGGTCCTCTACTCCTCGGGCACGACCGGCCTGCCGAAGGCGATCGTCCAGTCGCAGGGCGGCATCCTGCTCGAGCACCTCAAGAAGCTGCACCTCCACGTCAACGCCCATTCCGGCGACCGGCTCTTCTGGTTCACGACGACCGGCTGGATGATGTGGAACTTCCTCGTCTCGGGACTGCTGACCCGCGCCGCGATCGTCCTCTACGACGGCAGCCCCGGTCACCCCGACATGGCCGTGCTCTGGGACCTCGCCGAGCGCGCCGAGGTGACCATGTTCGGCACCAGCGCCTCCTTCATCGCCGCCTGCATGAAGGACGGGGTCGAGCCCGGGTCGGGCCGCGATCTCAGCCGCCTCGAGGCGGTCGGCTCGACCGGCTCCCCCCTCTCCCCCGAGGGCTTCGACTGGATCTACGAGCACATCGGCGCCGACACCTGGCTGTTCTCGACCAGCGGCGGCACTGACCTCTGCACCGCCTTCGTCGGCGGCGTCGCCCTGCTCCCCGTCTACCGCGGCGAGCTGCAGGGCCGGGCGCTCGGCGCGGCGGTCGAGGCCTGGGACGAGGATGGCAAGGCGATGATCGACGAGGTCGGCGAGCTCGTCGTCACCGAGCCGATGCCCTCGATGCCGGTCTGCTTCTGGGGCGATCCCGACGGTAGCCGCTACCGGGCCAGCTACTTCGAGCACTACCCCGGCGTCTGGCGCCACGGCGACTGGATCGAAATCACCTCGCGCGGCACCGCCGTCATCTACGGCCGCTCGGACTCGACGATCAACCGCTCCGGCATCCGCATGGGCACCAGCGAGATCTACCGCGCAGTGCTCGGCCTCGACGAGATCGTCGACGCTCTCGTCGTCGACGTCCCCCGCCCCGGCACCGAGGGCTGGATGCCGCTCTTCGTAGTTCTGCGCGAGGGCAGCGAGGTCGATGACGAGTTGCGCAAGGAGATCGCCAAGCGGGTTCGCAGTCAGTGCTCCCCCCGCCACGTCCCCGACGAGGTCTTCCCGATCGCCGAGGTACCGCGCACGCTCAGTGGCAAGGTGCTCGAGGTGCCGGTCAAGCGGATCCTGATGGGTACCCCGCCCGAGCAGGCCGCCAGCCGCGACTCACTCGCCAACCCGGCGGCGCTCGACTGGTTCGTCGAGTTCGCCGGGACGCTGGACGCCTGACTCAGGCCGGCGTCACCGGGTTGCGTCGATGAGCGAACGCGCGGTTCTTGCTCGCCGCCATCGCGAAGCGCTTGATCAGATCGGGGCGTAGGTCGGCGGGATCGACGACAGCATCGACGACCAGCTCGGAGGCGAGGTGGAGGAGGTCGATGTCCTCGGCGTATTCCTCGCGCTTTTGGGCGACGAACGCCTCGCGCTCTGTCTCGTCCTCGATCGCCTGGATCTGGTTGTAGAAGACGGCGTTGACGGCGGCCTGCGGGCCCATCACCGCGATCGAGGCACTGGGCAGGGCGATGCAGCAGTCCGGCTCGAAGGCCGGGCCGGCCATCGCGTAGAGGCCGGCGCCGTAGGCCTTGCGCACGACCACCGAGATCTTCGGCACGGTCGCTTCGGAGACGGCGCTGATCATCTTCGCCCCGTGGCGGATGATCCCCTGGCGCTCGACCGCGGTGCCGATCATGAAGCCGGGCAC
>Ga0164241_10000762_pt1 | contig 49177 bp, 46 predicted proteins | sample OricomyardsoilBY_FD_108780 | JGI IMG/M metagenome (GOLD analysis project Ga0164241, IMG submission 108780) | Backyard soil microbial communities from Emeryville, California, USA - Original compost - Back yard soil (BY) | ecosystem: Environmental > Terrestrial > Soil > Unclassified | place: USA... | reverse complement strand
GGCAGCGAGCCTGTGGGCGCCGTGTGTTGCGAGGTATGGACCATGCCCTGCCACGTGAGCCCGTATCCAAGCTGGATGCCGTGTCTCACATCGTAGGTGGTCCACAGACTGCCGGCGTGCCTGGGCACATTGGTCAGGGGATCGCCCCGGGTGTAGTCCTGACCCTGTCCGGCGGAATAGTCGGACGCACCCTGCAACACCTTGCTGTCGAGATAGCTGTAGTTGGCGAAAACGCTCCAGTTGTCGCGCAGGCGGCCCGCCAATCCGAGCACCACCGAATCGACACGGGCGCTGCCATCCAGAACCTGCACGCCGGTGGTGTTCAGCGGATCCGGGTCGGCCACACGGTAGTTGGTGCGTTCGTTGCGCGCCACCGCGGCGGTCAGCGACAGACGACTGTCCAGCAGTTCCCACTTCGTGCCCAGCTCGATGTTCTCGGCCTTTTCCGGATCCACATCGCAGGTCGCCGCCGAGCAGGTGCCGTTCACGGTGGCCACCGAGGGCGTTTCGGAATTGCCGTAGGCCAGATAGATGCTGCTGGCAGGCGTGGGCTTGTACACCAGTCCGGCACGATAGGAGAACAGCGTTTCCTTGTTGCTGCCCGGCACGGCAGGTGTCGCGGCACCGCCAGCGGCTGGCGTCGCGTAACTCACCGTGCTGAAGTCGGCGTCGTTGCCCTCCAGGCGCGCGCCGCCATTGAAGGACCAGTGCTCCGAGAACTGGATGTTGTCGAACGCATAGAGCGCGCGGTTTTTCAGGCTGACATCGGTGGCGGAAGTGCGGATGAAATTCACCGGACCGGTGTAGGCCGTGTAGTCAGGGTCCGAGATGGTCGTGCGCGGCAGTATCGGGTTTGGCGTGGCGCCGCCCGTGTTGCGCAGCGAGTTGCCGTTGTCGAGGTCATAGGACTCGCTGGTCAGCGAGAAGCCGGTCACCAGCGTGTGCCGGACCGCGCCGGTCGCGAAGCTGGAGGTCAGATCCGTCTGCGTGGTCAGGATCTGGTTGCGGGTGTCTCGGGTGGTACCGCGCGGGCCGGAGGGCTGGTACTGGTCGGGCAGGTATCCGGCCGGGCAGGCCGCAACGCCGGCATTGCTGGGTGAAGTGCCGTTCGCCAGGCAGAACGTGCCCTGGGGCGGATCCACGACCGAGCGCTGGTCGGTTTGCTGCCAGCGGGTCTGGCTGCGCAGCGAGAGGCCGTCATTGAACACGTGGCTCAGTGCGAAAGTCGCGGCGTCCGTGTCATTGATCTGACCGTCGATGTTGCTGTAGCCGAAGTAACTCGAGCGATCGACGCCCGGCAGGATGTTGCCATCCCAGGTGGGCACGCCGTATTGCGGAATGTTGTTGTCGTGCTGATGCAGATAGGCCAGCGACAGCGTGGTCGAGCTGCCCAGTCCATAGGAGATGGAGGGTGCGATACCCCAGCGCTTGTTGCGCTCGACTTCGCGGTCGGGCACGTCGTTGCGGTGTCCCATCACATTGAGGCGGATGGCCGCGGTACCACCGATCTGCCGGTTGAAGTCGCCCGTGATGCGGCCGTACTCGTCCGTGCCGCCGCCCAGCGTGACACGGTTGCGATCGCCAAGTTGTGCGGTCTTGCTGACCAGGTTGACCGTGCCGCCCACGGAACCGGCGCCGGAATAGACCGAGTTGGCGCCACTGATGACTTCAACCTGTTCGAGATTGAAAGGATCGGAGCGCGTGTACTGGGCGCTGTCGCGGAAGCCATCCACCGTGACATCGCCGCTGCCGGAAAAGCCGCGCAGGTTGATGCTGTCGCCATAGCCGCCGCCGCCTTCGCCGGCGCCGAAGGTGATGCCCGGCACAGTGGAGAGGATGTCGCGCAGCGACAGCATGTTCTGCTCGGCGATGGTTTCCTGAGAGACCACCGTGATGGTCTGCGGCGTGTCGGTCAGCGACGCGGTGTACTTGGGGGACGAGGCCTGTTCGGTGCGCGCAGCGTCCTCTTCCTCCGTCACGGCGATGGTGGCGAGCCGCGTTTCTTCGGCGGCAACACCTGGCTGAGCAGCGCCGAAGAGGGCGGCGGCGACCGCTATGGCAATGGGGGTCTTGGCGAGCGATTGGATTCTCATGCGGAGAACGTTCCCTGTGGCTTGGTGGTTCTGATTGGCCGCATATTATGCATATCAAAATACAAATGCAAATCATTCGCGTTTGCACCAGACAGGAGTTTTCATTACCATTGAGCCATGAGTGGTATGCGTCAGCGACACGGCCGGCGAGCCTCCCGCGGGGTGGCGATGGTGGCCATCGTTGCCCTGCACGCGGTGGCGGTTGCTCTGGGTCTGATGATCAAAGGACCGCATGCCGACCCGGAGCAGCAACCTGATCCCCTTGTGATCACGCTGACAGCCGATGCCCGATCGATGGCGGCACCGCCCGTCGTGAAAGTGAAGCTGGAAGAAGTGTTGCCGCAGCCAGTCACGCCGGTGATTCAGATCACATTGCCCGCGGAACAGCCGACGACGGCCATTACCTTGGCCCCCACGCCTGCGCCGCCACCGGCCGCCGATACGCAAGCCGGCCAGGGGCCGGTGGTTGTCGCGAACGCCGATTACCTGCGGCTGCCGGCTGTGATTTATCCGCCGGCTGCGAAACGCGCCCGCGCGCAGGGCCTGGTGCACGTGCGGGCACTGGTGGACGTGGAGGGCCGTGCCAGCGAGGTGTCAGTGGCCCGTTCCAGCGGCTTCGATCTGCTGGATCGCGCGGCGTGCGATGCCGTACGCGGCGCGCTGTTCAAGCCTTACCGCCGCAATAACGTCGCGCGCAGCATGATGGTGATCGTGCCCATCGACTTCAATCTCACGCCGCCTGGTGGACGAGGGCGGGGCCGGGACCGCGATCAGGACTCAAAGCTCGATGTCCGTGGCGAGCACCATCACACCATGCGTGGGCATGCGGAAGAACTCGGCGGCCTGAGCGCTGCGTCGTTGCATGTAGGCGAATAGCCGGAAGCGCAGATCCCTGAACGGACCGCTGCGCGGCCGTGCGCGCACCAGGTGCCAGCCCAGGAAGAACGACATTTCGCGGTCGATTCCCTTCAGGCCGCGCTGCCGTGCGCTGCGCAGGGCCTCCATGACGTCTGGTGTTTCCATGAAGCCGAAGCGTGCGCGCACCGCATGCACGTTTGGCTGCAGTGTTTCGACCCAGGCACGTGGCCCGTCATAGCGCGGCGTGCGCGTGATCTCCAGATTCAGCATCACGACCTGCTCGTGGCAGACCCGGTTGTGTTCCAGATTGCGAAGCAATGCGGTGGGCACGTAGCCGGCATTGCTGACCAGGAAGACGGCGGTGCCGGGCACGCGCGTCACGCCCTGCAACAGCTCGGGCAGGCAGTCCAGCTTCACCGCGCGCCGCGCCAGCTCGGCGCGCAGCGTGGTACGGCCATCGCGCCAGGTGGTGAACACGAAATACATGGCCGCGGCGATGGTCAGCGGCACCCAGCCGCCATGCGGGATCTTGGTGGCATTGCCCGCCACGAAGGCCAGATCGACCAGCAGGAACGCGCCGAACACCAGGATGACCCGCCACAGTCGCCACCCCCAGTGCGTGGCCGCGACGATCGCGCCGAGCAGCGTGGTCAGCAGCATCGTGCCCACTACCGAGGCGCCATAGGCGCCGGCCAGTGCGGTGGAAGAGCCGAAAGAAAACACCAGTATCAGCACCGCGACCATCATGAAGATGTTCACCGCCGGCACGTAGATCTGGCTGCGCGCGTGCGCCGAGGTCTGCAGGATCATCAGACGCGGCAGCAGGTCCAGCTGCACGGCCTGGCGCGTGACGGAGAATGCGCCCGAGATGGTGGCCTGCGATGCGATCACCGACGCGGCTGTGGCAAGCACGATCAGCAGCGGCAGGGCGCCGGCGGGCATCAGTGCGAAGAAGGGCTGTGCCACCGGCTGCGTTGCGGTGAGCAGCAACGCACCCTGGCCGAAGTAGTTGAGCAGCAGTGCCGGCCATACCAGCGCAAACCACGCCAGGCGCACGGGCGTGCGGCCGAAGTGACCCATGTCCGCGTACAAGGCCTCGCCGCCGGTGACCGCCAGAAAAACCGAACCCAGTATGGTCAGCGCCAATATGGGATGCCCACCGATGAGTGCCAGGCCATACATCGGATCGATGGCGTTGAGTACCTGGGGAGCGGCGGCGATGGCGCGCACTCCCAGCAGGCCGATCACGACGAACCAGATCAGCATGATGGGACCGAACAGCGCGCCCACTCTTTCGGTGCCGCGGCGCTGGATGGCAAACAGGCCGAGGATGATGCCCACGGTAATGGGCAGCACCAGTTGATGCATGCGGGGCCCCAGCAGTTGCAGGCCTTCCGCGGCGCTGAGCACCGTGACCGCGGGTGTGATCAGCGCATCGCAGAAGAACAGCGCGGTGCCCAGCACACCGACGGCGACCACGCGCTTCGCCCACGGGCCGGTCTGGCCGAGTTTCTGCTGGATCAGTGCCACCAGCGACAGGATGCCGCCCTCGCCGGCGTTGTCCGCGCGCAGCAGCAGCACCATGTATTTCAGCGTCACCAGCGTCAGCAGGCTCCAGAAGATCAGCGACAGCACGCCGAGGATCTCTGGCGCCGAACCGGCGCCACCGCCCGCCGCGGCGAGAGATTCCTTGAATGCGTAGAGTGGGCTGGTGCCGATATCGCCGTAGACGATACCCAGGGCTCCGACTATGGTCGGAGCGAGGCGCTTGTTGTCTTGCAAATGGCCCTCGGGACGAGGCCGCAGGGGAACGCCGGCCTGCTGCCGGCACTGCGACGCCGCGCGCGGATTATAGCCTCAATGGGGCTCAGTAGCCGCGCGCAAGATCCACTACATTCAATAACTTGCCGCCTGCCACGTAACGCCGCAGGTTCTCCACGGCCACCGTCCAGCGTGCCTCTCCCGGGAGGTCGGAACGCGCCGAAATGTGCGGGGTGAACAGAATGCGAGGCGATTTCCACAGCGGATGATCCGGGGGCAGCGGTTCGGGCTCGACCACATCCAGCCCCGCGCCAGCAAGACGGCCCTCGTTCAGAGCCGCCATCAAGGCGTTGGTCACCACGCTGCCGCCGCGCGCGATGTTGATGAAGAAGGCGGAAGGCTTCAGTGCGGCGAAGAATCTCGCGTCGTACAGGCCGGTGGTCTCGGGGGTCAGTGGCACTGCGCTGATGACGACGTCCGCCTCCTTCGCCAGCGTCAATAGTTCGTTGGGCTGGCCCACGTAGCTGACGAAGTCGGGCTTGCCGCTGCCGCCAACGCGGGTGGCCAGAACCTTCATGCCCAGGCCGTGACCGCGTCGTGCGACCTCGGTGCCGATGCCACCCAGGCCCGAGACGAGCAGGGTCTTGCCTTCCAGCATCTGCATGGGCACCTGTGCCGCGCTGGCGCGGCTCCACACGTTGCGCGCGGTATCGATGGCGAAGCGGTCGAGTCCGTGCGCCAGCGCCAGCATCAACGCAATGGCGTGTTCGGCGATCACCGGCGAATCGATGCCGCGCATGTTGGTCATGTTCAGCGTGCGCGCCTTCACCGCAGGAAGGTCCATGCAATGTTCGACGCCGGCGGAGAGCGATGCCAGCCAGCGCACCTGCTTGGCGTTGTTGATGATGCGTGGATCGCAGATCTCGGGGTTGTAGCCGATGATGCCGTCGGCATCGACGACGGCAGCGGCCGCGCTGCGCGCATCCGAAACGACGACGACATCGGTACTGCCCGCCGCGCGTCGGAAGTCATCGAGCCGGCCCCATTGCCCGCCGAATTGCAGCAGCACGATCTTGCGCGGCGCGCGCCACAGGGGGTTCTGCCGTAACGGCGCAGCGCTTTCCTGCAGGCCATGACGTGTGATGACCGCGGCCACGTCATCAGCCTGTGCCGCGAGCGCAGCGCCCGCGGCGAGGTGGGATACGGCGGCGGTGACAATCGTCCTCAACATCACGAGGCGCAGTGTTTTCATGCATCGAGTCTAGCGCATGCCTTGATCCGCCCGCAGCCGGAGGCGTAGTGTGCTTGCCGCGTCAATGAGCTAATCGAAAATCAGCCTGTAGCGAGGGAACAATGCAGTCATCCGGTACGCGGCTCCTGTGGAGCCTGCTATGCATGTCTCTGGTGCTGGTGCCCGCGTTGGCCGGGGCGGCTGCGCCGGATGCAACCAGCGTGTTGCAACGCGCCGAGCGCGCCCTGGACCTGAAGGAGATCGAACGTCTGCAGCGCAGCTATGGCTATTACATAGACCGTTCGGACTGGGACAACGTCGTCGATCTGCTCACGGATGATGCCACCGCCGAGTATGGCCAGTCCGGCGTGTATGTGGGCAAGCCTTCCATCAAGGCGTTGCTCTACGGAATCGGTTACGGACAGCGCGGATTGCTGCCCAAACAACTGCGCGAACACACCCAGCTGCAGCCTGTGGTCACGCTGTCCGCCGACGGCAGGAGCGCGCGCGGACGCTGGCGCGCGGTGGTGCTGCTCGGACAGTTCGAGCAGTACGCGCGCTGGCAGGTCGGGCCGTACGAAAACGAATACCGCAAGGAGAACGGCAAGTGGAAGATCAGCCGCCTCCACTGGTACGAGACCTTCACCGTGCCCTACGCGGGTGGCTGGAAGACCAAGATGGATGCCACCAACGTGGCCGACCGCAAGCTGCCGCCGCCCGATCGGCCGGTGACGTTCAAATACGACCCCTGGCCCTCGGTGCACCTGCCGCCGTATGGCTTCACTCATCCGGTGCGCGATGCGGCGACTTCCGCGTCGGTGGTGCCCGCCACCTCCGCCGCGGCTGGCAAGGCCACGCCGCGACAGCTTGCGCAGTTGCAGCAGCTGGTCACGCACCTGGAGGATGAGCACGAGATCGAGATCCTGCAGCGCACATACGGCTATTACGTCGACAAGAACCTGTGGAGCGAGATCGCACAGCTGTTTGCCGAGGATGGCACGTTGGAGATCGGTGGGCGCGGCGTGTTCGTGGGCCGCAAGCGTGTGCAGCAGTACCTGGAATGGCTGGGGTTCCCGGTGCACGGGCGGCTCTACGATCACACGCAGATGCAGCCCATCATCCACGTTTCGGCGGATGGCACGCAGGCAAAGGGCCGCTGGCGCGCGCTGGTTTTCGGCGGCGACTACGGAGCGGTCAGTGTGTTCGGTGACTGCATCTACGAGAACGAATACCGCAAGGTGAACGGCAAGTGGATGATCCAGAAGCTGCATGCGTACTTCGAGATGTACACCGATCTGGACAAGGGCTGGGGGGTGCGCGCCTGGCCGAACACGCGGCCCGAAAAGGATCTGCCGCCGGACCGGCCGCCGACAGTGGTGTATGACATGTACCCCGGCATCATCACCTCGCCGCTGCACTACGAGAATCCGGTGACGGGCAAGCCCGTGTATGCGATGAGCCAGGCCGCACCGCCACCGGCGACCGCGACGCTGGAGCAGTTGTCTGCCCGGCTGTCGCGGCTCGAGGATGCGCGCGCCATCGAATACCTGCACAACGCCTACAGCTACTACCTGGATCGCTGGCAGTGGGACGACGCGGCGGACCTGTTTTCCGCCGATGGCAGCATCGAGCTGGCGCAGCGTGGCGTTTATGTGGGCAAGGCGCGCGTGCGGCGCTTCCTCGAGTTGTTCGGTCCGCAGGGATTGCACCAGGGTGAGGTGTTCGATCATGTGCAGTACCAGCCCGTGGTGCATGTGGCGCCGGATGGCCTCACCGCGAAGGCGCGGGTGCGCGAGTTCGGCATGGAGGGCAAGTACGGCGTCGATGCCTCCATCGGCGGTGCCATCTACGAGAACGAATACGTGAAGGAAAACGGCGTCTGGAAGATCAGGACGCTGCACCAGTACACGACCTTCGTCGCCGAGCTCGAACGCGGCTGGGCGGGCGGGCCGCGGCCAGCCGCCGGCGCGTCAACGACGTTGCCGCCTGACAAGCCGCCGACACTGAAATACCAGTCGTATCCGATCTACTACCTGCAGCCCTTCCATTATCCGAATCCGGTGACGGGACTGATGCCGAAACTGGTGGATGTTCAGGAGGGGCGCCGGCCGCGCGAGATCGTGTTCGAAGAAAAGAAGTAGCGAAGAAGGACGCCGCCGTGCCCGGGGCACGGCGGCGCAGCGCTTACTTCTTGTCGATGCGCATGCGCGCCTTGCCCGTTTTGGGATCGGCGTACTCGCGATTGTCCTCGCAGACGTACTCGAACATCTTGTAGTTGGGCCGGCGCTGGTACACCCACTTCCACTTCCACGGGCCGGTGAGGTATTCGGGATCCTCCACCGTGACGTCGTCCTCGAAGTGGTTGGCATCGAGCACGCGCATGCGCTCGTGGATGCGCATGGCGGACGAATGCGGCGCATTGTTGAAGCGCACGTTTTCCTTGATGCCGATGGTTTCGACGACGAAATCGTTGCCTTCCCACTTGCCGGCCGAGTGACCCCAGAAGCCCGGCTCGGCATCTTCGACCGCGGGCAGCGTGTCGTTGAGATAGATGCGGCGCACCTGGTTGTAGGCTTCCTGGATGATGGTGGTCTGGCGCTGCGTCTGCAGCACCTCCATCGGAAACATGCCCATCATCATCGCGGGCATGCCATCGGGGATGCAGTGCGTGTAGCCGGTGGCGATGGGCTCGCCCGCCGCATTCGCTGCGGCGATCTTCTTGCGCTCGGCTTCCCACGCCGACTTGTATTCGGGCTTCAGCGGCGGCGGCGGAATCGGATCCGGACGCGGTATGACGCTTGGATCCTGGCCGGAATTCTCCGTTGGTTGCGGATAGCGATCCCACGTGCCACTGAAATCCTTCGCGTCGAAAGTGGGCGGGGCGGGCTTGGCCGCCGCGGAGGCCTGATCGGTCTTGGGCGTGCACGCGCCCGACAGCGCCAGCGTTACCGCCAGAGCAATACCCGCGCCGGCCTTCATGGTTTGGCCTTCGGCGGCAGCGGCTTGCCATCTTCGATGTTGATGCTGGGCGGTCCGGCGGGCCCGCCATTGCCGAACAGGCGACCATCGGCCAGTTTCACCTGCTTCAGCAGCGCGCCAGGCTCGCCGGTACGCAGCGGCGCAACGATCACGGCGAGCTGGTCGTCCTTCTTGATCATGTTGAACTTCCAGCCCGTGCGATTGAGGATGCCCGGATTGGCGCACTCGATGGTCCATTCCTTGAGCTTGCCCTTCGGGTCTTTGGCTTCGAGGTGGATGTAGACATGCGGATTCTGCCAGGTGAATTCCGTCACCTTGCCCATGAGCCGGATCTGGTGATCCGAATCGAACATGGCAAATGAGTGGTGCGCGGCCGCGATTCCCGACAGAGCTGACAAGGCCAGCGCCAAAGCTAAGCGAATTGCCACGTTTTGATTCCCCCGGACCTGATTGTTGTGGGCTGGATTCTAGCCCGACCCGCTAGAGTCTGCGGTAGACGCTGCGCACGGTGATCCGCGGCAGTCCCGGCCGGACTATCACCTGCAGCACCTGCAGCGAGTCGGCGCCGTGCAGCGCGTAGGTCTTTTCCTGGTGATTGCGCCGGTCGTAGCGTTCGCTCACCTCCAGCTGCTGGCCGCGCCAGCGCACGCTGATTCTGGCCGTGCCATAACGATCGACCCGCGCATGCGGTTCGCCGGGTGTGAGGCTCTGTGCGGTCTGCCCGTCGGCGGAGATCAGCACATCGCTGTCGCGGGCGGCAAGGCGCAACTGCTGTGGCTGGCGCAACATGGCCTGCAGTTCCTCGCGTAATTCCTTGCGGCGCGGGCGGTCGATCATGGGCCCCAGGCTTGCCTCATCCGCGGCCTGGCCGATCTCGCCCAGATTATCGCCAACCGGCGCGCGCCTGCGGCGGGGCCGGGGATCCTTGAACTTCGTGAACGCGGCGTCCAGGGCTTGCTCGGGGGCGTCGCTGGCACTCGCATCCAGCCGCCATTCTCCGCAAAGCGAAGCGCACCCCGTGGGGGTGAGCGCCGAAACGTCGTGCGCGGCCAGAGCGGCCATCAGTCCCAATGCTGCTAGAAGCTTCGAGGTCATATACTCACGATATCAACAACCACGGGGGTCGCGTCATGACGATTGGCAAACGGATTTGGACGGCAGCGCTGTGCCTGGGGTTCAGTGGATACCTGGCTAACGCGCTGGCCGCGGACGGCGGCGCTGCGGTGATTGCTGCGGCAGTGGCGGATGGCTCGCGTCCCGAGGCCGACAAGGCACGCGACGCGGATCGCAAGCCCGCCGAGGTCATCGCCTTCGCCGGCATCCACGCCGGCAGCAAGGTGGCCGAGATGCTGCCGGGCCAGGGCTATTTCACGCGTATTTTCAGCAAGGTGGTGGGGCCGCAGGGTGTGGTCTACGCCTGGGTGCCCGCACCGCCGCCGAACGCGCCGCCGGGCCGCGACATGGGCGCGGCGCTGAAGGCACTGGCTGCGTCGGGCTATCCCAACATCAAGGTCGTCACCATGGATCCGGCCACGCCGCTGCCCGAGCAGGTCGATGTGGTGTGGACGTCGCTGAATTATCACGATCTGCACAACCGTCCCAACGCCGATCTGTCGGTGACCAATCGCATGGCCTTCAATGCATTGAAGCCGGGCGGTGTCTACATTGTGATCGATCATGCTGCCGAGAAGGGTTCCGGCGCGCGCGACACGCAGCCGCTGCATCGTGTCGACGAGGAACTGGTAAAGACCGAAGTGAAGTCGGTGGGCTTCGAACTGGGTGCCGAGAGCCAGTTGCTGCGCCACCCTGATGACACGCACAAGCAGTCATCGCATGATGTGACGCGCGGCAAGACCGATCAGTTCGTGCTGATGTTCAGAAAGCCGAAGAAATAGTTTGCGCGGCAGTCCACAGGGAGGTGGGCGATGAGATGCGTGATGCGCGGCATGTGCGTGTTGCTGGCGGCGATTGTGGTATTGCCTGCCGTCGCCATCGGCAAGCCCTGCGAACTGAAACAGGTTGCCGCCATTGAAGTCGGATTTGATTCAGGCGGCGGCATCCTCGTGCCGGTGCACGTGGAGGGGCATCCCGGATTCCTGAAGCTGCAACTGAGTGCGGGGTTGCCGTGGCTGTACCCGGCCTCAATCGAGGAACTGGGACTCGCGGCAAAGACGCGTGGTGTCGGGTTCGACGGCTCCATCGGCAGCCACAAGGTCGAGCGACAGGTGAAGGTCAGGAGCACCGTGCTTGGCGGGGCCAACTTCGCGGGCTGGGACTACTCCGTGCTGCCGGACACTCAGGCCGTGCGCCCCCAATATCGGGGCTATCCAGTCTTCGGCACCATGAGTTCGAGTTTCATGAATGTCGTCGACATGGAGCTGAACCTGGCCGAGCGACGCATCAACCTGTTCCAGCCGAATCGATGCCACACGGCGCCGGTCTACTGGGATAGCGAGGTGACGGCAGTGAAGCTGTACACGGATCGCACGGGCCTGCTGCTGTTTCCGATGGAGCTGGAAGGTGCGTTCATCGAGACCAGTCTGAACACGACGACCAGAACGTCGCTGATCACCGCGGAGATCGTGAAGCGCTACCTCGGCTTCGACGAGGATTCCCCCGGCGTCGAACATGAGTCCGTGCCGGGTGGCACGGAGATAGCCAGCTTTCGCGCCATGTCGCTGTCCGCAAAAGGGCTGCAGGTCCGCAACACCAGGGTGCGGATCCGCAAATTCGAGGGTTGCGTGCCCAGCGCCAGCGGCAAGGATACTGGGGCCATCGGTTGCCGCGACCTGCTCGGCTTCACGCCGTTTTCCATCGGCACGGATCTGATGCGCCGGCTGCGCATCTACGCATCGGTGGTCGACGGCAAGATCTACTTCACCCGCGTCGACTCCGCTGCTGGCCCTGCGCCTGCTGTCCCGCCGGTCGCTGGCCCTGCCGATGCGAGTGTCGGCCCGGACGCGGTGAAGTAGCGCCCCCCGGCCGTCCGCCGCGATCATTGCGGTGGCCGGAGTGCTGCCCGCTAGGGTTGCCACGCGCGCCGTGGCGCGCCTGCTCCGGGTGCTGCGTCGAAGGCTGCGGCGCCGACTCGCGGATCTCGAAAGCCGGCAGCGGTTGTGCGGGAATATCGCGACCCAGCAGCTTCACGATGTCCTTCAGGAAGGGCGCCTCATCGGGCGAAACCAGCGAAATCGCCTTGCCCGTGGAACCGGCGCGCGCGGTACGGCCGATGCGGTGCACGTAGTCCTCGGGCACATTGGGCAGCTCGTAGTTCACGACGTACGGCAGTTCCTTGATGTCGAGGCCGCGGGCCGCCACTTCGGTGGCCACCAGCGCGATGATGCGGTTGTTCTTGAAGTCATCGAGCGCCCGCACGCGCGCGTTCTGGCTCTTGTTGCCATGGATGGGCGCCGCGGATATGCCGGCGCGCGTCAGTTGATCGGCCAGGCGATTCGCGCCGTGCTTGGTGCGGGTGAAGATCAGCACCTGATGCCAGTTGCCCTCGTTGATCAGGTGCGCCAGCAGATGGCGCTTGTGATCCTTCGGCAGCCGGTACGAAACCTGTTCGACCTTGTCGGCGGTCTTGTTCGGTGGATTCACTTCCACCGCCACCGGATCGCGCAGCAGGTTTCCGGCCAGGCGGCGGATATCCTCGGAATAGGTGGCCGAGAACATCAGGTTCTGTCGCTGCGCGGGCAGCAGCGCGCGCACGCGCTTGATGGCATGGATGAAACCCATGTCGAGCATGCGGTCGGCTTCATCCAGTACGAAGACCTGTACCTGCGACAGTGTCAGTGCCTTCTGCTCCACCAGGTCGAGCAGCCGCCCAGGCGTGGCGACCAGCACGTCGCAGCCGTTGCGAAGCGCCGCGATCTGCGGCCGCTCGCTGACGCCGCCGAAGATGACGGTTGAACGCAACGTGGTGTTCTTGCCGTAGTGACGCACGCTCTCGGCTACCTGCGCCGCCAGTTCGCGCGTGGGGGTGAGTATCAACGCACGCGGACCCTGCGGTGCGCGGGCCTCCAGGCGCTGCAGTATGGGCAACACGAAACCGGCTGTTTTGCCCGTGCCCGTCTGCGCGCCGGCGAGTACATCGCGGCCGGAGAGCACGGCCGGAATGGCGGCCTTCTGGATGGGAGTGGGCTCTGTGTAGCCTTTTTCGGCCACGGCAGCCGTCAACTCAGGCGTCAGCCCGAGATCGGAAAAATTCATGAAATTCCTTGGGGTGTGGGATCGAGGTTCGCGATACCAACGAGCCCGGTCTTTGAGAATGACCGGTCGCGATCCGGCAAGACGGGCGCGATACTAGCAGAACTGGTCCGGTATCCGTGGCTGATTTGGGAGGCAATATGCGTCGATCCGCATTCCGTCACACGTTGCTGTTGCTTGCTGCACTGTGCAGCCTTCCGCTGCGCGCGCAGCTCATCGATGAATTCGCGCCAACGCGGCCCGCGGGCTGCTGTCTGCTGAGCAATGCCACGCGGCTCGCGGAGCAGCTCGCCGACTGGAATCAGCTGGGTCGATATCATCAGGCCAATCTCGAACTGCTGCGTCAGCCCGCGCCCAGGGGCCGCGTCGTATTCATGGGCGACTCGATCACGGATGGGTGGCGGCTCGCGGACAGCTTTCCGGGAAAGCCCTATGTGAATCGCGGCATCGGTGGCCAGACCACCGCGCAGATGTTGGTGCGCATGTACCCGGACGTGATCGCGCTGCGGCCCGCCGCAGTGATCATCTTCGCCGGCACCAATGACATTGCCGGCAACAACGGGCCGCAGACGCTGACCATGATCCAGCAGAACCTGATGGCGATGACCGAGCTGGCGCAGGCGCATGGCATCCGCGTCATCCTGTGTTCGGTGATGCCCGTCACCGATGCCAGGACCGCACCCCCGGAACGCGGCGGCGGCTCGATCAACCAGACGCGCGCGCGGCCGCCGGCCGATATCCTGAAACTCAACGCGTGGATCCGCTCCTACGCGACCTCAGTCAAGGCCGGCTTCGCGGATTACTACGCGGCCACAGTGGGAGAAGACGGCTTGCTGCGTGCCGATCGCACCGGCGATGGCTTGCATCCGAATGCCGCCGGTTATGAATTGATGACGCTGGTGGCGCAGGCAGCCATCGACGCCGCCTTGCGCTGACCTGGCGGGTCAGTTCTGGCGTCGCTCGCGCCGGCGTTCCCGCAATTCGCGCATCGTCTGCTGGCGCTCGGCACGTGACTTCTGCTGCCACTGGCGGCGCAGTGCCTCGCGCCGTGGCGCCGACAGGCGGCGGAATTCGCGGAAATCCGCGCGAATGCGCTTCTGCTCGGCCGGCGGCAGATTCTGGAAGTCGCTCCAGCGCTCGCGGATCAGTGCGCGGCGCTGTTCGGTGAGTCCGCGCCAGCGCTGGAAGCGATCCGAGGCGCGCGAACGCTCGCTGGAATTCATGCGCATCCAGCGATCGGCACCGCGCGACAACGCGAACTGGCGTTGCGCGGGCAGTTGCTCCCAGCGCGATTCAAACTGCGCCAGCAGCTGTTGCTGCTCGCCGCTGAGGCTGCTCCAGGGGATGGACTGCGTACTGGACGCGCTGGCGGTCTCCGGCGCTTCTTCTTCGGCCGCCAGCAGCGGTGCAGTGGCCAACAGCAGCAATCCCATCAGCATCAGCTTCTTCATTTGCCCTTCACCTTCTTCTCTTCAGGCTTCGGCGGTGGTGTCTTCGTTGCCTGTTTCGACGGTTGCCTGGCCGCCTGTTTGTCCGCCGGCTTCACCGGTTTGTGCTCCAGATACTCCTGCCAGCTGTCGTCATCGCTGTCGATCGATCCGAGAAACTCCAGCAGTTCCGCATCCACCGGTGGCTGCGCGGCCGCGGCACTCGTGGCGCCGAAGCCCGCCAGCGCGCACAGCAGCAGCGCGCGCCGCATCAGGTGCCCACCGCATCCGTCTCACCCATGGCCGCGGCCCATTCGATGAAATCCAGGTCCGGCTCCTGCGAGATGTCGTAGCCGTCGGAGTCGGCCAGCAGTTCCAGATCGTCGAGCGCGCTGCCGGACTCATTCAATGGAGGATGGCTGGGAGCCCTCCACAGCAGCACCGCCACCAGCGCCGCGGCGGCAACCGCACCGCCGGGTGCCAGCACGCGCAGAGTGAACCACGCCGGACGCCTGTCGCCCCGCCGCGCGCTGTGTGTGGCCAGCGCGGCATGACGCGCCTGCGTCAGGCGCGAGCGCGTTGCCGCATCCAGGTCGTTCACGCTGTCGCGCAACAATTCGCGCGCGCGGTGTTCAAATGCCGAATGGTCTTCGTTGTTCATGTCATGAACTCACCGAGCTGCTCGCGCAGGCTATGCACCGCGCGGGAATAGTGTGTCTTCACGCTGCCTTCGCTGCAGCCCATGGCGCGCGCGGTTCCGGCCACGTCCAGTCCTTCCATATTGCGCAGCAAAAAGGCCTGGCGCTGGCGCGCGGGCAGCAGGCCGATGGCCTGCTGCAAGGCCATGCCGAGCTGATTGCCTTCGACCTGTGCCACCGGGCCGGGCGCGGGATCGGGAGCGCGTTCGACCGGATCGGCTTCGCTGTCCTCGGCATCGCCGCGCCATGGCATCCAGGCCATGATGCGGCCGCGCACGGTGCGGCGACGCTGCAGATCGCGGATGCGGTTTTCAAGGATGCGATAGAACAGCGGGCGCCATTCGGCGCTGGGGCGGCCGGCGTAACGTCGTGCCAGTTGCAGCATGGCGTCCTGCACGGCATCCAGCGCATCTTCATCGTGGCGCAATGCCATCTGCGCCATGCGGAAGGCCTTGCGCTCCACCTCTGCAAGAAAGCCGTTCAGCGTCTGCGCCGCGGGGTTTGCCGTTGCCGACAAGAAAGCCCCTCCCTGCGGGCCAGCCGTCAAGTCGGCCAGCAGCGTAGCAGAGGCATTGAAGGTGGGGCAGGTATGCACGGTGTGAACCTCATCCAGTACGACAACGCACGGACGCGACGTCGGTTGACAGCCGGGATGGCCGTCAGCAGGCGGGTTCAGAAACCGGAAGAAGAATCAGCGGCCGCCGGACGCGGCCGCTGCCATGGGAGCCGGGCGGATCAGCCAGGCTTTTTCGACAGCCACCAGAAACCGATCATCATCAGGCCGATCAGCGCAACGACGACGTAACGGAAATAGGAGCGCTCTTCACCGAACATGCGTATCCCTCGCGAAGGAAATTCGTGGGGAGAGCGTAGGCTAAAGCCGGCGGAGCGCACCGTGGCCGCGATCACGATCGCGCGGCCACGGGCTTTCCATAATCGTGCGCGTTATGCCAGTGCCTTCTTGAACAGCGCCAGCTGCCGCGCCCAGGCTTTCTCGGCCTGATCCTTGTTGTAGACCTGCGAGTCGATGGCGCACCAGCCGTGATTGGCGCCGGTGTACACCTCGATCTCCGCGGGCAGCTTCGCATCGGCGAAGGCCTTCTTCAGGATGTCCTTCGAGGTCGGATCCTGCTTGTCGTCGCTGTCGGCGATGCAGATCAGGAAGCTGGCTTTCATCTTCGGGATCAGCAGGTGCGGGCTGTCGTCGCCCTTCGTGGTGAGGCCGCCACCGTGGAAGGTGGCGGCCGCGCCAATGCGATCGGCGCGCGCCGCCGCCGTGCGGAACACGATGGGGCCGCCCATGCAGTAGCCGGTGGTGCCGATCTTCTTTTTCTTGTCCACCTGCGGCTGTGCATCGAGCCAGCTCACGAAGGTGTTGGCATCGGTGTTGTGTGTGGTGGCGTTGAGCGTGCCGGCCAGTTTCAGCAACGCTTCGCGCGTGGGCGGGTCGCTGAAGTTGGGATTCGGCGGCGCAGTGGGCGCCTTTTGCGTGCGGTAGAAGGGATTGACCGTCAGCACCGAATAGCCGGACTCCGCCAGACGCGTGCTCATTTTCCGGAACGGGTCGCGCAGGCCGAAGATGTCGGGCCACACCAGCACGGCGGCGTGTGCGCCGGTCTTGGGGTGCACGAAGTGCGCATCGCAATTACCGTCGGGCGTCTTGATGACGACTTCGGATTCCGAAACATCGGCGGCGTCCGCGGCCCGCGGCAGCATGGCGAGCATGCTGGCGCCCAGTCCGAGTGCGCCGAACTGGCGGCGCGACAGTTCGCCGGCCTTCTGCATGACATCCATGGAATCGTGATCGCACATGGCAGCGTCCCCTGCGGTTGTTGGAACGGCGGATTCTACGCCAGCTTTTCCACATCCCGCAGCGTCGGGAACAGCCGCATCCACAGCAGTGCGATGATCACGCTGCCCACGCCACCCACGATTACCGCCGGCACCGCGCCCCACCAGGCAGCGGTTATGCCGCTCTCGAATTCGCCGAGCTGGTTCGAGGCATTCACGAACAGGAAATTCACCGCGCTGACGCGGCCGCGCATGTCGTCCGGCGTGGCCAGCTGCACCAGCGACAGCCGGATGACCACGCTGATCTGATCCGCGGCCCCCATGATGGCCAGCGCGCCCAGTGACAGCCCCAGATTGTGCGACAGGCCGAAGACCACGGTGGCGATGCCGAAGACGATGACGGCCTGGAACATGCGCCGGCCCACGCGGCGTTCGATGGGACGCCGCGCCAGGAAGTAAGTCGTGATCAATCCGCCCACGGAAGGCGCCGCCCGCAGCAGGCCCAGGCCCAGCTCGTTGGTGTGCAGGATGTCCTTGGCGAAGATGGGCAGCAGCGCCGTGGCGCCACCCAGCAGCACCGCGAACAGGTCGAGCGAGATGGTGCCCAGCAATGTGGGATTGCCGCGCACGAAGTGCACGCCCGCGAACAGCGAACGGGCGGAAACCGCGCCGCTGGCCGGCTCGCGATGCTTGATCGGCAGCGCGCCGTTGAAGATGCCGCCGCACAGCCAGAAGAAGGCGCACAGCGCATAGGCCGCGCCGGTGGAGAACGCCATCGCAAAACCGCCCAGCATGGGGCCGGCGGTGGTGGCGATATGCATGGCGCCACTGGACAGCGCCGTGCCCTGCTGCAGCAGCTTGTCCGGCACGATATTGGTCAGCATGGCCGCGCCGGCCGGACGTTCGAACGCCGAGGCGGCGCCAAACACCGCCGAGGCGATGTAGATGTCGACGACCGAGATCCAGCCGGCGAAGCTGCCCCAGGCCAGATAGCTCGCCGACAGGCCCTCTATCCACTGGCAGATCTGCACGATGCGCTTGCGGTTGTAGCGATCCGCCGCGTGTCCGGCATTGAAAGTCAGGAACAAGGTGGGCAGGAATTGCACCAGCCCCACCATGCCCAGATGAAAAGCGCTGCCGGTGATCGCATACACCTGCCAGCCCACGGCCACGGCGATGATCTGGCGCGAGAAGTGCGAAAACAGCCGGCCGCTGAAATACAGCAGGAACGGGCCATGGCGGTAGAGCGAGTGGCTGGAGGCGGACGACAAGCGAGGCTTCAGTGAGCTTTGATCGCGCCTAGATTACCCTAATGAGAGGGGTTCAACGGCCGGGTCGCATGCGCATGCAGAATGTTCCGTTGCGCGCGGTAAGCTAGGGGTCTGTGCCTTCCGCGGAGAAATTCCATGCGCGCATTCAAGATTCTCGGCTTTGCGATTGGCGGTGTCATCGCGTTGCTGGTGCTGGCGCTGCTGGCCGTGTGGCTGTTCGTCGATCCCAATGACTACAAGGATCGCATCGCCGCCGCGGTGAAGGATTCCACCGGGCGCAGTCTCTCGCTGCCCGGCAAGCTGAAGCTTTCTGTATTCCCATGGGTCTCGCTGCAGACCGGCGAGGCCAGCCTGGGCAATCCCGCCGGATTCGGCAATGAGCCCTTCCTGACCCTCAAGCGCGCCTCGCTCAGCGTCAAATTGCTGCCGCTGCTGCGCAGCCAGCTGGAAGTGGGCCGCATAGAAATCGATGGGCTCGACCTGCGGCTGAAGCAGAACGCCGCGGGCAAGGGCAATTGGGAAGACTGGGGCAGCAAGGCAGCCGCGGAGCCAGAGAAACCAGGCACGACCCCGACGGTGAATCTGGCTGGCGTGGCGATTTCCAACAGCCGCATCGCGTTCGAGAACATGGTCGCCAGCAATGTCGGCGTGGACATTGGTCGCGTCGCGCCGGGGCTGGCGATTCCCGTGGCCATCAGCATGAATCTGATCAGCGCGCCCAATGCGCGGCCCATGCCGCTCAAGGCCAGGTTCGAACTCACGCTCGATCTGGACCAGCAGCGCTATCAGATGGCAAAGCTCGATCTGCAGGGCGAAGTGCATCCCGCAGGGGCGCCCAGACCGTTGACGTGGAAGTTCGCCTCGCCCGCGGCAGACCTGAACCTCGCGGCGCAGACGCTGGCCGAGACCAGCTTTACCGCGGAGGCGGGCATCGCGAAGCTCAGCGGCCGCATAGCCGGCAGCAAACTGGTCGACGCCCCCGCGTTGACCGGTTCGTTCCAGCTCGCAGAGTTGCCGCCACGCGAGCTCATGACGCAGTTCGGCATCGCATCGCCCGTCACGCGCGACAAGTCCGCGCTGGCGCGCTTTGCAGCGCAAGGCGGGTACGCCTGGCAGGGTGGCGTGGCGCGTATGAACGATCTGAAGCTGCGCATGGATGAATCGCAGCTCACCGGCCGTTTCGCCTACGACACCAGCAACAGCGGCATGGACTTCGCGCTGACGCTCGATCGCATCGACCTGGATCGTTACCAGCCGCCCGCGACGCAGGAGACGGACAAGACCGAACCCATCGAGCTGCCGGTGGACTTGCTGAAGCCGCTGCGCGCCAAGGGCTCCGTCAGCGTCGGCGAGATCAAGGTGGGTGGCGCGCATCTCACGCAACTCAGCGCGGCGATCAACGTGGCCGACGCACAGGCGCGATTCGCGCCGCTGACGGCCAGGCTCTATGGCGGGCAGTACAGCGGCAACATCGGGCTCGACATGCGCCAGAGCGTGCCGCGTCTCACCATGGACGAGCACCTGACCGGCATCGACATCGCCGCGCTGATGAAGGAATACGCGGACAGCAAGCGGCTGTCGGGCCGCGGCAATCTCGACGTGAAGCTGGCCGCCGCGGGCCGCAATGGCGCGGCGCTGCTGAAAACATTGACCGGCACCATCAGCACCGATCTGCAGAACGGCGCCGTCGAGGGCGTCGACATCTGGTACGCCATCGCGCAGGCCCAGTCGCTGATCCAGAAGCGTCAACTGGCCGCTGCCACCAATACCAAACGCACCGCCTTCGAAACCTTCAAGGCATCAGCCGACCTGGTCAACGGACTGGCGACCACCAACGATCTGGCCATTGCCTCACAGCTGTTGCGCATCAACGGCAAAGGCAGCACGAATCTGGTCACGCAGGCGCTGGATTACAGCGTGACCGCCACGATCCTGAAAACGCCGCCCGACGCTGATGAGGGTACGGCGCAGCTGGCGCGCGCCACCATTCCGGTAAAGATCACCGGCACGCTCGAAGACCCGAAGGTTCGCCCGGATCTGGCCGGCATGGCCAAGGAACGCGTGAAGCAGGAAGTCGAGAAGCGAAAGGATGAAGTGAAAGAGAAGGTGAAGGACAAGCTCAAGGGCTTGTTCGGCCGCTGAAGGCCCGCTTCTTTCATCACGGCCGCCTTTGCAGGCGGCCGTGCATCTCGAGCCGGATCTAATTCAGATGTAGTTGATCTGCGACGGCGGCTGCAACGGAATCGAATTGATCAGGAACCGGCCCCACGGCGCGCGCACCGTGAGCTGTGCCAGATGCTCGCGGATCGCACCCATCAGCATGGGGAAGCCGTTGCCCAGCAGCACCGCCTGTTCGGCGGCCTCGTCCGCGGCGCCGGTGATGTTGAATACCGCATACGCTTCGACCGCGAAGGTGTAGGGCGCGTTCTTGCTGGCGGCATTGTCCGTGCGGACGGAAGCCATCAGTGCATAGCGGCCCGGCTGGCCTTCCATTTTCTGCACCTGCTGTCCGTATTGCAGCTGCGTACCGGCGCGGTCGCCGTTCGGGTCGTGCCCCTGGTTGGTGCGTACTTCCTGCAGCGGAAAGAGCAAATCCTCAAGCTGCAGCTGCGTCGTGTTCTCCACCGGATCCTCCAATTGTCGTGTTGTCTGAAAGAAAATCGTAGCCGCCGGTTCGCCGGCGTTGTTGTTCTGGCGGGCAAGGGGCAGCAGTCTAGTGCCGCCGCACTGCAAAAGTCGCGCCTTTCAGCGCAGCTGGCTGTCCTTGCTGCCGCGGCGGTTGTAGCCGGCCACCGGCTGGTCCTCGCGGTCGACCAGCTCCTGGCAGGCAACACACAGCCGCACGCCGGGCAGCGCGGCACGGCGGGCTTCCGGGATTTCATTGCCGCACTCGGCGCAGGCCAGCAGGCTCTCGCCAGCCGGCAGCTGGCTCTGGGCGCGATTAATCGCGTCCTTCACCGTGGCATCGATCTGTTCCTGTACGGCGCCTTCGCGCGCCCAACCCGTGGCCATGGCCTGAGTTTATCGCTGTCCGGACGGGCGATCGACCGCCATCGCGGGTAGGTCAAATCTTATGTCGCGATGCCGCGCTACAGCGGCAGCGCCAGGCCCGACGCGGCGGACATGGCGCCGGCGATGCGCGTGACCCAGCGGCCATGCGGCAGAAGTTTCTCCGCCAGCACCAGGCACATCAGTGCGGCGATCCACAGCAGGTTCATCACGCCCACGGCGAACAGCACCAGCATCAAGGCCCAGCAGCAGCCCACGCAATACGCGCCGTGCAGGAGGCCCAGTCGTATGGCGCCGGCGGCGGCAGGTTGGAATCCGCCATGTTGCTGGATGAATGACAGCGGCGCCCGACAGTGCGCGAGGCAGGCATCCTTCAACGGCAGCCATTGATAGACGCCGGCTGCGATCAGCACCATGGCCCCGATGGGGCGATCCGCCGCGCGCATCGCAGGCGTCATCATCGCCGCGGACTCCAGTGCCCAGTGCGCGCCTGTCGCCAGCAGCGAAAACACGCCCCATGCGACGAGATAGCCGAGCAGGAACCACGTCGCCGACGCGAACCGTTGTCCACTGCGTGCGGCGTGACGGGCCACGCCCAGATACAGCAGCGCCATGGGAGCGGCCGACGGCGTCATCATGCCGATCATCATCACGAACCACATGAGAAACAGGTAACCGGCCAGCGGCGCGGACCAGGCCGCGAAGGCGGGCGACATCATCTGCAGATGGTTCATGCGCACGCTGGCCATGGCCGGCATGTCCATACCAGCCATGCGCCCGGCTTCGCGCAGCAACCAGATCCACGCCAGCGCCGCGATGAACAGCATCGCGCCCAAGGCGATGATCCGCTCGCGACGCAGCGCGGAGGCGAGCGTGGCGTCAGCGGTCAATTAATGATGCCGTCCTGGCACAGGTGCAGTTCGGCGAACTGGCCGTAGGAATCGTTGAGTTCGTAGGAGATGGGGCCGGTGGCCTTGGTCCAGCCGCGGCCGATCTCGGCTTCCTTGAACTCGAAGCCACCCTCGGGCTGGATGCGGATGCGATGCTCGCCGCCGGTGACCGGATTGACGATGGGCTCGCCGCGCTGCTCGATGTAGCCGGCAACCTTCAGGTGCGCGCGGCGCCGCGCGATGTCCACCTGGAAGTCGATGTCGGCGAACACCGGCTCGTGCACCTTGCTGAGCATGGAAGCGAATACCGCGAACATGGTGGCGCCGGGCCTGGTGTCCTGTCCGCTCATGATGCGCAGCAGGGCGTTGCGCTGTGCCTCGTTGGCGCGCCGGTCGACGATGGGCAGGGCTTCGCCATTGCCCTCGTGGATGGCCTTGGGGTAACGGAAGATGCCGGCCAGGCGCAGACCATCCAGTGGCGTGCCACCATGAAACCCGTGATCGATCTGGACCCCTACGACTGCCGAGCAGTCGCCGTAGGTGGGCAGCGCGTTGAACTGGCAAGGGCAACCATAGGAGCAGTTGCAGTTGGCGAATTCGCGGCCGTGAATCGCCCATGGAGTGTCGGACATGGTCTCTCCCCGCGTATCAGCGTGCCCCAAGCATACGCCCGCGGCGCGCAAGGCCAAAATCCCCGCAATTACGGCGCAAAGACGATGCCCCGGAGAATCCGGGCTCAGGGCAAACTGCATGGCATGAGCCGCCTTACCGCCTCGCAACTCTACAGCTACCTGAGCTGCCCGCATCGGGTGGCCATGGACGCCACAGGCGATCCAGTGCTGCGCGACGAGGTCAGTGCCTTCGTGCAGATGCTGTGGGAGCGTGGGGTTGCGCATGAGCGCGAACTGGTGGCCGCGCTGACCGTGCCCTGCGAGGACTTCTCCGCGCTGCGCGGCGAAGCCCGGGAAGCGGCAACCCGCGCGGCCATCGCGCGCCAGGCGCCGCTGATCTATGGCGGTCGCCTGTCGGTGCACGAACTGCTGGGCGAGCCGGACCTGCTGCGCCGCGAAGGCGATGGCTACGTGGCCATCGACATCAAGTCCGGAGCGGGCCGAGAGGCAGCCGATGAGGAAGACGAGGGTCGTCTGCGCCGGCACTACGGCGTGCAGCTCGCGCTGTATACCGACATCCTGGAACAAATGGGCCTGTCGGCCGGGCGTTACGGCTACATCTGGGACGTGAAAGGCCAGGAGACGCGCTACGACCTCACCGCACCGCTGGGTCTGCGCTCACCCTGTCTGTGGGATGTGTATCTCAAGACGCGCGCTGCGGTGCGCGCCACCCTGGCCGCGCCGCACACCAGCATCCCCGCGCTCGCCAGCATCTGCAAGCAGTGTGTGTGGCGCAGCGCCTGCTTCCACAAGCTGCGGGAGACGCAGGACCTGACGCTGCTGCCGGAACTGGGCCGCGCGGCGCGCGATACGCTGCACGAAGAATTCCCCTCGCTGCAGCAGCTGGCCAATGCAGATCTGGATCACTTCATCGAAGCAGAGCGCACCTCGTTTGCCCGCATCGGTGCCGCCACGCTGCGCAAGTTCCAGCGCCGCGCCGCGTTGCAGGTTGCGCGCGACGCGCGGCCCTATCTCACCGCGCCCATCGCCTGGCCGGCGGCGACGGTAGAGCTGTTCTTCGACATCGAAACCGATCCCATGCGCGAGCTGTGCTATCTGCACGGTTTCGTGATCCGCGAGCGTGACGTCACGGGACTCCTGCACGAACGCTTCGAGGGGATATTCGCCGCTGACGCAACCGCGGATGCCGAACGCGATGCCTTCGCGGCAGCGATGGCGCTGTTCCGCCGGCATCCGGATGCGCTCATCGTGCATTACTCGCGCTACGAGCGTACCGAATACCGCAAGCTGGTCGCGCGTTATCCGCATGTCGCCACACCCGACGAGATCGAAGCGCTGTTCGCGCCACCGCGTGCCCTCGATCTCTACGTGGATGTGATCAGGCCGCACAGCGAATGGCCCACTCACGACTTCTCGATCAAGAGCCTGGCCGGGCACTGCGGGTTCAAGTGGCGCGATGCCGATCCCTCCGGCGCATCATCCATCGAATGGTTCGATCGCTGGGTGAAGACCGGCGATCCACGGCTGAGGCAGCGGCTGCTGGCCTACAACGAGGATGACTGCCGCGCCATGCGCGTGGTGCTGGACGTGGTCAAGGCCCTGCCGGTGCAGGGCGACGCCAGCTTCTAACGCGCCCCCAGCAGGCGCGCGGGCAGCAGGAATACCGCACGCAGCAGCGAGAAGACCCCATCGACGGCGATGCCGATCATCCGCAATGGCAGCAATACCAGCCACACCAGTGGGTAGAGCACCAGGGCCAGCAGGGCGAGCGGCCAGCACATCACCAGCAGTACGAGCCAGAGCAGAAATTTCAACATGCTCGTAGCATACGCCGCAGCGGGGGCGGCACAAGAGCTGGCCCAGGCTGAAACACATGCCGCAGATACTGGTCGTCGAAGACGAGGTCGCCATCGCCGATACGCTGCTGTTCGCGTTGCAGGCGGAGGGTTTTGCCGCGCAACGCGTGCCGCTGGCGCGTGAGGCGCTGTCCATCCTGAAGGGCAGCGTCATCGACCTGGTGATCCTGGACGTGGGTCTGCCGGACATGACCGGCTTTGAATGCTGCAAGGCGCTGCGGCAGTTTTCCCAGGTGCCGGTGATGTTCCTGACCGCGCGTGCGGAAGAAGTGGATCGCATCGTGGGTCTGGAGATCGGCGCCGACGACTATGTGGTCAAACCCTTCTCGCCCCGCGAAGTGGTGGCGCGGGTGCGCGCCATCCTCAAGCGCGCGGGCGCGCCGGTGGCGGGTGCCTCGGGGTCGGAATTCCAGGTGGATGTGGCGCGCATGGCCATCCGCTTCCGGGGCCAGGCGCTGAAGCTCACCGCACTGGAGTTCCGGCTGCTGCAGCAGCTGGTGTGCGCACCGGAGCGCGTCTTCGGCCGCGATGAACTGCTGGCCGCCGTGGGCGCCGCCACCGATGTGGGTTACGAGCGCAATGTGGATACCCACATCAAGGCGCTGCGCGCCAAGCTGCGCGAGATCGCGCCCGACAGCGAACCCATCCAGACACATCGTGGCTTCGGCTACAGCTATCAGCCCACGCGCAGCGCCGTCGGCGGCACATGAAAACCTGGTCGCTGACGCTGCGGCTGTTCGTCATCGGTGCGGTGCTGGTGGGCGGCTTCGGCTGGTTTGCGTGGCGGCAGGTGCTCGAGGAGGTGAAGCCCGCCGTGCGGCAGTCCACCGAAGAAACCCTGGTGGATACGGCCAATCTGCTGGCGGAGATCGTCGCGCCCCGCGTGCGCGATGGCAGTCTGGAGCAGGGCGATCTGGCGCGCATCATGACGGCCTATGGCCGGCGCCATCCCGGTGCCGATATCTGGGGCATCCGCAAGGATGGCGTCACGCACCGCATCACGGTCACGGATTCCCGAGGCATCGTGCTGCTTGATTCCGCCGGTCGCGATGTCGGCAAGGATTATTCGCGCTGGAACGACGTATATCGCACGTTGCGCGGCCAGTATGGCGCGCGCACCACCGAGGAAGTGCCGGGCGACGAGCTGACAACGGTGATGTACGTGGCGGCGCCGGTGCGCGATGCCGATCGCATCATCGGCGTGGTGACGGTGGCCAAGCCCAATCGCAGCGTGCAACCCTTCATCGAGCGCGCGCAACAGCGGCTGGGCGTGCTGGCGGCGGCATTCATCGCGATGGCGCTGGTGATCGGCGCGTTGCTGTCATGGTGGCTGAGCCGCGCCATCCGGCGCGTCACCGTTTACGCCGACGCCGTGACCGCGGGCGGCCGGCCCGCGGTTCCTCGTCTGCCGGGCGAGGAACTTACCCGGCTGGCGCAGGCGCTGGACACCATGCGCGCGCAGCTCGAAGGCAAGGCGTATGTCGAACGCTATGTACAGACGGTGACCCATGAACTGAAGAGCCCGCTGGCGGCCATCCAGGGCGCCGCCGAACTGCTGCGCGGTGATTTGCCGGTGCCGCAGCGCGAGCGGCTGCTGGAAAACATCGAAGTGGAAACAGCGCGCCTGCAATCCATGAGCGAGCGACTGCTGCATCTGGCGCAGGTGGAGCAGCGCCGGGCGCTGGAAGATCGCGCCTCGATCGTGTTGCAGCCGCTGGTCGAAGAGCTGTTGGCGGGACGCGCGCCCCAGTTGATGCAGCGGCGGCTCCGTGCCACGAACGAGGTGCCGTCCGGGGCGATGATCACCGGCGAGCGGTTCCTGGTGCGGCAGGCGCTGGCCAACCTGCTCGACAATGCCGTGGACTTCACCACACCCGGGCAGGCGATCCGTATCGGTCTGGCGGATGCGCCGCCAGGCCGCGTGGCCATTGCCGTGTTCAACGAGGGCGAGGCGATTCCCGACTTTGCGCTGCCGCGTGTGACCGAGCGTTTCTACTCGCTGCCGCGTCCGGGCAGCGATCGCAAGAGCACCGGGCTGGGTCTGAGCTTCGTGCAGGAAGTGGCGCTGCTGCACGGCGGATCTTTTGACATAGCCAATGTGCCCGGCGGTGTGCGCGCCGTATTGACGCTTCCGGCCGGCTGAGCTGCATCGCGTTTCGCCGGCCGCACCCAATCTCCACGTAATCTCCACAGTTGGGCGGCACGCGGGGATCGATGCTGTGGGCATCAACCCGACGGGAGATGCATCGTGGCGCGCGAATCGAACCGGATCACATGGTGGACGGGAGCCTATCCATTGCTGCTGGCCATGATGCTCGGCGCCACCTGGGTGGATCGCATCTATGGACATACCCTGCAGGTTTCGGGGTCCGACTACGCGCTGGGCGCCGCGCCGCGGCGCGTCGCTGACCTGCTGCTGCTGCTGGCGGCGCTGACGGTGCTGGCGGGCCTTGCCGCCGTCTGGTTGTGGCAGGGGCGGGCAAGGATGCTGTGCATCGCCAGCCTCGGCGTCTTCTGCCTGGAATTCGTGCTGCCGGCCCTGGTGCAGGCGCTGCCCGGCGGTGGCATCTATCTGCAGCAGGTGGGGCCTTTCCTGCGCTTCGCCATCATGGCGGGCGCGTTGCTGCTGGCCGCGCTGGCCACGCGCAAGGTGCTGTCATGAATTGGGGGCTGCTGCTGCGCCTGGGCGCCATCGGCGCGGTGATGCTGTTCCTCATCCTGCCGCTGGTACATGTCAACGAGCTCATCCGCGAGCGGCAGGCGGCGCGCAATACCGTCGTGCAGGACATCGCCCGCAGCGCGGCCTATGCGCAGACGCTGACCGGACCGATCCTGGTCGTGCCCTACACACGCACGGTGCAGGAGGAACAGCTCGATGCCGCGCGGCGCCCCTATCAAGTGACGCATGAAGTCGCAGGCGAATTGCGGCTGCTGCCCGCCACGTTCGATGTGGGCGGCAACCTCACCACACAGGAACGCCAGCGCGGCATCTACCGCACGCGTATCTTCGACGCGAAGACAAAACTTGCCGGGCGCTTCGATGTGCCGGCGCACTTTGGTGTTACCGCCGATGTGCAGAGCTACCGTTTCGGCCAGCCGCGACTGGTGCTGGGCATCAGCGACATCCGCGGCATCGGCAATGCTCTCTCGCTGCAGGCCAATGGCACGAACATTCCCTTCGTGCCGGGCACGGGCACCACGCTGCTGGGCGCCGGTGTACAGGCGCCGCTGGCGCTGAGCGATGGCGCCGCCGTGCAGCCGCTGGAGTTCCAGATCGAGCTGCAGCTGCAGGGTACCAGTGACTTCCAGATCACGCCCGTGGGACGCGAGACACATGTGATGCTGACTTCCGACTGGCCGCATCCGAGCTTTGTCGGTGAGTTCCTGCCGCGGGCGCGCGAAGTGACGGATGCCGGATTTTCCGCCGAATGGCAGACTTCGTATTTCGCCACCAATCTCGAGGAGGCGCTGTCGCGCTGTAAAGTGGATGGTGCCGTGCCGGCTGATCCCAAGGATCAGAGCTGCGCGGATTTCGCCGGGCGTCATTTCGGCGTGAGCTTCATCGATCCTGTCGATCAATACCTGAAGAGCGAACGCGCCGTGAAATACGGCTTCCTGTTCATTGCGCTGACCTTCGCCGGATTTTTCCTGATGGAGGTGCTGCGCCGGGTCAGCGTGCATCCGGTGCAGTACGGCCTGGTGGGTCTTGCACTGGCCATGTTCTTCCTGCTGCTGCTGTCATTCTCCGAGCACATCGGCTTCACCGCGGCCTTCGTGGTCTCGGCGCTGGCCTGTGTCGGTGTCATCACGTTTTACGTGACGCATGTACTGGGCAGTCGTGCGCAGGGTGCGGGCTTCGGGGCCTCGCTGGCGGCGCTGTACGCACTGCTGTACGCCATCCTGAGTTCCGAAGACTACGCGCTGCTCACGGGCTCGGTGCTGGTGTTCGCGCTGCTGACCCTGGTGATGGTGCTGACGCGGCGGGTGAACTGGTTCGGTATCGGCGCCGCACAGTCTTCGGAAAGGTGACCGGGCGGCAGGCGAACGCGCCCATCGCACAGGCTGGTGCCCCCACTCGGAATCGAACCAAGCTCTGCGGTTTACAAAACCGCTGCATCACCACAATGCTTTGGGGGCAGAACGTTTCGGCGAGGGATTATACCTGCCGCCACCGCACCGTTTCAGGGTGCGGTGGGTGTGCCGGGCGGCTCAGCGCGGCCCTGTCGAAGCGAAGGTCAGCTGGTCAGTGGAGCCGCCGGACCGTCCGACCATGCAACCAATCGACTGGCCGGGTGTGGAGATGAAGTTGTTGTTGATGCGGCCGCCACCGTAGGGACCAAACTTGCGCCCCTTGCTCGTATAGAAAGTCAGCTGATCGACGCGGCTCCCCGACGACATTTCCACTGCGGTGAAGGTCTCGCCGTCCTGGAGCACGACTTGCACGCGCCAGTTCGTGCGACCATGCGCCCCCGCCCAGACGCGGCTGTCCGTGCCATAAAGGAACTGGAGGCCGTCGATGCTGCTGCCATAGTCGATGTTGAAGCCGGTCAGCGGCCGTTTTTCGCAGATGGGCCGGTCGCTCCATGCCGAGCCACCGCCACCACCCACCGTTGCCGGGACGCTTACCGGTCCGGCATAACTTGAGAGCGGCGTTCCGTTGCGCTCACCCGGCAACATGTCGTTGAGCCACCAGTCCATGACGTCATCGTAGTTCTCGTAGCCGATATTCATGGGCAGGTCGGGATAACGTTGCATGAGGTCAAAGACGCTGAAAGTGGGGCTGCCCTGCAGGCCGTAGGTGAGGCCGTAGTTCACCCAATGCTGGGCGGCGCAATTCAGGTCGTTGCCGCAACCGGCGGCGACGGCGGGATAGCGGTTCAGGTAGTACTTCGCGTTGAACTCGTTGCTGCCGCTGCGCCCCTCCCAGAATCCGGCTTGCGACCAGTGCGTGGAAAGATCAACGCCAGCGGCCACCACATCCGGACTAACGTCGTAGTAGAAATCCCAGTCGAAAACTGTCGCGTGGAATTTCGGATCCGGGGGTTTCTTGTTCTTTTTCTTGCGGCCGAACTTGCGGATCATGTTGCCGGCGCTCTTGAAGGCGTTGTTCGCGCTGTTGCTGGCGGAGTTGGCCACGTCGCGCGCCTTGTCCTTGGTTGCGTTGTACGCGGCCTTCGCGGCATCGTCGATGCGCTTGAGTTCGGCATTCGCCTGTGTGGCGGAGTAGCCACCCAGCGAGCTGCCCGTGCTGGAAACCCATTTGTACGCCGCCTTGAGCTGTTCGCCGGCGCAGTTGGGAATCTTCGCCGGGTCCACGTTGATGCCCGGCGTCTGGTCGAACATCGCCGACAGGTTGAGCGAGGTGCTGAGGTCGAAGCGGGTCTTCAGCTCGAAAGGCGTGGCGCAGGTGGCGGGGCTGTCGATCGTCGCCCTGGTGCCATCCATGTCCACCTTGACCGAGCGGCCTGCCACGTTGCCGTCAAGGCGCAAGCGCTGCTGCGAGGCCGAGACATCAGCTGTTGCGTGCATGCGCAAGCCCGTGCGGCCCAGCGGGCCCAGCTTCAGGGTCATGTCCGAATCGATGGCGCCGTGCAGGCCCGAGTCGCCGATCGTGAGGCGGAAGCTGGCGAGCTTCTGGCCGAGCACACTGGGATCCCCGAGTGCCTGAAAATACGGGCCGGTCATCGATTGACCGGAGGAATCGGTCGTGCTGGCCGTAGGCCCGAGGATCAGAAGGTTGAACAGGCTCTTGTCCGGGAACCGCCTGGTCGCGTCCCCGAAACGATATTCGCCGATCGTATTGGGATTGCGGATCTGGAACACGGACAGCGGCCTGGTCATCGCCTGCAGCTGGGCCTTGTACTTGTCAAAGCCCTTGATGAAGTTGCCGCCCGGCATTTGCGGCGTCGCCATTGCCGTCATGAGCTCGACGTAGTCCGCGAACGTCAGTGTCTGCGCCGTGAACCCGAACTGGAAGTCCGCGAAGTCCATGGCGCCGGCTGGCGTGAGGGGTGTCTGAAAGAAGGTGATGAATTTGCGGCCGTTCGGCAACACCAGGTTGCCGCGGAAGCCCAGCACGAGGTGGGCGGTCAGTGAAATCGTCGCGTCGCTGAGTGTGAGCTGGCTCATGCCCAGTGGTGCTTTCAGTACAGTGCCGGGCTGCGGCTGCAGCTCGATGAAGAAGTCCGGCAGGTCCTTGAGCGTATTGCCCACATTCTTCATGTCGGCCGCCAGCTGCGCCGCAAGGGTCGCGCTGCCGCTCGCATCGGTCGGGATTGGCACGACCACGCCGGCGCGCAACGTGAACTCCGAGATTTTCAGGTTCATGGCCTTCTCGACCACCTGCTTCATCGTGCCGCCGAGTTTCACCTTGGCTGCCACCTGGAAGCCCGCCGTGAAGTTCAGCGAAGTCACGTCGAAATAGCTGTCCGCGACCACCTTCCGGAATGCAGGCGGCATGTCGCGCACGTCCAGTGCGTAATCGACGGTGGAGAACGAGAAGATCGGGTCCGACAGCGTCGCGCCTTCGAGCCGCTTCCACGCCTTGTTGTTGAACACCTTCGGCAGGGCCAGTTCCTTGTCGACGACGATGAACAACGCCTGTTTCGCGGAATCACCGAACCAGTACATCTGCAGCGGGATGCTGCCGATGCCGGGCGCGTTCAGCGTGGTCTGTGCCGAGTAACCACCGTTGGGATCCTTCTTGAGGGCCGCGTAAAGACTTTCCACCGCCTTGTTGAACCCGGGTATCGGGATGTTCACTGCCGCTTCCTTGAGATGCGGAATCACCGGTGGCGCCAGCGATTGCGCGAAGGCGGCAAATGGCAGGAGCAGCAAATTGATGACGAGAGCGAGCTTTGCAGGTTTCACGCCGGGATCCTCAGTAGTAGAGGAAGCTGAGCGCCTGGCGCAGGCGATCGACCGTGGTGCGTGACCGGTCCCAGCGTTCCATGGCGACGTCACCCTGCCGAAACTGCTGAAACAACTGGCTGTCGCCAAGGTGTTTCGCCACCGATTCGGCGTTGGACGGGATCGGTCCCGTGATTCCCAGTGATTCCTCGGAGGCGTACATCGGTTTGCGCGGCGTGATGAGGATCAGGGCCGAGCGCTGGAAATCCGTTTCCTGCTTTTTGGAGAACAGGTACTGCACGCCGGGCACGTCCCCCAGGCCGGGCACTGCATCGCGAGAGTGCGATGTTTCCTTTTCCGCGAGTCCACCGAGCACCAGCGTGTCGCCCATTTTCATGATCACGTTCGCGTCGGCGGAGGTCTCGGAGATATCGAAGCGATAGGAAAAGTTCTGGTTATCGGAACTCGGGATGATGAAGGTGCGTTGCGCGCTGACCTTGAGCTGGATGTTGCCGTCCGGCAGGAAGTTGGGCGTGATCGCAAGCTTCATGCCGAAGCGCTTGTCCACGGGCACCACGTTCGGGCTGCCCAGCGAGCTGGTCGAGAGCACGCCGGCGTTGACGTTCACACCAGCGAAAAACTCCGAAGGCAGTCCTTCCATGGCGGCAAGCGTGGGCCGGGCGAGCACTTCGTTCGTCGATGAGGACGCATTGGCGATGTTCAGCGAGTACGCCAGCGCGGGAATCGTCACGGCCTTGGTGATCACCGTGCGGCTCACCGAGGAATCATCGAAGGTCCAGGAATACGCAGGTGCCGTCGCGGAGCCCAGCTGCAGCGTCAGCGCGTTGAGCAGGTTGATGCCCTTGCTGGTGCTTACGCTCTCCTGCGTGGCAATGATGACCACGTCCACCAGCACCATGCCGGGTGTGCCCGAAGCACTGGAGGGTGTGACTGCCGTGACGGCCGGCGCCTGGTCTGGTGGGGCAGAGGCCTGCACTTTCGGTGACAGCGCGGCCGGAGGCGAAGCATCGTCGTACGTAGGCAGCGACACGGTCGCGGAGGGCGGTGGCGTCCTTGGCGTGACGGTGAAGGCCGCCGCATTCATGAACTTTCCGCCGGCGCGATTGTAGTCCTGCCATTGCGAAAGGCGCTTCCCGGAACGCTCGACGAGCGTGCCGTTGGCACCGAGTGAGCCCAGTTCGCTCAGCAGGCGTTCCGACTCCTCGTACCTGCCGCAGGCGGCGTAGACCGAGATGCCCGAGCGCACGAATGCAGCATCACGCGACTTCATGAGGGTCTGAAGACGGTCCGCCATGGCGCATGCAGTGACCGCGTCACCCATCAGGTACGCCGTGATCATGACGCCATGCGTGGAGGTCGTGCTGTCCGGTGACAGGCGCAGTACCTGCGCAAATTGCTCGCGCGCCTTCGCATACTGCTTGAGGTCCAGCAGCGCCAGACCGAGAAACTCCTGCGCGATCCAGTTACCCGGATCCAGGCGAATCGCTGTGCGATAACCCTCGACCGCCATCTCGCTTTTCGAAGTGTCGCCCTGCCGTGCCTGCAGGTGATAGATGAAGGCGTTGAGGAAGTGCAGGTTGGAGTTTCGGCCATCGAGCTGCAACGCGGCGTTGATCGCCAGGCTTGCGCGCGGCAGGTCTGCCACCGAGATGTAGCGCACGGCCTGTGCGGCTCGCGACAATGGCTCGGAATCCATGGTGCGCGAAAGCAGGATGGTCTCCGCCGCCAGTTCTTCGAGCGCGGGGTTGTCGACGCGCGGCGTTGCTTCGCGTCGGGGAGTTGCACAACCGGCGAGCGCAAGCGCTACACCCAGGGCTACGCTCTGCGTCATGCGCAGAATTCGCGTTCGAGTTGTCATGCCGGGATTTACGATCGCGCAGGGGCGTTCTGCGAAGACAGCTTTCCATAAGCTGCCGCTGCTGCGCCTTGACCGGCCGCACAAACCAGACATCCCCTCGATCAGCGGCAATACCTTGCCATGCCGGGAGTGTGATCGGGGTCAAGATGCGCGCGCCGTGTCGGCCAAGGCCAGATTCACGCTGCCTTTCTATCAGGGCGCGGCAGGCGGCGCGGCGGATGCCGCGTCGTAGCCGGTCGGCGCTGCTTGCGGACAGGCCTCCACGCGTAGCCGATCCAGGGCCACTCCCGTGGCCGCCAGGCGTCCGTCGGCCAGAGTTTCCCGGGCTACGCCGGGCACATCGATCCAGATCACCTGCTGATCGCGCAGGCGCTCCTTGACCACGGCGTCGAGCTTGAGTTTCTGCACGCGCGAGGCGCGGTCTTCGGCCCGATCTTCGTCCTGGAATACACCGACCGAAACGCGGAACTGCGGATCGTCCGGCATGGCAAAGGCATCCTTGATGCCGGATGCGCGAATGGCATTGAGCGTGCGTGCCTGGGCGTTTGAATTCAGCGTGTCGATGTAGACCCAGTAGCCTTCGCGCTGCTGCTCGGTGACTTCACGACGCGCGATGCCCCATCCCGCGGCGGTGAGTTTCTGTTCGGCCGCCAGTGTGTCGAGTTCGGTGCTGAAGGGGCCGATGGTGGCGCAGGGTGCCGGGGCGGGCAGCGGCGGCGCGGCGGCTTGTGGCTTGCGGGATGCTGAAATGACGGCGGTAAGGCCCGGATCGGAGCGATCCACCCAATGCGCCCAGCCGAAATACAGGACGTTGGCGGCGACCAGGACGAGCACGACGAGGCGAATCATGATTGCAGAGCCTATCAGCCCCGGCGACGGACGGGGATGCCCGCCAGCAGAGCAAGGCCCCGCAGCACCAGATCCTCGCGCTGTTTGCAGGCGCTGCGCAGCAGAGGCGCCACGGCATCGGCACCGCCACCGGTGAGGAATACCACGGGGCGCCCGCGCAACGCGCGGGTCACATCGGTGATGGTGCGATCCACCAGTGCGGCCGCGGCCGAAAGGCAGCCCAGTTCGATGGCCGTTCCCGTGTCGTCGGCCAGCATGGGCAATCTGGGTTCGTCGGCCGCCACCGTACGCCGCGCGCGACCGCCCGTCTTGGCGCGTGGCGCAATCTGGGCCGTATCGCGCAGCAGCGATTGCAGCATCAGCGTGGGCCCGGGCGCGATCAGCCCGCCGCGATGCCGGCCATCGCAGTCGACCACGTCGATGGTGAGCGCCGTGCCGATGCTGACGGCGCACACCGCGCGATAGCAGCCGGCCAGATGCCAGGCCGCGACCGCGCCGATCCACCGGTCGGCGCCGAGTCGGTCGGCGTGACGATAGCCATTGCGCACCCCCGCGGCCTGCGGGCTGCTGCGCAGGAATTCGGGCTCGGGTGCGCCAGCGCGGCGCAGTGCCGCGCGCAACGCACTTTCAACCTTCGCGCCAGCCACCGAAGAGGCCACCACACGGTCCAGGCGCGGCGCGCGCGCCAGCGCCGCGGTCAGCGCCCCCACATCCGCGGTGGCCGCCGCCTGCTGGGCGCCGATGCGCCCGTCGCGCAGCAAGGCCCATTTGAGGCGTGTATTTCCGACGTCGATCAGCAATGCATTCACGATGAAGCCCCACGCACGGACACCTCTCCGGCGATGATGCGATGAACCTGGCCACGATCGGCAACCAGCAGTGCGCCATCCCTGTCCACGCCGCGTGCCATGCCGCCGTGGATGTGGCCGCTACCTTCCAATGTCACGGGCCTGTCGCGCAAGGCGTCTGCCGCGTGGAATTCATCTCGAAATGGCGCAAAGCCTTGTGCGGCGAATTCGCGCACCGCGGCCAGGCCTTGATCCAGCAGCGCGGCAACCAGTGCATTGCGCGCGGGAGCGGGCGCCGGTGCGGCCAGACCGGTCAGGTCGGCGGCTTGCACGCCACTGTCGCGCAGTCGCGCAAGCAGCGTCGCGCCCAGCGTCACGTTCAGGCCGATACCGATGACCACATGCACCGGTCCGGCTGACTCGGTGCGCAGTTCGATGAGAATGCCGCCGAGTTTGCCACTTGCAGTAACCAGATCATTGGGCCACTTGAGCCGCACATCGTCGATGCCCAGCCCCAGCAGTGCCCGGCGCGCGGCGACGCCTACGGCCAGACTCAGCGCGCCCATGGCCGATGGCAGTCCTTCGAAGCACCAGGACCAGGACAGGCACACCGCGCCGCCGGGCGGCGCCAGCCAGCTGCGGCCGCGACGACCTCGGCCGGCGGACTGGAATTCGGCTGTGAGAAAGTCGAATTGTCCCGGGGGCGGGGCATCGCGTGCCAGCAGCTGCGAACTCGTCGAGTCCAGCACGCCGGCGCATTCGCCCTGTCGCAGCGATTCACGCGTGCTCGGGTGCAGCAGGCCGCGCACCGCCTCCACGTTCAGGGGCGTCGCGGGCGATGCGAGGCGGTAGCCGCGATGGGTAATGGCGTCGATGACCGTATCGAGTTCGCGCAGCTGGCCGATGGCTTTCCAGATGGCGCTGCGGGTCACGCCGAACCGCTGCGCGAGTTGAGCGCCCGATACAAACTGCTGCGCACCCGTTTCAGCGGCGCGCTGTGCCGCCAGTTGCTGCAGCACCTGCATGGCCAGTTGCATCAGTGCGCGCGCTCGGCGACGGGCACTTCAGCCAGCATGCAACGCACGCTGCCACCGCCGATCCGCTCGATGGTCGGAATGGCGCTGACCAATGGCGCGACGCCGGCCTGTTGCAGCCGTTGCTTCTGATCCGCATCCAGACTGCGGGCCGCGGTGGCGGACATGACGAGGTGTCGGTGTCCATCCGCGGCGGCCAACTCGAGCATGTTGCCCGCGAAAGCCTGCAACTGTTCGCCTCGCAACCGCAGCACCTGGCGCCCGGCGCTCAGTCGCGAGCGCAGCGCGGCGCGCTGTGCAGCGGGAATCCAGTCCAGCCCGATGCCCGCGACGCCTGCGCCAATCCACAACACCACATTGGTGTGATACACCGGCGTTCCATCCGGTGTGGCCGCATCGAACATGCAGGGCTCGTAGTGCATCTGTCGTGCCCATTCGCGCACCAGCGATTCGTCGGTGCGCGGCGAGCGGCAGGCGTAGACGACGCGCGCCGCATGATCGAGCACCAGGCTGCCGGTGCCTTCGAGAAAACGTCCCTTGCGTTCTTCCGTGGTCAGATCGATGCGTCGCCGTTCGATGAACTCCAATTGCGATTTCACGGCATCGATCACGGCTTCGCGCCGTTCCGCGCGACGCGCGGCGCTCTGCATGGGATACAGCACCACGGTGCCATCGGAGTGAAAACTCACCCAGTTGTTGGGAAACACCGCATCCGGCTTGGCGGGCTGCGCGCTATCCGAAACCACGGCCACGCCAATGCCGGCCGCGCGCAGCGCCGCGACCAGCGCCGCGAACTCCGCGCGCGCGGCGCTGGCAATCCAACCGGCGTCGTCACTGGCGGTATGCTGAAAGCGATTGGTCACGGCGGTTTCGGTGTTGAAGCCGAAGGCGGCCGGCTCGACCATGCAGACGTTCGTCAAGCGAAGGGCATTCATGTTCCGCTCATTATTGCGGTCCGTCACGGCCTTTGACAGCAGGCCGTGCCGGTGTCGTAAGCTCGCTTGAAAGTACAGGGGGATCCGTGGCGAAAAAGCAGTCCGCGCAGTCATTTCGTTTCTACGACAATCGTCAGAAGTATCTGGCCTTCGTCAATACCTGCAATGAAAAGGCCGTGGTTGCGCGGCGCGTGGGTCAGGAACTCGAGCTGGTGAAGCCTACTCCGCCGGCACTGTACTTCTTCGATGCCGGCATGGGCGATGGCACGGTGCTGTCCCGGCTGATGCGTCACGCGCACAGCATCCATCCCGCCGTGCCCATGGTGGCCGTGGCCAAGGAAATCAGCCTCGAGGATGTGCGGCTGGGCCTGGAGAAAATGCCCGACCGGTTCATGGAACATCCCGCCACGGTGCTGGTGATCACCAATCTCAACTATGCCGATGCGCCGCGACTGTTGCTGCGCGATACGCAGCTCGCCGCCGCATTGAACTGGCAGGAGATTCGCCTCACGGGCGAATCGGCCCATGCCTACGAGGAACAGATCGAAGAGGTGTCCAATACGCTGGCCGATGCCTGGGCCACGCATCCCAGCGAGAAGACCGGCAACCCGGTATACCGCCGGCCTTCTGTGCTGGTGGTCTATCGCGAGGATCATAAATTCCTGCTCGACAGCGTCATCCCGCGTCCGGGCCGACCGCCACCGCACTACGATCTGATCCTGGCCTCGCAGCCCTGGCGGGCCCGCATGTCAGCCGAGTTCAAGGCCTCGCGCGTGCTGGCACCGCTGGCGCGGGCGCTGGGTCCCGGCGGACGGCTGCTCGCGATTCAATCCGCCGGCGGGGATCCGCCGCTGGAGATCATCCAGAAACTCTGGCCCGGCGAGAATCCTTTTCAGGTCGACCGGCACGCGCTGCTGGCGGCGCTCAAGCAGGAGCTCGGCCGCGATGCCCGCGATTTCACGCTGACCGCGCCACCGGATGAAAAGTCCATTTTTCGCTACGAAATGCGCACCCTGCCTTCGGAGCTGTCCGATCGCATTGGCACGTCGACACTGTTCGCGGCCTGGAATGCCGCCGTTTACGTGAATCAGATGGAAGACGAGCGGCTGGAGCCCGTGGTGACCAGCGGCGCCTATCTGAAGGCCACGCAGACGGTGCTGCAGAAACATGGCGGACTGTGGTTCAACGACGAGGCCTTCGTCGTGTCGCGGCGCGGCTAGCGCTTTCAGCGCACCGCGTACGCTTCCATCATCAGGCCGGTGCCGCCACCGGATACGTGGGCTACTACCGCGGAGCGGCGATGCAGCTTGGTGATGGAACCCAGATTTATGGCAAATGCCAGTTCCACCTTCTGGCCCTTGCGCAGGCCCAGGCCGGAAGTGCGGATGAATACGCCGGTAGCACTGAGATTGACGGCCTTGCACAGCGAGCGACGTCCGTCCGGCATGATGATGTACACGATGGTGCGTGCACGATGTCTGGTGTGTAAGCGCCGTTCCACTTCGGTCTCATGTCCCCCGGAACTACGTCACATTATGCCTATGATTGATGCACCGCCAACAGCCTCTGAACTTATTCCAGACCTATCTGCAGGCCCATTTCGGGGGCTACGGACGAATCAGGGAAACCCTGACGGGGCAATGGTCGGAGAGGCGATAACGAATCGCTTCTAATGGGCCGTAGCCGAAGCGGCGGTAACTGCCCGCCACCAGCGAATTCTCCAGCCCTCGAGCCACCAGCACGTGATCGATGGCGCGCGTGAATGGTGCGCCGATCTGGCAATTGCGATATGGCACCTCTGCGCCGGCCTTCGCATACAGCGCCCGCGATGAAGAGCCGGCCAATGTCTGCCAGAACAGATCGTGCTCGGGGTCGCGATCCGAGCGATTGAAATCTCCCAGCACGATGAATCGCGAATCGCGTGCGGCCGCGGCGGCGAGCCAGTCGTGCAAAGCCTTCGCCTGTCGCGCCAGGATGGCGCAGGCGCCGGATCGGGTGGCGAGATCCGCATCGGCGCAACCGGATTTCAGATGCACGGCCAGCAGTTCGATGGCCTCGGGCGAATCGGGTTTCAGGAGCAGCAGCAGTCCGGGCCGCTGTGTTGCGCCCAGGCTCAGGGATTGCACAGGCGGCCCGCAGCGATGCCGCAGTCCGGGCTTGATGGCAAAGCCCACGTGCTGCAGACCCTTGCCCGGCGCGATGCAGATGTCATAGCCCTTGAAGACGCGCCGCGCGATGGCGGCGCTCTCCACCTCCTGGAAGGCGAATACGTCGGCCGCCACGCGCCGCGCATGGCGCGCGAGACGCGCCAGGTCGGCACTGTCGCGCGACTGTTCCAGTGCCACGTCGCAGGGAAGCCGGGTGCGGCGTCCGGCGCGGCAGGCGATCCGGCCGGCATGCGCGGTTTCGGGCGTGAGCAGCCATTCGAGGTTCCAGGTGGCGATCTGCAGAGGTCGCGCAACCGCGGCGCGCGGCAGGGGTGTGGGCCCCAACAAAAGCAGCAGCCCGCCGCACAGCATGAAGGTCGGTATGCGCATGCCTGCCAGCGTGCATGCCGATCGGCCGGATCGCAGTGGCGATATCTCGCGTAAGCTTGTCCATTCGTGCAGCCACCGGCAGGTTTCCCGCAGCCATCCTGTCATGAACGCCGCAACCATCCCGTCCACGTCAGCGGGCGTCACGCAGAACGAGGACATCCGTTATCTCGGCCGTCTGCTGGGCGATGTGATTCGCGCTCACGGCGGCCAGTCGCTGTTCGATCGCATCGAGGCGATTCGCAGCGCGTCGGTGGATCGCTATCGTGGCGTCGACCGCGTCGCGGCCGATCCGCTGCAGACGCTGACGCTCGACGACACGCTGGCCTTCGTACGCAGCTTCATGCTGTTCTCCATGCTGGCGAACCTGGCCGAGGACCGCCAGCGCGGGGATGACGAGCAGGCGCAGGACCTCGCCGGCGCGTTGCAGGGCCTGGCCGCTGAAGGCGTATCGCCGACGCAAGTGGCGGACCTGCTCGATCAGGCGCTGATCGTGCCCGTACTGACGGCGCACCCCACCGAGGTCATGCGCAAGAGCATGCTGGATCATCGGCGCCGCATCGCCGAACTGATGAGACTGCGCGACGGCGGCGCCGCCGAGACACCGCAGGGCGATGTCATCGAGGCGGCGATCCTGCGGCAGATCGCCCTGCTGTGGCAGACGCGGCCGTTGCGGCGCGAACGCATGCAGGTTCGCGATGAAGTGGAGATCGCGCTGTCCTATCTGCGCGACATTTTCCTGCCGGTGCTGCCGCAGTTGTATGCCCGCTGGGATCGCCTGCTGCCGCGGCGCGCGGGCTGCTTCCTGCGACTGGGCAGCTGGATCGGCGGCGATCGCGACGGCAATCCGAACGTCAACGTCGACAGCCTGCGCTATGCGCTGACAGCCGCCTCACGCGCGCTGCTCGAGCGTTATCTCGCGCAGGTGCATGCGCTGGGCAAGGAATTGTCGATTTCCACCGGGCTGGCCGAAGTCGATACGCAGGTAGGGCAACTGGCGCAGGCCAGTGGCGACAATTATCCAGGCCGCGGCGATGAGCCCTATCGTCGCGCCTTGTCGAGGATTTACGCGCGGCTGGCCGCAAAGTACGAGTCGCTCACGGGACAATCCCCGCCACTCGCGCCGATCGCGTCCGCGCCGGCCTACGCCGCGCCGCAGGAGTTGCGCGCGGATCTGGCGATACTCGCCCGCAGCCTTGCCGATCACGGCGCGGGCCTGCTGACCAGCGGCGGTGCGCTGGGTCGGCTGATCCGGCAGGTGGAAGCCTGTGGCTTTCATCTGGCAACGGTCGATCTGCGACAGAACTCCGACGTGCACGAACGCGTGGTCGCGCAGCTGTTGAAGCTGGCCGGTGTCGAAGCCGACTACTCGCGACTGGATGAAGCGGCGCGCACCGCGTTGCTGCGCCAGGAGCTGGCCAGCCCGCGGCTGCTGTTCAGTCCTTACGCCAGCTATTCCGATGAAACGCAGTCGGAACTGGCCATCGCGCGCGAAGCCGCCGCGGCGCGCGTGCGTCATGGCCCCGCCTGCATCACGACCTGGATCATCTCCAAGTGCGACAGTGTGTCGGACCTGCTGGAGGTCAACCTGCTGTTGAAGGAAGCGGGCCTGTACCGGCCGGAGGATCCGGCGGCGGCCGCCCTCATGGTGGTGCCCCTGTTCGAAACCATCGGTGACCTTACGCGCGCGCCGGAAATCATGCGCCGCTGGCTGGCGCTGCCCGAGGTGCGTGCGGCCGCCGAGGCACGCGGCCACCAGGAAGTCATGGTGGGCTATTCGGATTCGAACAAGGATGGCGGCTATCTGACTTCTGTCTGGAGCCTGTACCAGGCTATCCGCGCGCTGGCCGATGTGTTCCGCGACGCCGGCATACCGATGCAGATCTTCCACGGCCGTGGCGGCAGCGTGGGGCGTGGCGGTGGACCCTCGTTCGCGGCGATACGCGCGCAGCCGCGGGGAACGGTGCAGGGCCGCATCCGCATCACCGAGCAGGGCGAAATGATCGCCGCCAAATACGGCACGCCCGAATCGGCCGCCACCAATCTGGAGTCGATCACCGCCGCCACCGTGCTGGCGTCGCTGGCGCCGCGCGATGCCGCTGGCGGCGACCAGCCGCACTTCGCCGCGGCAATGACGCGGATTTCCGCGGCGGCGTTCGACAGTTATCGGGCGCTGGTTTATGGCAGCGATGACTTCAGGACTTTCTTCCGGCAATTCACGCCACTGCCGGAAATCGCCACGCTGAAAATCGGATCACGCCCCGCCGCACGCACCAGGTCCGACCGCATCGAGGACCTGCGCGCCATTCCGTGGGTGTTCTCGTGGGCACAGACGCGGGTGATGCTGCCGGGCTGGTATGGCACCGGCCAGGCGCTGGCGGCATTCGCCGATCGCGACCTGCTGCGAGAGATGGCGCGGCAGTGGCCCTTCTTCCGCGCCACGCTCGACAACATGGAGATGGTGCTGGCCAAGAGCGATCTGGCCATCGCGCGACGCTATCTGCCGCTGGTGCAGGATGCGCGGATGGCCGAGCATTATTTCAGCCAGATCGAGGCGGCATGGCACATCACCCACGACTGTCTGCTCGACATCACCGGTCAATCGCGGTTGCTCGAGAAAAATCCGCAACTCGATACCTCGATCCGGCTGCGCCTGCCCTACATCGATCCGTTGAATCACCTGCAGGTGCAACTGTTGAAGCGGCATCGCGCCGGCGAGGCCGACGAGCGCATCCAGGAGGCGATACAGCTTTCCATCAGCGCCATCGCCACGGCCCTGCGCAACAGCGGTTGAGTAAGGGCCCCTCGAGAACAGCCGGACAGTAGCCGGCGGCGGAATCGCGGCGCTATGATCGCCGCGCAATGAGCCAGTCCACCGCGAGCAGTTCATTCACCGCTTCCGCGGGACTCGCCGCCGCGCGGGCTCATGATGGCGAGGGCCGGCATGATGCGGCCCTCGAGGCACTCAAGGACGCCAGCCGGCAAGGAGACCTGGCCGCGATGTCGGAACTGGGCCATCGCGTGCTGGTTGGCGATCGCGCGCCCAAAGCCCCACGGCAGGCCATGAGTCTGCTGCTGCAGTCGGCCAAGGGTGGCGAGCCGCGCGCACTGGCGCGCATGGCGGCGCTGATGGCAGGCGGTGCCTATGTGAAGCAGGACTGGCGGGGCGCATTGCAGCTTCTGGCCGAGGCCGCCGCAGCCGGTGATCCCGGAGCCCAGGGCCAGCTCACCTGCCTGCAGCCCGACGGCGTCGCGGCTGCGGACTGGTCCACCATGGCTGCGCGAGTACCCGTGGCTGACTGGCTGCTGCCCGCGACGCAGGAAAAACTGCACGAGAAGGTGCGTCGCGTACTGAATCTGGTGCCGTCGCCGGTGTGTCGCTGGCTGATCGGCCGCACGCAGGGATTGCTCGGGCCGGCGCTGGTGTATGACTCCATCAGCCGCAGCAACATGCTTCACGACATGCGCACCAACACCATGGCGCTGTTCGATTACGCCACGCTGGATGTGGTGCAGTTCCTGGTGCAGGCCCGCATGTCATTGACCTGTGGCTATCCCATGCAGCACTTCGAGCTGCCCATGGTGCTGCACTACGACGTGGGTCAGCAGATCACGCCGCACTTCGATTTCATCGACGCCAACGCCGCCGACTACGCACAGCAGATCCGCGAGCAGGGGCAGCGCATGATCACCTTCCTGCTCTATCTCAACAATGAATACGCGGGCGGCGAGACCACTTTCCCGGAGCTGGGCATCGTGCATCGGGGCACGGCCGGCCATGGCCTGTACTTCATCAACGCCCGCGACGATCTCTCGCCCGATCGCAGCATGCTGCATACGGGTTCGCCGCCCACGGCAGGCGAGAAATGGATCGTGTCGCAGTTCATCCTCAGCAAGCGGTTGCGGCCCTGAGGCCGCGACACGCGCCAGCGGGCTAGCTGTTCAAAAAGCCGCGCACGGCCGCATCGAAGCGCGGCAGATCCACCAGAAAGGCATCGTGCCCTTCGATGCTGGGCAGCGGCGCGAAGGTGGTGGCGACGCCCGCGGCGTTCAGATGCCGCGCGATATCGGCCTGTTCGTCGATGGCGAACAGGAAGTCCGATTCCACGCCGATGACCAGCGCGCTGCTGAGCCCGGCGCGTGACAGCGCCCTGGCCGGATCGCCGTATTCGGCAATGTCGAAGCAGTCCATGGCGCGCGAGATGTACAGATAGCAGTTCGGGTCGAATACCTTCACGAACTTCTCGGCCTGCGATTCCAGGTAGGTCTCCACGGCAAAACGCGGCCCGAATCCCTCGGGCACACGCTGCAGCGCGCGCGCCACGGCCTGCTTGCCCACCGCAGACAGTCCACTGCGCGCGAAGCGCCCGCTCCATTCGTCCGCGGAACGGTAGGTGATGGTGCCCAGCTTGCGCGCGATGCGCATGCCCGCCTGCGGGCCGAGATCATTGTCGGGATAGTGACCCTTGTTCCAGGCCGGATCGCTCATCACCGCCTCGCGTTGCACCGAGCGCAATGCGATCGCAAACGGCGATGACGCGGCCGAACCGGAAATGCTCACCAGCCGGCGCGCACCGTGCGCAATGGTCGCCGCGAACGCGACCACCACCATGCCACCCAGCGAGGCGCCCATTACCGTATCGAGCCGCTCGATGCCCAGCGAGCGTGCCGCTTCATAGCCGGCGCGCGCGATGTCTTCCACGGCGAGCTCGGGAAAATCGAGGCGATACGCCCTGCCGGTGGCCGGATTGAGCGAAGCCGGACCGGTTGAACCGAAGCAGCTGCCGAGCGAGTTCACGCACATCACGAAGAAATGGTCGGTATCGATGGCGCGACCGGGGCCGATCATCTTCTCCCACCAGCCATCGTCGGGATTTTCCGGCGATGAGGCGGCATGTGCCGACGGCGACAGCCCGGTGAACAGCAGGATGGCGTTGCTGCGCTCCTTGTTCAGCGCGCCCCAGCACTCATAGGCGATCTGCGCGCGCCTGATCTCGCCGCCGCGCTTCATCCGGAATGGATCGGGCAGCGGCGCGAAACGCACGGCTGAAACGGGCGCTTCCTTGCGCACGGCGTTGGAGGAATCAGGGTTCAGGATCGCTGCCCTCATTGATGCCTTCGGCCAGCACCGTCGACAGATAGCGTTCGCCGGTGTCGGGCAGCATGGCCAGGATCACACTGCCGGGTGTGGCCTCGCGCGCCACGGCCAATGCTCCGGCAAACGTGGCGCCGCTCGAAATGCCGCAGAAAATGCCTTCCTTCTGCGCCAGCTGGCGCGCGGTGCCGATGGCATCCGCGTCGCTCACCGTCACGATGCGATCGGCCACCTCCTTCTTCAGCACCTTGGGCACGAAATCCGGCGTCCAGCCCTGGATCTTGTGCGCGGCGAAAGCCTTGCCCGACAGCAGCGCCGCGTTCTCCGGCTCGGCCACGATGACCTGGGTCTCGGGCCGCGCGAGTTTGATCATCTCGCCCGCGCCAGTCAGGGTGCCGCCCGTGCCCCAGCCGGTCACGAAGCAGTCGAGGCGCTTGCCGGCGAAATCGCTGAGGATCTCCGGCCCGGTGGTATTGCGGTGATAAGCCGGATTGGCGGGGTTCTCGAACTGACGCGCCAGGAACCAGCCGTTTTTCTTTGCCAGTTCCTCGGCCTTTTTCACCATGCCGGTGCCCCGTTCCGCAGCGGCGGTGAGAATCACTTTCGCACCCAGCATGCGCATGATCTTGCGGCGCTCGATGGAGAAGGTTTCGGCCATCGTCGCCACGAAGGGATAGCCCTTGGCCGCGCACACCATGGCCAGCGCGATGCCGGTGTTGCCGGAGGTGGCCTCGACGACAGTCTGGCCGGGCTTCAGAGCGCCGCTTCTCTCGGCATCCTCGATGATGGCGATGGCGAGGCGGTCCTTGACCGAGGAGGCGGGGTTGAAGAACTCGCACTTCACGTACAGGGTCACGCCCGCGGGCGCCAGCCGGTGCACTTTGACAATAGGCGTGCGGCCGATGGTGTCCAGAATGCTGTGATAGATCATGACCGCCTCCTGGCCGCCCCCGGTTGTGGAAGGGCGACTCTAATTCCCTGTAACGACGCCTCATAGCTTAAACAGGGCAGGTGAAGGGTTAATAACCCTTTGTTATAATAAAGTCGCTTCAATGTCGGGGCAGTCATGAATTTTCATCAGCTTCAATACGCACTGGCCGTGGCCCGCAATGGCCTGTCGGTCACCAATGCCGCGGCGGCTCTGGGTACCTCGCAGCCGGCAATCAGCCGCGCGCTCAAAGAGCTGGAAAAAGAGCTGGGATTCGATCTGTTCGTGCGCGAGGGGCGCAGTTTCGCGCGCGTCACGCCCGAAGGCACCAAGGTGCTGGAATACGCGGCACGGGCGCTGGCGGAAATCGAAAGCCTGCGCTCGGTGGCCGCCGACTTGAACCAGGACGCCCGCGGCACGCTGTCGATCGCCACCACCCACACCCAGGCACGCTACGTATTGCCGCCCGTCGTGCAGGCCTTTCGCAAGCGCTACCCCGAGGTGGACCTGCACCTGCACCAGGGGACTTCCGAGCAGATTTCGGAAATGGTGGCGGGCGATCGGGTACACCTGGCCATCGCCACCGGGTCGGAGGCATTGTTTCCAGAATTGGTGCTCCTCCCCGTTTATAGGTGGCACAGACAGGTGATTGTTCCAAAACATCACCCATTAGCCCGCGCCGGCGCGCCCAAGCTCAGTCTGGCCATCCTCGAGAAGTATCCGCTGGTCACCTATGTCTTCAGCTTCAGCGGGCCTTCGTCGCTCGAGTCGCTGTTCACCCGGGAGGGACTGAAGCCACGGGTAGCCCTGACCGCCCGTGATTCGGATGTCATCAAGACCTATGTCCGCCTGGGAATGGGCGTGGGCATCGTCGCCAGCGTGGCTTTCGAGCCGGAGGTCGACACCGATCTGGCCATGGTCGACGCCTCGCATCTGTTCCCGATTCACACCACCTGGGTGGGGTTTCGCCGCGGCACGCTGCTGCGCAACTACGCCTACGACTTCATGCAGCTTTTCGGTCCTCATCTGAACCGCCGCCTGATCGATCACGCCGTCGAGGCGCGCGACATGGAGAGCAAGGCGCAGTTGATGAGCAAGCTGCAGCTGCCGATTCGCTGAAATTGCCGGGGAACTAAGGTGGGCGAGCGGATCCAGAAACTGCTCGCGTCGGCGGGCATCGGCTCGCGTCGAGGCATAGAAGACTGGCTGCGTGCCGGCAGGCTGACCGTAAACGGCGCCGTGGCAAAACTGGGCGACCGCGCCGAGCCCGGCGATGCCTTCGCGCTCGACGGTCAGCCGCTGAAGATGCCGGGGAACGCGCCGGCGGGGGCGCCAGTCCTCGCCGTACTGCTGTATCACAAGCCAACCGGGCAGGTGACCACGCGCCATGATCCGGAGGGCCGCCCCACCGTCTTCGACTGCCTTCCGCCGGCGCCGAGCGGTCGCTGGGTGGCGATTGGCCGGCTGGATGTAAATACCTCGGGCCTGCTGCTCTTTACTAATGATGGGGCGCTGGCGCATCGCCTGATGCACCCCTCTTACGAAGTGGAGCGCCGCTACCTGGTGCGGGTGCGGGGCATGCCGGGTTCGCAGCTTGCCAGCCGGCTTCGTCAGGGTATCGAGCTGCCGGATGGGCCGGCCCGGTTTGGCCGCGTCGAGGAGCGAGGCCGTTCCGATGGGCACGCCTGGTACGAAGTGAGTCTGCGGGAGGGCCGCAACCGGGAAGTGCGCCGGGCCTTCGAAGCCGCGGGCCATGAAGTCAGCCGCCTGAAGCGGCTTGCCTATGGCCCTTTTGTCCTGCCAGAGGATCTAGCGCCCGGCAAGGCTGTCAAAGTCAGTGGTTCGATGCTTCATGATTTGCTCGCCGCCCTTTGATTTGGCCCAATTTTTGCGTTGACAGCCCCCCGGCCCGAAATCAGAATACGCGGCTCGTTTTTAGGCGGAGGGGTACCCAAGCGGCCAACGGGAGCAGACTGTAAATCTGCCGGCTTACGCCTTCGAAGGTTCGAATCCTTCCCCCTCCACCACGGGGCATCGGCGTAGACGACAGATCTGCTGGTGCAGCGGCAAATTTTCTTGGCGGGTGTAGTTCAATGGTAGAACCTCAGCCTTCCAAGCTGATGACGCGGGTTCGATTCCCGCTACCCGCTCCAGCCGATGCAGTGCTCGCGTTGATCGATGGAATGCCCTTCCACCAGATTGCTGGCCCACACGTCGTCCGCTCACGTAGCTCAGTTGGTAGAGCACGTCCTTGGTAAGGACGAGGTCACCGGTTCAATCCCGGTCGTGAGCTCCAGCGATGTTGGCGTTGACGTTGTTGATGGAAAAATTTATTTGGCCGAGGGCCGCGTAGCGGACCTCGTTGATAACCCGCCGGAGGCGTAGCAAGTGTCCAAGGAAAAATTCGAACGCAGCAAGCCGCACGTGAACGTGGGGACGATTGGTCATGTGGACCATGGCAAGACGACGCTGACGGCGGCGCTGACGAAGGTGATGGCCGAGAAGCACGGCGGAGAGTTCAAGGCGTACGACCAGATCGACAAGGCGCCCGAAGAGAAGGCGCGCGGGATCACGATCTCCACCGCGCACGTGGAGTACACGAGCGATGAGCGCCACTACGCGCACGTGGACTGCCCGGGGCATGCCGACTACGTGAAGAACATGATCACGGGGGCTGCGCAGATGGACGGGGCGATTCTGGTGGTGTCGGCGGCCGATGGCCCGATGCCGCAGACGCGCGAGCACATTTTGTTGGCCCGCCAGGTGGGCGTGCCCTACATCGTGGTGTTCATGAACAAGGCCGACATGGTCGATGACAAGGAGCTGCTGGAGCTGGTGGAGATGGAAGTGCGCGAGCTTCTGACCACGTACAAGTTCCCCGGCGACGACACCCCGATCATCATTGGCAGCGCGCTGAAGGCCCTGGAAGGGGACAAGAGCGAGATTGGCGTGCCGGCGGTGGAGAAGCTGGTGGCCGAGATGGACCGCTTCATCCCGGTCCCGAAGCGCGAGATCGAAAAGCCGTTCCTGATGCCGGTGGAGGATGTGTTCAGCATCTCCGGGCGCGGCACGGTGGTGACCGGGCGCATCGAGCGCGGCATCGTGAAGGTCAACGATGAGATCGAGATCATCGGGCTGGCGGCCACGCAGAAGACCACCTGCACGGGGGTGGAGATGTTCCGCAAGCTGCTGGATGAGGGCCGTGCGGGAGACAACGTGGGTGTGCTGCTTCGAGGCACCAAGCGTGAAGAGGTGCAGCGCGGGCAGGTGCTGGCCAAGCCCGGCTCGATCACCCCGCACACCACGTTCGAGGCCGAGGTGTACGTGCTGACGAAGGAGGAGGGCGGTCGACACACGCCGTTCTTCAAGGGGTATCGGCCGCAGTTTTACTTCCGCACCACGGACGTGACCGGGGCGGTGGAGCTGGACGGCGGGGCCGAGATGGTGATGCCCGGGGACAACATCAAGATGACGGTGGAGCTGATTGCCCCGATCGCGATGGACCAGGGCCTGCGCTTTGCCATCCGCGAGGGCGGCAAGACCGTCGGCTCCGGCGTGGTTTCCAAGATTTTGAAGTAAGG
>Ga0164241_10000761_pt1 | contig 49250 bp, 36 predicted proteins | sample OricomyardsoilBY_FD_108780 | JGI IMG/M metagenome (GOLD analysis project Ga0164241, IMG submission 108780) | Backyard soil microbial communities from Emeryville, California, USA - Original compost - Back yard soil (BY) | ecosystem: Environmental > Terrestrial > Soil > Unclassified | place: USA... | reverse complement strand
GCTCTCAAGGAGGCTCTGCGGGATGGTGTTGTTAGTGGCACCTCGCCCAAGGGGCGTGGGGGTTAGGGGGGTGGGGGGAGGGGTAGGGTGCCCACCGCGGGGGGACGCGGCGGCGAGGTGCCAGTTCAACCATAACCCCCTCGCCCAAGAACACAAGGGGCCGCGCCGCGCTCGATGATTGATTTGTCGGATTGGCCGCCGAGAGCCATGGATGGCGGCCGCTTCCGCTGTGGCGCCGCGGCTCGTCGCGGCTTTGGGCGATGGTAAACGTCGGCGCTCTCGCCCCTCGGCCGATGGCGAATTTCCCTCCGCCGAAGGCGAAATATCGGCGCATGGCCGTTTCGAAAAGCGCGCTCCAAGGAGTGCGGGTGCGACGGAAAACTACACGCGAGCGCCCCCCAGCGCGCCGTTTTGCGACCGCTCGGGAATAGCTCTCAAATCCCATGGTTTAGCCGCCGCGTGCCATGCGTTTTCATCTCCTTCAGTTCCGAGGGCGCAGCGCACGCCGCGCGGCGGCGCCGAACGTTCGGTCCGCTCCAGGCGGGGTCCCGGCCCCGACCGTTGACAGTGATCGAGACTTCTCTAGGATGCCGCCGCTCGAACCCCCGCAACGCATGAATACGTGGGCACACGCTTTGGTTTCGCGTGTTTTCCGCGGTCTTTTGGAGGCCTGATGGCTACCGACGTGATGATTGAAGCGACTGGGCTGACGAAGCGATTCGGCTCGGTGCGCGCCCTGGACAAGGTGAGCTTCGAAGTGAGAAAGGGCGAGGTCGTTGGATTTCTCGGCCCGAACGGCGCCGGCAAGTCGACGACGATGCGCATCCTCACGTGCTTCACCTCACCGACCAACGGTACGGCCAAGGTGAAAGGCTTCGACGTTTTCGACGACCCGCTCGGCGTTCGTCAAAGCCTCGGCTACCTGCCCCAGCGCGCTCCGCTCTACGCGGACATGACCGTCTACGACTACCTGCAGTTCGCGGCGCAGATTCGCGGCCTCGATGACTCGAAGTTCAAGAGCCGGTTGAAGAAGGTGATCGAGGTGTGCGGCCTCGCCCAGTCGCTCGGCAAAGACATCTCGACGCTGTCGCACGGCTACCGCCAGCGCGTCGGCCTCGGCCAGGCGCTGATTCACGATCCGCCGATCTTGATTTTGGACGAGCCGACCAGCGATCTCGATCCCAACGAGAAGGCGGAGGTGCTCAAGTACATCAAAGAAATCGGCAAAGATCGCACGATCTTGCTGTCGACGCACAACTTGAGCGAGGTCGAAGAAGCCTGCGCCCGCGCCATCATCGTGAGCAAGGGGCGCGTCGTCGCCGACGGGCCACTCGACGAGATCCGCTCCAAGACCGGCCGCGTGCGCTACGTGGTCACGATCGACGAGAAGCGGGCCGAGGCGGGCTCGAAGGCGCCCGGCGCCAAAGAGGTGGACGACGCGCTTCGCAAGCTGACCGGCGCCACCGCCATCCGCGAGCTACCGACCGACGAGAGCGCGCACAAGTTCGAGCTGTCGGGACCGCAAGACGCCGATCTGCGCGCGGAGATTTTCCGGCTGATCGTCGCCAAGAGCTGGACCTTGCTGGAGCTGCGGCGCGACGCACAGTCGCTCGACGCTGTGTTCCGCGACTTGACCCGAGGCGACGAGCGCCTCGATCGCGGCGCGGAGTGGGAGGACGGCGAGGACGAGGACGAAGACGAGGCGCCGCGCGAGGCCGCTTCCGGGCTGGGCCAAGACGACGATGACGACGAGGATGAGGACGAGGACGACGATGACGAAGACGAAGATGACGACGATGCGGGCGCCCAAAAGCCGCAGGGGAAGGGCTGAGCCATGTCGCCGATGCTGATTATCGCCAAGCGCGAGTTTCGCAGCTACTTCGACTCGCCGCTGGCCTACGTGGTGATTTGCCTGAGCTTCTTGGTGCTCGGCGCGTTCTTCTTCCTGGTCGGCAACGGCTTCTGGCAGGTCGATCGCGCGTCCGTTTCACGCATGTTCGAGCTGGCGCCGTACGGGCTCGCGTTCCTGGTGGTGCCGGTCGTCACGATGCGGCTGATCGCAGAGGAGAAGCGCAGCGGCACCCTCGAGATGCTGATCACGCTGCCGGTCAAAGACAGCGACGTGATCTTGGGCAAGTACCTCGGTGCCCTCGGCATGGTGCTGGTGCTGGTGCTCTCCACTGCCGTGTACCCGATCGCGATGTTCAAGTGGCCGTGGAATCTTGGGCCGCTCGATACGGGGCCGGTGTTCGCCGGCTACTTCGGTCTGGTGCTGTTCGCGGCGACGACGGCCGCGATCGGGCTGTTGATCAGCTCGCTGACCGACAGCCAATCCATCGCGTTCTTCCTCACCGTGTTCGTGCTGCTGGCGCTGTGGCTGCTCGGGCGCGTCGCGACGAGCTACGTCGGCGGCACCGCCGGCAACGTGCTGAACTTCATCGCGTTCGATACCCGCTTGTCCGGCTTCTGGCGCGGCCTGATCGATACGCGCGACGTTGTGTACTTCTTGACGGTGACGGCCACATGCTTGGTCGTAGCCTTCCGCGCTCTCGAGCGCAGAAAGTGGGCGTGAGTCGTGGCAACGCAAGATCAGAAGCGCAAAGCGGCGACGCAAACCGGCCTCTATCTGGTCGTGATCATCGCGATCGCGGTCGTGGCCAACATGTTGTCGTTCAAGGCGTACACGCGCATCGATACGACGCGCAACGAACGTTACACCTTGAGCAAAGGTAGCGGCAGGCTGCTCAGCTCGCTCAAGACCCCGATCCAGGTCGACGCCTACATCAAGACCGGCTTGCCGCAGCTCGACGCGTTCGTGCGCGACCTGACCGATCTGCTCAAGGAATACGAGCGCGAGGGCAAGGGCAAGTTCAAGTATACGCTCATCGAGCCGAACACCGATGATCTGCGCGAGCAGGCGAAAGAAGCCGGGCTGCAGGAGCAACCGTTCGGCGAGATGAGCAACACCAGCGAGGACCAAGCCGCGATCGCGCAGGGCTACCTCGGCCTGGTGTTCAAGTACGGCAGCGAAAAGGCGGTGATCCCCGCCCTGCCCTACCAGAACGGCGGCGACGGGCTCGAGTTCTGGATCACCAACAAGATCCGTGAGATTCGCGACAAGGCCGACGACATCAAGCACCGCATCGGCGTCATCACCGGCAAAGACGAGCTGAAGCTGTCGGACGCCAATTTGGTGCCGAAGCAGGGCCAGGGTGGTCAGGGTCCGAACCTGAAAGGCATCCTCGAGCAGGCGTTCCCGTTCTACAAAATCGAGGAGCTCGATCTGAAGGACGGCGCCAACCCGATCGACAAAGATCTGGCCGGCATCATCATCACCCAGCCGCAGAAGGACTACACCGAGAAGGAGCTGCGTCGCATCGACGAGTTCTTGATGCTCGGCGGCAAGTCGCTGGCGGTGTTCGCGTCGGCGGTGAACCTGAAGCCGAACGACGCGTCGCTCAGCGCCTCGCTCAACACCCACGGCCTCGACAAGCTGCTCGACGGCTACGGCATCCACATGAACAAGGACGCCGTGTTCGACAACGGCGCGCAGTTCCGCGTTCAGGTCATGACCCAAACCGGCAAGGGCCAGTGGCTGCGCCACCCCGGCATCGCGCACGTGATCAACGACTCGCGCATGGACGAGAAAGAGAAGCTCCTCGACACCAGCTTCGCCGGCTTCTTCCGGCTCGATGAGGTGATCTTTCCGTTTTCGTCCAGCCTCGACCTGAAGCGCGACAAGCAGCCGGCGGACGTGAAGTTGCAAGCCGTCGCGCGCTCGACGCCCGACACCAAGGCCGACAAGTCCGAGACCGTCGACATGAAGCTGCGCAACGACTACGCCATCAAAGGCAAGCCCGAGCAGCGGATTTTGGCGGCCTACGCCGACGGCAAGCTCAAGAGCGCGTTCGCGGGAGCCCCCCCGATGGACGGCGTCACGGCCAAAGAGCGCGCCGACCAGCCGTCGCGCGTGCTCGTCGTCTCGTCGAGCTTGTTCCTCACCAACCCGTTTGCTTACGCCGGCAACGGCCCCGAGCTCGGCGGCCAGTTCGCGATGTTCGGCGCGGTCGGCGGCGACCCGACCCTGCTCGCGCTCGCGCAGCCGTACACTAAATACCTGACCAACACGATCTTGGCCTTCAAGAACACGCTCGACTGGATGGCGGGCGACGCCGACCTCGTGGGCTCGAGCGCCAAGCTGCTCAGCGAGCCGAGCCTGACCTACAGCAGCGTCAGCAAGCCGAAGTTCAAGGCCGAGGACAGCGACGCCGATCTGAAGAAGAAGGACGAAGAATACCGCGCTGCTCGCAAGAACCTGCAGGTCAACATTCAGTGGAGCCTGATCTTGGGCATGCCGGCCCTGTTCGGCGCGTTCGGCGTGCTGCGTTGGCAGAGCCGCAAGGCGCGCCGCGACCAGGTCAAGGCCTGAGCCAACCCCGTAATCGTTAGGCAAACACAGACCATGGCAATGAACACCGAAACGAAGCTGTACGTGGCGCTCGGCGTGCTCGGCGTGCTCGGCGGCGGGCTCTACCTCCAGAACAAGAAAGAGGCGGAGCACGCCGCCAGCCACACCCTGGGCGGTCAGAGCGCGGCGCTACCGAAGATCGACATCAAAGACGATGACATCAAGGCGATCGACAAGATCGTCTTGAACAAGGCGGGCGAAGACGGGGGCGCGCCCGTCGACGTCGAGCTCACGAAGACCGGCGAAGACTGGAAGCTCACCAAGCCGGTCGAAGCCAACGCCAACCAGGCCAACGTCAAATCGATGCTCGACAACCTCAAGACCTTGAAGGTCTCCGAGCAGATCGACCCAGCCACCACCGGCTACGCCAAGTACGGCGTGTCGGACGACAAGGGCCTGCACGTCGTCTTCAACAAGGGCAGCGCGGTCGTGCTCGACGCTCGCTTCGGCGAGAACGGCGGGCGCGGCCAGATGACGCGCATCGCCGGCAAAGACGGCGTGTACGCGGTCAAGGGTTACTCGAGCTACTTGTACGCGCGCGACGTCAAGGGCTGGCGTGACCTGACGTTGTTCAAGTTCGAAGAGGGCGACGTCACCGCGGCCACGATCCAGAACGAGCACGGCAATTTCAGCTTCACCAAAGACGGCGAAAACTGGAAGGGCAAGTTCGGCAAATCGAAGGGCGCCGAGCAGCCGATCAAAGATTTCGACGACTCGAAGGTGAAAGACTTCGTGCGCGCGTACAAGTCGCTCAACGCCGACGGCTTCGCCGACAAGGGCAAGACACCGGCCGACGTCGGGCTGGAGAAGCCACTGGCGACGGTTCAGCTGACCTTGAAAGACGGCGCCAAGCGCGACGTCGCGGTCGGCTCCAACGCCGAAGGCTCGAGCCGTTGGGTGAAGGCCACCGGCAGCGACGAGATTTGGAGCATCAGCAGCTGGGCCGCCGACTGGGCGATGGCAGAAGAGAAGAAGTTCCAAAAAGAGAGCGACAAGGACAAGAAGAAGCCGGAAGGCGGGGCCGCCCCCGCAGGTATGCCCCCGGGCATGCCGCCCGGTATGGGCGGTCCGCACGGCGGCATGTAGCCACTCGGCTCGGGCCGCGTTAAGACGGGAGGCATGCGGGTGATCGCCGGCTGCCTCCCGTTACTGCTTTTGTGCCTGTCAGGCTGCTCGCGCCGTCTACCGGGGCCGCTCGAGTGCCGGGCGGTGGCGCTCGCGTCGGTGCAGCTCGACCCCAGCACGCCGGCGGTGCTGGTGGCGACCAATCCGAGGCTCGAAGCCCGCGTGGAAGAGGTCACCCGCCAGTGCCTCACGACCCCCTGGGATTATCAGCTGCTCAACTGCCTCGGCAACGGCGGCAGCAGCCGGCTGTGCCTCGGCAGCTTCGAAGCGCGGCGAGTGCTCGGTGAGCGCAGCTGGTGAGGGACTGCTCGCGCGCCATCCCAACATTCGAAGCTGCGAATCCTAACCTTACCATGCAGCCGCTCGAGCCCCGAAGGCCGAGTGTCAGCTGGTCGGCGTTGCGGCGGCGATTTCCAACTTGAGCTCTCCGTCGACCACGTCCACCTCGACGGAGCCGCCTGCCGGGAGCTGCGCCGACAGCAGCGCCTGCGCCAACGGATCTTGTAGCTCTCTGAGCAACGTGCGCTTCAGCGGACGAGCGCCGAGCGCGGGCTCGTAGCTGAGCTCGACCAGCCGCGACTTTGCCGCGTCCGACACTTCGAGGCGGAGCTTGCGACCCGCGAGCAGGCGGCTCAACTCTTTCAGGCGGATATCGACGATGCGGCGCAGGTCGGCCTTGGTCAGGGGCCGGAATACGACGGTGTCGTCGAGGCGATTCAAGAATTCGGGGCGGAAGAATTGACCGAGGCGGTCGAGCAGCAGATCGCGCAGCGCGGCCCTGCCCTCTTCGGACTCGAACAGCTTGGGCTCGGCTTCCAGGATGCGCTCGGAGCCGATGTTGCTGGTCATGACCACGACCGTGTTCGAGAAATCGGCGAGACGGCCGCGGCCGTCGGTGAGTCGGCCGTCGTCGAGCACTTGCAGCAGCAGGTTGAACACGTCTTGGTGGGCTTTTTCGACCTCGTCGAACAGCAGCACCGAGTACGGGCGGCGCCGGACCGCTTCCGTCAAGAAGCCGCCTTGCTCGCTGTCGGCGTAGCCGGGGGGGGCGCCGATCAGGCGCTGGGCCATGTGGCGCTCCATGAACTCACTCATGTCGAGGCGCGTGAGCGCGGCCTCGTCGTCGAAGAGAAACTCCGCCAGCGCCTTGGCCAGCTCCGTCTTGCCGACGCCGCTCGGCCCAAGCAGCAGAAACGAGCCGATCGGTCGCTTGGGATCGCGCAGGCCGACGCGGCTGCGGCGCACCGCGCGCGCCACCGCCGACAGCGCATGATCTTGGCCGACGATGCGCTCGCCGAGGCGCTCCTCCATTTTCAGCAACTTTTGCGCTTCGGCCTCGAGCATTTTGTCGACCGGAATGCCGGTCCACGCCGCCAAGGTCGCGGCCACGTCTTGCTCGAGCAGCTTTGGGTTTTCGTTGCTGCCGCCCTGGCTGCGCGCGGCTTCTTCGGCCTCCGCCAGACGTGCCCGCAGGTCGGGCAGCGTGACGTGCTCGAGCTCGCCGAGCCGGGCGAAGTTCTTTTCGGCTTGGGCCCGTTGCCGATCGGCTTCGGCCCGCGCGTGCTCGCTGCGCAGCGCCTTGACCGCCGCCGTCACGCCGCGACGCCCCTCGATGGTGGCGCGGAGGGCGGCCGTACGCGGCTCGATGCGGCTGCGCTCGGCTTCGAGCTCGGCGGCCAGCTCGTTGGCGGAGGGCTCGTCTTCGTCCGACAAAGACGCGAGCTGCACCTCGAGCGAGTCGAGGCGGCGCATCAGCTGGTCGAGCTCGAGCGGCATGCCGTCGGTCTCCACCCGCTTGCTGGCCGCGGACTCGTCGAGCAAATCGAGCGCGGCGTCGGGCAAGCGGCGATCTTGCAGGTAGCGCTTGGCGAGCTCCACCGACGCCACCACCGCGCGGTCCTGGATCGGCACGCCGTGGTGCTGCTCGATGCTGGGCGCCACGCCGCGCACGATCTCGATCGCCTCCGCCACGCTCGGCTCTTCGACAGCGATCTCGGTGAACGAGCGCGCCAACATCGGCTCTTTTTCCTGCAATTTCCGCAGGCCGTCGGGGGTCGTGGTCCCCAGCACGCGCAGGTCGCCGCGCGCCAAGGCCGGGCGCAGCACGTCGGCCAGGCTCGAGCCAGTGGGGCCTTGCCCGACCAGCTGCTCGAGCCCGGCGATCACGAGAATGTGCTCGCTGCCGGCGCGGCCGCTGAGCGAGGCGAACAGCTTGCGCAGCCGCTCTTCGACTTCTCCGCGCAGTCGGGTACCGGCCACGACCGCGCTCAGGTCGAGCTCGACGAGCCGCGCGCCCACCAAACGGGTGGGCACGTCGCCGCTGGCGATGCGCCGGGCCAGAGCGCGTACGATCGCGCGCTTACCGACGCCGACCTCACCCACGAGCAACGGGTGACTCTTTTGGCGACGCTCGAGGATCGTCACCAGTCGCCGCACCTCGCTGCCGCGCGCGATGACGGGATCGGAAGCGCGCGGGCCCTCGAGCAGCGAGCGCGTGAGCTCCGCCGCGCCCGAGCCAGGCTCGGTGACGGACCCGTCGGACCTGTCGTCGAGCAGCCCGACGTGGCGTCGCAGTGAGCCCGGCACGACGCCGAACGCGGACAGGATTTCGCCGGCCGGGCCGCGGATTTCTTGGGAGAGCGCGTTGAGGAGGTGGGCCGAGGTGACGCGCGGCGCCCGCTCGAGGGTGGCGTCGCGCTCAGCGCGCCCCAGCAGGTCGATCATCGCGTCGGAGAGATAAGAGCGCTCTTTTGACTGTGGCAGATTAGAGAGCGCGCGCTCGATTGCCGCTTCGAAATCGAGGACGCTGGACGTGGCCCGTTCGAAGACGGCGCGCGTCCCCAGGCCGCGCTCGAGCGCCCGCGACAGCAGGTGCAGGGGCTGAACCTCGACGTGGTGGCGTTCGTCCGCCAGCGCCTGCGCGCGCGCCACCAGCGCCTTGGCCTGCGGCAAATAGCGATCGAGAGACAGCGTGGTGAGCGACGGCTCTTCCGGCATACCGAGCGGGAGCATAGGCGAATCCGTCATGCGACGGTACCGCTGGGTCGCGCGCGGTCTTAAGCTTGCAGGAGCACGCAACCATGGCCGAAGTCGTCATCTATCGCACCGAGTTCTGCGGATACTGTTTCAGGGCCAAGCACCTGCTCGAGAGCAAGGGTGTCCCATTCACGGAGATCGACGTGTCGGACGATCCCGGCAAGCGAAAATGGCTGCAAGACGTCACCCGCCAGCGCACGGTGCCGCAGGTCTTCATCAACGGCAGACCGGTCGGCGGCTTTGACGATTTGGCACGCCTCAACCGCAGCGGCGAGCTCGATCGACTACTGGCCGACTCGGTGTAGGCTGCGGCGGCGTGACCGTCTTCGAGCTGCCGCCCTGGTTCTGGATGGGGGTCGGTGTATCGCTCGGGCTCGTGTTCGGCAGCTTCCTGAACGTCGTGATCTACCGGCTGCCCCGCGGCGAGAATCTGGCATTTCCGGGCTCACATTGCCCTGGCTGCGGCGCGCCGATCCGGGTGCTCGACAACGTGCCCGTCTTGGGCTGGCTGCTGCTGCGCGGCCGGGCGCGTTGCTGCAAGGCTCCCATCTCGCCCCGCTACCCGCTGGTCGAGCTGCTGGGCGGGTTGCTCGGCGGCGCCTTGATTCAAACCGCCGTGCTCACGCTGCCGGTGGATACGCCGCTGTGGCAAGCCGGCTTGCTGTTCTGCGCCGAGCTCGGGCTAGGCCTCGGCTTGATCGCGGCCGCGTTCATCGACCTGTCGCACATGTACCTGCCTGACTCGATCACGCTCGGCGGAGCCGTGCTCGGCGTGCTGACGGTTCCGCTCCGCTCCGGCGCGTCGTTCGTAGACAGCTTGCTCGGCGCCGTGGTCGGGTTCTTGCTCGTTTGGTTACCGTTCGATTTGGTGCATCGGCTGGTGCGCGGCAAGCCGGGCATGGGCCTGGGTGACGCGAAGCTGGTGATGTTGGCGGGCGCGTGGTTCGGCTGGCAGGGCGCGGTTTTCACGCTGCTGGCGGGCGCCGTGCAGGCCACGCTGGTGGTGCTCGCCGTCTACCTGACCCATGGGCAGCTCGACGAGCCCGAAGCAGTGCGGCGGGAGCGCGCGGAGCTCGAGCACGAGCTGTCGCAGCTGCCGCCCGACGAGCGCGCGCAGGTCGAGCAGGAGCTCGCCGACGATCCGCTCGCGGGCGAGCCAGAGCCGGGGTTCGGCAAGGCGCGCGTCGCCTTCGGACCATTCCTGGTGCTCTCGGCGCTGGAGCTGCTGCTGTTCGGGACCTTCATTCGCGAAGAGCTGAGCGCGTGGGTCTTCGGCGCATGAGCCGCCGTTTACGCCTGGTCGCCCTGTGCTGCGCGGGCCTAGCGAGCTTGGGCTGCGGAGCGCGCCACCCCGAGGCGCCCCACGGTGCCCACCCACCCAACGACGGCGTCCCCGTTCCCTACCCGCCCCCTCCGGCGAAGGTCGAAGAAGTGCCGCCGCAGCCCGGCGCCAGCTGTGTCTGGACGGACGGCTACTGGGAGTTCACCGATCGCTGGGAGTGGCAGCCGGGCGAATGGGTGGTGCCCGAGGCCCACTGCCGCCTCGCGCCGGTCGAGCTCCGCCGCCAAGGCGGCCAGCTGTGGCACGCCCGGCCTCGCTGGTACCCCGACAACGTCACGCTGCTCGGGCCGCAATCCGCTTGCCCCCATCCCCCGCCGTGCGTGGCGCTCCCGGCCCCGAACGCCGCCGGCTCGAGGTCCGAGCGGTAGCGCGAAGCTGTGTTAAGGTGCGCGGCGCGTAACGATGAGCCAGCATATTTTCCGGGAATACGACATCCGCGGCGTCGCCGAGCGCGACCTAACCAACGACATCGCCGAGCGCATCGGGCGCGGCATCGCCGAGCTGATCGGCAGGAGCGTCGGGCGGCCACCGCGCCTGGCCGTCGGTCGCGACTGCCGCGAGTCGGGCCCGCGCATCTACGCGGCGCTCACGAAGGGCCTACAGCGCGGCGGCGCCCAGCTGCTCGACGTCGGCGTGGGCCCGACGCCGGCGCTGTATTTCGGCGTGCACCACCTGGAGACCGACGGCGGCGTGATGATCACGGGCAGCCATAACCCGGCCCCCGACAACGGCTTCAAGATCATGATCGGCCACGGTTCGTTCTTCGGCGCCGCCATCCAAGAGCTGCGCGGGCTCGTGGAGGGTCCGGCTCTGCCCGACAAGCCCGGCGGCTCGCTCACGGCCGCGCCGATCGACGACGCGTACGTTCAGACCCTGAGCCAAGGCGTCAAGATTGGCCGAAAGCTGAAGGTCGTGGTCGACGGGGGCAACGGCGCCGCGGGACCACTCGGCCTGAAGACGTTGGCCGCGGTGGGCATCACGCCGACCGCGCTGTACTGCGACATGGACGGCCGGTTCCCCAACCATCACCCCGATCCGACGGTGCCGGAAAACCTGGCCGACCTGATCGCCCGCGTGCGCGCCGAAAAAGCCGATCTGGGCGTGGCCTGGGACGGCGACGGCGACCGGCTGGGCGTGGTCGACGAAAAAGGCGAAATCATCTGGGGCGATCGACTGCTGGCGCTGTTCTCGGGCCCGATCATCGCGGCCCAGCCGGGCGCCACCATCATCGGCGACGTGAAGTGCTCGCAGACCCTGTTCGATCACGTCGAAGAGCTCGGCGGGCGCCCGATCATGTGGAAGACCGGTCACTCGCTGATCAAGACGAAGATGAAAGAAGAGAAGGCGGCCGTCGCCGGTGAAATGAGCGGCCACTTCTTCTTTGCCGATCGCTACTTCGGCTACGACGACGCGATCTACGCGGCGCTGCGCATGATCGAGCTGCTCACGGCGCAAGAGCGACCGCTGAGCGAGCTGCTGCGCGCCTTGCCCACACGGCATTTCACGCCCGAGCTGCGTAAAGACTGCCCCGACGACAAGAAGTTCGCGGTGATCGAGGGCCTGCGCCAGGAGCTCAAGGATCGCGGCCGCGTCAATCAGCTCGACGGCGTGCGCGTCACCTACGACGACGGCGCCTGGGCACTGGTGCGCGCCTCGAACACGGGCCCGGTGCTGGTGTTGCGTTTCGAGGCGCCGAGCGCCGAGCGCCTCGCCGAGATTCGCACCGACGTCGAGCGCGTCGTCGACCGCGTCAAGCAGAGCGTGGGCGCGGCGTGACCCAGGCTGGGGTGAGCCAAGACAAGCCCAGCGCCGAGCGAAGCGCCGCCGCGGCCGCCGCCGAGGGCGGCGCGTGGTCGATCAAGCGGCTGCTGGCGTGGGCCAGCGACGATTTGAAGCGACGCGGTAACGACACCGGCCGTCTCGACGTCGAATTGCTGCTCGGGCGGGTGCTGGGTCTCGACCGGATCGGGCTCATCCTGCAGTCGGAGCGCCCGCTGAGCGCGCAGGAGCTGGACAGGTTCCGCGAGCTGTTCAAGCGCCGGCGCGCGGGCGAGCCTGTCGCTTACCTGCTCGGCGAGCGCGAGTTTTACGGCATCATGCTGCGCGTCGACGCGCGGGTGCTCGTCCCGCGGCCCGACAGCGAACGGCTCGTCGAGGTCGCGCTCGACCGCACGCGAGCCCGCAGCATGCTCGGTCAGGCTCTCGACCTCTGCACGGGCTCTGGCTGCGTCGCGATCGCTTTCGCGCGCCAGCGGCCGACTTGGCGCGTGACGGCTTCGGACATCTCGCCCGACGCGCTGGCCGTCGCGACCGACAATGCTCACCGCACCGGCGCGATCCGCAACCTGCGTCTGGTCCAAGGCTCGTTGTTCGCGGCGGTGACGGCCGAGCGCTTCGACCTCATCACCGCGAATCCGCCCTACATAGCGGCCGGAGAGATCGCGGAGCTGCCGGTCGACGTGCGCGACTTCGAGCCGCGGCTGGCGCTCGACGGCGGCGCTGACGGCCTGGATTTCATCAGGAAAATCGCGACCGAAGCGCCGACCCACCTGACCCGCGACGGCGTGTTGGCGATGGAAATCGGCGCCGACCAGGGCGGGGCGGCGCTACGGATCCTGCAAACCGCCGGCTACCGCGAGGTCACCCTCGCGCGCGACCTCGGCGGCCGTGATCGCGTCGTGAGCGGCTACGGTCCGCTGTAAAAGGCCAGGCGCACCCCGACCAGGGCGCCGGTGGCTTGGGCGGAGTTGCTCCACATGTGGAGCACCGAGGCGCTGGGGCCGAAACCGAAGCGCCAGAAGCGCAGCCGCTCGTAGGCAACGCCGCCCTCGACGTAGGCGAGCAGCCCGCCGTCGGCGTCTTCGGGTCCGCCCGTGATCTTCAGCGGCCCGGTGCCGACGTTGGTGTACACGGCCAGATCTTGCAGGTTCTTTTCGACGTCGAACAGCGGGTAGGCGTCGAGATGAAAGCCGAACACGCCGGCGCTCGCCTCGCGGTCGTTGCCGGACAAGCGGAAGTTACCGAGCCCGAAACCGAACGTCAGGTAGTCGTTGAACGCGACGCCGAGCCAGGTGAAGCCGCCGCTACCGATACCCAGCTTGGTGTTCTGGCGATAAGCCTTGTCGTCGATCTTCTGAATCTCGTTCGGGTAGCCGTTAGCGCGGCCGAAGCTGAAGCCGCCGCTGGTGCCGATGGTGAAGTCGGAGCGGCGCGTCGGCTTGGAGCGTAAGCTATCGGAGGAGCTGTTCACTTCGTCTTCGGCGTGGGCGAGGCGGCTAGCCGTCAGTCCCAGCAGCCCGGCGATGAGCGCGGCGGTTGTCCTCATGGCACCCATCTCATGCGGCTTCGGCCTGCGGTCAACCCCGACGTCGACGACTCATCGATCGCAGCAGCTCGAGCATGGCTTCCTGCACCTCGGGCGGCTGCGCTTCGATCAGGCGCGCGGCCTCGATCGCGAGCGGCCCCGTCTCACCGATGCCGCCGAGCAGCTCACCGGGCGCGACGCCCAGGCCACGCGCGAGCGCCAAGATCGTGCTGAGCGATGGATCGCGCTGACCGTGCTCCACCGTACCGATGTAGTTCGGCGTCAGGGACGATCGCTCGGCGAGCTGCTCGAGGGTAAGTCCAAGCGCGAGCCGCCGCCTTCTAACTTCACGGCCAAATGCGAGAGGCAATGGACGCCGATTTCTGATCACTCCGGCACCTGGCATGAACCATTGATAGTGTTGCTGCCACCACACGATGAGATAGGGGCCACGAAACCCCTTCTTTAGGATTGGTGGTCCGATGATTGATCAAGGCTGCGGAGAATCCTGAAAGCAATTGGACCATGAGCGTAGGCCAATTGGTCGGGCGCGCGTGAAAATCCGACAATGGTAATTATGTAGCCGCGCTCAGCGCGCGCATGCGAGACGCGGAAGCGTGCGTTGCCGCGAAAACTTGTCCGATTGCTGCGATCCATGCGACCGGATCAATCATGCGCCGCGTCCACAAGCTCCTGCCCCGAGAGCTCGCGCTCGGCTGCACGCTCGTGCTCGCCGCCGCTGGTTGCGACGGCAGTCGCCCCGCGCCGGCGCTGTCGCGGAGCGCCGACATCGTGCGTACAGCCCCGATTCCCCCGGAAAATGGGCCTCAATTGGGGGTTATTTCGGAGCGGCTCCACGTTCGAGAGTACACCGACACTGCCGCGCCCAGCCTCGGCGTGCTGCGCGCAGGTGCTCGCGTCGCTCGTTCGGCCGAGCCCGTGTCGCACGCGGGATGTACCGCGGGGTGGTACGCGGTACGCCCACGCGGGTTCGTCTGTGTAGGTGCGGAAGCGACGTTGGATCTGAATCATCCAACGCTGGCCGCGATGGCGCTCGACCCCAACCTGGAAGGCCAACTGCCGTACACGTACGCCCGCACGCGCGTGGAGACACCGCTGTTCGAGCGCTCGCCCGGACCGGTCGACGCCGTCCGCGAAGTCGGCAAGCTGCGGCGGCGCGCCGGCATGGCCGTCGTAGGCTCCTGGAGCGCCAAGGAGCCCGGCGGCGCGGACACGCGACTGGCGCTCTTGACCGACGGACGCTTCGTCCGAGCCTCGGACCTCGAAGCGGCCAAGCCATCGGATTTCGTGGGCATGGAGCTCGGCAAGCGCGCCGACCTGCCGTTGGCGTTCGTGGTCAAGCGCGGGGTGCGCAGCTTCCGTCTGAGCGGCTCCGAAGCGGCGAAAGACGATTTGCTCGAGTACCACAGCGAGCTTGCGCTCAGCGGGCGCTTCCGCAGCCTCGGCGGCGTAAAATACTGGGCTTTCGACGGTGGGGCGCTGCGACCGAGCGACGCCGGGCAGGAAAGGTGGGTACGCCATCAGGACGTCACGGTCGTGCAGCGGCGTACGACGTTCCCCGACTTCGTCAAGGACGACAGCCGCTGGCTCGACGTGAGCGTGACGACCGACATCCTCGTCGCCTACGAAGGAAAGCGCGCCGTCTTCGCCACGCTGCTCAGCGTCGCCCGCGAGCTTCCCGAAGGCAGCGCCTCGACCCAGCCCGCCAGCGACGGCCCGCGACCGATCCCGCTCGGCATCACCCAAGTAAGGCAGAAAGCGCTGACCTTCAGCCCCGAGCCGCATGGCCCGGGGTTCGGCGAACCGTTCGAGATCGCGGACGTGCCATGGGCGCTCGAGCTCGCTTCGGGGCAATTAATTCATGCGGCTTACTGGCACGACCGCTTCGGCATCGAGCATGGCGCGGGCAGCTTCGCGCTCTCGCCGAGCGACGCCGCACGCCTGTTCGGCTTCGTCGGTCCGGAGCTGCCGCGCGGTTGGCACGCAGTCGTGGCCGCGGCCGGCCACGGGACACCGGTCGTGATCCGCAAGTAGGCTCAGCGCAAGCGGCGCAGGATCTCGAGCGTCGCCTTCGAGCGATTCAGCGTGTAAAAATGGACTCCTGGAGCGCCCCGCGCGAGCAGCTCCCGACATTGCTCGGCGGCGTGCTCGACGCCAATCTCGCAGACGGCTTCGGCGTCGCTCGCGACCGGCTCGAGCCGCTGCATCAGGCCGGACGGCATGCTGGCGCCGCACATCGCCGTGAAGCGCTTGATCTGGGACACGTTGGTGATCGGCATGATTCCGGCCACGATCGGCACGTTGATACCGACCGCGCGCGCGCGCTCGACGAACGCGAAGTAGTCTTTGTTGTCGAAGAACAACTGACTTATCAAAAACTCCGCGCCCGCATCGACCTTCCGCTTCAGCTTCTCGATGTCTGCATCGAGCGACTCCGCTTCCGGATGCTTCTCGGGATAGCAAGCGCCCGCGATACAGAAATTACCGCGACGCTTGATGAACGCGACCAGCTCCGACGCGTTACCGAAGCCACCTTCAGGGGTGACGAACGCGGTGGCGCCCTTCGGCGGATCACCGCGCAGCGCGATCACGTTCCTTACGCCGCCCGCCTCTAGCTGATCGAGCACGCTGCCGAGCTCTTCCTGGGTTGCTCCGACACACGTCAGGTGGGCCATGGCCTCGATGCCGACCTGGCGCTGGATGCGCCCGACCAGCTCGACGGTGAGCTGCCGGGTGCTGCCCCCCGCCCCGTAGGTGACCGACACGTACGCCGGTGACAACGGCGCGAGGTCGGCCACCGTTTGGAACAGCCGATCGACGCCCTCTTGATCCTTCGGTGGGAAGAATTCGAACGAGATGGCGGGGCGAGAACCACCGAGCTTTTCCACGATCCTCATGACGGACGGGCGACCGTAGCAGTAACGCCGGGGCCGTGCCAGAAAGCGTGGTTGATGAATCCTGAAGGTGGGTTGATGAGAATTCACGTCATCGGCGTCGCCGGTACCGGCATGGGCGCCCTTGCGGGCCTGCTCGTCGAGCTCGGTCACGAAGTGAGCGGCAGCGACGTCGCGTTCGATCCGCCGATCGGCCCAGCCCTCGAGCAGTGGGGCGTACGAACGCGAGTGGGCTTCGATCCCGCGCACCTGGTGCCGGCGCCCGATCTTGTCGTGATCGGCAACGTGTGCCGGCCCCAAAATCCCGAAGCGCGCGCGGCCATCGATGGTGGGCTGGCTTACACCCACATCGCCGGTGCCCTCGATCGCTTCGTTCTCCAAGGCACCTCGCCGTTGATCATCGCCGGCACGCACGGCAAGACCACCACGAGCTCGCTCGCCAGCTGGTTGCTCGAGAGCTGCGGCTTCGCACCCGGCTTTCTGATCGGGGGCCTACCCAAGAATTTTTCGCGCGGCTTTCGCGCGCCCCGCCGCGAGCTCGAGCGGCGCTTGCCGACGGGCGACAAGCCGCTGCGCCGCCCGCCGTTCGTGGTCGAGGGCGACGAGTACGACACCGCCTTCTTCGAGAAGACCGCGAAATTTCTGCACTATCGAGCAGAGGTCGTCGTGCTCACGTCGATCGAGCACGATCACATCGACATCTATCCGACCCTCGCGAGCTACCTCGAGGCCTTCGAGAAGCTGCTGGCGCGGTTGCCGGACAACGGGCTCGTCATCGCCAACGCGGCCGACGGCCTGGTACGAGGCGTGGTGGAGAAGGTGCTTGGCGACGACCCGCGGGTCGCCTGGTATGCGCTCGAAGGCGAGGACACGGCCGGCAAGCCTCCGCACTGGTTGGCGGCACCGGCCAGCTTCTCCGAAGCGGGGACGACGTTCGATCTGTTCGCGGGTGGCGTGCTGGCCGGGCGCTACCTGCTACCGATGCCAGGGCGACACAATTTGCGCAATGCGGTCGCGGCATTGGCGGCGGCCGCGCAAGGCTACGGCGCGAAGCTCAAAGATCTCGGGCCGGCGCTCGCTCGCTTCGAGGGCGTGAAGCGCCGTCAAGATTTGCTCGGGACGCCGGGCGGTGTGGCCGTTTACGATGACTTTGCGCACCACCCAACCGCGGTGCGCGAAACGCTGCGCGCTCTTCGCCAAAAGCATCCTTCCGGGAAGCTGTTCGCCGTATTCGAGCCGCGGAGCGCGACGGCGTGCCGGAACCTGCACCAGCGCGAGTACGTCGAATGCTGGGGCGACGCTGACGCCGTATTGTTCGCTCCGCTAGGCCGCGACAACGTGGCCACCGAGGATCGATTGAACGTCGATGAGATCGTGACGCAGCTGAGGACGCGCAGACCGGCGCTGCTCGCGCTCAAGTCGGAATCGGTCGACGCGATCGTGGCCACGCTCGGCGAGCGGGCGGCGCCGGGCGACACCGTCGCGCTGCTGTCGAACGGCGCGTTCGGCGGCATTCACGCGAAGCTCATCGAGCGGCTCGGTGCGTAGCAGCTCCTGAGTAACGGTCGGCACTCAGCAACGTTCGTTCGCTTGACGAGCCTCCTCTCAGGCTACCTTGTCCGGAATCGGTAAAGCGTCATCCGCTTTGGGCGCCACATCTACGGACGCATGCCGGGGGTCGTGCCGCTGGCATGCAACACTCTGCTCGTCACCGCTCCGCTCGATGGCTTGAAGGATCTTTGCTGCACCGAAGTCCTGCTCCGCAAGCAGTCGGTTATGTTGCGCGCAGAGCAGCCGCAGATTGTCTGCCGTGTCCGGGCCACCGCGTGCCCACGCTTCGTCGTGGTGGAGCTGAAGAAATGCCTTCGCGCTGCAGCGTCGTCCGTCTGGAGAGGTAAACGTGCAGCGATGCTGGTCGCGTTCTGCCACCTGCCGGCTCACGTCCCTCGGAATGTGTGCACGTGAAGATGAAGGTTGCGGCGAAGGGGTAGCGGATGGCGAAGTCGTCGTGGCTACGCCTCCTCGAGCTCGCGAGCGCGACGGTTGCCGTCCCGAGGTTTCTGCGGCTGAGCTCACCTCCGACGCGGTTGGCTCCGCGATGATTTCGGGACGTCTCGCAGCGCTCGTCGACGGCGGTCGAATTCGGTGTCGTCCCCCGGCCGCCGGCCGAGACTTGGCGGCAACTCCAAAGCGCCCCCTGTCGAGCTCGGCCGCCAATGCGTCGAGCGCTCGGTCGAGCACGACCACGAAATCGTAAGAAGGATTGGCGTGACTCAATCGATCGGCAGCACGTTCGAGCTTTTGCTTGAAGGCTTCATCGATCGTCAGCTCAAGCCGATAGCGCCCCGACGACAGCGACTCGACCTTCGGCGGCAGCGGACGCAAGCTCGGGGGGGTATCAGGCCGAGGGAATCGCCGAGCCAGTTGTTCTTCGATCTGTCGCTTGGTTTTATGGCGCGCGTCGGCGAGCAACTCGCAATGATTTTCAGGTGTCAGATAATTTCGCAGTAAATGTAGGCCCGACAAATGTATCTCACGGCGCTCCAACATGCCGAAGGCGCTGGGAAAATTTCGCGCCGTGCGCGCCGCAGAGATGCGAAAGACAGCTTCGAACTCGCTAAACCCGAGCGCGACCAAGCAATATTCGAACAACGAACGGTAGCCAGCGCGCAGATGCAGCCGCCGAGCTTCGACCTCGGCTAGATGCGCTACGACGCCCGCCTCCTTGTGCGCCACGTTCGCAAGCAACAGCATCAAGCCCCGTTCGAGCGCGGCATCAGAGACATGGTTCAATCTCCAAAAATCAGCACCCGTCTCCCCAATGTCGTCGTGATTCATGCCGCCCCCTTCGCTGACATCCCCTTATAACACGCCTTCGATTTCTCTCTCGTCCTTTCGTCTCCGAACACGATCTTTTTTTCTCTCAGAAACTACGCTCATCGACTGTCACTCGTGACGAAGAAAAGCATACGTCGGGGGCTTGTCGAATTCGATGTCGCGGCCTAGGTGATGTTGCGGACGCGACAGCGAAACTCCGCAACCAGATCCGTTTGACGACGACTCTCGCGCGCATGGTGGCGGCGCATCGTCGCATCTCGGCGCATCGGCGCATCTCGGCGCATCGGCGCATCTCGGCGCATCTCGCATCTCGGCGCATCGGCGCATCTCGCATCTCGTGCATCTCTGTGATGCTCACCTTGTCTGGACGCGGTGCGATCGCTCAGCGACCATTCGAGCGCTACGTCCCTCACCGCGGCTGGACGCGGTACGGAATCGAAGGAACTCGGCACGTGCGAGGTCCCTTGGCATGCGATGCCGCACTTCACCGCGGCTGGACGCGGTAAGCGTTCTCGGCACGCGTGGCCCCATCCAATGCGCGCCTCACCGCGTCTGGACACGGTGACCCACCGCTCGCTCGCGATGCTGCGGGCATTCCTCGGCTGAGATTGGCCAACGGGTCGCGAGACGCCGCTGGGGCTGCCACACCGACGCTTCCTTCAGATTTGCCTCGGATTTGCGGCGACGACCGTCGATTTTGAGCGCCTCCGCCCGCTCATGCTACGACGCGCCCCCCACTGGAGCTGATGGCCGATGACTTGTCCCTGCGGAAAAGGCGAATCCCTCGAAACCTGCTGCGGTCCGGTGCTGACCGGCAAGGCGCTGCCTGACACGGCCGAAGCCTTGATGCGCGCTCGCTATACCGCGTACGCAACCGGCGACATCGATTTCATCTTGAGCTCGCACGATCCCGCGACCGCCGGCGAAGTCGATCGCAACAACACCGAAACTTGGTCCAAGGGCGCCGAATGGTTGGGTCTCGAGATCACGGGCACCGAAGCGGGCCAGCCGAGCGACGACGTAGGCACGGTCGAGTTCGTCGCGCGCTACAAGATGCGCGGCGTCACGATTGACCATCGGGAGCGTGCCATGTTCAAAAAACAAGGCTCGCGCTGGGTATTCGTCGACGGTGTGGAGCTGAAGGGCCCCCCGGTGCGAAACGAAGGCCCGAAGGCGGGTCGCAACGATCCGTGCCCGTGCGGCAGTGGGAAAAAATACAAGAAATGTCACGGGGCGAGCTGAGCCCGGAGCGCTACGCGCGCTTGGCGCTCGAGATCGCGACCGCGGCGGGCGCGCTCTTGCTCGGCGGCTACCGTAAGCGTCCGGTGCCGACCGAGAAGGCCAAGCGCGATCTCGTCACCGAGTTCGACGTGAAGAGTGAGGCGCTGATCGTCGCGCGTCTATCGGCGGCGACGCCGGAGCTCGGGATCGTCGCCGAAGAAAGCGGCGGCCAAGTGCGACAGCTCACCTGGTTTTGCGATCCGCTCGACGGCACGATGAACTTCGTCCATGGCCATCCATTCTGGGCGGTGAGCATCGGCTTGCTCGACGACAAGACCCCGGTGGCGGGAGCAGTCGTAGCGCCCGCGCTCGGGCTGAGCTGGATCGGCTTTGCCGGCGGCGCGGCGCTTCGAAACGGCGAGGTGTGCCGGGTCAGCGAGACCTCGGATCTCGAACAAGCCCTGGTCGCGACCGGCTTTCCCCCTGATCGGCGCACCGCCCCCGCCAATAACCTCGACAGCTTCGCGCGCGTGAAGAAAGTCGCCCAAGGCGTCCGACGCTGCGGTTCGGCCGCGATCGACATGTGCCTGGTCGCCGACGGAACGTACGACGCTTACTGGGAGAGGCGCCTGAACGCCTGGGACGTAGCGGCGGGCGCGGCGGTAGTACTTTCGGCAGGCGGGCAGCTGGGCGCGCTCGATGGTGGACCGGTCGACTTGCACGTAGGTCAGCTGGTCGCCTCGAACGGCCGAGTGCACGAAGCTCTGCGCGCGCTCGTGAACGGCGGAACTTAGGTAAGTGATGATGGGTGCGCGAGAGGCGCACCGTGTAGGGAGATTCGGCGCGCTTTGCGGTTTGAAGCGAGTCTGGGATGATGCGTGGTCATGGCCACGCCGCGGTCCGAGGTGCCACCGCGCCCCATCAAGGCGGGCGTGCCTCGTTCCGTGCGCGAAGCCAAGCCGACGCGTCCCGCGGCGCGCCGCTCGACGTCGCCGACAGCGCACGCGGAGCCAACGGTCCTGCTCGTCGGCTCCGATGCCGGCTTCGAGCCCGCGCTCCGCGTGGCGCTGGCCCGGCATCGCGTGTACGTCGAAACGGCCACGGTAGATTCCGCCGTAGAGACGGTAATCGTCACGGCGCCGGATCTGGTGCTGCTCGCGAACGACGCCGCTGCCAATGGCGGGCGCGCGCTCTTGGCCAAGCTCGCGGCCTCGCCTTCGAGCTCGGTGGTGCCAGTGGCGATTTTAGACGACAACCCGGCGCTCGATCTGAGGTTGCAGGCCTTTCGCCACGGCGCGGCGGCGGTGATCGCGCGCTCGGCGAGCATGGATCAGATCGCCGAGCAGATCGCGCGCCTGGCGCGTGAGATCCCGGAGCGCGGTGAAGCGCTCGGACAGGTGGGCGAGGCCACGCTCGCGGAGTTCGTCAGCGCGCTCAGCAGCGAGCTGCGCAGCGGCATCCTCTCCGTCCAGCCTGGCGATGAGTCCGCGGAGCCCGTGAGGCTGGTGCTCGGCAGCGGCCGGCCGCTCGCCGCGTTCATCGACGACTTCGTCACGCGCGTGCGCCGCCATGTCGTGCACGCCGAGCCGTTGAAATACGAGTTCGACGATCGCGCCGGTGGCACCGTCAAGCTGCTCGATCCGAACGATCTGAGCTTCGACTCGCCCAGCGCCAGCGTGAAGGGCCTGCGCGTCGCGCTGGCTGACGACGATTCGGCGCGCGCCGACGGCGTGGCGCAAGAGCTGCGCTCGCGCGGAGCCACCGTGGTCGTGACCGACTTGAACCCGTCGGAGGCCCGCTTTGCCCGGCTGCGGCAGGCGGATCCTCAAGTGCTCATCGCGGGCGAAGCGGCCCTGCAAGGACAGGGCTACGAGCTGCTGCGCCGCATGCGCAAGGACACGCGACTGCGCTGGGCGTCACTCTTGATGGTGCGCTGGGAGGAGCTGTGGTCGGACTCGCTGAGCGTCCCCGCGCTCGATCGCTTGGAGTCGGCCCTCGGGGGGCTGGCCGAAGCCGACACGTCGTTGGTCGAGCTGGCGGCGCAGAACACCGCGTTCGACACGCGGCTCGAGATCACGGGACCGGCGCGCCTGCTACGCGCGCTCGTCACCACGCCCCACGCCGTACGCGTGACCATCGCCAACCCGCGTTTGAACGTGAGCATCGATATTTCTGAGGGACTCGTGGTGGGCGCTTCCGGGCACGCGCCTCGCGATCCGAGCGCGAGCTACGACGGGGCGCTGGCGCTCGCAGGGCTGCTCGTGCTGAGCTCGGGCAAGGTGCTGATCGATCCGGTCAAGCAACCCGCGGTGACGAACGTGATGTCGACCGTCGATGTCGCGCTGAACATGGCCGACTCCGAGCCGGCGCCGATCGCGCCGTCGATCCCGATCGCGCACAGCCCGAGCCTGGGCAGCGCGCAGCCCGTCCTATCCGCCGTCGTACCGGCGGCGGCCCCGAGCCTCGGCCCAGATCGGGCGGCGCGGGCCAGCTCACCAGCGCCCCTTGCCGCGCGTCGCCGGCTCGGTATCACCCGGCCAATGGCGGCGGCCCTTGTCGGCCTGGCGTGCGCCCAAGGGCTGCTCGTGGCCTGGTTTTTAGGCTCGCTCTCGCGCCGGTCGCATGCCGAGCCAGCCAGCGTCGCCACCGTGGTGGCCCCGGTCGCGGCGCCGCCCCTGCCCCCCACGCCCTCCGCCGTACCGAGCCCGGCTTCGGTCGCCAGCGAGCCCGAGGCCCCGGTGGCGCCCGCCATGCTTCCTGAGCCGCCGCGCAAGGCCCCGGTCGGCAAAGACGAGTCAGGCACCGTAGCGCCGACCTGCGCCTCACTCCTCGGCCCGCTGCGGCTCGACGAGGGCAACTTCCCAGGCGCCGCCTACGAGCAGCAGATGCTGGGCGCCAAGGCGCTGGTACAGGGCAGAGTCGACGACGCGCAGCTTGCCTACTGCAAGGCCGTGCGCTGGGACGCCAAAAACCCACAGGCCCACATCGATCTCGCCCAGCTACTTTTGATCCGCAAGGACGGCGCCGCCTCCGCCGACGAAGCGCGCCGGGCGGTGGAGCTCGATCCGAACAGCAGCCGCGCCCAATCGCTGCTCGGCGACGGCTTGGTGCGGGTCGGCGATCACGAGGGCGCCAAGCAAGCCTGGTTGCGGGCGGCCGGCGTCGATGCGCAAGACGAGCCGAAGTTCGAGGCGCTCCTCAAGCGCAACCTGCACGAGGCGGAAGCTTCGCTCAAAAATAGAGACGTCTCACGCGCCGAGCGCTTCTTCCGGCGCGCGGTCGTGCTCGATCCCGATAGCATGCAGGCCAGCCGGGGATTGGCCGTCGCGCTGATTCAGCTCGGAGACGGCCCCGCTGCCGTGCGCTGGGCCCAACGAGCGGTGGCGCGCGAGCCACGCGATCCGGATTCGCACGTCGTTTTGGGCGACGCGCTCCAGCTCACCGGCGACGCCGCCGGCGCGGCGCGGGAATGGCGCGAAGCCAACCGCCTCGATCCCGCGAATCGACCGGCGCAGCAGCGCATCCGCCGCCTGCGCGGCGCGCACTAAAATCCGCCGTAGTCCGAAATCGCGCTACGCTTGGCGGCGCTGATGGCCACGACCCTCTTCGAAGATCTCGGCGGCGAGCCAGCGCTCCGGCGCATCATCGACAGGTTCGTCGATCGGATATTCGACGACGTGATGATCGGCTTCTTCTTCGCCAACGCGCGCCGCGAGCGCATCAAGGACAAGGAGTACGAGTTTGCGGCCCAACACCTCGGCGCGCCGATCGAGTACACCGGTCGCCCGATCGACGTCGCTCACCGCCCGCACCCGATCATGGGCGGCCAATTCGCGCGGCGCTTGACGATCTTGAAGGAGACCCTCGAAGAGGCGGGCGTCCCTGCTCACGTCAAAGCGCACTGGCTCGCCCACACCGAAGCCCTGAGGGCCACCGTCACCGCCGACCCCGAAGGCCAGTGCAACGCGCCGCCGCGATCGAAGCCATGAGCGCGCTCAGAATTTCGGCGCTGCTGCTGGGGGCGGCCGCGCTCGGCTGTACCACCGCCGGCTCCGCCTGGATGGCGCAACCGCTGGACGGCGACTCCGCCAACATGCTTCCCCCGCTGGAGACGCCGGAAGACGGGCGCAACCCCGCGCCGCGCAAGAGCACCCTGACCCACGTGATCAGCGAGCCGCCCGTGACCGACGCCACCGCGGGCGCGCGCGCCCGCAGCAGCATGCTCGCCGAAGGCCCGTCCTCGGCGCTCGGCGGCAGGGTGCTCGGCACCTTCAAGAATACGTACTACGACTTCCCGAGCGAGGGCGACTTCGGAGGCGAGACCGTGAGCTTGATGAGCGGCGCCTGTACGCCAATCGCCAGCGTGCCGCGCGCCTTTTACGAGAGCGTCTGTGTGCAGGGCAGCGGCACCTTGCGCTCCGGCGGCACCGTCAGCTTCGCCAAGCGCGACTGCAGCTGCGCGGCGGAGTGTCCGCGCACCGGGCAGCATATTTGCTTCGACTTGCTGGACCGACAGCAGTTTCCGTGGGGCCGCGGCGCGACTGGCAAAGGTATCACGCCGCTCCTCACCGTCGCCGTCGACTCGAGCGTGATTCCGCTCGGTACCTCGCTGTACATTCCCGAATACGACGGAGTCGCGCGCGATCTTTCGGGCGGCGCCAAGCACGACGGCTGCTTCTTGGCCGAAGATCGCGGCCTGGCCGTCAAAGGCCAACAGATCGACGTATTCACCGGCCACCGCGAGATCACTCGGTTGTGGAACCGGTTGGTTCCGAGCAACTCCGGCATCACGGTCGTTGTCGATAGCGCGCGGTGCAAACGCACGATGTAGGACGATGTAGCCAGTCGGAGCGCCGCCCCGTAGCAGGGCGCGTCCACAGCTCGCTGTCGACACGCCGGCTCAACATCGAGCGACGATGTGGCCGTGACCTACCGCGCACGCGAGTCGGCTGAAGCTGGGACGGGCCGTTTGCGGCGCTGAGCTTCCGGAAGGAAACGCTCCAGTTAGAATTCGCGGCCGGCTCGCTGGTCGCTCACCCTCGTGAGTCGCGCGGGCCGAGCGTCACCCAGACGCCGCAGCCTCCGCGTAGTCCCGGCGTAGCCCGCGAGATCGTGCAAATGAGGTCGGCGTCCAGCTGACGCGGCCGATCCGCGTCTTGGCGCGATCGGCGCGCGATGCTATGCATCGGCTTTGGTGGACGGGGAGCGCGAGCGTCAATGAAGCTGTTAGACTTCGAAGTTGGGAACGAGCGACCGATCTTTCTGATCGCGGGGCCGTGTGTCATCGAGACACAAGAGCTGACGCTGCAGACAGCTCAAAAGCTCAAAGAGATCGCGAAGCGCCTGGGCATTCCGTTCATTTTCAAGTCGAGCTTCGACAAAGCCAACCGCAAGAGCGGCAAAGCGTACCGCGGCCCCGGTATCGAGAAGGGCCTGCGCATCTTGGAGCTCGTCAAGCTCGAGGTCGGCGTCCCCGTCATCACCGACGTCCACGAAGACACGCCCATCGAGGAGGTGGCGAGCGTGGTCGACGTGCTGCAGACGCCGGCTTTCCTGGTCCGTCAAACGAGCTTCATGCAGCGCGTGGCCCAGGGCGGCAAGCCGGTCCACGTCAAGCGCGGTCAATTCATGGCCCCGTGGGATTTGGCGGACGTGGTCGCGAAGCTACGCGAAGCCGGCAACGAGCAGATCATGCTGTGCGAACGTGGCGCGTGCTTCGGCTACGACGCGATCGTCTCCGACATGCGCGCGCTCGAGGTCATGAAGCAGACCAACTGCCCGGTGGTGTTCGACGCGACCCACTCCGTTCAGCAACCCGGCGGATTCGGGCCGACCGGCATGCAGCGCGAGCTCGTACCGGCGCTGGCGCGCGCCGCCGTCGCGGTGGGGGTCGCGGGCGTGTTCCTCGAAACGCACCCCGATCCCGACAAGGCGCTCAGCGACGGCCCCAACATGTGGCCTCTACATCGCATGGAAGAGCTGCTGACCCAGCTGCTCGAGCTCGACCACGTAGTGAAGCGGAAGCGTTGATGCCGTCGGTCATTCACGTGGTTGGCGCCAGGCCAAACTTCATGAAGATGGCGCCCCTGGTGCGGGCCCTCTGGGATGAGCCGGCTGGGTACGAGCATCTACTCGTTCACACCGGCCAGCACTACGACGAGCACCTGAACGACGCCATTTTTCGCGACCTCCAGCTCAAGGCGCCCGACGTGCATCTTGGCTCCGGCTCCGGCACGCATGCCGAGCAAACCGCGCGCATCATGTTGGCGTTCGAGGCAGTGGTAGCGCAGCGGCGACCGAGCTTGGTCGTGGTGGCGGGCGACGTGAACTCGACCGTCGCGTGCTCGCTGGTGGCCGCCAAGGCCAACGTCCCGGTCGCGCATCTGGAAGCCGGACTCCGATCGTTCGACTGGACCATGCCCGAGGAGATCAACCGCGTCGTCACCGATCGGTTGACCCAGCTCCACCTGACGCCGTCGGCCGACGCCGACGAGAACCTGCTCCGCGAAGGCGCCGATCCCCAAGGCATCGTGCGCGTCGGCAATTGCATGATCGACTCGCTGGTGGACAGCCTCGAACGCGCGCAGGCCGGTTCAGCGCTCACACGCTTTGGTCTGGACACGGGTCATTTTGGCCTGGTCACGCTGCATCGTCCCTCGAACGTCGACGACAAGGCGCGACTGGAACAGTTCCTGCGCGTGCTCTCGGAGGTCGCCAAGCGGCTGCCTCTGGTCTTTCCGGTGCATCCGCGCACCCGCGCGCGCATCGAATCGCTCGAGCTGTCGCCGAACGCTCTGCGCGAATCGGGCGTCCAGCTGAGCGAGCCGCTCGGCTACCTCGACTTCCTCCAGCTCGAGGCCGCCGCCGCCGTCGTCATCACCGATTCAGGCGGCGTTCAAGAGGAGACGACGGCTCTTGGCGTCCCCTGCCTGACCGTGCGTGACAACACGGAGCGACCCGTCACCGTCACGCACGGCACCAATCGAGTGATCGGCTCGAATCCCTCCGCACTACCGGCGGCGCTCGACGCCATCATCGGCGCCGCACGTAAGCCCACCACCCGGCCCGAGCTGTGGGACGGCAAGGCCGGCGCACGCGCCGCCAAGGCGATCACGAGCTTTCTGCGCGCGCGCGCCTGACGGCTACAAGATAGCGATGACCACCGCCGCGGATACGGCGATCTGGTAGATGACCTGCGTCACGTCGACGGCGTTCTGCAGCAGCTTGGTGTCGACTTTCGGCGGAACCAGGATCTCGTCGCCCGGGTAGACAGGCATGTCGGTATCGCCTACCGCGACCTCGGCGTTGGCACGAATGATGATGGCCTTGTCTCGATCGGAGCGATCGGTGTATCCGCCTGAGTAGTGGATGTAGTCGGACGCCACCGCGCCGGGACGGAACATCAACGCTTGCGTCATCATCACTTCACCGCCAATGCGCACCACGTTCGTGCGTGGAGGAATGACGATGATATCCTCGGGCTCCAGGATCACGTTGCGCTGTTGATCGTCTCGCGACGTGACGACCCGTCCGAGAGGCTGGACCAGGCGAGCTCGCTCGACGAATTTTTGGGTTAGCTCGGCCTCGCGGACGCGAATGTTGGCTTCACCCTGCGAGGCCGACAGCGCCAGAAAGGCGCTACGCTCCAGCCGAAACAGCGCGTCGTCGATGGCCGTCTTTTGAGCCCGCGCCACCGATGCGCGCCGGACGTGAACCGCCTTTGGGTTGGCCAAGACAGGCTGGACCGAGACGTAGTTGAGCACGTCGATCAACCGCGCCCCGCGCCGCACCGCGAGCACGGAAGGTCCATTGAATTCGCCCTCGAGGTGCACGAGGATGGACTCCGCCCGGCCGTCGTCGCGCAGCGCGATCGTATCTCCGTCGCTCAGCGTGAAGGCTCGAAACTGCGGCACGCTCAAGGTCCGGCTGATTGGCACGCCGTCACGGATCCCACCGACCGTGACCTGAGTAGCGCGCGCCGCGCCCGGCACCACCGACAGGGCCTCAGCGCCGGAAATAGAGCCCGGTAAGAACTCCAGGCTGGCAGGGAGCGTAACGTCACCCAGCAGCTCGACGATCGGACCGCGAGGATTGACCAAGATGGTGTCGCCATCTTTGAACTGCAACAGCGGCAGCTTGCCGTGAAGCAAGAAGTCATAGAGATCCAGTGATTCGAGCTTCTGGGAAGCGCGCAGCACGCTGATGTTGCGATAGCTGCCGAGCCTCGGATCGATGCCGCCAGCCTGCTCCAGGAAGAACAAGACCGAGTCGGAGGGGACGCCGGCGTAGCGGCCCGGCCGTTTGACGCCCCCGGTGACGTAGACGGCCACTGGCTTGGCCGTGATCAGGTTCGTATAGACCTCGACGTTCCGAGCGTAGATCCGGCTAAGTCCGCTCTTGACCTTGAGCGTGAGGTCGGCGTTTCTGGTGCCAGCGACCTGGACCGGCCCGACGTTGGGCAGGAAGATGTTGCCCTGCGCATCGACGACGTAGACGTTGCTGCTGTCGGCGGCGCCCCACGTGTTCACCATCACGCGGTCACCCGGCATCACCAGGTAGTCCGGATTCAAACCGTCCTGGCGAGTCCGTAGAAAGTTACCGGTGAAGAGACGCGAGCCGAAGGGCTCGGGTGAGCTGCTCGCGTCCGAGGAGCGCGGTGGCAAGGCCGGAGGCGGAACCGAAGCCGTGTCCTTGCCATCTTTGCCGTCCGTCTTCGGCTGGTCTTTGCCCTCGTCGAAGTGAGGGGGAGGAATCTCTTGTACCCCATTGAGCTGTGGCGGTCGGGACGGAAGGGACGGGAGGCTCTGACCGAGCGCCACGCCGCCGAGGCTGAGCACGAGCAACACCGACAGCGTGAGCAGGATACGTCGGCAGCTTCCGCCACGAGGCGCCCGCGAAAGCGACCGCCGCGTCATAGCCTCGCGTGCTCCCGAACGGCCGCGATCAACATCGTAACGATACCCCAGGTTAGAAAGCTCAAGATCAGGGCCGTGAACACGCTGCGGATCCGCAACGGATAGGTAGATTCATCGGCAAGAGAAGGCCGCGCAATCAGCGCGACGTAGCGATGCTGGCGGTTCGCGTCCGTGCGCGCGACTTCCAGGTCCGCCATCGCCGTTTCGTAAGCCTTCTGCGCGAACTCCTTTTCGACCATGGCTCCTTCGAAATCAGCGAGAGACGTGTTCAATCCGTTCGGCTTGCTCGGATCCACCAGGCGTCTACTTTCGCCGCTCACCTGTGCCGAGAGCGATTTGACTTTCTCGGCCACCGCTCGCGCCTGCGGCGCATCTTCCTTCATGAATGATTTGAGCTGCATCAGCTCCGCGCGCGCTTTCGCGAGCTCGGCCTCGAGCGCGGTCCGGATTGTCATGGCGGCGGTGGCCGTTTGGAGCGGATTGAAGTCCGCATGCGTTTGCTGCAAGGCTACGATTGCCTTCCGCGCCAACGCCAGCCGCTCTTCTGCGCGCTTCACGTCCGCTTCGGCGAAGGCGATGCGGTCGCGACGCTCGCGCTCCGACAATTTGTTCACCATTTCTTCGCTGTAAGCGATGACACTTTGGACGAACGATTGAGCGGTCTTGGCATCGAAGGCGCGCACCCGCACCGTGACCGAACCAGATACCTGATCGTAGTCTGCCAAGACTTTCAGCGCGAAATACTCGTACGCATCCTCGAAGCTTGCATCGCTCGCCAGGCGAGAGAAAAAGTCGTGCTTCGGATCCTTGTAGTGGCGAATGAAGCCCTGCTCCTTGTCGAGCCGCGCCAGCATGTCGCGGGACAAAACGTAGTCCCTCACCGCAAGCGCGTCGTGTCCTGGCCCGCTACCGCCAGCCAAACCCGCGAGTAACCCGTCCATACCCAGGCTGGGACGCAGCTCCGAGGATTGCACCGTGAACAGAGAGTACGATTCGAACTGATCGCTCGCCCAGAAAGCGTAGTAAGCGGTCGCGAGGGCGGTCGGCAATACGACGAACAACGCTAGACGCAGCAGCAGACGCCGTGTGCGTTCTTTGCGGACGGCGTTCGCGTGCGCCTTGGCGGCGGAGCGCTCCGTCCGCGCGATTGGCGCCACCTCGCTCAACCCCGGCCGCGATTCGGCCGGCCTCTTCTCCGCAGGCGTGGTCATCAGGCCGCCTCGTAGGCGCGGGTTGCCTCGTCGACCGAGTCGAAGCTCAAGAGCTTACCACCCTTGAGCACGAGACAACGCTGACAGTAGTCTCGCACCGTGCTCAAATTGTGAGACACGATGATGACCGAGGAGCGGCCGCTCCGGGCCTCGAAGGCCTCGCGGCATTTGGCTTGAAATTGGGCATCACCCACCGCCGTCACCTCGTCCACCAGGTACGCGTCGAACGCGATCGCCATGCTCAATCCGAACGCGAGGCGAGCCCTCATACCAGACGAATAGGTTTTGACAGGCATGTAGAAGTAGTCGCGCAGCTCGGCAAAGTCCGCCGTAAAACCTACGACCTCGTCGAGGTCGGCACCATAGATTCGCGCGACGAAGCGGCAGTTCTCTTCGCCCGTCAACGAGCCGCTGAAGCCACCCGAGAAGCCAATCGGCCACGACACCACCCCGGCGCGCCGGATTTGCCCGCTGTCCGCCTGCTCCGTGCCGGCGATGATGCGGAGCAACGTCGACTTGCCGGCGCCGTTCTTGCCCAGGATGCCGATGTTGGTGTGCGCCGGGAACGAAAACGAGACAGCGTCCAGCACTTGGTTGGCACCGCTGCGCGTCGCGTAGGCTTTGCTGACGTTTTCAAGCTCGATCATGAAAGCTCCAAACGGCGGCGAGCCATCCGTTCCAGGCTCAAACCAAAGAAGGTCAATCCTAGGATCCAGACCAGCGGGTACCAAACGTTGACGTGGCGAGCGTCGTAGCCCGGAAACCAGCCACTACGCACCGTCTCCACCGTGTGTGCGACGGGGTTCCAAAGCAAGACGTCACGCCCGGCCTTGGGCAGACTCTCCAAGGGGTGAAACAGTGCAGAGGTCCAAAAGATGAAGCGCATGACGGTGCCGAATACGCGCTCCACCGTCTGGGCATAGACGCTGAGCCCGCAGCACACTAGCCCTAAGCTCGCGCCGAGACCGCTAGCGAGACCCAGACCCACCAGCGTCTCTAGCATGCTGTTGATGCGCGGTACCCCATCAATGAGCGCAGCGCCCCCCAGAAAGAGCACCATCAATATCACGTGGGTCGCGATCTCGAGCACGGCGCGGGCGACTACTAGGTCGAGCGGGCGCACCTGTGGGTAAAAGAGCAGGCCCTTGTTGGCCTCGATAGCTGACATGCAACGCGTCGCGGTCTCACGAAAAGCCGAAAAGGTGACGATGCCCGTCGCCAAAAAACCCATGGTCGAGGTTCCCGGCGGCGCCAACCGCCCGAAGATTCGGTACATGCCGGCGAACATCAAGATCCAAGCGGCCGATGGAACCATCGCCCAGAGGTAGCCGAGGTGGCTCGCGCCGAACCGGGTCTTCGTCTCGCGCAAGAGCAGCGCGTACACGACCTGTAGCTGCGTCAGGAGCCCCCGCATCGCCTAGTCTGCCGCCTTGCTCGTGTCGAACACATCAGGCACGAAAAACCACGCTCCACCATCACTGCACGCCAGACGGTCGCTCGTCGGGCCCGACCCTTGCGTCAGCCGCAGGCGGCGGCAGGTTCGCCCGCTGGCAGCGGCATAAGCCGCGTCGCCGACCACAGTTTCGTCACCAACACGGAAGGCGGCCCCATTGGCAAGCCGGGGCAGCCGTTCGAGGATTTCGCGTTCGATAGCGCTGGTCGCCTTCAACGCACCGCCCGTGTCGTTGGCGTCAGCCAGGTCACGCGCGCTGGCCTGTGGAGGGGCGGCACAAGCCGCGAGCAGGCTTAGCGCGGCCACACTCGCGCTCGCTCTGTTGCACCATTCGAGACCCATTTGTCGCGCAAATCCTTTACTGGCGGGGGCGGCATCATGCTTCGGAACGCGGAGGCCGTGCAAATCCGCCCCCAAATGCTCAGAGAATCGCGGCCGCAGCGCTGGCCCCAGGTGTGGTTGAGGAAGCTCTGCCGCTGCACGATTCACGGTACGCATCGACCACGCTTCTGCCGGCGACGTCCCAGGTGCGCTCACGAAGGATGGCCTCCCGCGCTGCTCGCCCCAACTCTTGCCGCAAGGCGGAGCTTTGCGTCAGCTCGCGAAGACGGGCGGCGAGGTCTTGCGCGTCGCCGGCTCGGTGCACGAGGCCGGTTCGTCCGGGCTGGACCATCTCGCGTAGCGCCTGGACGTCGGAGACCACTACCGGCAGACCCATCACCATCGGCTCGAGCGGTTTGAGCGGCGAGACCAACTCGCAGACCCGGAACGGCTTGCGCGGAAACGCAGCCATGTCCGCCACCGACCACAGCGCGGGGATCTGATCCGGCGGCAAACGGCCGAGCAGCTTGACGCGTCGACCGATGCCGAGGTCGGCCACCAGCCGGCTCAGCCCGTCGCGTGCTTCCCCGTCCCCAGCGACAACCAGCCTCAGGTCCACCTTCTCACTTGCCAGCTGCGCGACGGCGCGCACGAGATCGTCGAGACCTTCGTAGTGTAACAAGGATCCGGCGTACACGACCGTCAAGGTGGCTGGGCCCAACCCAAGTCGCGATGCGAGGCTCGCGTCCCGCGCCCGCGCCGGGAATTGAGCCGGATCGACACAGTTGGGAACGATCGCGATCCGATCCTTCAACACGCCGCGTGCTGACAACTCCATGGCGAGGCCCGCCGTGAGCGTGAAGACTTGGTCGGCTTCGCGCGCCACGAGCGCCTCGAGGTCGCGCTGCAGCGCGAAGCGCTCCGTCTGTTCCCAGTTCAGGTGTCTGGTCGCTGCCGTAAGCTCCCAGAGGCCACGCACCTCGTACACGAAGGGTACGCCCAGGCGCCGAGCAGCGAGCAAGGCGGGCAAGGCGTTGACGTGGTTGGAAGCGGCGTGGATCAGCTGCGGCCTGGTACGCTTGGCGAGCCGGATCAACGCCTCCGTAGCGGCCTCCGTGAAGCGGTCGAATGGCAGTGTGCGCACGTTCGGCCCCGGCGAATGCCGATAGATCACCCCCTCATGCTCGTGGCTCGACGCGGTGACATCGACGCCCCGATCGACCGGATAACCCGGGCGAGTGGCGGCCGTGACCGCCCAACCTGCACCGCCGATGGCCCGGATCATCGCTTGGGAGCGGATGGTGTAACCGGCGACGTGGAAGGGCAACGAGCTGCCCGTCACGTACAAGCAGCTCTCGGGGAGCGGTTGGTATGCGCGGGGGCTGCGGCTGGGGACGCGCGGCAGGTCCGCCTGGATTCGGGTCAGCCCCGCGATCTCGATCGCGCGCTCACGCTCTTTGGGACTGAGCGCGTCCGGCGGCAAGCGCTCGAGCAGTTGGCTTGGTCCCCGCAGCTCGCCGCTGTTGTACTTGAGGAAGGCCAGCCACTTGGTGCGGTACGGCAACGCTTCGAGGTCGTGGGCTCGTTGGGCCAGCACAAGTGCGTTCACCGGATCGCTCGCGGTCAGCGCCTTCGCCAGGCGTGTGAGCGCGAATGCTTGCTCGCGCACGCCCCCCGCCTGGTCGTCCACGAACTCGAGGGCGGCCTCCACTCCTTCGGCCGTGAAAACACGAAACGCCAGCTCTGCGAACTCGCGCGGTTCACGCCGAATCTCGCGCTTATCAGCCGCGTTGTCGCCCGCTTCCGGCTCTGTCGTGACGCCCCTCCGCGCGTTGCGCCGTCGCTTCGCTTCTCGCTGCAGCACCCGCAGCTCTCCCGGCAACCGGCGTAGCCCTTGCCACGACTTCGGCGCATGAATGAGCACGTGCCCAAGTCGGAAGGACAGCGTGTCCTTCGTCCTTTCCAGCTCCGAGCCCAGGGCTGCTGTCGCCATTCGATAGCGCTGCTGCTCCAGCTCCAGCTCCGCGACTCGCCGCGCTAGCCTCTGAGCCTCGGCCTGAGATCTCTTCAGCGCGGCCCACGTCGTCGAGGTGGCCGACGCCCGCTCGGTAGCGGAACGCTGTTCGAGCACGGGCTTGATGCTCATGTGCCACACCCAACGCGAATTGGTCGGGTCATCGAGCGCGTAGAGCGTTTTGACCGTGAAGCCGTGATCTTGCAACAAGCTCAGCAGGTCGAGATCGCCGAACGTGCGAAAAACACCGATTCGGTACTTGTCGTACCCTTCGTGGCCGTACCACGAGGTTATCCGCTCACGGTCGGTGTGCTCGACGGTCGGCGCACCGAACACCACTGGGTCGCACGTAAATAAGCGGCCGCCCGGGCGCAAAATGCGGCGCAGCTCGAGCAAGCATGCGTCGAGGTCGTGCATGCACGTGAGCACGAAGCTCGCGAGGACGGCGTCGAAGGACCCATCCGCGATGTGCGACAGATCGCAGAGATCCGCGACTAGGTCCGGCTTGACCTCGGGCCGAATGTCCACCGATAGCCACTCGACGCCTTGCTGCCTAAGAAAGTACTTCTCCGGACTGCCGGGCGCGGCGACGAGTATTTTCTTTTGGGAGAGGTCGAACTCGGGCTTGATGAATCTCGGGTAGAGCTCGGCAAAAGCACGCTGGCGCTCCGTGGAGCCACACCCCGAACAGCGACGCTTCGGTCCGTTGTAGTCGACGAAATCGGCGGCTGACGTGCCGCAGATCGCGCAGGTCGAGGCGCCCGCCGGCGGAGCGTTCGAGGTCGCGCCGGCCGCTTTGGTGGCGGCTGGCTCGTGCCGGGTCGGTACGGGTATGCCGACGGGGCCGTCGACCTCGATAGCGTGGGTCTCCGCAAGCCGCGCGCAATCCTTCATCGTGACGAACTCGGCAAACTCTGACCAGCTGGCCAGCAGCTCCGCGAGCCGCTCAGGGGCCGCTTCGTTGATGGCCGAGAACTCGCCGGCGGCGTCCAGCCGCAAAAAAGACCACGAGTGCAGCACGAAGACCGCGACCGCATCCTCGCCGTGCTGAGCGTAAAATTGATCGAGGAAGCTGCGAGCATTGGTCACTGCGGTGGCACGATCGGCGGCGATGAATGGCGCGATGTTGAAGTTGAAATGCGTCGCGTAGCTGCGGTTGAGGAAACCGACTTGCGTCGCAATCGGGAGCTCCATGATGCCGTTGTCCCACATGAACTGGCGTCGCGCGCCTAGCGCGAAAGGTTGGAGCTTTGCGGCAAGGTTGTAGTTCGACGAGATCGGGACGCCGCCGGCGCGCAGCGCACCCAGCAGCGCCGCGTTGTAACGATACGCGCCGCCGCGCAACGCGCTGGGCGCATCGGGCGTCACTCTTGCGTGCAGCTCCCGCAGGTCATCGACGCAGGCACGCGCCGCGTCGTCCGTAAACGTGTTCAGATCTAGTCCTTCCGGTATTCCTCGCTTGGCGAAGTACCCGCGCGGAATGCAATCCAGATGCAAGTGAAGGTTCAGATCGTGCCCGCGCTTCACGATCTCGCGACCTACGTCCAGCAGCGCGTCGCCGTAGGCGTAAAATTCCGGGTAGTCGAGGAACGCCGAGAGCTTGGCGCCATGAGCCTCCACGAGTGACATGATGCGTTCGAGGCCGTAGTCCCCCTCGGGAAACCGTCCCCAAATCAATTTTTCGACCGGCGCCCTCTTGGAACGAAGCTCGAGCGCCTCTACATCGACGGTCAGCGCGATGCGGCGCCGCCCGCGGCCCGCGTCTCCAGTTCGCGGTACGCCAACTAGCTTCGGTAACATTGCGCGTCTTTTATGGGTGACCGGGGAGGCGCGCAAGCCCAACCCCCAGCGTGGCGACTTTTTGGAAATGGGCGCAGTATCGACTGGATAATCGGGCGACGCTGACCGAAAGTGCAGGCCGATGCTAGGCGACGCACGCCGAAATATCGCCGTTGGTGGCGCGCTCGACGCTTTGGAGCAGCGGCTGGACGGCCCGGTTGCTCGAGCCGTCACGCACCTGCTCGCACCGTGGCATGGCCGAGCCAAGCCGGCGCCCCCGAGCACCCGACGCGTGCCGGTGCCGCCCGACGCGGCCGCCTCCGCGCCAGAGGTGGCGGCTTGGGTCGAGGAGGCTCTCCGGTCCGGCGCGCTGGAGACGGCAGCACAGGCGGCGATGAGGCTGACCGCCGCTCCGGAGGAGCTGTCACGCGCGACGCCGGCCGCGCTTGCGCGGGTGATCGAAGCGCTGCTGATGGGAGGACAACACGACCGCGCGCGAGAGCTCTCGCGGGCCCACATGCCACGGCTCGCCGCGACGACAGCCGGGCAGAGCTCGCTCGAGCTGTTGGATCTGGGAGCCTCCGATTGGCTGCCAGATGGCACGCCGCATTGGCTGCGTCTGAGCCGCCGCATTGCCGCCGGGGCTCTGAGCGCGGAGGACCTCGCGCGGATCGTCGTTGACAAACTGCTGGTTTGCTTGAAAGCGCCGGACGTTCACCTCCTTTTTTTCTCCGCCATCGTCCAACGTGACGGCGCGGCCGCCACGCGCTTTCTGAGCCGATATCTTGCGGCCTACGGCTCACCGGCCTGTGAGCTGAGGCCGGGGAAGACGTCGAACGTGCTCCGCAGCCTGACCTTTGCAGCGCCCCCGACGCCGCGCTGGACGGGGAAATCAGTGTCAGTCTTAGTGGCGACGCGCAACAGCGCGGCGACGATCGAGTACGCGATCGAGTCGCTTCTGGCGCAGTCTTACGGAAAGCTGGAAATCTTGGTCGGCGACGACGCAAGCGACGACGAGACTTTGCCCGTGCTCCAGGACCGCTTCGGTCATGAGCCGCGCGTGCGTCTGTTCCGGTCGAGCCGACAGCAAGGAAGCTACAACTTACGCAACGCGTTGGCGCGTCGCGCTCTTGGCGAATATGTCACGTTCCACGACGCCGACGACTTGGCCCTGCCCGATCGTATCGCCAGGCAGGTCGCACAGCTCGCGCGACCAGGCGTCATGGCTTGCGTCGGCAACTTCGCGCGGGTCACGGCCGACGGCCGTTTCGTCTTCTTCAAAGACCAGAAGGCGACGCGCCTTTGCCCCGTGTCCTTGATGCTCGAGCGACGAACGTTCGGCGCCATCGGCCCGTTTCGTTCAGCCAAGGTGGGCGCGGATCTCGAGCTCTACGCGGCGCTCTGCGCGCGCTTCGGGCCGCGCGGTGTGAGCCGTCTTCGCGCGCCGTTGATGTTCGGGCTGTCCGCACCGGGCTCCGCCACGCGTAGCTCCGGAAGCGAAGCTTTGCAAGACGGCTACCGCTCCCCGGCACGGCGCGCCTACAGCGAGCTCGTGTTCGCCCAGGGACACTCACCTCGACGCTCGCTTCCGGCTTCAGAAATGGACGAGCGTCTGCGAGCGACGGGGAATTTCATCGACAGCGCGGAGCTGCTCGAGGTCGGCTGAGACCCTACGTTTCGCCGGCAGCGTGCCTCCGGCCACGATCAGAGCCGTGCCCGAGAACAGCGCAAGGTCCCCGTTGGTAGCGGGCCGAGCTCGAGGCGGAGCGAACGCAAAATGTCCCCTTCGCTCACGACCAAGTCGATGACGCCGTGCTGCGGCAGCTCAAGCTGCCGCAGCTCCAGGAGGCCTGGTGCGTTTGCTTCGACTCCGGCTCCGAAAGAGATCAGCTTGGCAAAAACGAGCGGGTTATTGCCGTCCGACTTGGCGGCGTAGGCAAGACAGGTGGTCGCTTCGATTTCGGAGCGGTCCCGCCACCGGAAGGCAATGAGCTGAGCGTCGACCTCCGCCGCCGAGCGCTCGTCGCGCGGCGGATACGCGGCGACCGTCGCCCTCAGATTGCCCGCGGCGTCGCGTACTTCGTCGAGGCCGGGGCGGGCATTGCTGACGCTAAGATCAGGCGCTAGATGGAACAGCTGAACGAACTCGGCTTGCTCCTGGGTCGTGACTTCATCAACTACCAAGAGCGCGTTTGCGCCGAGGAGCGCCAGCGTGCGGGTCATCAACACGCCTTCGACGCGCCGGTGCTGCGCCCGCACCGCGACGGCATCTCGCCCCGCATGGTAACCGACGAGACGGGTGTACGGTTTGAGATCTTCTCCCCGCGCGTACGTTCGCCACGGTCTCGTCGGACACACCACCACGTTATGTGCCCATTCACTGCGACTACGCTTGCCCTCTTGCGACTCGACCCGGCGATCGGAGAAGCCGGCGTCTACGAGGAGCTCCTGGTCAGCGTAGCTGAGCACGAAGCTCGCGTCATCGCGCTGCTTGTGAATTTCGGAATGCCACGACGCGGTGATGGACAAGCGAGTCAGCGTCTGGGCCGCCGCGCGCTGAAGAAATGCGAACCCCGCATCGGGATAGGCGAGCAGCGCGACATCAGCCAGCTCGAGCCGGGGCTGCGCCGCGAGACCACGCGCGAAGGAATCGCCGAGTACCCCTCTGGCGCGGAACGCCCTACTGATTTGCGGATTTGGTTCACGAAACGAGTCACCTAGCGGGACGTAACGGCCAGCATGATCGAGCGCGTAGGCCAAAAATTCTTGCCCAGCTTCGAGGACTCGCCGCAGCTTTTCCCCCAGGCGTGCTGCGCCGCCAACACGATCCAGGGTCTCGAGCAGCTGCAAACAGATGCCGAGATTGTACTCTTGATAAGAAACGGAGTGCTCGCGCGTCACCGCCTCGGCCGTGAATAGCCAGTCGATCTGGGCTTCGGCCCGTTCGATCGCGGCCCGCTTGCGACTGCCGTCGGGATCAACGCTCGGCATGGCATGCGTCGCGACCAAGATCGCGCGATCGATCATCAAGCCATGGTTGGTTTGCGGCCGATAGATCTCGGCGTTGACGAGGCGGTCCAAGTGCATGTGCGTCGACCGCAGCAACGCCTCGCGCAGACCCCCATCCAAGTTAGCCGTTCCGTACACTTCGGCGAATAGCTGCACGCGCTCCGCCATCGTGGCATCACCCAATCGGTCCATGTAGTAGGGACTCTTCGGCTTGGACGGATGCTGGTGGTAGTCCAGGAAGTCGAGTAAGACGCGCTGGCCGGCGTCTGAACAGCCCACTCCTGCGCCGTTGGGTCTCGGTTCGAGCTCGGTCCGCAGCCAGCGAAGCGTAAAAAAGTGATGTAGCCAGAGGGAGCTACCGTAGGGATCGCACGCCCAGTCGATCGGCAGGTCGAAGCTAACGGGGGCAAAGCCGGACAGCACGATGTCGACGCGCGGTAGGGTCATGGTCATTCGTACGAGCGGAGCCGATCGAGCGCACTTTGCCCGAGGAAGGCGGCCATCAGCGCTAGTGCCCAGCTCGCGCAACGTCAAGCGGGGGAGAGCGTGGGCCCTCGAACGGCTCGGCAGTCCGTACGGGGCGAGGGAAAAAATGCGCGCGGGAGCCGCTCCACGCTCCGCCTTGGCACCACGGGACGCTCTTCGTGTAGGCTGCGCCCCGATCGATGTCGCACCCCGGTACAGCCGCCGTCGCCAGCACCGCACCATCGGCAACTCAACCGGCGGCGCAAAAGCTCGTCGCGCTTACGGTGGACGTAGAAGCGCAGCTGCCGCGAGCCAGCGGCGATCCTATTCAAGAGCTAATCTTTGGCCGATTCGGGCGCGAGGAGTTTGGCATCACGCGCATGATGCAGACGGCGGACGCGGCTGGCCACAAACTGATCTTCTACGTGGACCTGTGTGAATACTGGCAGTACGGCGAACCACTGCTGGACGTCGCGAGGGAGGTGACGCGGCGCGGCCACGACATGCAGATTCACGTGCACGCCGATCTCCTGCCTCGGTCGTATTGGGCGGAGCAGAACTTGCCCGTGCCGCCTGCACTGGATCGCTTTCCCGCACACGCGGCCCAGGTACTAGCTGATTCTCTATGCGAGCTCTCCGTTCGTGCCACTGGCAACCAGCCCCTGGCCTTCCGTGGTGGCGCATTTCGTTTCAATCCGCACGTGATCGAAGCGTTTACCAAAAACGGTTTACGGCTGAGCGCCAACTACTATGCTGCCGCGAAGTACTGGCCGCATCGAAAGCCGCACACGGGGCCCTTTCGTTGGCAAAACGGCATGCTGGAGCTCCCCGTCAGCACCGTGAGCCTGAGCGGCGAGTTCCGGTATGCGGTATTCGAGAACCTGGCCGTAGACTCGAAGGACGTGCTCGCAGACTTTCTGGGCGCGACGTCCAACCTGAACGCGAGCCTGGACGTATCGACCTTCGTCCTTCACTGCTGGTCGCTACTGAAGAAGGGGGAGACGGGAAGGTTCGTGGCGCCCGACGAGACGAAGCTGGCGCGATTCGAAGCGTTCCTCGAGAATTTGACCACTCTCGGCTATCGGTCCGCCATGAGTGAAATTATCATCGCGCAGAGCACCTTGTCCGCCGATCTTCGCGTGGTTCCGTATGACGAGGTCTTCGCAGCCGCCCCGCCCGCCGTGCCACCGCGAACGCCGAGCATGCAGCCTGCGGCAGTGCAGCGCGAGGCGCCGGGCAGCAGCGCCGAGCCGCGCTGCACGGTGTGCGGCGCGAGCCGGGCGAGCTTCTCCGAGTTCTTCGGACGGCCCGCCGTGCGCTGCGAGAGTTGCGGCTCGCTCGAGCGGCACCGGGCCTTTCTCGATCTGTGCCGACGTGGCTTCAGCTCGGAGTGGACCCCGAGCGGCAAGGCGCTGCTGCTCATCTCGCCCAACTCCTCAGAAGACCGTGCGCTGCGAAAAACGGCCGCAAGCGTCAGCACGTTGGACGTCCGTGAAGACTTTCGCGCCGACTATCACGAAGACATATGCAACTGCCCGTCGCTGCCCACGGGAGCATTCGACGGCGTCGTCGCGCATCACGTGTTTGCGCACGTGCATGACGATGGCCGAGCCTTCGCGGAGGTTGCGCGGATCTTACGCCCCGACGGGAGGCTGTTTCTGTCGACCCCGCTCACCCGTAGCGGGAAGACGGAGCAAATCGACGACGTTCGAGAGATCACCCGCCTGTGGGGGGTCGAGCTGTACGATCGCTACCGGATCGGGACGTTCCGACGTTACGGCAAGGATGACTTGCTGCAGCGGCTGACGGAATGGTTTCGCGTCATCGTGCACTACCCGACCGATGCAGCGACCGGCGAAGTAGTCCCGATCTTCGAGTGCCTTCGACGTCATCCGCTGGCCAGCGACACGGCGGCGCCGAGCTAGGGTACCCTCCCCAACTCGTTCATCAAGCGCGTGCGCATCGTCTCGGCTCCCGATTCTATCTTCGCCGCCACGGCAAACCTCGACTCCGCCTCGTCGTCCTGGCCCTGCCGATAGAGACATTCGGCAAGGAACCACTGCGCCCAGCCCCAAGCCGGGCGCATTTCGACCGCTTGTCTGAGGGCGCGCTCGGCTTCCGCCAGGCGCCCTTGACGCATGAGTGCCTCGCCCAAATACCGATAGGGCACGTACCAATCCGCCTTCGCCTGGATGGCGTCTCGCAGCACGCGCTCGGCTTCTACGAAGCGCTTCGCGCTCAAATACCGTTGCCCCAAAAACTGATGAGCGCCTGCCCATTGTGGCCTCGCCGTCAGCAGCGTCCGCAAAGAAGGCATCGGATCTCCTCCAAAGTAGTGCCGCTCCACTCCGTCTTCGATGGCGTGACGAAGCACAGCGTCCTTGATGCCGGACTCGAATCCCGCCGGAACCTGGTACGAGCCCGCCAGCGTCGCAGTAACGACGTCCCGCAAGGTGTCGGAACCCGCCAGCGTCTCGGCGACGGAGTGACCTGCATCAGGAAGGACCAACACCTCGACGTTCGGCAGATCGGCAACGCGATATGCGTGATAAGCGTCTACCAGGTCGGAGCCACCGATGAAGATGCGCACGGTCGTCGACGGCGATTCGAGCAGGTAGCGCCGCAATTCCGGCGCCTGAAGCGGCACGCCGGCTGGGGGCGAAAGCGGGAGCTTGCTGTCGAGGCGTGTCTGCGGCGCGAGCGCGACACAATGCTCGGCTCCAAGTAGACAGCCGAACAATATGGCCGCGTAGGCTCCCATCGATGACCCGAAAGTGACGATGCGTCGGTTTCCGAGGGTCGCTCGGAGTGAGGCTGCAAGCTCGTCGACCGTCCCGCCGAGCCCATCGATGCCAGCGTTGTACCAGTTGTTGCCCGGGTCTTTCACCAGCAAGGCAGTGCAGGACAGCTGATGTGCGATGCGATAGAAACCGAATTCAGTGCCGCCGCCACGTGCCGCGAAGAATACCGCCGCCAGGTCTCCGCCTCTTTCCAACAAGAGCAAGTTCTCATTCATGCTGCGGACCTCGGACTCGAGACATCGCGAATCGCCTTCACCGCGTGCCGGTCGCTGCTTCACCGAAGGTGATTCGAGAGGCCATCTCGAACCTGCCTTCGGCCCTGGATTTGAAGCAAATGCTCTGGGCGGGTTCGATGACACCGCGCTGGGGGCTCGTCCAGCCCAGTGGCGGCTCCGCCTGTCCGGACACCACGTCCACGATGTCGGGCGCCTCGGACTGAATCTCGAGCAGCATCGACCTGCCCGATCGTTCCGAGGTAACGCGGACCGCCGATGGTGACAGGACGCTGATCTTGCGATCCCTGGGCACGTGAAAACGCAGTACGAAATCATTGCGACCGCCGGTCGCCGGCTCCATTACGTCGAGCAGGTTGATCGTGGCGGCTCCGCGATCATAGACGAGCCTACGCTCGTACACGAAGCCAGGGTTCATGTTCGAGCTCGCGCGCAGGCTGGTGACGCCGTCTTTAGTGGAGAACGAGTCGATCGCACTTCTGGCTTCCTTCACGTTTCGATCGGCGAGCGCACCACCGACGGTGAGAATATTCTGGGCTTCGGGTGAACGCAGATATTTCCGAAGCGGATCTTGCTCGTGATATTTGTAGATGCCACTGCCGATCAGCCAGTCTTCGCCGAAAGCGAAGAGCAGCAGCGTATTGTCGTCGTCGTGGCGATGGTAGGTGCTCAAAAAACCGCACTTCAGCGCCACGTGCCAGCTGTCGTCGTCGCCCGGCGACGACCAGCGATCCCGCAGGAAGGCGTAACCGGCCTTGGGATAGCAAGCGCTCGTCGATGGGGGCTCGACGCCTTCCTTGCCACCGCTGTAAGCGTAGCTGAGGTGAGCGTAGCCATGAAATTCCTTCAGGGCATCTAGCTCGAGGCGTAGGGGCAGCGCCTCTGTGTCACCCAGCAGCGGGAGACAACCATTCGGCTTGAGCGCGTGGGTCAGAAACATCATTCCCTTCTCGACTACCGGCGCCACGCCGGCCAGCTGGGCGTGGTCGAATGCTCGCAGCAGCGCCTGTGCTCTGAGTAGTCGCATGAGCATGGTCGCGTGGTAGCTCGGGCTGTTCTCGACGTGGACGCCCTCTTCGTTGAAGGCGAAGTTGAGCTCGTACACCAAGCGCGAGCGGGCGACGCCTTTCGCTTCACGCACCGCATCGGAGATGGGCAGCGCCGCCGTCAAGAAATAGAGCGCGTAGGCTTGATCGAACCCGTGGTTCGTACCCACGGAGTAAAAGTCGTCGGCGCTCAGGACGGCGCTATGAACTTCCACGAGCGTGACAACTAGCCGGAGCAGCTCTTCGGTCGGTGGCAAGGCGGTGGCGAGCAGGCTGGCCAGCCAGATAACGTTGATCGCGCGCAGCGCCGTCACGTGGTCGTGCCAGCTCATGTCATTTTCGCGCTCGAGCGCGGCCTCGGCGGCGTTCACCTCCGCCCAGGCAACCAACCAGGGTACGGCGTGGGCAAGTACCGACGCGTCGCCGTCGCGCTGCCAGCGCCCGATGCCATCCCGCAGAAATATCCACTGCTGCAGCATCCAACGTTCGTTGCGGTCTTCGACGTGATCGAGAGACCAAGTTCGGTCGACCATCACACTCCGCCCCCGGCTGAGCGCCATGTGATCGGAAAGCGTGAGGCGAGCGCCGGCTTCGTCGCCTCCACGTCCGAAAGCCTCCCGCTGATTGCGCACGAAGCCGTGGTTCGCGAGGGCTTGCAGAGCGGGCTTCAACGCGTCCAGTCGAGCCTGGACATAAGCCTCATCGCGCAGACGCTGTAGCGCTTCGACGAACGCAACCTTCCACCTGCTGCTCGTCAGAAAAATCCGGCTACCCGTGGACATCGAATTGGGACACATTTTGGGGCCACGGCGCGCGGCGGGCCGCCGAACGTTGCCACGAACATGAAACCGAGCCAACTGCTCGCCGATTTTTGTTCTCTTGCTGCGCGGCGCCGACCGCCGCTACATTCGTTCGCTTTCGAGCTGCGGCGGAGCCACGAATTGAACGGCGAATCACGAGCACCCACCATCCCCGCTTACGGTGAGATCCGATGACATTGACGGACGGTAATGATGGCCCCCTCCCGGACTCACCGCTTTGCGATTTGGAGCTCCTACGTCTGGCTCGCCTCGCCGACGTCTACGACCAGGCCTCCTCCGACACCATCGAGGGCGCCGCACGTAGGTGGACGCGCGGCCTCGTCGAGCTCACGCCGACGGATACGACGCACCTAGTCGAAGCCCTATTCAAGCTGGGCAAGCTGTCGCTGGCGGCGCTCGTAGCGAAGCAACGCGCGACGCTCGGTCAACCCTTGACTGCGTTCGACGACTTCGCCCTGCAATATCAGCGGCTGGCAAACTACGACCTCCAACTCCCGCCGCGCGGTCCCTACTGGCCACTGTTCACGCCTCCACCGTCCGGCGATCGGCCGCGAGTGCTGTCTCTCTACCACAGCAGTGTTACGTTCCAAGCCTCCGGCTACACGATGCGCACTCAAGCCCTGCTGTCGAGCTCGGCGCTAGACGTGATCGCGCTCACGCGCATCGGGTATCCTTGGGCGGCGAGAGTAGCAAAAGGGCTCTCGAGCAAGGTCGCCAAGGACGCCTTCGAGAGCTCGAGCGGAACCGTCACGTACCACCACCGGCGCGGGCAAGTAACGAGACAGAGCCTCACGTTCTCGAACATCGCCCTCGGCAAGCACGAGATCATCAAGGCGGTGTGTGACCACAAGCCGCACCTGGTTCACGCCGCTTCGAATTTCGTGAATGCGCTTCCGGCGTTGCTGGCTGCTCGCGAGTGCGGAATACCATTCGTCTACGAAATGCGTGGCCTTTGGGAGCTCACGGCCGGCGTCGGCATCCCGGGCTGGCTGCAAAGTGAGCGCTACCTGCTGGAACGTCGCATAGAGACGTTCGTGGCCGCCGCCGCTGATCGGGTGATCGTGCTGTCCGACGTGCAGCGGGCAGAGTTGATCGAGCGCGGCCTCGATCCGGCACGGATAGACGTCGTGATGAACGGGCACGACTCGCGAATGCTCGAGGAGCCGCGCGCGGCGGCGTTGCTGGCGGAACATTGCCCGGGCTTGCACGATTGGGTCGGCGGACGCACGTTGATCGGCTACGCCGGTGCGCTGGCAGTCTATGAAGGACTGCAAGATTTGCTGACGGTGCTGGCCGCTCCACGCGACGCCTGGAAGCACGTCGCCCTCGTCATCGCGGGCGACGGACCCTATCTCCCGCAACTGCGTGAGCAGATCACCATGCTAGGCTTGGAAGATCGCGTGCGGCTGCTCGGGCGCCTACCCAGCGCCGCCGCCGAAGCTCTCTACGGCGCGGTCGACCTGTGCGTCCTACCACGCCGACCCGACCTCGTTTCTCGGCTGATCACCCCGCTCAAAACGGTCGAGATTTTGGCGCACGGCAAGGTGCTGCTGGCGTCCGACGTGGCGGCGGTCGCGGAACAGCTCGCTCGCTACGGATATGGAGAGAGCTTTCGGGCCGGTGACTGCGACGACCTTGCCCGACAATTGGATCGCGTCATAGGCGACCTGCCCGCCCTGAAAGCTCGCTACGCCGGCGCGCGGCAGCGCGTTGGCCAGGAGTTTTCCTGGAATGTGATCGCACGAGAGTGGGACCGCGTGCTGGGCGGTGTCGCGAGCCAGCTCGGGCCGAAGCCGACGATCTTGCCCGCGCGCAACGCCCTCGGTCCACTGTACGACTGGCTTCCGACGAAGCAACTCGACAACGTTCCCACGATGCGGCGGCTGGGACGGGTCGTCGTCCCGGTGGACCAGGCGACGCGGCTCTACCTGCGTTGTCCTGCTGCGCTAGACCGAAGCACACTCCGAGTGCTGGCGATGCCAATCGACGAGGAGGTGGCCCACCAGGCGGTGTTCGGCTCCGCCACGAAAATCGGAGATGTAACCGTGCACGAGCTAGGCGCCCTGCACAGCGGAAAGCAAGCGCTGTTCGTGTACATCGACTGGCAGTATGCCGACACCTTGGGCAATGACATCAGCGTCCTGCGCGCAGTCTCCGCCGACCAGCCCTCCGAGCTTCGTGAGGTGATCCCGCTGAGGTACGAAGCTCGACAGCTGCTGGCGTTCGAGGTCGCGCACGACGCTGCCAATCTGACCGAGCTCTGTGTGTTCAGCGACCACCCTGGCCGAACTCGCGTCGCTTTGTCGTACGTGCCGCTACAAGGTGCCGAGCTGAACGCAAACTATGGCCAACTTACGAAATCGAAGGTGACCGGCACCCGGTTTCGCTACATCAACCTCGATCAAGGCCGCTCTGACCTCGCCCTGTTCCCCCGCCTCCAAGGCCCCGTCATGGTCGAAATCACTCCGTGGGCGGAAGGGGAGATCCTCGACAATCGGATCCGACAGGTAGCAAGGGTGCGATACGTCGCGCGCGAAAACGCCCTGTATCCGACTCTCGACCGCAAGCGTACGAACGTGCTGGTGGCGGCCAACATCAACGAAACGCTGCTCGACGGCTCGACAATTTGGCTCAAGACGCTAGTGAACACGCTCGCCGCGCAGCCTGGCGTCAACGTGTATGTGGCCACCAACGCCGTCCATGTTTCCAACGGCGTGACAGCCGAGATGTTCGACAAACCCAACGTCGCCAAGATTGACGTGCCTTGTTGGAGCCAAGATAGAACCGCGGAAATCGCCAAGCAGATCCGGCTGCTCGATCGCACCAGCGGCGGCTTCGATCTACTCATCGTGCGCGGCATAGAGTTCGCTCAAGGGATAGTCGACAACGCAACGCGAGATCGGGTGGTTTACTATGGCGCGGGTATGTTCCGGCGCGAGCTCGACGAGCGCGTTTCGGTGGATGACACCGCGCTTCGCTTGGCGGCCCGGTGCTCGGCCGTCATTTTTCAAAACGCGACGATGGAGCGAATGTTCCGCGAACGTCAGCCGGCGTACCGGGGCACCTGCTACTGCATGCCGCCGTGCGTGGAGGATTCCGCCGTCGCCGTGGCCGTCGCCGAAGAGCGCGACGGCGGGGAGAAGCTCGTCGTCTACGCTGGAAAGCTCATTCGCGAGTACGGCGTCGTCGAATTGCTCGAAGCTGCCCGCGGGCTGCTCGGAAGTGCTTTGGCGGTTCGAGTGGTCGTGCTCGGAAACAAGTTCGACGGTCGCGATCCCGAGTACCAGAAGCAATTCGAGGCGGCGGTGGAGCAGCTCGCCGGCGCCGTCACCTGGTTGCCGGCGGTGGCACCCAGCGTCGCCCTGCGCTGGGTCGCACGAGCCGACGTAGTTTGGGGGTGGCGCCACGGCCAGTTCGAAACTTCCCACTTCGAGATTTCGACGAAGATGGTGGAGGCGATCAGCTGTGGCTCGCCGATCGTGCTCTATCCTTCCGTCGCCAATCGGGAGCTCCTCGGCCCAGACTATGCTGGATTTGCCGAGTCCGCGGCGGATGCGGCCGACGCGCTCGTCCAGCTACTGGCGAACGGGCGAGCAAGCCTGCGCACGCTCTTCGACGACCTGCGCCCGACATTCGGGGCGGCGAGGGCTTATGGCCCGTTACTCGAGCGTGTCAAGTTGCTCACTCACCCACGCTCGACCTCGCCCGCGCGAGCGAAGCCATCGATTCTGGTCGCTGCCCACGATTTTCGGTTCTTCGAGCAAATCGAGGCCGGGCTCCTCGAGCTCGGGCATACCGTGACCCGCGAATACTGGAAGAGCCACTCCGCGCGCTTCGTGCAAGGTGAGACGCGAGCGGCAGAGGACGCCGATATCGTTTTTTGCGAGTGGTGCCTAGGTAACGCCGTCTGGTGGTCGCACAACCTGCCGCCAGGCAAGAAGTTGTTCCTGCGCCTGCATCTGCAGGAGCTCAACACCCCCTACCCGGCCGAAGTCGACTTCTCGAAAGTCGAAGGCGTCATCTTCGTCTCGCCGCACGTGATGCGCGAGGCCATCGCGAGATTCGGTATTCCGCGGGAAAAGTGTCGGGTCATACCCATTTCCGTAAAACTCAACGCGGGAGCGAGTTATTCGAAGGCGGAGCTGCGGGAGCGCCGAAATACCCTCGGCATGGTTGGTCTAACCCCGTGGCGAAAGCGCCCTGACCGGGCTCTCGAGCTCTTCCTTTCGCTCCGCGCGCACTACCCGAATCTTCGGCTGCATTTGAAGGGCCACACACCTTCGGAATACCAGTGGATGAGCACGCGTCGCGCCGAGCTCGCGCAGTATCGGACGTTCTTCGCCGAAGTGGCGCCACTTGAGCAATTGGGCATCGTCCGTCTCAGCGGCTACGACGACCAGCTCGAGGACTTTTACCGGAGCGCGGGCTGGATCCTCTCGCTCAGCGACTTCGAAGGCTGTCACACCGCCGTGGCTGAAGGTGGGGTGATGGGCTGCTTACCGTTGATGACCCGCTGGGACGGCGCTGACGGAGTCTATCCCAAGCGCCTGGTACAGGCAGACCTGGCAGAAGTGGAACGTTACTTCACGGAACATTACGAGAGCTTCGAGCAGGACTCGTCCAAGCTACGCGCCGAGTTCCAGCGCTCGTTCGGCATCGACCACGTCTTTCCTCTGTGGCGCGACCTGCTGCTCGGCAGGCCCGTCAATAGGTTCGAAGCGAGCGCCGCTATGGTCGGCGGTCCGTAGTTCCTCGCGCCGAGGGCTGCGCGGCAGGAAGAATTTCAATCCCGACCAAGCTCCCGAGAGTCCTTTAGGTGTAGTCTTGGTCGGCACGAAGCTGTCGGGCTTGCGCCGGCTGGATGCAACGGCGTTGGTGATGGTGCGATGACGGATGGCGAAAATTCAGAGTTCGGCGTGATCATTCCGGCGCG
>Ga0164241_10000760_pt1 | contig 49292 bp, 44 predicted proteins | sample OricomyardsoilBY_FD_108780 | JGI IMG/M metagenome (GOLD analysis project Ga0164241, IMG submission 108780) | Backyard soil microbial communities from Emeryville, California, USA - Original compost - Back yard soil (BY) | ecosystem: Environmental > Terrestrial > Soil > Unclassified | place: USA... | reverse complement strand
TCGACGATGCGCTTCTTGACCTTGTCGAGGCCGTAGTGGTCCTCGTCCAGGACCTTGCGCACCTCGGCAATGTCCATGTTGTCTTCGGTCTGGTTGGACCACGGCAGGTCCAAGATCCAGTCCAGATACGTGCGCACCACCGTGTATTCGGCGCTGCCCACCTGCATCGACCGCAGCCGCTTGAGCTGCTTCTTGGCGACGCCGTCTGCTTCGCTCGGCAGGCTGGCCTTGGAGATGCGCTCCTCGAGCCCGTCCAGGTCACCCTGGTCGCCGTCGTCTTCGCCGAGCTCTTCTTTGATGGCCTTGAGCTGTTGACGCAGCACGTACTCGCGCTGGTTTTTGCCCATCTCTTCTTTGATTTGCGAGTTGATACGCTCGCGCATCTTCAGGATCTCGAGCTGGCGGGTCAGCAGGCGCAGCACCTTGCGGATGCGCTCTTTGACCTCCACCGTCTCGATGAGCTGGGCCTTCTCTTCGACCGGAGCGTCCAGGTTGGCGGCCACCAAGTCCGCCAGGGCACCAGGCGCCTGAATCGAGTCGATGAGCGAGCCTGCCTCACGCGGCAGCTCCGGCATCAGCTGGATGACTTGCTTGGCCACGTCGCGCAGGCTCATGGCCAGCGCCTCGGCCTCGACGTCTTCGCTGCTGGGCGACTCGACCCGCGTGACCTTGGCGCGCATGTACGGCGACGATTGGGTCACCGCGTCCAAGCGAATGCGCGTCAAACCTTGCAAAATTAGGGAGTAATTTCCGGAGCTGTGCTTGAGCGCCTTGAGCACGCGGGCCGCGCAACCCACCGGATACAAATCGTCTGCCGCCGGATCATCGGTGGCCGGATCTCGCTGGGCGAAGATGGCGATGACGGGGCTGTCGAGGTTGTGAACGTCCTCGACCAAGGCGACCGACTTCTCACGACCCACGTCGAACGGAGCTACGGCTCCGGGAAAGAGCACCGCGTTGCGAATCGGCAGCACCGCCAGCTCGTCGCCGAACTTGATGTCCTCTTCTGAGGGAGGAGGCGGGGGTGGCGATTGCGGCTGCTGTTGCTGCTTTTTCTTGTCACTCATGAAGCCTCATCTTGGGCACGGACACTTGGGGAAAACAGGCTTGTCTGTCGCAAAGGTGGGAGCGGCGTTTTGGCTGCTCTTGGTTGGAACGGCTAGCGCTCCGGGAAACGTAACTCGAGGAAAGTAATCACGCGCGCGTGGGGCACAATGCCTTTCGCTTTGAATCTGTTGGGACTATACGCGCGCGAAGCATGCGCGCGGTGTTCTTCGGCACTCCTCAGGTTGCGGTTCCCGCGCTGCGCGCGCTCACACAAGTGGCCGAAGTTGCCGCGGTTGTTTGCCAGCCCGATCGGCCTTCTGGCCGAGGGCTGAAGATTGCCGCGCCCCCCATCAAGGAGGCCGCGCTCGAGCTGGGCCTTTCCGTACATCAGCCTACCAAGGTACGTACGGGCGAGCTGGCAGCCTGGCTTCGCGAGCAGAGCGCGGATGTCGCGCTGGTCATGGCCTACGGGCGCATCTTGCCGGCCGACGTACTGAGCGCGCCACGCCGCGGAGCCATGAACCTGCACGCGTCGCTGCTTCCCCGCTACCGCGGCGCCGCTCCCATCAATTGGGTCATCGTCCGCGGAGAGACGCAGACCGGCGTCTCGCTGATGCAAATGGACGAAGGGCTCGACACGGGGCCCGTTTACTCGCAGCGCGCCTTGGACCTTTCTGACACGGAGACCGCCGGCAGCCTGGCCGAGCGCATGGCCACCCTTGCAGCGCACGTCGTGCGCGCTGATCTGGCAGCGGCGGTGGACGGCAAGCTCGTGGCAACGCCCCAAGATGAGGCCCTGGCCAGTCACGCCCCGCTCATCGAGCGATCGCACCTGCAGGTGGATTGGAGCCGCTCGGCGCTCGAGATTGCTCGGCTCATCCGCGGCATGGCGCCCCGCCCCGGCGCCTTCACGCTGCTCGACGGCAAGGTGCTCCGCTTGCACGAAGCGCGGCTCGCCGCTGGACCGATGGCGCCCGGCGCTCTCCCGGGCTCGGTGTCGGTCTTGGGGAAGCGCGCGCTCGTCAATACGGGCTCCGGAATGCTGGAGCTCATCAACGCGCAGGTCGAAGGCAAAAAGGCGTTGATGGCTCAGGATCTGATCAACGGCCGCGTGCTGGTGGAGGGGCTCGTGCTCGGCTGACGAGTGCAGCCGGGGCATGCAAGCCCTGCTCCAACCACTCGAAATCACGAATGTTTTTCGCTGAGCGTAAAACACGGTGATACGGTACCGACCGTGGAGCAGTCTGCGCGCTTCCTGGCGGACCTGAAGGCGGAGTTCCCCGACTTTCGCATCACGCCCAAGCGGGGCGATAGGCTGAGCCGAGCGATCGATTTGGCGCTGCGGCTCGTCACGCTCGGGGGCCAGCGGCACTACTTGACGCGCTACCACACCGTGATCGGCGACACCCTGTACGTCCCGGAAACCTGGGACGACCTCGGGGATTTGGATCGCGTGATCTTGCTGCGCCACGAGCGGGTGCACCTGCGCCAGCGCCGGCGCTATGGTGCGGCGTTGATGACGTTCTTGTACTTGATTCCGTTCCTGCCGCTCGGTTTGGCCTACGGGCGGGCGCGCATCGAGTGGGAAGCTTACACCGAGACTTTGCGCGCCACCGCCGAGCTACGCGGGCTGGAGGCTTTGGACGACGCCGAGCTGCGCGCGCAAATCGTCGCGCGCTTCACGGGGCCCGACTACGGGTGGATGTGGCCCTTCCGTTCGACGGTCGAAGGCTGGTACGACCGGGTGGTGGGCGAGCTCCGGACGGAGCCGCGAGCGCTCGAGGGAGCCTAGAAGAAGAGCAATGGCGCCTGTCATCGGCATCGATTTGGGGACCACCAACACGGTGGTCGCGGTGGTCAAGGACGGCCAAGCGTCGGCCATTCCCGACGAGCACGGCAACGTGCTCATGCCCTCGGTGGTCTCGTTTCATCCGAGCGGCAACGTGCTGGTCGGTCGCGCCGCCAAAGAGCGCCGCCTCGTCGACTCGATCAACACCATCTACTCCGTGAAGCGGCTGATCGGCCGCAGCTGGGACTCGGAGGAGGTCCGGCGAGCGCGCTCGCGCTTCCCCTTCCAGATGAAGGAGGGCCCCGGCCAGGCCGCGCTGGTCGTAGCGCGGGGCGAGAGCTACACCTTGCCCGAAATCAGCGCGTTCGTGCTGCGCAAGGCCAAGACCATCGCCGAGGCGGCGCTCGGCACCAGCGTGGACCGCGCCGTCATCACCGTTCCGGCCAACTTCAACGATCTGCAGCGCGCGGCCACCAAAGTAGCGGGCCGCGTCGCCGGCCTCGAGGTGATGCGCATCTTGAACGAGCCGACGGCGGCCGCTCTCGCCTACGGTTACGGCAAGTCCAGCTCCGAGCGCATCGCCGTCTACGACTTTGGCGGGGGCACGTTCGACGTCACGTTGCTCGATCTGTCGGACAACGTGTTCGAGGTTTTGGCCACGGCCGGCAACACCTTCTTGGGCGGCGACGATCTCGATTTGGCCATCGCCGAGCGCATGGCCGAGACGTTCTTGGCCCGCCACCGCTACGATCCGCGCTCGGAGCCGCAGGTCTTCGAGCACCTCAAGGTGGCCGCCGAAGAGGTGAAGCACCGCCTCTCCAGCGAGCCAGAGCTGACGATCGAGGTCAAAGACGTCGCGCATGGTCCGGGCGGCAAGCCGCTCGGGCTCACGTTTTCGATGACCCGCGGTGAGCTGGAGCGCCTGGCGGCTCCGCTGATCGAAAGCACCTTCGAGGTCTGCAAAGAGGCGTTGGGCATCGCGCGCCTATCGATCAGCGACTTTCAGCAGCTCCTGCTCGTGGGCGGCTCCACGCGCGTTCCGCTGGTCAAGCGCCGGGTCGAGGAGTTTTGGAAGCGCGAGGTGCGCGCGCACCTCAGCCCTGACGAGGTGGTGGCGATTGGCGCGGCCATCCAAGCCAGCGCGCTCTCGGGCGCCGAGCAGCGGCGCAAAGGTACCGTTCCCCCGCCCCCCAATCCGGCCCGCGCTACCATGCCGAGCTCGGCGGAGCGCCCGTCGGTTTTGGCGCGCCGCCGCGAGGGCACGCTGCCACCCGGCGTGCTGCGGCAACGGACCGACACGGCGCCGGGTCCGGCGATGCAGTCGGGTCAGCCTCGTCCGAAGATGGACACCGCTCCCGACGCGTTCGGCATCCCGAGCACGCAGCCCTTCCAAGGCGGCCGCGCCCGCATGCCCACGACTCCCGGCGTCCAAGAAGGCGCCGATTTGGGCGCGCCCAGCCGCCACCCGGCCGTGGGCGTGTTGGGTCGCCCGGCGCCCGCGCCTGCCGGCGCCGAGCGGCCGAAACAAAAGACGGGCACGGGGCTGGGCCCTGCCGCGCGCGCCGCGAGCGGCCCGACGCTGGTGAGCGCTAGCGACGCCGCAAAGGACGCGTTGGCCGCTGCCGAGGCCGGCGGCTTGCCGCTGGTGATGCCCGAGCCGCCACCCTCCGCGCCAGCCACCCGCGAAGAGAGCGCGGCCTTCCAGCTCGGCGACGGCGACATCGAAGACTTGGTAGCGGCCCCGCCCCGAACGGTGCCGGGCGTTCGCCCGCTGGCAAAGCCCATGGCCCTCACGCTGCCCGAGGAGCTGAACGAGGGCGATCTCGAGGTACCCGAGATCCCAGACGACGAGCCTACCCGAGTGGGCGGGCCCTCCGCGCTGGAGCTCGAGCGCGCGCGCCAAGAAGGCTTGGCCATGCTGCGAGAGCGCGAGTTGGCGGACGCGCGAAAGGCGGCCGTGCCTCCGCCGCCTCCAGCGGTGTTCGCCGCGGCGGCCCCGAGCCACGGCTTCGGCAGCATCGAGCTGGACATCGCCATTCCGCGCGCGCCAGGGCCGGTCGGCACCACCACCGCGCCCTTACCGGCCGTAGGAACCGCGACGCAAAAGCTCGCTACGTCGCCCCCGCCGCCAGCGGCGGCGCCCGCGCCACTGCCAGCGGCCGCGCCCGCGCCCGCGCCCGCGCCCGCGCCCGCGCCCGCGCCCGCGCCACTGCCGCCGGTGTTGGTGGACGTGACGCCCCTCACGTTGGCGGTCGAGACCGTCGAGGGTTTCTGCGACTCCATCATCGCGCGCAACACGACGGTGCCGTGCTCGCGCACGCGCGAGTTCGTGACCGCCGCCGACAACCAGACGTCGGTGCGCGTGCGCGTGAGCCAGGGCGAATCGAAGCGCTTTCTGGAGAATACCCTGCTCGGTGAAGTCGAGCTCTCGGGGCTACGGCCCGCGCGCCGGGGCGACGTGCGCATCGCCGTGTCGTTCGCGCTCGACGCGAGCGGCATGCTGGTGGTCAGCGCCAAAGACGTGGGCACGGGCCGCGAGACGTCGACGCAGGTTCACTTGGTGGGTCTACCGGACGCGCAAGAAGTGGCGCGCATGGCCGCTCGCCAGGCCAGCCGTGGCATGTGAGCTCAGCGCATGGACAGGCAAGACATCGAGCGCATCTTCGACTGGGACGCGCTGATCGACGAATCCTCGTATTACGAGATCTTGGGGCTGCTCGAAATTGCGGACGGCGGCGCGATCCGCAAGGCGTTTCACGAGTTCGCCGTGGCGTTCCACCCCGACGCATTCCCCGAAGCCGATGAGGAGACCGCTGACGCGCTGCGGCGCGTTTTCCAACGCGGCGCCGAGGCCTATCGGGTGCTCTCGCACCCCGACTCGCGCACCGAGTACGACCTGGCGCTGGCCAAAGGCCAGCTTCGCCTCGAGGCGACGCTCGCGCCTCCTCCCCTAGCCCGAAACTCCGACATTCGTTCGCTGGACGAGCTGTGTCGGTCCCCGGGCGCGCGCCGCTTTGCCAAACGCGCCGAGGCCCTCATCTCGAACGGTGACCTGCCCGGCGCCAAGCGCGAGCTGCAAATGGCCCTTCGAGAGGACGGCGACAACCCCGACCTAGTCGAGCGCCTGGACGCCATCGACCTCGCCCTCTTCGCCATGGGCAGCTAGCTCGCCCAAGCCGCTCGCCGCGAGCGCAAGACAAGGCGGGCGACGAGGCTCGAAGGGCCAGGGTGACCGGAAAACCGGCCCGCTACCGCGTTTGGCGCTTTTCTCCCTCGAAAACCCAAGATTCGTTCCGCCTTGCCCCCTCACCTTGGATCCCCCTCATTGGATGCGGCCAAGGTTTTCGGGTGCCGAAGGTCCAAGACTTCTTATGAGAGTGAACACGGCGCTAGCGAATCCTGACAGGGGTGGTAAAAAGGGGCCCCGTTTCGACCCGGCGGTGACTGGCTCATCGCCACAGACCCCGCTTCCAGATTCAGACCGAACATCGAGCAAGAACGTACGTTTCTACTCGAGAGCTCCAGACGCGAGGCCGCTAGTGAAGATTTCCTGTCCTGCGTGCGCTGCCAAGTACTCGATTGCTGACGAAAAAGTCTCTGACCGCTTGGCGAAGATCCGCTGCCGCAAGTGCGGCGCCACGATCGTCATCGACGGCAAAGCCAACCCCCCGAGCGTCTACACGGCGGCCGGCGAAGCTACGACCGATGCGAGTGATGACGCGGGGGATAGCCAGGCCGGTGGCCTGCAATTCACCGTCGACTTCGGTGAAGGCGATCAACGCACGATGTCGGTGCCGGAGATCGTGGCCGCGTACAACGCGAGCCAAATCACGCAAGACACTTACCTCTGGGCCGAAGGCTTCGCCGATTGGAAGCCGCTCTCCGAGGTGGACGAGGTCGTCGCCGCCTTGAGCTCGGGCGGCGCTCCCGCGGCTCCGGCCAAGGCCGCAGCCTGGACGTCGGCGGGAGCAAGCCCTGCTCGCGCGGCGGCGCGCACGGCGGCGCGGGGCGGCCCCGCTCCTGACCTCTTCGGCGGCATCGACGCCGCCGGAAGCGAAGACGACGTCGCCACGAGCGCGCCCGATCATTCGGCGGCGCCGCGCGGTGGTGGCGGCCTGGGCCTCGGAAGCTCCGGCGCTTCGGGTGGCGGCTCCGGCACGGGCGCTCGCAACGAGTCGTCGGTGCTCTTCTCGCTGAGCGCGCTCACGTCGGCGGCCAGTCGTCCATCGTCGCGGCCCATCGCTCCTGCGGCCATGCCCAGCGCCGCGGCCAACCGCGAAGACTCCGGCCTCATCGATTTGAAGGCGCTCACCGCCGCCGCCACCAAATCCGAGACGTCGGCCGCGCCCGCGCTGCCGACCGCGCCGCTCATTTCGCCGCTCGCAGCGTCTCCGCTCGGCATCGCCTCGCCTTTGGGCGGCGGTCTGAGCGCGCCCGCTCACGACTACGGCGCCGCGCAAGCCAAGAACAAAACCGGCCTGTACATCGGTGGCGGTCTCGCGGTCGTGGCCATCGCGGCCGTCGCCATCGTGTTCATGCTGCGCCCGCCGCCCCCGCCACCAGCTGCGGCCCCGCCGGTGGCGGCTGCTCCGGTGGCACCCGCTCCCACGCCCGCTCCTACACCCGCTCCCACGCCCGAGGTCACGGCCACGCCGCCCTCGACAGGAACCGGCGCAACCGAAGAAGCTCCCAAACCCGGACCCAAGCCGGGCACCGGCACAATCAAGCGCAGTGGCGGCGGAGCCGTGGCTCCGAAGAAGAGCGGCGGTGGAAGCGCAGCTCCCGCAGCCGAAGCGCCCGCCGCGCCCAAGCCGAAAAAGAACCCCTGCGGTTGCGCCCCCGGCGATCTGCAGTGCGCCATGCGCTGCGCGGCTGGGTAATCCTTTCGCCAGGACAGGGCTGCGCCTCTCGGTGTGCGACCGCGAGCTTTTGTGACCGCTGCTCGTCGGCGGTGGCTCAGCGAGGCGACCGGAGCTTGCGCGCGAGGCTGCGAGCGGCAGACGCCATCTGCACCGAATTTCGGGATCACACTCGTAACTAAATTTCCTGAATGAAATCGCGGGAGCGGGCGTCGCGCAAGCGGTTCTCCTATTCGTAAGCATTCCGTCGCGTGACACTCGACTGCTTACGAATAGGAGCGTCGCGGATTGAGACCGGCGGGCGCCGAAATCATTCACGAAATTTAGTTACGTCCGTAAGGTCGAATCGCGATGGGGAAAGGGGCCGCGCGAGCGCGGAAATCCGAGCTCGCCTCGCTACCTATCCGGAAGCCTCGAGAGAGGCCGCGAGAGCAGCTCGCGCCCCTCCCCTTAGCCGAGCCTCTTGCTCGAAGACACTTCCAGAAGCCCGCGGCGTGGCCTGTCTTCGCCACGATAGCTTCTGCGATTCGGGCTGCAGTTTGGCAGCCCCCAGGTGAGACGTTACTTGTCGGAGAGGGCCAGGTCGCGCGCTTCGCCCCGGGCGGCACCATCGGCGTGCTCCGCCAAGTACTTGCGCGCCTCGCCCGCAGCCCGTGTGGTTTGCCCGGCCTTCTTGAGCGCACGGAAGCGCTCGACCTGCGCGACCTCGCGCAGGGTGCTTTGTGGGTAGGAGGCCAACAGCTCTCCGAATAGCTCGGCCGCACGTGCGGCATCGCCGCGGTTGCGTGCCTCGACGCCCGCAGAAAAGATGCGGTTTTCGTCGGCCAAGGTGCCGGATTTGCGCGTCGACTCTTTGGGCGAAGTAGGCGGACGGCTTGCGCGCGGCGAGCGCGACGGCGGCGCTGCGACGGCTGCGCCAGCGCGAGGCGTAGCCGCCGTCACGGGCCTCGCCGCTATCACGGGCTCCGCCGCTGTCACGGGCTTCGCCGCTGTGACGGGCTCCGCCGCTGCGCGCTCCGCCGCTGCGCGCTCCGCCGCTGTCACGGGCTCCGCCGCTGCGCTCGGCGCGGAGCGAGCCGGCGCTTGGGAGCCACCGGCCGAGCTCCAGCTTTGCCCCGCGCTCAGCAGCGCCACCTGCACGCCGTGGGCCAGCACCCAAACACTGCCGCGGGTCACGTGAACGTGGGTGTTCGTGGCGTTCACCAGGGGCTCGACGCGCACGTCGAACACCGTTCCGCGCACCACCACCTCGGCGTCGGGCGTCTCGACGACGACTGCGCGCTTGGCTTCGATGGCCTTGTCGACGGCGACGTCCACCCGGCCGCGCCGCAAGCTGATGCGCTCTTCGGCGGGGCTGGGTTGCGACACTTTGAGCTCCGTCGATTCGCTCAAGGCAATCGAGGATTTGTGAGTGACGAGGCGCGCGCGGGCGCCGGCGGCCGTTTGCAGCGCGTCGCCGTCACGCAGCGCGCGCTCACCCGAGCCGACCACGCGCCCCGCACCATCGTGCGTGAGCACGACGGTGCCGCTCACCCCGTCGAGCCCGGCGATGGCGCTGGAGCCGCCGTGGGCGTGGCGCTCTTTGAGCAGCAGGCCCGAGAGCAGCAAAATGCCGGCCGCGGCGGCCACGAGCACGCTGCCGCGACGCCAGCGACGCGAGCGTTCGGCGCTTTCGGCGGCCTGTTCGACCGCGTCTTTCATCGAGCGCACGAGCTTATCGCGCCGGGCGGGCGACGCGTCTTGAGGCAAGCTGGGCAACGGCTCTTGCGCCAGCCGGCGCAGCAGCTCTCCGGGCTCGCTTTCGAGGGGTACGCGGCTCATCGAGCGTTGCCCTCTGTGGCCGGCACCGGAGCCGCGAGGGCCAAGCGCTTGTGCAAATCTTTGCGACCACGCACGAGCCGAGATTGAGCCGCGGCCACCGAGACGCGCATCATCAAGGCGATCTCCGCCAGCTCGTGGCCGAGCACGTCGTGCAGGAACACCGTCTCGGCGTACTGTGGCTTCATGTCCACGAGCGTGGTGCGCACCAGCTGCAGCTCGGAGCGCACCGCGGCTTCGCGCTCGGCGTCACCGCGCGCGGCGTACGTCTCACTGTCGGGCGGGGCGTCGCGGTCCATCACCTTGCGTTCGCGCCGGCGCGAGCGCAGCGCGTTGAACGCGACGTGGCTGGCGATGCTGGAGGCCCAGGTGCGCAGGTTGCACGCGCGCGCGTAGCTGCGGCGAGACAACGTGACGATGATCTGCTCGAACACCATCTGGACCAGATCGTCGTGGTCTCCTTCTCGGCGGCCGAACACGCGGTACACGGTGTGGTCAACGACCCGAATCAAGCGATCATAAAGCGCGGACGCGACCTGACGATCGCCGCGCTGCACGGCCAAGATGAGCGCTTCGTCGTCGAGCGCCTCGGCCGAGGTCTCGGCGAGCCCGGCCGCCGCGACGAGGCGGAGCGGGGCTTTGGGAGCGGGGGCAGGCCGAGACAAAGGGACTCGTGGAGGATAGTAACCGCTCCCGAGGCCGCCAGGCATCTTCATCAATGCCGCAACATTTCTGCGGTTTTGCGGGTCTTGCGACCTCGCGAGGTCGAAAACCACATGGTACCCTTCGGTGGCCATGCGGTCGGCCTCGGTCTCGCGCTCCCCGCTGCGCCCTGCGGGGATGCTGGCCGCGCTGCTGTCGAGCTTGGCCCTTTCCTGCGATTCGGACGTCATCAATCTGCTTCAGGCCAGCGCTGGCCGCGGTGGCGCCGGCGACACGAGCGGCGCCGGCCGCGCAGCGGCGGCCGGCATGAGCAGCGGCGCCGACGCAGGCAGAGGCGCAGAGGCTAGCGCGGGCGAGCCGGGCGCGGGCGAGCCGGGCGCGAGCGCGGGCTCGGGCGCGAGCGATCACGGCGGGAACCCCAGTGGCGGCAACGCGGGCGTGAGCGGCAGCGCGGGCGTAAGCGGCAGCGCGGGCGTGGGCGGCTGTGCCGGCGCTGGTTGCGCCAGCGGCGGTAGCGGCGTCGGCGGCTCGTTCGGCAACAATTGCAGCCCCAATAGCGGCTATTGCTACTACTGCGAGAGCGAGGCGCAGTGCCCCGAGGGGCTGCACTGCTCGCTGCTCGGCAACGTCTGCGTGCAGTGCGCGGCCAAGGATCAGTGCAAGACTGGCTACAGTTGCGATTTTCTGGTCGGTCGCTGTGGCCCGAGCTGCGGCGCGACCGGCGAGTGTCGAGACGGCAGAGTCTGCGACAGCTCGCAAGGCACCTGCGTGCAGTGCCTAGACAATGGCGACTGCGAGCAAGATGGCAACCCCTTTACGCGGCTGTGTGTCACGCACCGCTGCGTCGAGTGCCTCGACAACGCCGATTGCGCCGATGGACCGAGCAAAGTCTGCTCCGGGTTCCAGCAGTGCGTGGAGTGCGTTGGCGACCAAGACTGCACGAACGGCTGGCAGTGCGACATGCCGCGCGGCCGCTGCGAGCCCCCCTGAGCGCTCAACGCAACTTGAAGCGCAGGCCGACGAAGCCGCTCAGCCCGAGCGCGGGTGTCTCGCCCGCCTGCACGCCGCCCACGTTGATGACCGTGCGCTTGGGGTCGACGAAGGTCGCGGCGCTGACGACCAGGCTCACCGGCGGCGCGAAGTCCCAATGACCGTCGATGGCGGCGCTGACACCAGGCTTGAAGCGCGCGGCGGCGTCGTCGGAGTCGGCGCCCACCGCGGTCACGAGCACGCGTTCGAGCGCGAACGACAAACGCACGTCCACGCCTAGCGCGCCTAGGTGGGGCGCCAAGGGGTGACCGAGCCCAATCGCGCCGCTCAGCCAACGCACGCGCAGCGATGGCTCGCCGCTACGCTCCGCATAGCCGCCCTCCACGACAGCGAACAAGCCGCGCGGTATCAGCTCGAACGCCGCCCGCAGCGAGCCGCCCACGCGCGGCGGCCCCGGCACCAAGCCGAGCCCCACCGCGCCCCCTGCGTCCAGCCAGCCCGCTCGCGGCCGGTTGGGTGTGGGCGCGACAGGTCGCTCGACGACGTGGGGCCGCGCGGGGCGCCGCGCTGAAACGGGTGGAATAGGCGCGGGCGGCGGCTCCTCCTCCGGCGGCGGCGAGGATGGCGCGCTCTCGCGCGCCACCAGCGTGCCGACGGCAAAGCCAATGGCGCGGTAGCGCTCGAGCTCGTCGTCGCCCGGTTGAAAGGTCAAATCGCGGGTCGACCACTGCGCGCTCGCGACGTTGCGCAGGCCGAGCTCGATTCGAGCGTGGTCGCCTTCGCGCCGCACGATGGCCACGCCCAGCGGCGGCTCGGGGCTTTTGTCTTCCGCGTCGATGCAATCGTGAGGGGTCGCGGCGCGCGAGCAGGCGGCTAGCAGCACGGTCAGCTCCTGCGCGCGGGGCTGCGGAGCGTACACCTCGACGACGACCGGCGCGGGCACGCTAGTCACCGCCCACGAAGGGCAGCGACTCGACGGCGCCACGCGGCGCGCGCGCCTCGAACACGCTGCCGCGCCGGTCGGCGCTGCCTAGCCGTAGCGAGCCGTCGTTCCACAGCAGCGCGAACGGCGCGCCCGGCGTGGCGTCGCCTGCTGCGCTCTGCACGATCGACACCGAGGTCGGCTCGGTCTCGGTCACGGCCGGCCGCGCCGCCCCTGCGCACGCCTCGGCCACCGAAGCGTGCGTATCGCGCTCCTGGCAGCGAGCCAGCAGGCGACGCTCGGGCTCCTCCGGCCCCAGCTGCAGCAGCAGCTCGGCGGCGGCGCGGCGCACGTTGGCGCGAGGATCGGTGGCGAGCAGGGTCGACACGTAGCCGTCGGCGCAGCGCTGGCGGCCGAGGGCGAGCCCGCGCAGCGCTTGCTCGCGCACCGACGCCCGCGCATCTCTCAAGATCGCGCCGCACAGCAGAGACTGGGCGGCGGCCGGTAACCCGCGCGAGAGCCGACCGAGCGAGCTGGCCGCGTTGCCGCGCACGCTCGCGTCGCGGTCTCGCAAGGCTCGCTCGAGGGCTGGGCGCGCGAGCGGCGCGTCGGGCGCCGCGACGAAGCCCAGCGACCAGGCCGCGTTGCTGCGCACGCGCGCGTCGACATCGCGAAGCAGACCGGTCAGCACGCGGGCGTCCGGCTGCCCTGCGAGCAGCTCGGCGACCTTGGCCCGGTCGCCAAAGTCGGCGCTCTTGGCCACGCGCAAGAGGGCCGCGCGAACCCGCGGCAGGTGGGAGGCGGCCAACGCTTCGAGCAAGTCGTCTCGCTCGCTGCCGTGCGTGACGTCGAGCTGCGCTACGGCGCGGGCCAGAAGCGCGTCGTCGCGGCTGCTAGACAGAGGCCCTGGCAGAGCCAAATAGATGAGCGCGCGCTCGCTCTGCCCAGCCCGCGCCAGGCGCGTCAGCAGGGGCCCCAGCAGCTCGGCGCTGTGCGCGCGGCGAATCGACGAGGCGGCCGCGCGTTTGACGCGCATTTCGTCGGCGTCTAGGGCCGCCAGCAGCGCCTTGGCCGTGGCCTTGCCGGGCACCGAGCCCAGCGCCAACGCGGCCTTCTCGGCCAAGGCCGGATCGCTCACGCTCTCGAGCAGCGGCAAGAGCGTGGGCAGAGCGCGCGCCGAGCCGGTGCGCCCGAGCAGCCCGACCAAGCGCAGCCGCTCCGACCGCGAGACGGCGCGCGCCGACAACGCGCGCGCCAGCGGCTCCACCGCGCGCCCGTCGGCGTCTTTCGGCGACAGCAGCGCTTCCGCGGCGTCCATGGCCGCCGCCCGCGTGTCGGCGTCGGGTACCGTCAAGCGCTCGAGCGCCGCGCTCAAGGCGCGTGGGTCGCCCAGCTTGCCCAGCACGGAAAGCCCCACCTTGGGCGTCAAGCGGCCGCGATCGAGCGCGCTGCGCACGCGCAGCGATGAGGCGGTGTCGCGCACTTCGGCTAGCCCGAGCGCGCAGCCCTCGGCCAGCGCGACGTCGACCACCGAGTCCAGACACTCGCGCAGCGGGGCGGTGAACGCCCCCGGGGACAACACGAGCGCCGAAAGCACGGCTTCTCGCTCGCGGCCGACCTCGTCCGGGGCAAGCTCCTTGACCAGCGCCTGCCCGGCTTCAACGCTGCCGATGCGCCCGAGGGCCTGCAAGAGCGCGCGCCGAGCCCCTGCGTCGGGGCGCTCGCGCAGCAGCGCCGCCAGCGGCGAAACCGCGGCCGCCTCGCCCAGCGAGCCCAGCGCCCGCACGACCGCGATCACTACCCCGCGATCGGAGTCGCGCAGGGCCAGGAGCAGGGCGCTGCTGCTGCGCGGATCGCGTAGTGAGCCCAGCGAGCGGGCCACGGCCGCTCTCACGCTGGGGCGCGGGTCTTCAATCTTACCGATCAGGGGCAACACCGCGCGCGTGTCACCCAGCGCGCCGAGCGCGTTGGCCACGGCCTCGCGCACCTCGGGCACGCTGTCGTCCAGGTGCCCGAGCAGCGGCAACACGGCCCCCTCATCGCGAGAAGCACCGAGCGCGGAAGCCGACGCGGCCCTCACCTCCGCGTCCGAATCCCCCAGGGCGCGGGCGAGCGCGGGCGTGGCGTTGGCAGCAGGCGCCACCGCCAGCGCCAGCGCGGCCGAGAGACGCAGGCGCTTGTCGGAGCCAGACAACCAAGGCACCACGCGCTCGGTCACCTTGGGCGTCTCGAGCCGCAGGAGCAGCTCCAGCGCCGAGCTTTGCACCTGCGGCTCGACGTCGTCGAGCGCACCCAAGAGCAGGCGGCGGGCCGCCGCGCGCGGTAAATCGGACAACGCCACCACGGCCGCTTGCCGGGTGGCCGCGTCGCTGGACGCAAGCTCGCGCTCGGCGCGGCGCGTGGCGCTCGGCCAAATGGCGGCGTGCGCGTCGACGCGGCCCAGGGCCAAGGCGGCCCAAAGCGCGGCCAAACCGAGGAGAGACGCCTTCCATCGCAGCATGCGCGGCATGGACTTTCGACCCCGGCCGGGCTCGTGTCAATTCGCTCAGCGCGGCTCGACGCCCAGCGCGGCGAAGGCGCGCTCCGAAGCGTGCCGCTGCCGGCTCCGAAGCGGTCCGTAAAACACGGCCACGAACAGGGTGACCCGCAGCAGCATGTAGTACTCGAGCACCTCGAACGCGAGCGCCAGCGTGATGCCCATCATCAGCGAGCCGTAGCCGAACCAGCGCCGCCAGGTCGCCATCACGGGGGCCACGTGCTCGCGGTAAATCTGCGCCCGCTCGGGCTGGTACTCACCCAAAATAGAAAATTCGGTCACCGTGTGCGGGTCGAACTTGCGCACCGTCCGGCTCTGATTGCCGATGAACTGCAGGTACAACGCCCACGCCAGGCGCGATACCGGCGTGAAGCTCGTCTGCGCCTCGTAGCGGCGTCGCACCTCGGGGTACGACTCTGCCTCTTTGAAACCGGGCACTCCGAGCTTCATGAACACGGTCTTGTAATGATCGAAGAGCGTGGTCTGAATCGAGGTGAACACCGCGACCACGAGTGAAAACGCGACGACCAAGAGCGCGTGCCACCACGTCGTGCCGTACTTCGCGTAAATGTGAAAAGAGGCCGCGATCAAGATCGACGAAAGGCCGAGCACGTCGGCGGTGCCGTCCAACATTCGCCCGATGACCGACGAGGTCTTGCGCATGCGCGCCAGCTGCCCGTCCGCGCAGTCGAAGACCGTCGACGAAAACGCGCACAGCGCCGCCCACTGAAAGTGGTGGGGCGTGCTCGAAACCACCAGCACCGCCGCGTACACGCCGAGCGCCATCGAGGCCAGCGTGACCGCGTTGGGCGACACGGGCGTCGGCAGCAGCGCGCGCGCCAGCAAGTAGGCGAGCGGCCGGTGCACGTAGAGATCGACCGGCTCTTCGACGTCGAGCGACTTCAGGCTCTGCCAGTAGCCGGACCAGAAGCCCGTGCTCACTCAGCTACCCCTACTCGGCGTCGCTCGGGCCAGCGGCGAGCGTCAAGGGCTCGCGCCGCGCCGCGCGCCCCAGCACGCGCTCGAACGCGCGCACGCAGCGCAGGTTCTGCTCGCGCGTGCCCACCGTGACGCGGACATAGCTGCGCGCGGCGTGGTGCACGGTCAGCGAGCGAATCAGCACGCCCTGCTCGAGCAGCAGCTCCACCAAACGCTCGGCGCCGTGACCGGTGCGCGACACGTCGATCAACACGAAATTGCCTTCGCCATCCACGGGCGCCAGGCCCGGTAGAGACGACAGCGCGTTGAACAGCTCGAGCCGCCCGCTGGACAGCTCCTCGCGGCGCGCCTCGAACTCGGCTTGATCGTCGAGCGCGGCGTCGGCGGCGGCCAGCACGATGCCAGGCACGTTCCACGGCACCTTCACCCGCGACAGCAAGCGAATCACCACCGGGTGCGCCAGCGCGTAGCCGAGCAGCAGGCCCGCCAGACCGAACGCCTTGGAGAACGTGCGAAGCACGATGGCGTTGGGGAACTCGGCCAAGAGCCCCGTCGACGAGCCGTCCGTCTCGAAGTCGAAATACGCTTCGTCGATCACGGTGGGCAAACCCAGGCGCAACATTCGCCGCAGATCGGCCGGTGACATGCGGTTACCGGTCGGGTTGTTCGGCGAGCACAAGAACAGCACCTTGGTCCGCTCGTTCACCGCGCGGATCAAGCCGTTCAGATCGTGCTCGTGGGCGTCGGTCATCGGCACCAGCACCGGAATGCCGCCGGTGACGCGCGTGCGCGCCTCGTACATGCTGAAGGTCGGCACGCTGAGCAGCACCTCTTCGCCGGGCCCGACGAAGGTGCGGATCACGACGTCGATCAGCTCGGTCGAGCCGGCGCCGAACAGCACGCTGCCGGTCGGCAGAGCCTCGCGCCGCGAAATTTTGTCGGACAGGCCCTTGCTGCCGCCGGGGTAGTGGTTGCCGCGGCTGGCCGCGTCGATGATGGCCTGCATCACCCGCGGGCTGGGCGGAAACGGGCTCTCGTTCGACATCATACGCGCGGCGCCCTTGCGCTCCGCGACCGCGAAGTGATGCTCGTCGTAAGGCTTGGCCGCCCGCACCCAGCTGGGCGCGAACGTCTCGATCGCCTCGGGATCGATCACGAAGTCGGGGCCGTTGCCGGGCTCGTCGCCCAAGTTTTCGCCGTACACGCGCAGCATGGCTTCGGCGCGCTCCAAGGCGGGCTGCGTGTCGACGTCGATCCAGCGAACGTCGCCCACGTCGACGGCCGCGAACACGCCGCGGCGGCTGAGCGCCTGCACGCCGTCGCTGAGCGAAGCGTCTCCGTTCTGGGCGGCCACGCGCGAGAGCTCGGCCACCAGCGAGGGGCCGATGCGGAACACGCCGGTGTCCAGCGCGTCGTAGGCATCGAGCTCTTTGGCGATGCGCACGATCAGGCCTCGCTCGACGCCGACCTTGGTCGCGTCGTCGAGATCGAAGCAGCGCGGAATGTCGTAGTCGACGGCCAACGCGGCGCCGTCGGCCGGGACCTCGGCCGCCAACAGGCGCCGCACCAGCTCGGGCGAGTACAGGTGATCGGACATCGTGAGCAGGCACTCGCGATCGATGAACGCGGCCGCCGCGAGCACGGACACCCCGTTCTTCTTCAGGTAGTCGGTGTTTTCGACGAACTGGACGCGCAGGCCCAGGTTCGGCTCCTGGGCGACAGCAGCCTTGATCAGGTGGCCGCCGTGCCCAATCACGACGACCGCCTCTTCGATGCCGGCGGCCTCGAGGGTACGGAGGACCCGGGCGATCAGCGGGACACCGGCCACCCGGCGCAGGGGCTTGGGCGTGATGTCCCCGCCCTCGCTCAAACGTGAGCCCAAACCGGCGGCGAGCACGATGGCTCTCGTCACGCGGGCTGCCTGGATCGGTCGCGATTGTGTGGCCATCAAGCTATGCGGAGGAATTAGCATGCACTGGTCAAACCGGGCAAATCCTTTTCTTATCGCGGATTTACACCCTGATCTCGGTGTCGTGCCCCGCTCACAGTGTTGCAAAATCACAACAGCAACGGGACGTCTCGGTTTCAGACGAAAGACACTTTGCTTCGAGGCCGGCCCATGGATAAGACCCCGGATTCTCGACATTTACCTACATGGCGCGCGGGTGGTCGTTCCGTGCCACGGTGCGTCACGGATTACGCACCTGGGAGCGTAAATAAGCGACGCGCAGCCTCGAGATCCTCGAAGGTGTCGACCTCGGTCCAGCGCAACCCCGACACGTCGGCGGCCTCTGCCGTGAGCTCGCCCCGGTCGATCATCTCTGAGTAGACGTCCTCGTAATAGAGATTGGTGACTCCCCCGGCAATGCGCGCGTCGAGCGCGTCGAACAGCTTGGCCGAAGCCGCCGCGCTGATGCGCTCGATACCGATGCTCTCGCCGTGGCTCTGCGCGAGCGGCACGCCTTTGCCAAAGCGACGGATGGAATTGCCTTCGACGACCACCTTCATGGCTTCGGCGTCGAGCTTGCGGCTCGAGTCGACGCCGACGGAGAGCTCGGCCTTCGACCCCGCAATGCGCGTGAGCAGCTCGGCGTCGAACACCACGTCCCCGTCCAGCTTGAAAAAGGAGCGCCCAGCCACCGCATCGCGACAAAGCGCGAGCGAAACCGAGTTCTGCGTGCTCTCGAAGCGCGGGTTCGGGCAAAACACGACCTCGCACGGCAGGCCGGCGACAGCCGCGCGCACCGCGTCTTCGCGGTAACCGGTCGCCAGGATTAGCCGCGAAATACCGAAATCGAGCAGCAGACGCACGGCGCGTCCCAAGATGGTCTGGTCCCCCACGGGGGCCAGCGCCTTCGGGCGCGTGTCCGTGATAGGCCGGAGCCGCGAGCCAATTCCTGCAACCAAGATCACTGCCGCTTCGACCATGTATGACCTATGAACGCTCCGCTGCAGTCAGGCAGCGTGAAAGCGTCGAAAATTACGCACCGCCAGCGTTTGCACGCGGGCATGCGGCTTGCTAGCACGGCGACGCGAAAATGATGAGGAGCTTCTGAGATGCAACGACCGGAGAAGATCAAAAAACCCGAAGGCAAGTTGGCGGTGCTGCTGCCCGGCCTCGGCGCGGTGTCCACGACTTTGATTGCGGGCGTGCTGCTAGCGCGCAAAGGATTGGCGTCTCCGGTGGGCTCGCTCTCACAGACCGGCACCATTCGTCTGGGCAAGCGGACCGACAACCGCACGCCCCGCATCAAGGACTTCGCCCCCCTCGCCCAGCTCGAGGACATCGTGTTCGGCTCTTGGGATCTGTTCCCCGACAACGCGCTCGAGTCGGCCCAGCACGCCGAGGTGCTCGAGTCGAAGCACATCGATCCAATCAAGGACGAGCTGGCGCAGATCAAGCCGATGACCGCGGCCTTCTATCCCGAGTACGTGAAGCGCTTGCACGGCACGCACGTGAAGACGGGCGCCACCAAGGCGGACATCGTCGAGCAGCTGCGCGCCGACATCCGCAACTTCATCAAGGCCAACGGCGCCGACCGCGCGGTGTGCGTCTGGTGCGGCTCGACCGAAATCTTCCTCGAGCAAACGGAGGTTCACGCTTCGATCAAGTCCTTCGAGAAGGGCCTGCTCGAAAACGACCCGAACATCCCGAACTCGATGCTGTACGCCTGGGCTTGCCTGAAAGAGGGCGTGCCGTACGCGAACGGCGCCCCCAACCTCACGGTGGACGTCCCTTGCATGCTCGAGCTGGCGCGCGAGACGCAGACGCCCGTCTGCGGCAAAGACTTCAAGACCGGCCAAACCTTCATGAAGACGCTGCTCGCCCCCGGATTCAAGGCGCGCATGCTCGGTATGAAGGGCTGGTTTTCGACCAACATCCTCGGCAACCGCGACGGCGAAGTGTTGGACGAGCCGGGCAGCTTCAAGTCGAAGGAGGTCAGCAAGCTCGGCGCCATCGAGCAGATCCTCCAGCCCGAGCTGTATCCAGAGCTGTACGGCGACATCTTTCACAAGGTGCGCATCGAGTACTACCCGCCGCGTGGCGACGCGAAAGAGGGCTGGGACAACATCGACATCTTTGGGTGGCTCAACTACCCGATGCAGATCAAAATCGACTTCTTGTGCCGTGACTCCATCCTCGCGGCGCCGCTCGTGCTCGATTTGGCGCTATTCAGCGATTTGGGCAAGCGCGCGGGCTTCCGCGGCGTGCAAGAGTGGCTGAGCTTCTACTTCAAGAGCCCGCAGACCGCCTCGGGCCTGTACCCCGAGCACGACATCTTCATCCAATCGATGAAGCTCAAGAATACGCTCCGCTGGATGATGGGCGAAGAGCTGATCACCCACCTGGGTAACGAGTACTACGACTGAAGAGGCCGTCGCCTCCGACGCCAACCTGCAGCCACCAGGCGAGTGCTTTTTCCACTCCGCACTTCGCCTGGTGCGCCCCACGACAATTCCAACCCGAAGCGCCGCTCGGCCTCGCCGAGCTCGCCACCGCCGAGGTTCGTCACCGGCTTGGCCGATTCAGCCGCCTCCTCGTGTCGCAAAAGTCGGTTCGGTGGCGAACTGACTTTTCAGAACGGAAGGGCGGCTCCGGTCCAGCGGATCGACGAAGGCGCTCTCGAGGCTCGAGCTACGCCAGGCGCGGGCTCACATGCCGTCGTTGCTGGACGCTTCGTCGGCCGGCGCCTTGCGCTTCTTTTTCTTCTTTTTGCGCGGCTCTGGCGCCGGTTCGGGCTCGTCGTAGACGATGAGCTCGTCGGGGCCGAGCCGGCCGAAGCGATGGATACTCCAGACGAGCGCGATCACGCCGAGCGCGGCCACCACCTTGGGCAGCGTGCTGTCGTCGCCGCCGCCGTTGAGGTTGAACGCTACCCCCAGGACGCCCAACGTGGCGGCTATGCCTAGAAAACGACGCGCGCTTTGCTCCCGCACCGGCACCGTCACCATCAGGGCCACTTCTCCGCGTGGGCGCGCACGATGAAGTCGTGCACATCACGCTTCAGCTTGAGCTCGGCGGTCAGGGACGGCTGTTCGTGCTCGTCGCCCACGTGGTCGTCGTACTGGTAGTCGCTGTCGCGCAGCACGAGCACGCGCGCGTCGCCGTCGTCACCCAAGCCTGAAACCAGCTGCAGGGCATCGTACATCTGCGGATCTTTCTCGGGCAGAGCCGTGCCGAGCTCGACGCGCTCGGCCGCGGTCACGAAAGCGACACCGTACTTGCGATCGGCCGCGCCCACATCCACGTTGATCTGCTTGCTCTCGGTGAGGGCCACGGGGTGACCAGGAACGGGACGATCTTTCTCTTCGCGGAAGGCTTGGATGATGAGCTCAATCGCGCGCCGCTCTTCAAGCGGGCGTGTGGGGTTCGGAGCGCGCGGAGGCGGCCCGCCACAGGCGGTGAGCACACAAGCCAAGCCGAGCCAGGCCTTCATTGGCCTGAAAAGGTAGCCAAGAGGCATGGCTTTCGCTAGCACTGTCCTCGTTGTCCTGCTGTTCGGTGGGTCCCGGCCCCGCCGCTCGACCACCCCGCACAAGACGGGCTACACCCGCATTGGCCCCAGGTCCTGACTGACGTGTCCCTATCTCGCTTGATTCCCCGTGCTCCGCTGCTGTTGCTGCTGGCTCTGGGTTGCGCAAGCCAGCGCATTCCGGACCCGAAAGTTACAGCCCGCGCTTATGCAAGCGCGGCCCAGCGGGGCGACGCTGACGCCATCTACGCCCTGCTCACGCCCGAGGGGAAGCGGGCCCTCGGGCCGTCCGGCACCAGGCAGCTGGTGCAGGAATCGAAATCCGAGCTGGGCCACACCGCTCAGGCCATTCAAAGCAACGACGCGCGCGTCGAGGCGAGCGCCGAGGCGCGCTTCAGCGACGGCGAAAGCGCCACGCTCGTGCTGGAGGACGGCCGCTTTTACGTGGACGCCGCCAGCCTACTGCCCGCGCGGCCCCGCACCCCCAGCCAGGCGTTGTCGGGTCTGCGACGCGCGCTGGCTCGGCGCAGCTACCCGGCCTTGATGGCGCTCATGTCCAGCGATTCGCGCGGAGCCCTCGAATCCGACATGGGCGCGCTGGTGAGCGGGCTCGAACACCCCGAGACGCTCGACATCCAAGTCAACGGTGACGCCGCCGAAGTGCAGCTGCCCACCGGCCACCGCGTGCTGCTCAAGCGCGAGGCCGGCATCTGGCGCGTGCTCGGTTTCGATTGAAAGCTAGGCGCCGTGCTGGGAAAGAAAGCATCTCGTCGGAGCGTCGTGCTCTCGGGTTTGGCGGCCCTGGCCGCGTCGCGCACGGCGCACGCCTTCGGCGACGTGGGGGCGTTCAACCCTCGCGTGGTCGTCGCGGGCGGCAAGCGGCTGAGCGGGCCGCGCAGCACGGGTCCCGCGGCTTGGTCGATGGAGCTCATCAACCGCACCAGCGCCCCCGCTCGCCTCGCGCCGCGCGAAGTGGCGCTCGATCGGCCGGAGCTGTGCAACGAGCCGTTCGCGGTTTGGGCCGGTGACGGCGACGTCGGCTCCCTGAGCGTGGCGGAGCGACGCGGCTTGTCCAAATTCATTCGCTTGGGCGGCGTGCTGGTCGTCGACGACAGCGATCCGCAGCAAGGCAGCTTCGGGCGCTCGGTGCGGCGAGAGCTGTTGCGCGTGCTGCCCGAGTCTCCGCCGGTGCGCTTGGATCCCTCGCACGTGGTGTACAAAACATTTTACATCGTCGAACGTCCGGTCGGGCGCGTGCTCGGGCCTCCGACCATCGACGCCATCGTGCGGGGCAAGAACGCGCAGGTGCTGCTCCTCTCGCACGATCTGCTGGGCGCGCTCGCGCGCTCCGACGAAGGAAGCTACTCCATCCCCACCGAGCCCTCCGGCTACGATCAGCGCCAACAGGCCCTGCGCTTCGCCGTGAACATCGCGATGTACGTGCTCTGCTCCGACTACAAAGACGACCAAGTGCACGCGCCCTTCCTCATGCGACGTCGAGCGCAGGCGCGATGATCGAGCGCGGCTTCGGCGTCGCCGAGGGCGTGGGCTCGGCGCTGACGTGGTGCCTGTGCGTACTGCTGGCCTCGTGGCTGCTACTCTTGGTGCTGGAAGGCCGCGCGCGTAAAGTCAGCGTGTGGATCACGCTGTCGGGCGTGGTAACGGCCTTGCTGGTGGCGGCGGCAATTCTGCGCCCTACACGCGTGACGACGCGGGGCACCGATCTCTTTCCCAAGGTCGTGGTGCTGCTCGACCGCTCCTGGCGGCTGGACCTGAAGGTCGGTGAGCAGACGCGCGAACAGGTCGCGCTCGGGGCCCTCCACGCCCTACAAAAAGGGCTAAAAAAGGCGCGCCTGGAGGTCTTGGGCTTCGGCGAGGGCGCCCCGCACCCTTTCGTGGAAGGCCAAGCGGCCGCGGTCGAGCGCCCCACCGATAGCGATCTCACGGCGGCGCTGCGCGCCTTGTCGGCCGCGCCCGGCGAGCGCCCCGAGGCGCTCGTGGTCGTGAGCGACGGCCGGCTCACCAGCCCCGGCGAAGCGGCCACGGCCGAGAGCCTGAAAGAGCTGGGCACTCGGCTGAGGATTCCCATCCACACCGTCGCCGTGGCCAGCGCCGCCTTGCCCGACGCCAGCATCCGCAAGGTGGGCACGACGGGCGCCGCCGTGGCCCATCAGAAGCTCGCGCTCGAGCTGAGCGTCGGCTGCTCCGGCGGGCTTTCGTGTGATGAGCTGCCCATCACGGTCGAGGAGCTATTGCACGGCGAGCCGCCGGCGCTGCTGGTGCAGGGCACCGCCAAGGTGCGCGACGGCTTTGCCAAGCTCGAGCTACCGTTCACGCTCGACCGGGCCGGGCGGCGCTTGGTCAGGGTGCGCTTGGACGTGCCCGAAGGCGATAAAATCGCAGAAAACAACCAGCGCTTGCTCACCTTCGACGTCACGCGCGAGCGCGTGCGCTTGCTGCACGTGGCCGGGCGCCCAACGTACGACGTGCGCGCGCTGCGCATGTGGCTGAAGGCCGACGAGTCCATCGACCTGATCGCGTTCTTCATCTTGCGCACCAACAGCGACGCCACGCAGGTCTCCGACGATTCGGAGCTGGCGCTCATCCCCTTCCCCGTCGACGAGCTGTTCACCGAGCATCTACCGTCGTTCGACGCGGTCATCCTGCAAGACATCGACGCCGTCGAATACAAGCTGGAGCGGCACCTGCCGGCGCTGGCCCGCTACGTGCGCGCCGGCGGCGGCCTGATCATGGTCGGCGGGCCTTCGGCGTTCATGGGCGGCGGCTACGCCGGCAGCCCACTGGGCGAGGTGCTGCCCGTGACGCTTCCCGATCGGGATTCGGCGCCGCCGCTCGACATGGCGTCGTTCGAGCCCCGCGTCACCCTGGCCGGGCGAGCGGCGCCGGCCCTGCGTGGCGTACGCGAGCTACTGGGCGAGCGTCTCCCGCAAATGCTCGGCTCCAACACGCTCGGGCCGCTGCGCCCCGGCGCCATCGCGCTGTGGGAGCACCCTGATCGCAAGGCGGGGCAAGGCCCGATGCCGATGTTGGCGCTGGGCGACAGCGGCGACGGTCGAGCCATCGCGCTCGGCGTCGACGGCACGCATCTGCTGCAGTGGAGCGAGCTCGGAGAGCAAAACGCCGGCCGCGCCTACGGTGCCCTGTGGGAAGGCCTCGTCGGCTGGCTGATGCGCGACCCACGCTACGAATCGGCCCGGCTCGAGCTCACCCACGAGTGCCGCGCCGGCGCGCCCGCCACGCTCAGCATCACGCGTCTGCCGGGCGCCGCTGTCGACGTGAAGGTAACGCTGGAACGGCTGGGTGAAGCGGCCGCTGCCAGCCCGCCCAAACCGCTGCAGCTGCGCATGGAAGGCAACGTAGAGACGGCGACCTTGCCGCTCGGCGCGCTGAGCGAAGGCGGCTACACCGCCACCGTTCACATTGGCAGCTCGCCGCCTGCGCGCTTCGATTTTGCGTGCGAGAGCGGCGGCCCTGCCTTCGCCGATTCGCGCCCCGATCCGGCGCTCCTCGAGCGCATCTCGCAGCAGACCGGCGGCGTGAGCGTGGCCGCGGCCGACGCGGGCAGCCTGAAGGCCCCGCCACCCACGCACGTCGAGAGCCAACGCGTCGTGGCGGCGCTGCTGCCGGCCTGGCTGTGGTCAATGCTGGCCGCGAGCGCGATTGGCGCGCACTGGTACGCACGTCGGCGCGCCGGCTTGCTTTAGCCGTCCCCAGGGCTGCTTTCTTTTTGATTGTCGGGGCCGGGCGGGCTCAAACTAGTCGCCGTGCTCCGTTCAGCCCACCGCGATTGGCGTTTGCTGCTCATCCCTTTCGCGCTTCAGGCGGCCTGCTCACCGCCGCCCGGCCGCTCGGCGCCCGTGGCGGTGCCTCGCCCCAGCGCGCCCGCCGTGATCCACGAGGCCGCGGCCTACATGCTCACGCTGATCAACCGCGATCGGCGAGCAGAAGGCTTGAGCGAGGTCGAGCTCGACCCCATCGCCTCAGCGGGCGCAGAGCGCCACGCGCGCGACATGGCCGCCCACGGCTTTACCGCCCATTGGGGCAGCGACGGCTCGGTGCCCGAAGAGCGCTACAGCGACGCGGGCGGGACCGATTTCGTTCAGGAGAACGTGGCGTGCTTGTTCGACGGCGTGGCGCGCGCTCTGGATCCGAACCCGCGCTTCGACCCAGCGCTGCTCGAGCAACTCCAAAAGATGTTCATGGACGAGGTGCCCCCCAACGACGGGCACCGCAAGAACATCCTCAAGCCCGGCCATCAGCGGGTGGGCATCGGGCTGGCGCAACCGGCGACCGTCAACCAACCCTGCCTCTCGCAAGAGTTCGTGGACGATTGGGGCGAGTTCTCGGAGCTACCGCGCGAGGCGCCGCCGAGCGTCACCTTGCACGTCGCAGGCGAGCTGCGTGACCCGATTCGCTTCGGAGGCGTGGGCATCGGCCGTATCGATCCCGCTAAGCCGAAGACAGCCAAAGAGCTCAACGCGACCAGCGTCTATCGAATCCCTCAGCCCGAGACGCTGTATTTTCCGCCCGGCTTCAAGACCCCCAAGCCGGTGAAGGTCGACGGACAAGCGTTTTCCATCGACGTTGGGCTCGGGCCCAAGCCGCGCCCCGGCCGCTACGAGGTCAGCGTTTGGGGCAAGCACGCAGGCCAAAACGAGCTTTTCATGGTGAGCTTGCGCACGATCGTGGTGAAGTAGCGGCTCCCAAGGGAGCAACGATGGCCGCCAAGAAGAAGTCACCCGACAAGAGCAAGTCGCAAGCCAAGCCCGCCGCGAAGAAAGCCGGGCCCAAGCCCGCCGCGAAGAAAGCCGAGCCCAAGCCCGCCGCGAAGAAAGCCGGGCCCAAGCCCGCCGCGAAGAAAGCCGAGCCCAAGCCCGCCGCGAAGAAAGCCGAGCCGGCTCCGACCAAGAAAGCCAAGGCAGCGCCCGCCCAGGCAGCCAAGCTCGCGAAGGCGGCCAAGCCCCGCCAGGCACTGACCAAAGCGCCCGCGGGGAAAGCGACCAAGCCGGCGAAGCCGGAGCCGTCGTCGCTCGCGCAGACGGTGAAGCGCGCCGCGGCCAAGGTCGCGCAGGTCGTTGCGGCGGCGGCGGTCAAGGTGCTCGACGCGGACGCGGGCCGCCCCGCTCCCGCGTTCGATTTGCAGGATGACAAGGGTGAGCAAGTCTCGTCCAAATCGCTCGCGGGCAAGCCCTACCTCCTTTATTTCTACCCGAAAGACGACACGCCAGGCTGCACCAAGGAAGCCTGCGACATCCGCGACAACTTTGGCCGTTTCGGTCAGCGAGGGCTGCGCGTGTTGGGCGTGAGCCCCGATTCAGCGCAGAGCCACGCCAAATTCGGCAAGAAATACGGCCTCCCCTTCACGCTGCTCTCCGATCCAGAAAAGGAGCTGGCCAAGGCATACGGGGTTTGGGGCGCCAAGAAGAACTACGGTAAGGAGTACATGGGCATCATCCGCAGCACCTTTTTGGTCGGCGGCGACGGCCTGATCAAAAAAGCGTATCGCGGGGTCCGGGTCGAAGGCCACGTCGACGCCGTGCTCGAAGACGCCAAAGCCCTACTCTAGCGCGGTGTCGAAGAAGCCGGGCGAGGCGGCATCGTCAACGGCGCAAGCCCGCCCGTGCTCCACACCCTGCTAGAAGCCGGCGCCCGCAACCACCGCCGCCTTCCCGCGTTCTTGCGCGCGCTAAACGTCTTCGCGGAATTTGTCGAGCTTGGGGCGAGGCGCGCTGGGGGGCCAGGTGACCGGTGGCATGGGGTACGCCGGCCGCGCGAACAGAAAGCCTTGGCCGTAGTGCGCGCCCGTGTCGCGGAGCGCCGAAAGCTCGTCCTCGGTCTCGATGCCTTCGGCCACGACCGAGGCCTTCAAGTCGTTGCACAGCCGGACCACGCTAGCTACCAGCTGGTGCTGTCGCTTGCTTCGATCGACGCCCAAAATCAGGCCTCGATCGAGCTTCACGACCTGCGGCTCGAGATCGGCGATGCGCTTGAGGTTCGAATAGCCGGCGCCCAAGTCGTCGACCACCAGCTGAATGCCGCCGCGCGCCCGCACCTCGCGCAGCACGCTGAGGCAGAGCGCATAGTGCGACAGCGGCACCGACTCCGTCACCTCGAGGTAAATTTCGGCGTCGTGCGAGTAGATGGGATCGTCCGGGCGCACGAGCCAGCCTTCTTGTAGCTCTTGCGGGTGCACGTTGATGAACACGGGCCGCACACCTGAAAGCGGTACCGCAATGTCCCTGATCATGCGTCCCAGCCGCCCCACGCAGCCGGCTTCGACCGCGCGCTCGAAGAGCACCAGCGGATTGGCCAAGTCCGGCTGCGAGCAGCGCACCAGCGCCTCGTGCGCGAACAGCTTGCCGTCTTGCATGTCCACGATGGGCTGGAACACCACGGACAGATCTTCGGGCGAGACCAAGCGCCGGAAAGAGAAGAAGGAGTCGCGCCCCGAAGGATTGCTCTCGGGGCGTGGCGGCGCGTCCGAAAGCCGATTGCTTCGGGGCGGAAGGATGCTGCCTTTTTGGGGAGAGCTGACTCTTGCCAGGTGTTTGTCCTCAGCGAGCACGAACGGGCAAATTGCCCAATCTTAATAAACTAGCAGGGTGACGCTCGAACCGCTACGTCGAGCTCGTAGTCATCGAGCGTCGTCGCCTCTGCTCCTCCGCTCCTTCGCCGCTTCCCATCTCGTCCGCCTCCATCTTCGTCACGAGCCCAACGGCTTTGGCCGTATTCCATTCCCGCGCGCGCCCGTGCCCAACCAACACGATGATGATAGGCGCATTCTTCTCGAGAGCTAGTAGGACGCTCTTCAGCCCTCGCCTTTTGCGTGCTTTCGCCGCGGTCGACCGGAACTTTTGCCTAACGCTCTTGTCCGTCACGTGGCCAAGAGCCAAGCGCGCGTGCAACTCTGAAAGGAACCGGTTTCAGAATTGTGACGCGCGCCAATTGGGGTAAAGGTGAGCGCATGCAGTCGTCTCGTCGGTTTGGAGCGTCGATCCCACACTTGCCTACATTCGGAGTTCTTGCGCGGGGCGGGCTCACCTTGTTGGTAGCGTCAGCGCTCGTCTGTGGCTGCACGAAAACTGGGGAAGTCAGCAAACAGAAGGCGCGCGCCGAGGTCGAGCTGTTGGCCAAGGCCGCGACCACCGACGTCGAAGAGGTGCGGAAGGGCCTGCCGCTCGGAGCCAAGCAGCTCGAATCGTTCTTCGCCGACGACAAAGCGCAGGGTGACGCCGCGGCCGCCAAAGAGGCGCTCGAGACGGCGCGCAATCGCGTGCAAGATCTACGCATCGCCAAGAGCACCTTCTTCCTGCTCGCGGACAAGAAGGGCGTCATCCTGCGCAGCGATTTGGATCACGACGCGCTCGCATCGAAGAGTCTGTTCGGCGCGTTCGGCGAGCTGAAGGGCGCCACGCTGGGCAAGTACGTCGAGACGCGCGGCGCCATGGCGGAGGCGGCCGGCGTTCGGGGCCGCACCGACGGGCAGTGGGCCGCGGCCACGCCGGTCATGAAGGGCAGCGAGGTCGCGGGCGTGTACGCGACTGGCTGGTCTTGGTCCGCGTACGCCTACCGGCTCGAGAATCAGCTGCGCAGCATCGTGAAGTCGGAAGCGGCGGCCGCCGGCAGCAAAGAACCACTGGTCTACGTGTACGTGCTGGTCGAAAAGGAGGCCTTCGGAGCCCCCATCTCGCCGGACGTGAACGCCAAGGCCGTCAAGGAAAGTGGTTTGCTCGGCCGCGCCCAGGGCGAAGCCGTGGTCGACGCGGCCCAAGAGATCGAAGGGCGCGACTTCGGCATCGCGGTCAAGCGGGTCCCGGCGCTGGGGGCGGACGTGGCTATCGCGGTGGTGCGAAGCGAAACGTAAAGTACCGAGAACCCCGGCGGATCCGCGATGCTTCTTGAAGCTGAGGGCGGGCCGAGTAAAAGAGCCGTTCCCCCATGCTCGATCTTCCTGATGCAGGCCTGTACCGAACCACCCAACCCATGCCCGGTCACGAGGAGGAATTCCCCGCCGGCGTGCTCGTCTACGTCGGGCAACCGTCCAACGGCGGCGTGAAGTTCGTCGTGCGTCCCGTCGACAACCGCCGCAACCGTTGGTTCTGGCGCGACCCAACGACGCCGCTGCGCTCACCCACCTGGGCCAAGACGCTCAAGGTGCTGCCGAGCGAGGGCTTCTACACGTTGCCCGAAGCGCTCTCCTTCGAGGGCGGCGGCAAGTGGCTGAAGAACGCCGTGGTGGAGCTCGGCTACAACGAAAAGGGCCAGGGCATTCTGTTCGTCGGCGAATGGAAAGAAGACGGCACCGAGAACCAACTGACCTTCAGCGATCGCGGCCTCATGATCGAAGACTCGCTGTTGTCTCGGCTGATCTGGGCGCCCATCTTGCCGGTCAAGGCCCAGACCGCTCCCGCCAACTTGAACGCCTAAAAAGGAAAAACGCGCCGAGCATCGCGAGATGCCGGCGCGTTTTCTGGCTCACGTGCGAGCTACTTGGCGGCGCGCAAGTTCTTGGCGACGAAGTCCCAGTTGAGCAGCTTGTCGGTGAAGGCTTCGAGGAAGCCTGCCCGGTTGTTGCGGTGGTCGATGTAGTAGGCGTGCTCCCAAACGTCGGCCGTGACGAGCGGGATGGCGCCGGTGGTGAGGGGCGTCTCGGCGTTGGGCGTGTCGATGATCTTGCCCTTGCCGCCGTCGAGCACGAGCCACACCCAGCCCGAGCCGAAGCGACCGATGCCGGCCGCGATGAAGTCGGCGCGGAACTTGTCCCAGCCGCCCAGGCCGTTGATCAGGTCGGCCACGTCACCCGCTGGGGGCGCGCCGCCGCCGCCAGGCTTCAAGCTGTCCCAGAAGAAGGTGTGGTTCCAGACCTGGGCCGCGTTGTTGAACACCGCGCCGGTGCTGGTCTTGATCACTTCGACCAAGCTCTTGTTCGCCTCGGGCTTGCCTTCCAGAAGCTGGTTCAGCTTCGTGACGTAGGCTTTGTGGTGCTTGTCGTAGTGGTAGTCGAACGTCTCGGATTTCATCACCGGCTCGAGCGCGTTCTTGGCGAACGGCAGCGGCGGAAGCTCAAATGCCATGGGGGCTCCTTCAAGGGTTGGGGATAACGGACCGGGAATTTCGAGAGTTTAGCGCCCGCTGTCAATGGCGGAAGTGAGGCGTTTCCGCTCACCCGGCAGGGCGCGCCTCCGCACCTTTGACGCGAGGCGGTCCGTTTGGGACAGTTGGTTTCATGGCGCTTCAACGACGCACCATGCTCAAAGCAGCGGCGGGGGCAGCCGTCGTGGCGTCGCCGCTCGCCTTTCTGTTTCGACGTGAGGCGCGGGCGGACGGCGGGCCGCTCGTGGCCGATCCGGCGCGCGTCTTGGATCTGCCGCCGGGCTTTCGCTACCGCATCTTGCAACGCACGTTCGATCCGATGAGCGACGGCTACACCGTGCCCGGCCGCCCCGACGGTATGGCGTGCTTCAAAGCGCCGGGTGGTGAGCTCGTGCTCATGCGCAACCACGAGCTCGATCACGGCTTCTTGGAAGCTGGTTACAGCGCTTCGCCGCCCGAGGCCTATGACGCGCAGGCCGCCGGTGGCGTGACGCGCTTGGTGCTGGACTCCAAGAGCCTGGATCCTCTCGCCAGCAACCGCGTGCTAGCTGGCACGCTGCGCAACTGCGCCGGTGGCAGTAGCCCCTGGGGTTGGCTCAGCTGTGAAGAGAGCGTCGAAACCCGACACGGCTACGTATTTCGCTGCCGCACCGATGCCACGCGCGTGGCTCCGGCCGAGCGTATCCCCGGCTACGGGCGCTTCCGCCACGAAGCGGCCTGCATCGATCCGCAAACGTTGACCGCCTACTTGACCGAAGACCAAACCGACGGCTGCTTCTACCGCTACCAGCCCAGCGATCCGAACCGGCCCCACACTTCCGGTCACCTGCAAGCCTTGCGGCTGAAAGATTTGCCGCGCTTCGATACGTCCCGTGATCTCGATCACGGGCTCCGCCTGGCCGTCGATTGGGTCAACGTGCCCGACCCCGATCCGAAAGCCGACACGATTCGGCAGCAAGCCAGCGCGGCCGGCGCCGCTCGCTTCTGCCGAGGTGAAGGCATCTTCTACGACAACGGCGTGGTCTACGTGTGCTGCACCACTGGCGGCCGTCAGGGCTCGGGCCAAGTCTTCAAGCTCAGCCTCGGGCGCGGCGCCGGCCCCGACCAGCTGGAGCTGTTCGTCGAGTCGCCCGGACCGAGCGTGCTCGACATGCCGGACAACATTTGTATGACGCCTTGGGGAGATTTGCTGCTGGCCGAAGACGGCTCCGGCGAGCAGCTAGTGCGCGGCATTACCCCCGAAGGTCGTGTCTACGACCTGGCCCGTAATGCCCGCAGCAAGAGCGAGCTCGCGGGAATTTGCTGCTCACCGGACGGCAACGCCATCTTCGTGAACATGCAGATCGATGGCCTGACCCTCGCCATCACCGGTCCCATGGCGGAGCTGAGCCGAAGGGCCAAGCATTTCGCGCGCCGGCCGTCGTAAGCTGCGCGGCGATGATCGACGGCCCGCGGCTCGTCACCTCCGCCGAGCTCGCGCGGCTCGGCAGCTTTGCGCCACGCTTTCGCGAGCTGGCGGTAGACGAGGCCTGGCGGGCCGACGTCGCCGCCCTCCGCCGCGGCCGCCACGGGCGGCTCCGCACCTACGCCCAACGGCTGGCGCGGCTGTACCTGTCGGATTTCGACGCCAACGCGCTCACCGGCATGTACCGCATGCAGCTCTTACCCGAAAGCGCGTGGCGCCGCCTGCTCGAGGGCCACACCGGCGGGCGGCTGCTGGACGTGGGCGCAGGCTCGGGCGACGTGACGGCCGCGCTGGCGCCCTGCTTCGACGACGTGGAAGCCACCGAGGTGTCACGCGGCATGGCTCGACGCCTGGCCCGCCGCGGGGTGCGCTGCCACGCCATCGATCTCACCGACACGCCGCTCGAGGCTCCGCCGTTCCAAGCCGTGTCGCTGCTCAACGTGCTCGATCGTTGTCAGCGGCCGCGACGGCTGCTCCAGCATTGCTTGCAGGCGCTCGCGCCCGGGGGCGTCTTCATCGTGGCGCTCGCCCTGCCCTACCGTCCGTTCTACTTCGACGGACCTTCGACCCCCGACCCGCTGGAGCGTCTGGAGTGCGATGCCGGAGCGCCCACCGGCACGACCCCCCGTTGGGAAGACGGAGCGCGCCGCTTCATCGAGCGTGACCTGCTCCCGCTCGGACTTGCGCTCGAATGTTTTGCGAGGGCTCCCTATCTGTCGGCCGGAGACAGCCAGCGGCCGCTGTACGAGCTGGACGACGTGGTGGTGGTGCTGACAAAGCGCTGAATTTTGCAGCGGCTTGCCACGAGGGCGCCCCGAGATTAAAGCTTCGGTGCTTTTTTCTCCGGCTCTTCGCCGGGTTCAACCACCGAGGTCCTGCGTGTCCAAAACCGTACTGCTCGCCACCGAAAAAGCCTTCTCTGCCAGCGCCCGTGACCAGGTCGTCGCCATCCTCAAAGAGGCTGGTTACACCGCCAACGTGCTCGAAAACTACAAGGGCAAGGGCCCGTTGATCGAAGCCATCGCCAGCGCCGACGCGGTGATCTTCCGCAGCGACATCATCGACACCGAGGTGCTGGACGCAGCCAAGAACCTGAAGCTGGCCGTGCGGGCCGGCGCCGGCTACGACAACATCGACACGGCGGCGGCCAAGGCCAAAAACATCGCCGTCATGAACACCCCCGGCCAGAACGCCAACGCCGTTGCCGAGCTCGTGTTCGGCATGCTCGTCTACTTGGCGCGCGGCAAGTTCGACGGCAAGACCGGCAGCGAGCTGCGCGGCAAGACGCTCGGCCTGCACGCCTTCGGCATGGTTGGCCGCGCCGTGGCCAGCATCGCCAAGGGCTTCGGCATGAAGGTGTACGCCTTCGACCCGTACGTGAAAGCAGACGTGCTGGCCGCCGCCGGCGTCGAAGCCGCCTCGTCGATCGAAGACCTGTACACGAAGAGCCAGTACCTCTCGCTGCACATCCCGGCCACGGCCGAGACGAAGGGCAGCATCGGCAAGAAGCTCTTGTCCCTGATGCCGAAGGGCGCGACGCTCATCAACACGGCCCGCAAAGAGGTCATCAACGAGGCCGAGTTGCTCGAGGTTTTCGAGGCCCGCCCCGATTTCCGCTACGTCAGCGACATTCCCCCCAGCGACGCGACCGCCGCCACGCTGAAGGAGAAGTTCGACAAGCGCGTCTACCTCACGCCCGCCAAGATGGGCGCGCAGACCGAAGAAGCGAACGTGAACGCCGGCCTCGCCGCCGCCCGTCAAATCGTCGGCTTCTTCGAGAAGAACGAGCGAAGCTTCATCGTCAACGGCCTCTAAGGCCCGCGCGAGAGCGCTCCAGAGCCTCGCGGTGCCCACGGCCCGCGGGGCTTTGCTGCGTTCGGCGTCCCCTCACCCTCGCGCCGCGGGCTGACCGGGCCGCCGAGCCAGCCCCGAACCGCCTGCGGGTTCGGTCCCTGGCGGGTTCCACTGGACAAGCCGCCGAGACGCAACTACAGGAACTTCCACGACGAGCCGAAGTGGCGGAATTGGCAGACGCGGCGGACTCAAAATCCGTTGTCCTTAAAAGACGTGTCGGTTCAAGTCCGACCTTCGGCACCGCAAAAAAATAGCCCGTTCGAGCGTCTCAGCTCCGGGCCTGATGAAGAGGACGCGCGCTGTCGGTCGGCGATCCAGCCGCCGCCTCTGCCCCTGCGGCGCCGTAAAGTGACCCGCTCGTTCGCGGCGAGCGTCACTCGAGGCTAGTACTTGTAGCTGGTAGTGATCTTGATGGTGCCGCGGCCTTGCAGGCCATCGGGCTCGGAGGAGCGGATTTCCATCGGGCCCTGGAGCGAGCTGCTTTGGTAGCGGCCGGGCGCGTCGAGCACGCTGAGGGTGCCGGCGACTTGCACCTCGATGCTCGAGCTCTCGTCGATGGCGTTGGTCAGCGTGTAGCCGAGGTCGAGCAAGGCGAGCTTCTGATTTTGGCTGGTGGTGAGCTTTTGCAGGCGCGCTTTCGCCACCGGCACCTTGGTGTCTTCGTCTTCGCCGCCCGCCAGCGCGAGCGCGCCCATCTTGCTGAAATCGCCCTGACCGCGGGGCGCGAGCTGGGCCAGCTCTTTCAGCGCCTTCTCGATTTCCAGCGGCTCGCGCGCGTCGTCTTTGACCGAATCGACCTGTTTTTGCGGCGGTTTACCGCCAGAGGCGTCCCGCACGTCGGGCTTGCCTTGCGTGAAGGTGACGATGAAGCGCTTGCCCGCCAGCTCCTCGGGTGAATCGGCGGCCGCGCCCATCACGGTCATTTTGCTCGTGTACACGGTGTACTCGATTTGCAGCTTGTCGATCGTGCCGCCCGTCGCCGCCAGCACCTCGAAGCGCGCTTCTTGGTGGCTGACCATCTTCATGTCGATGTTGCCATCCGGGCCGACCTTCAACGCAAACTCGAGATCGAACAGCCGCGTCCAAGCCTGGTGAGCCGCGTAGGGCCGCGGCTGAAACGCGCCCGCGGCCGTGGCCGCCTTGCTGGCCTCGTTGCCGGGCTCCGCTGTCGTCGGCAAGAGCGGGCTCGCGGTGATCGACGTCTCTTCGGCGGCTGCCACCGCCTTCTCGTCGTCGGACGAAGGCCCGGGAGCCGCGGGGGGCGCTGCTGCCGACGACGGCAGAGGTTTGGCGGGCGCTGCCGCTTCTTCGTGCGTTCCCCCGAGACCAATGGTGCTCGGGCGCAGACGGCAACCAGCCGGCGCCAAGCCGAGGCCCAACGCGCCGAGCACGCTCAGAAACCAGGCGCCGCGCGCCGCCATCGTCGTTCGCGTCCTCACGGCCGCAGCAGGTAGCACGGTCGGGCGCGGGCGGCAGCGTCTAGCCCGGCCCGGGCGAGGCCCGCCGCCGCAAACGATTGACGCAGCCAGCGTGAAGCGCTCCGCTGCCCGCGTGAAACCGCGCTCACGCCCTCAGATGCTCGGCGAGCTACTGGACGGCGCTCGCGTGGTTTCGGCCGAGCGGGGCAAGGTCGCAATCGATCGCGACACCTGGCGCCGGTTGCTGGGCGATCGCGTGGCCGGGCGCACCGAGCCGGGCGCGCTGGCGGGGGGCGTGCTCACCGTCTATGTGGCCTCCGCGCCCTGGGCCCAAGAGCTCTCGCTCCTCACGAACGAGCTGCTCGAGCGGCTCAAGCCGACGAAGCTGCGCATCAGCTCGGTGCGCTTCCGCGTGCGGCAGCAGATTCAGAGCTCCCCGGGGGGGCGGCTCAAGCGTCGCCCCGCGGCCCGCGCGCCCATGCCGGCCGAGCTGGCCGACCGCGTGAGCGCCGTGGAAGATCCCGAGCTGCGCCGCGCCATCGCCGACGCCGCCGAGCTGTGGCTCGGCCGCGCCGCCAAGCTCAGCGCAAAATCAGCCGTTCCAAGCCCTCGATCCGCTGCATCACGAAGCGATCCGTCGGGGAGAAGGTCGGCGCCGCGGCCCGCAGCTTCTCCAAGTACGCCCGAAAGCCCGAAATCGCGACGCCGTTGAGCTTGCGCAGCACCACGTAGAGCTGGTCGACCACCTCGCCCGGTAGCGGCCGCGACTGGGCCGCGTACAGGTCGAAGCAGAAGTCGATCCAGCGCGCCCTACCGGTGGCATCGGCCACGCGCGTGGCGTAGATGGCCGCGCGCGACGCCGACGCGGGTGCCAAGCCTGCGCCGGCCTGAGCCTGCTTGAGCAGGTTCCCCAGGGCCGTGCCCAAGAGCTTCTCGGCCTCGTCGCCGCGACCCAGGGCCAGCACTTTGTCGGCGACCCCGCAGAGCAGCTCGAGCGCATCCGTGCGACGCGTCAGCTCGTCACGCGATTTCTCGGGCTCGAGCAGCATCTCGCGCGGCAGCGTTTTGCCGTGCAGCGTCTCGGCGCTGAAGCGCTCGGCTGACGACACTTGTACGACCTTGGTCGCGCTGCGCAGCACGAAATCTTGCTTGCCGATCTGAACACGGTCACCGTCGCGCAGGCCCCGTTGCCCCGAGATGCGCTCGCCGTTCAGGTACACGCCGTTGACGCTGCCGAAATCCTCGATCGCCGCCGTCTTGGCGTTGACCACGAACTGCGCGTGCCGTCGCGAAACCAGGCCGTCGTCGAGCACGATGTGACACGTCGAGCTGCGTCCAACCACGACCGCGCCGCTGCGCAGCTCGAGCGAGTGTCCTTGATACTCGAGCCAGAAGCGGACGACGGTGGTTCCGTTGTCGTTCTGGGTGTCGACCTTGTCGCCGCCGTCCCGGCTCGAGCTCACGCCCCCAAGGGTAGCTGGCCGGCGCGAAGTCTGTCGAGTTTCAGCCAAGCCCGAAGCCGGCTACCTGGCCGCGACGAGCCGCTCGAGGCCCTCCAGGCGGCTGACGAGGAAGCGCTCGGTGGGGCCCAACGTCCCGGAATTCTCGCGTAAGACCTCGATGTAGGTGCGCAGCGCACCGAGGTTGACGCGCTCCACCCGGCGCACGAGCGAGTACAGCTCATCGACGATACCCGCTGGGCACGGGCGCTTGACGCTGGAAAAGACCCGAAAAATGTACTCGATCCAGCGGGCGCTACCGGTCGCGCTCGCCAGCTTCATGGCGTACTCGCTGGAGCGCTCGAACAGCTCCTGCTTCACCTCGCGCCCTGCTTCCAGATCTCCCAAGACCTGATCGAGCAGCTCCGTCAGCAGCCGTTCTGCTTCGTCGGCCCGGCCCAGGGCGAACGCCTTGTCCGCGAGGATGCCCAGCAGCCCGAACGTGGGGACCCGCTGCGTCGAGGCCTGGATCAGCGTGTCGCCCATGTTCTCGCGGCGCGCCAGGTACTTGAGCTCCTGACCCCCGATAACGATCTGGTCTTTGTCTTGGACGGTGTAGCGACCGCTGATGAGCTCGCCGTTGACCTTCACGCCGTTGCGCGAGCCCAAGTCCTCCACCGAGATGGCGTCACCATCGACGGTGAGCTGCGCGTGATGACGCGAAACCAACGGATCGTCGAGGGACAGCTGGCAGCTCGCGGCCCGGCCGATCACGAACTTTCCTGCCGTGAGCTCGATGTCGTGATGCTTGTAGCGCAGCACGTGCTTCATTGTTTGGCGCTCCGCACGAGCTGCCCGAGCGCCGCGTGGGCGGCAAGCTCTTCCGCCGACTGGCGCGCGGCGGAGCTGTCGAAGGCGCGCTGGGCCGCGGGCGCCAGCAGCCGCAGCTCGGGGCTCGGCAATTGGCCCAGGAGCTCGACCAAGCGCAGCGCCGGCGGCAGCCCGAGCGAGGCGTAGATCGACAACGCCCAGCGGCCCCAACTCGCTTCGCCGCGAGCGGCGGCGACCTCGGCCGCCGCCACGGCAATCCCATCGATGAAGTGCGGCTGCACTTGGCGCCCCTCCGCGAGGCGCTGCTCTAGGCCGAGCCGAGCGTGGGCCAGCACGCGCTCGAGGCCCTCGACATCCGCTGAACCGCGCGCGCGCGCGACCGCCTCCGCGGCCAGCTCGAAACCCCAATCTTTCTGCGCGCTGCCGGTGAGCGTGTCTTCCTCGACGCGCTCTTTGGAGCCGCAGGCCGGGCAAGCCAGCAGCTCCGCCGGGAAGGCGCGCGCGCACGCGGCGCAATGAACCATGAAGCCCGTCTGGCGCGTCGCTCCGCGGGTGGGCCGCTCGGCGCTGACCGACAGCTCCAGGAACACCAGCTCCTGGGTACCAATGCGAATGCGGTCACCGTTGCTGAGCGTCGCCTGGCCGTCGATGGGTTGGCCCCCGACCGAAACTCCGTTGCGCGAGCCCAGGTCTTCGATGCTCGCGCTCGCGCCTTGAATCCGGATCCGCGCGTGCTCCCGCGAAACGAGCGGATCATCGAGCGTGACCTGACAGTTGGCGCTGCGACCCACGAGCGTATCCCCCTGAGGCAGGTCGATCTCTTGGAGGAGGAAGCGTAGGCGGAACCGGGTCAAGGGCGTGTGCCGTCCAGGACGGAAAAAAACCGAGCTACAAACATAGCCTCGGGCCAGCGGGGGCGTCAAAGCATAGGCCGGAATTGCCCCGCAAATCTTGCCCCCGGCAAATCCTCGTGCGAGCCCAAGGGCCATGACTCGCAAGGTCGCTCGGCTCCGCCCTTTGGCTCCCGTCGTTTGCCCCGTGGTGTGGCGATTCGCGGCCGCCGCCACCACCGCGCTGGTGCTCCTGAGCTCGGGCGGTGAGGCCCGCGCCCAAGCGGCGCCTCCGTCCACCGCACCCGCCGCGCCGCCCGCGGGCACGCCTGCGCCGCCGGCCACTTCACCGCCCACCGGCACGCCTGCGCCGCCGGTCGCTGCCACGCCCGCGCCGTCGCCCGCTCCCACGCCCGCTCCGGCGTCGCCCCTGCCGCCCGCAGCCGAGGCCGCACCCGCTCCACCGCCGGTCACGAGCGCTCCCGCGGTTCCGGCCGTGGCTGCCCCAGCTCCAGCGGTGACTCCGGCGCCGCGCGTCACCGCGTCTCCCGGAGAAGCGGTGGTGCACGTAGGCGTGAGTCACAAAGACGCCTGGCTCGAGATGCGCAGCTACGTGGACGGCGGCGCGTTCCAGCGCGTCTGTCAGGCTCCGTGCGACCTCAAGCTGCAGGTCGAGGGCCGCGAGGCCCGCGTCAGCGCGAGCGGCATGACGACGTCGAACGTCTTCCGCTTCGACGGTGGCGATGGCACCGCTGGGGTTCGAGTCGAAGGCGGCTCGGCCAGCGCCCGACGCGCCGGCATCGTCACGCTCGCAGTCGGGATCCCCGTCGCGCTCCTGGGCATGGGCTTGTTCGCGCAGGGCAAAGTCAAGGACAGCCAAGCCCTGACGGTGGCTGGCGTCGCCGGCCTAGCCGCGGGCGGCCTGAGCATTGGGGTGTCTTTGCCGCTGCTCTTGCTCGGCACGACGCACGTGAAAAACTCCAAAGGCTCGTTGATCGCGCTCAGCGGACCTCTGCCTGCCTTCTAACGCGAGCGAACGCACGAACGCCCGGTAGCCTTGCGGTCACCGGGCGCTCGGTTGGCGGCTCCGTGCGGAGGAGCCGCGCGCTTCGCTCACTTCTTGAAGCCGCTGACGAGGTCGGCCAAGGCCGCCACCCACTCACGCGAAACCGCGTTGTAGATGGAGGCGCGGAAGCCGCCCACGGAGCGGTGGCCCTTGAGGCCTTCCATGCCGCGCTTCTTGGCCTCGGCCAAGAACTCGGCCTCGATCTCCGGCGTCGACGCCGTCCACACCACGTTCATGGTGGAGCGCGAGCCCTTCTCGACCGGAACCGAGAAGATGTCCGAGCGGGCCTCGAGCGCGTCGTACAGCAGCTTGGCCTTCTCGCGGTTGATCTTCTCGATGGCGCTGAGGCCACCGTTGGCCTTCAGCTCGGCCAGCACGTTGCGCAGCACGTACACCGAGAACGTGGGCGGGGTGTTGTACAGCGAGTTGTTCTCGGAGTGCGTGCGGTACTGGAAGATGGCCGGGATGTCCTTGCGGCCAGCCTCGACCAGATCCTTGCGCACGATCACGACGGCCAGGCCGCTCGGGCCCAGGTTCTTTTGGGCGCCGGCGTAGATCAGGCCGAACTTGGACACGTCGATCGGGCGCCAGGCAATGTCGCTGGACATGTCGGCGATGAGCGGCACGTTGCCGACGTTCGGGAACTCCGCGAACTGGGTGCCGAAGATGGTGTTGTTGCTCGTGATGTGGACGTACGCGGCGTTCGCGTCCAGATCGAGCTCGTTTTGCGCGGGCACGCGCGTGAACTTCTTGTCCTTCTCGGTGCTGCTGGCCACGCGGGCCGTGCCGAGGGTCTTGGCTTCCTTGTAAGCCTTCTGCGACCACGCGCCGGTCAAGATGTAGTCCGCGCTCTTGCCCTGCGGCAGCAGGTTCATCGGAATGACCGCGAACTGCTGGCTGGCGCCGCCCTGGAGCAGCAGAACGTCGTAGTTGTCCGGGACGCCCAGCAGCTCCTTGGTGAGCGCGATCGCCTCGTTGTGCACGGCCTCATACGCTTTGCCGCGGTGGCTGTGCTCCATCACGCTCATGCCCGTGCCGCCTAGATCGAGCAGCTCTTTTTGAGCGCGTTCGAGAGCTCCGAGCGGGAGCGCAGCAGGACCAGCGTTGAAATTGATTGTACGAGCCATGTTCCTCCAAGAACCAGAATGCGGGCGTTTTGCCGCGCCCAGGGCGTAGCGCCCGTGCCGCGGAGCGTCAAGGACGCTCTGCCCGCGCCGGGGACGCCGCTCTCTAGAGCGGCCTGGGAGCCCCTTCGTTATCTAGGACCAAGCCGGCGCGGCCTGCGATGTCGCGCCGGAACTGCATGCCGGCAAACTCGATTTTCTGCGCCGCGCGGTAGGCTCTTGCGTGCGCGGCTTGCAAAGTCGGGCCCCGGCCGGTGACTCCGAGCACCCGGCCCCCGGCCGTCAACACGTCGCCGTTCGGCGCGCGCGTGGTCCCGGCGTGCAGCACGCTGACGTCCGACTCGGCGGCCGCCACTTCGAGGCCGTGAATCACGTCGCCTTTACGCGGCGTGTCCGGGTAGCCGTGCGCGGCCAGCACCACGCACACCGCGTGCTCACCCGAAGCGCGGAGGGCAGTGGGATCCAGCTGGCCCCGCGCCGCCGAAGCCAGCGCCTCGGCCAAATCGCCGTCGAGCGTGGCCATCAGGACTTGCGTCTCCGGATCGCCGAAGCGCACGTTGAACTCGATCAAGCGCACCTGCTCGTCCGCTGTCACCATCACCCCGGCGAACAACGTGCCGCGAAAGGGCCGACCTTCGGCGGCCATGCCGCGCAAGGTGGGCACCACTACCTCGGCTTCGAAGCGCGCCATCACCAAAGGGGTCACCACGGGCGCGGGGGCGTAGGTGCCCATCCCCCCCGTGTTGGGGCCCCGGTCGCCGTCGAAGATGCGCTTGTGGTCCTGGGCCGCGTGCAAGAGCACGAAGCGCTCGCCGTCGCAGATGGCGTGAATGCTGGCTTCGTTGCCGACGAGCCGCTCTTCGAGCACCACGGTGGCGCCCGCGGCGCCAAAGCGCGCTCCCGAGAGCATGTCTTTCGCGGCGGCCAGGGCCTCCGCGTGCGATTCGGCGACCACCACTCCCTTCCCCGCGCACAGGCCGTCCGCCTTCACTACCGGTGGTACGGCGAACGATGCGACGGCCGCTTCCAGCTCGCCGTCGGAGATGCCGCCCTGTAGCACGAGGTGCCGCGCCGTCGGGATGCCGTGCCGCGCCGCGAAGCCCTTCATGAACGCTTTGGAGCCCTCGAGCTCGGCGGCCAGCTTGCTCGGGCCGTACGTCAGCACACCCTCGCGGGTGAGGTCGTCGACCAGGCCATCGCACAACGGCCCCTCCGGACCTACCACCACCAGGTCGACGTTTTCGCGCTTGGCGATCGAGAGCGGAGAATCCTGGCTCGAGCTGAGCTTCTTACCCGCATAGGCCGGGCCTGGCGGCAGCGTCGAGGTGCCCGCGTTGCCGGGGCTGACGATGACCTCGGCGACGCTCGGGCAGAGCAGAAGCCGAAGGGCCAGCGCGTGCTCACGCCCGCCCGAGCCCACGACCAAGATTTTGGCCCGAGCGGTATCGGCCGCGCCGGAGGCCTGACTAGTGCGAAGACCGAGTGCCATGGCGGCCGCCTAGCACATTCCGCTGTGAGCCGGGGGCAAGCGGTGTTATTTTGAGAGGTCTGGCTGGAGCACTTCGCCCCTTGAATCCCGTCGTCGTCCACGTCGTCCGTCCCTACTCGAGCGACCAGGATTACCTGAGCGCCGAAGCTTGGAGCATCGATGCGAAAGGCATGTTGCTAATCGACGCCGAAGCGTTGCCCAGCGACACCGCCGTGCTGTTCGACGTCGCTCTGGCGGACGGCCAGAAGCCCATTCGCGCCGAGGGCCGCGTGGTCGGCGTCGTCGGTCCGAGCGGAGAGCGCCCCGGAGGTCTGAAGGTCCGCTTCAAGCGCTTCGGCGCAGCCACCAAAGCGTTCATCGAGCGCGCGGTAAAATCGAAGCAGGCAGCGGGCGAGCTCGAACGGCCGAGCCAGGTCGAAGCGGAGCGGCCCAGCTCCCCCGAAGGCGAGCGCCCGAGCTTCCCCGAAGGCGAGCGCCCGAGCTTCCCCGAGGTGCGAGCCAGCATGACCGACCTCGAAGCGGCAACGCCGCCGCTACCGCCGTCGTCGCGCGCGAGCGAGCGTAGCGCCGTGCGCCAGCGTGCGCCCGGTCCCGTCGCGGCCCCCGCCAACCGCGAAGAGCTGCTCGCCCGCCTGCGCCAACGCCGCCAATCGGCATAGGGGCTGCGAAGGGCCAAGTCAGTCGAGCTCAGGCCTCGGCCGACTTGGGCAGCGTGTCGATGGGCAAGTGCGAAAGCTCGATGTTCAGCTCTTCGCTCAGCTTGAAGATGCGCTGGTCGCGGTAAAATTCGCCGAACACGATGCGCTTGAGGCCAGAGTTGGCGATCAACTTGAAACACCCGAAGCAGGGCGACGCGCTCACGTAGATGTCACTTGCGTCCAGGCGAATGCCGTTGCGAGCCGCTTGCACGATGGCGTTGGCTTCGGCGTGCACGGTGCGCACGCAGTGCCCATCCTCCATCATGTGGCCCTCGTCGTCGCAGTGCGGTAGGCCGCGGATGGATCCGTTGTAGCCGGTCGTGAGGATCATCTTTTCGCGCACGATCACCGCGCCCACGTGCTTGCGATCGCAGGTGGAGCGCGTCGCCACCTCCCGCGCGATGGCCATGAAATATTCGTCCCAGCTTGCTCGTTTGCGTTCGGTCATTTTCGCCTCGTTCGCGCCCGCCGAGGGCCGCGCTTGACGTGGGGACCCTCGCATGGCTTCGTTGCCGCGTGAATCGACGGAAAATCGCGCTCTCGCAGGGCGCTTTCATGTGGCTTTTGGCGGTCACGGCGGCCGGGGTCGCGCTAGGCGCGGCCGACGCCCGCGCGCGCGCCACCGAAATCCTGGCCGCGCTGGCCAAGAAGCCCGACGCCGTGCGCGTCGCCTCCGCGTCCATACAAAAGGCGAACGACGCTCTGCGCCGCGCCGACCAGCTGCGCGCCTCGGGCGATCACAAGCGCGGCGGCATGTTGGAAGAAACCGCGCTCGAGTGGGCGTCCGCGTCCGAGCAGCTGGACCGCGCCGCGCAGAGCGAAAAGCAGCTGGCCGAGCTGCAGACCCGCACGACCGAGCTCGAGACCAAGGTGTTCCGGGCCCAAGCGCTGGTCGAGCAAACGGTGGCGCGCCGCGCCCGCGCCGAAGAGGCGCTGCGCAAGCTCGAAACCAAAGAGGTCAAGCCGTGATGAGCCGCAGCTTGCCCCTGCTGGCCCTGCTCGCGCTGCTGGGCGCCTCGGGCTGCGCCGCGCCGGCACGGCCCCAAATCATGGCCGAGGTCGAGCGCACTCGCGCGGGCCAAGCGGTGATCGACGCGCGCACGAGCGCGCCACAAGCGTACGCGCGGGCGGCGCTGCTGGAGAAGCGCGCCGAGCAGGCGTACTCCGACAACGACCTGCCGGCGGCGCAAATCTTGGGCGAGCAGGCGCTGGCCGCTTACCTACGCGCGACCGTGGAAGCGCGCCAAACGCGCGCCGAGGCGCGCTTGGCCGAGGCGCGGCTGTCCGAGAAGGCCCAATCGCAACGGCTGGCGCAGCTCGAGAGCGAGCAGCAGCGCTTGTCGGCGGAGGCGGCCGATCTGGAGCTCCGAGCCAAGGTCGCGCGCGACGCCGAGCCGCTGGCGAAGAGCGAGCCGGCCTCGCCCGAGCGAGAGAAGGCGCGCCGCGAGGCCGCCCGCGCCATCGTCACGCAGGCTTCGCTGCTGTGCGTCTCTGCGCGCCTGGTCGAGCCGGGTCGCAGCGCCCTGGCCGCGCTCACCAGCAAGGCCGAAGAGCTGAGGAAGAAGCTCGACACCGCCGCGCCCACGCCGATCGACGACGCAACGGCGCTACGCTCCGATTGCTTGCGCGAGCTCACTCTGGCGCGCCGTCCGCGCGCGCAAGCCAACCCCTCGCGAGGCGAGTCCGACGCGCTGCTGGCCGAGCTCAGCCGCGCCGATTTCCTACCGTTTCGCGATGATCGCGGCGTCGTGGTCGCGCTGCACGCCCCGCGCGAAGGCGGCAAGCTCGCCAGCAAAGCCAGCGCCAAGCTGGCCGACCTGGGTCGGGTCGCCAAAGCGCACCCCGAATTTCCAGTCTTGGTGGTGAGCCACGACGCGCGCGCGAGCGCCAAAGACGACGGCCTGGCCAGCCAAGCCGTCGAGTTGTTGAAGGCGGCCGGCGCTGCCCGCACGGAGGCCAAGAGCGCTGGCAACACCACGCCCGTGGTCCCACCCGAGCGCGCCGGGGCCGCGGCCCGCAACGAGCGGCTGGAAATCGTTTTCGTGTCGCCTGGTAGTTAAGGCCCGCGAATGGCCAAGTCAGTCGCCCTCGCGGCCGATGCCATCCCCGCTGGCTTCGTTGCTCCTCAGTTACATTCCGCAGGTGCGCGCCTTCGTCGCGCCTCGCCCGCCGGGCGCCTCGACCGCGATCATCGACTGACTTGGCCCTTCGCGGCCCGTTAGCCTTCGGAGTTACGAATCCCTCGGACGCGCGTTCGCCGCCGGACGCAGAAAGCCCGCGTCTACTGCAGCTCCACTGCAAGTGGCACCGCGGCCCGGGGGCTTCGTCCAGTCCGGCGCGATCGCGTCGCTCGCCGCCCGAAGGCGCGCCTCGCGCCCATCGCGACGTTGACGTTCGAACGCCAAGAGCGCAAGTTTGTCGGGAGTGCGGTCGTATCTCTAACTGAGGAGCACCGTGGCGCGAGACTCGCTGTACGGAGAGCGGATAGTTTGGACAGGTCGTCCTAAGTCCGTTCGTCCCAGCGCTCTGCACCGCGCCCTCTCGGGCTTGTGCTTTTTCACCGCCGCCATCTCGCTGCTCTTCGCCGTGGTGACGTCGCTGGTGCTGCGGGTTACGCCCGCCAGCACCCTGCTGTTCGGTTTCTGGGCCACGCTCCTGGGCATCGGTTTTCGTACCGTGCCGCGCATGTTGATGGAGCGCGCGCGCTATACCGTGACCGAGCACCACGTGGTCGTGCATTTCGGCCCGTTCCGCCGCAGCATTCAGCGCAGCGCGGTCAGCTTCGCGCGGATCTTCTGGGACGCGGATCAACCCGACACGGGTGATCTCGAGCTGGTGCGCGCCGTGCCGACCGGAGCTTTGCGGCGTCGCCTGCTGTTGCGGCTGCCCGGCGTGGTCGCTCCCGATCGCGTTTGGGCCATCGTGCGCGGCGCCGAAGACGTAGCGCCCCTCGGCAACGCCGAGATGCCCATCGGCCAACGGCTGGATCGCGGCGAGCGCGTGATCTGGTCAGCCCAGCCGCGCCAGCAGCTGCGCGCGTATTTGCCGCACGGCCAGCGGCAATGGCTGCTGATGGCCATCTCGGCCTTCACCGTGTTCGCGGGCATGGAGATGGTGCTGCGTGCCTTCTCGACCTTGGCCAAGGTCGCGCGCGGCGGCCTGCCCTACCTCTCGCCGAGCTTCGTCGCGCTCGCGATGGGCATCTTCATGGCGGTGGCGCTCGTGCTCACGGTGGGCGGTTACATCGCTTACGACACCGTGATTCGCCCGGGCCAGCTCGTCGGGGACACGCGCTACCTCATCACCAACAAGCGCGTGCTCATCCAGCGCCGAGGCGAAGAGCTGCACGTCGATCGCTCGAAGATCGTCGATGTCATCGACGCGCCCGCCGGCTACGGCCTGCGCAACGTGTTCATGGTGCTCGACGGCCCGCAGGCGCGCGCGCTGGCCGCCAGCGGCGCCTTCGGAGAGATCGAGCGGAGCCCACACTTGCGCCCGGTGTTCGAGGCGGTCGAAGACGCCGAAGGCGCCCGGCGGGTGCTCGGCTCCAGCCCCGTATTACCGTACGCGGCCTGAAGCGGCGGGTGCGGGCGGCGTCGGCTTGGGCAAGCGCGCGAGCGCGTCCAGGCAGCGCTGGCGATGGCGCAGCGCGTTCGGCAAAAAGGGGTCTTTTTGCGCTTCCGCGGCCGGAATGTATTGCTCCCAGCTCTCGAGCGCCGACTGGTAACGCTCGCGCAGCAGCTGGCTCGAATCCGCGGCGTCCACCTGCGACATCTCACCGAGCGCCCGAAAGTAATGCACGTCGTATTCGGGGATCCAGCGCAGGCCGGGCAAGTCGAGCACGCTTTCGGTCGGATAGGGAGGCACCGGCAGCCGCAGCGCCACGCCGCGCGCGATCTCTTGCAAGCCTTGCGGGTAGTCTCCGCTGCGCTCCAGCGCCACGCCCAAGCCGAAGCGCGACAGCGCCATTACCTCGACGCCGCGGCCGAGCTGCACGGCGTCGCGAAAATCTGCCACCGCGCCCAGTAGCTGGCCCGAGAGCATGCGCGCCTTGCCGCGGTTGCGGTGTAGCGTGGCCCGATCGTCGGGCTTCCAGGCCAGCGCCAGGGCCGCGGTGAAGGCGCGCGCGGCGTGCTCCATCTCACCGCTGAACATCGCTCCCAGGCCGACATCGAACAGGCTTTGGCGCTTGAAATCCGAGTCGGGCAAGGCAGGCAGACCGCTCTCGATGAGCCGCACCGCTTCGCGCTCGCGCCCCGGCCGTGCGTCGAGCAGCAGGCGACCGAGCAACACCCGCTGCCACGGATCGCGCCGGGCTTCGCCGCTCAGCTCGAGCAGCGCCGCGCTGCCCAGCGATAAATCGCGCAGCATTTCTGGATCGGCGCGTGGATCGCTGGCTTGATCGAAGAGCTGCTCGGCTCGCAGGCGCGCCTTGGCCCGCGCCGACCAGCCCGGGGCTTTGCTACGCTGCCACAGCGTGGGCTCAGCGCTGGCCGCGGGCGCCAGCAACAACGCGGCGGCGGCCGCCCAACACGCACGGCGTGTCACGGCCCGGCACGCTTTCCCGCCTTCCCCGAGGTAGGGCGCGCGCGCGAGTGATTGACGAGCTTACCGACGTTCGTTTTAGCGAGCGGGCCCGCCGCCAAGGCGCGCAAATGAGCCACCGACAGATCGGGGCGTTCGCGCTCGGCGGCCAGCCCGAGCACCGCGTCCATCATCCCTTCGGGCAACCAAACGTCGCGCGTGCTCGCAAAACGCTCGAGCGCCTCCAGATCCGTGACCTCGCCGAGCGCGCCCTGCCCTTCTGCTTCACGCCCGGCCGACGTCCAGGCCACCGCCGTCAAGCCCGCGCAGAGTCCAGAAAAGCCGCTGCCCGCGGCTCGCCGGCGAGCTTCGCGCAGGTAGGCGAGCACGTCGTCGACGGGCGCTTTCTCGCTCGCGAGCAAGGTGGCCGCGATCTCGAGGTAGGCCACGATTTGCTGGCTACGATCGGGAAGCAGCGACGCGCGGCTCCCGAGCGCGCGGTAGAAGCGCGCCGCCGTGACCAGGTCTCTTTGCGACAGCGCCGCCCGCCCGCCGTCGAGCAGCACCGCCGGATCGGCCACGCTGGCGGCCTCGTCCGCGAGCAGTGGCAAGAGCTCGGCCAGGGCCGTAGCGCCGTCCCCCGCGCGCAAGCTGGCGCGGCCATGCAGCACGCGCGCTTCGGCGAAGTCGGGCGCGCGCCGCAGCAGCGCGGCCGAGCGCTCGCGGGCCTTGTCGGGCGCACGCAGCAGCAGGGCTTGCGCGCGCGAAAGCTCCCGGCAGCGCCGACCCAGCAGCGCCTGCCTGCTGAGGTCCCAGAGCCCCGGCGCGCCCTGGCAGACCGCGGGGCGCGGGCTCTGCGCGGCCCAAGACACGGGCCGCGGTGACACTCCCGCCGATCGCGCTTGCATCACGATCACGAGCGGGAGAGCCAAGACCAAGCTCACGGCGCAGCGGCTCTCCCGACGAAGGGATTGTGGAGCACGATGGTCTCGCTGCGGCGCGGGCCCACGCTCAACAAATACAGCGGAACTTTGGCGGCTTCTTCCAAGAAGCGCACGTAAGTGCGAGCGGCCTTGGGCAGCTCGTCGAGCACGCGAACGCCGTCGAGCTTCTCGCTCCACCCGGTCATCTCTTCGTACACGGGCTTCACGGCGCCGGGTACGTCCAGGTAGTCGATCGGGAACTCTTCGGTGCGACCCTCGGGCGTGTCGTAGGCGACGCACACTTGGATGCGCGAGAGCCCCGTGAGCACGTCGAGCTTCGTCAGCGCCAAGCCGTCGATGCCGTTGACGCGCGCGGCGTAGCGCAGGGCGGGCAGGTCGAGCCAGCCGGTGCGGCGTGGCCGACCGGTGACGGAGCCGAACTCCGCGCCGACCTCGCGCAGGTGTTGGCCGTCGCCGTCGTTCAGCTCGGTCGGGAACGGACCCGAGCCGACGCGCGTGGCGTACGCCTTGGTGATGCCGAGCACGGTCGAGATCCGGTTGGGACCGATGCCGACCCCGATGGACGCGCCGCCCGCGACGGCCGAGCTGGACGTGACGAATGGGTACGTGCCGTGATCGATGTCGAGCAGGGTGCCCTGGGCCCCTTCGAGCATGACGCGCTTACCCTCGCGGATGGCCTGGTCGGTGATCAACGAGGTGTTGGCCAGGAGCGCCACGATGCGCGGGGTGGACGCCTCGAGCTGCTTCAAAATAGCGTCGGCCGACGGCACTTCGCCGCCCAAGTGCCGGATGGTCGGCGCCCACGCTTCCAAGGCGGCGCGGATGCGGTCGCCCAGCCGCGCCGGATCGCGCAGGTCGCCGGCGCGCACGCCGGTGCGGCGCGCTTTGTCTTCGTAGGCGGGGCCAATGCCCTTCTTGGTGGTGCCGATGCCGCCGGGCGCCGCCTCGCGCAGGGTGTCGACCAGCACGTGGTACGGCAAGATCAGGTGGGCGCGATCGGAGACGCACAAGCGCTTCTCGACGTCGCGGTGGCCGCGCCGGATCAGCTCGTCGACCTCGCCGAGGAGCACCTCGGGATCGATGACCATGCCTTGTGCCAGCACGCAGCGCGTCTGCGGGCGCAAAATACCACTCGGCAAGAGGCGCACCACGAGCTTGTCGTCTCCGACCACCAGCGTGTGACCAGCGTTGGGTCCGCCGGCGTAGCGCACTACGACCTCGGCAAACTCCGTGTAGATATCGACGATCTTGCCTTTGCCTTCGTCGCCCCACTGGGCGCCCACGATCACGACACACGACATGCTGACACCGCTTCTTCGGTTTAGGACTGAGACTCAGTCGGGTTCAAGGCTTGACGAGGACGCGCGCCACCGAGGCAGCGTCGAGAGGAGCGCGCTGCTCCACCAAGTCGGTTGCGGAGGTCACCACCGCCTCACTAGCCGTGGCGCTCACCCAGTGC